>ULSH01024838.1_pt1 | contig 27695 bp, 28 predicted proteins | sample 1956151 | NCBI WGS metagenome assembly ULSH01 (sample SAMEA4835702, study PRJEB28245) | human gut metagenome | biome: gut microbiome; material: fecal sample | place: Denmark | collected 2008 | reverse complement strand
TCTGAACTACGAACAGTATTTCTACCATAAAGATATTGTCCCTTCGATATCGGAGCAAAACAAGATAGTACTCGAATTCGTCGCCCACTTCTGATTCCCCAGAAACATACCGAACCGATTCCAAATCAACTGCACCCCAAAAGTTTTTTGACTAACTTTTGGGGTGCAGTTCTAACAGGCGGACATTTAATATTCATACCGTCTGCATAAGTCTCATATTTTGCATAAAAACTGAGATGTATCATGAAATGGTACACATGAGCTATACTTTTGCCGGAAAAACAAAGAATATGATGGAAACCGAGAGAATCAAATCGCCCGAAGGTGTCAGAAATCTTATGGCCGAACTGTGGGCAAATCATGTCAAAGGCGGAAAGGCAAACTCTTGCCGTGTGTTAATGGTTGATCTTCCGGAGCCAACGGAGGAGGAGAAACGCATTATGGCTACCAATCGCGCTAACCGTAAACCCTTCGTCTTTGATGAAGAGGTTTTGAAGACGGCTTTGGAGAATGCAGCGGGTAAACTTGGAGGGTGGTGACAATAATCCTCTAATAAAACCTATTTTTGACGAAGTAAAAGAGAAATGATATATTTTCGCCGCGTTAGGAGGGATGGTTACACGAATAAATATATCGCCCTTGATTATGGCATTGGATGCTCCGGAAAAATCACCTGACTTTAGTCGGAAACAAGGAACGGACTCCGAGATCCAATAAGGTTATTGCAGTAATTGTAAATACGCATTGAAATTATGACTGTTCAGGAATTATTCAATACGATTGGTTTCCCGGCGATTGGGGAGGCTTTAAGGCATACACACCGAAATGAAAAATCCACGGAGTGTCTTACCGGCTATAAGGAGGCTTTCGATATTCTTTGTAATTTGTCGTTCAACGGTTGCGGCGGCGAGATTACTTTTGATGTCACTCTCCGCGAGAAGTGGGATGATGAGGACTCGCTTCCTCTACTTGCCAACAATGTCGAAGGTGACCATTGGGAGAACATTGTGGGCAAAACAGTAGTGCGTCCTGATGACAATCCGTTTACGGATGCCGAGCTCGCCGGGGCGATTCTGTGGGGTGCGACTTTCTATGGCTTTACTCCGCATGACCGCTGGCGTCGTTATGAAGAAAGTTATTCAAAATATGGCGAGATGGCAGCGCGTCTTGAGCGAAAACAATTTCTGCCATATCTGCGCAACAAAGAAACCATCCGTCAGCTTAGTGATTATTCCGTTCCATGCCGCCTTGTCGTTGCCTTCACGATGGAAGAATGGGACTACATTCATGTGCGCCTACAGCATCAGAACCGATCCAAGCGTAAACGCTTTTACCGCATCGAAAACCGCATTGAACGATTGCATAAACTCGACAAACGGCAGCGATTGATTGACGGCCTTAAATACGGAGGAAATGCGGTACCGGACGAAATAGTATCCACAATCTTCAACGCAAAGAATATTTGCGAGAACAGATATGAGTCGCATACGTTCGGAAAAGGTGATCGTGTCGATTACTTTATAGACCTGCTGTTGAACCGCGACTATTATCCAAATACTAAAACCTTCCTCCGAGATGGCGATAAGTTTATTTGCATTGTCTATTCTTCATCGGCTCACCCGCTTACTGATGACGAGTTATCGCGCTTAAATCGATTGTTCGCCACATATTTCGTAGGTGTGAACATCAACTGGCACCTAATCAGTGCGATTGACGATAGTTTGGGCGGAGAAATTGCACTAAAACACCTTTGCATTGAAAAATAATTCAGGTGTCTCTAAAAATAAGACACCTGGTCTCTAAATTTGCCGACATGAAACGACTGCTACATATATCAATCAGCCCTTTGAAATGGCTGCAGGCCACCGTGAAACGCAACGGTGGCCGGATACAGGAAGAACGGTTGAATTTCGGATACATAAGTGGCGGCTACTTTGGAAAAGAAATTTAAGAATAAATAATTATGCTCAAAGAAATCTCACAGACAAATACATATCACGTTTGGCAGGATTTTAGCATGGCTCAAGAGGATGTTCGGTACACGTTCTTCGACCCCACTTCGGGGCGGGAATATACTGTTAGCATCCGCATGAGCTCGTCGGAATGGCTCTATTCCGTTGAGCTGGGTTATGACAACGGAGAGCCTGACGGGTGGTATCAGGACTTGACGCCATATCTGCATGGAAGCTATTTCCATGAAGATTTACCGATTCTGAAAATCGATGTGATTCGGATTCTTTGGGAGCGGTTCCCGGCAGTCAGTGGGTGGAACGACGATGTGCCATTGAGCACAGACACGCCTGTGCGTATTCACTACAATTCGCCATTCTACCCCGAAGAGTTCTTCAACTGCTTCGATTATGATTTGACTAAAGGGGATGCGCCGTTTGAATTATACACGCTTGGCGATTTGCGGTTGCTCCGCCGCGCTCCGGGTTTTCAGCAACGGGTGGCAATCATCGGCTCACGCAAGCCTGATGAACATGGTTTGGACGTGGCTTATCGGCTTGGGAAATACCATTCATCGGAAATCGTGGTCAGCGGACTCGCTCTGGGTATCGACACCGCCGCCCATCGCGGATGTCTTGACGGAGGCGGTCGGACAGTCGCTGTCGTCGGCACAGGACTCGACCGGATACACCCAAAAGAGAGTGCCGGACTCCAAGCCGACATAATCGCTCGCGGAGGGTTGATAGTGAGCGAACAGCCTCCGGGCATCAAGGCCAATCCTCGCACACTGATAGCCCGCACACGCCTGCAGATGGCTATGGCCGACAAGGTCATCGTGGTTGAATGCGAGCGCGAGAGCGGTACTATGCACGCCGTAGAATTTGGCCGCCTTTTCCGCCGCCCAATCTTCGCCCTCGACTGCGACTGGTCTGGCAACCGCTACCTGATCGACAACAAAATTGCCAAACCTTTCAAATTATAAATTATAGACGATTCCAAATCTGAAATCTAAGCATCGCCCGCAAGAGCGCTACTCATTTCGAAGCATAAAAGAAAGCATAAACCCTTGAAAATGTTTTATAAAAACCATCTTCAATTCCAAAATAAAGTCGTAAATTTGTGAAACCAAATCAGAAATCATGGAAAACGAATTCTTCTTTCCTCCATATAAAGGAGAACTTTATGGAAAGCCCGAAGGCTTCTTCAACGAAGTCAGAGTGATTGCGATTGGTAACAGTCATCATTGTGACACAAAATTTGATTATCACCATCGTTGTTGCGAGCAATGCGAAAATTATATCCCGTCCTGTAATAATTTTACAACAGACGTAGTTAATGATTACATCTCTAATCCAACTGGAGAAGGTTGTGAAGAAGGAGACGATAGATGGCGCCGAACGTTTACAAAATTCGCCAATCTCTTGGGTGCTAATGGAAGTATAGAAAGAGTTTGGAATTCAATTGTCTTTTACAACTTTCTCCAGTGTGCAGTCCCAAACAGCAAAGCACAAGGGAACACTATTGAAATTAATCGCTCAAAAGAGTATATGTTAACACTTTTAACAGAGTACGCTCCCGATGTAGTTATTGTATGGGGAAATACCCATGTATATCAATGTCTTCCAAAAGGCGAAAATTGGAAAGACATTACTGACCGAACGGGAATTTACACAATCAACGGAAAAAACATTCGTGTAGCGTGTATCAAACATCCGATGATATGTGGATATGAATATGGCCGAGATATAATAAAAAGCATTGCTCCTGAACTCTACAAGAAATAGATTTTGCCATGGAACCTGAATTAGAAGCAAAAGCAAAAGTCGGTGAGGCTCTCATGCAACTCTGGATGCCGATAGTGGATGATTTTACTATTGACGAGATTGACGTTGAAGACATTTATGACAACGATGACCGCCGGAGGGTGCTGGAAGAGTATCCCCGTGTGGATGAAGCACAATGGGCGAATCTTGTTGAGCATATTATGCGCGAGCTTGGCGATGTCGCATCTGTAAGTTATGAGGACGGAGGTATCAATATTTCTTTACCCAATGTACCGGAATTTGGCATTGAAATAAACCGTGAATCATCCGAAACTGTATTTGCGGATAAATTCAACGATTTTTCTACCGACGAAATCGATGGAATGTCAAAAGACGAAGTCATCGAATATTTGAATGAACTGACCGAATTGCAGGAGTCACTGCCTTTTGACTTCGCTACAATAACTGTTTCAGTGCCTGGCAGTAGCACTTATCTTATACTTGATTGTGATGCATTCTATGCCGAGACGGAAGTTTTTAAGGAAGGGCTGCTTAAGACTCCGGAAATATATAAAACTGCCCTTACGAATGCTCCCATCGAACTTCAGCAAGAAGCACAACGACGCCGTGAAGAAGAAAGGCAGCGTGAAGTTGAGGAACGTATTAAAAAGCAGCGAAAAGAGGAAGAAGAACGTCAGTTGTCCGAGTTTGCTTTGCAAGTTGAATCTGCCCTCATCAAGGCTGGTTGGAGTGGAAAATATCGCGTGAGCAAGACTTATGCCTTCTTCATACTTTCGTTGCAACTCACCCCAACCGATGAATGCCGATATATGGGCACATCCCAACCTGATGTCATTTCCAAGATAGATGGTCTCGTCGATTTTATCAATCTATACAAATCTTTAAAGATTGAAGGACATTGTCACATTTTTAACAACGCCCGTGATAAATCTTCCGAATGGAAAGAAATCAATAGATAAACTCGATTTATCAGATTCACCAAAGCAGCGATTTTTCGCTGCTTTTTCATTTTATTTGAGGTGTATTACTAAACAGAACACCTGAGGACTAACTTTGTCGAAAAATCAGAACTATGAATGATTACAACTTACCAACAATCGCTTACTTCAGATAATTTGCGAGCGCGTAGCCGGAACGATGAATGGCGTCCCACCGAAAGCGTCAAGCCTTGGAAGAATAAACGAGGAAATTAATTGTTATTGTCAATCAGCGTCAAGTTGTATCGAAGAATGCGCCAGCTTGGGCGTTATTTTGCAGAAAAAACAACATGACATACAGAGATTACATCAATCAAAGTTCTTTTGAGCAGATTTGGGCTCATTTGCAGAATCAATATCAGGAATCGGACGATATAAAGGCAACCTATCACCGGTTGTATGAGTCCGTGAAGCTATTGCCGGCAATAAAAACGAGTGAGCAAATAACCCTTACTTATGACGGCTTGGGAGAAATAAAGGCATCGGGAACATTCGAGCCACAAGAAGAACTGATTGACCGGGAGGTGAATCTGTATGAAGGATTCGGCGGAGATGTGTCGGAAATAGCCGCACATCTACTTTATTGGTCATCGATGTATGGGTTTAAGACCGCTGCGCAGTTTAGCGAAGATTTCGAGGAGTGGCTCGATGAATTGGGTTCAGGTCCTTATTATGGCAGCAAAGGCATGGAGAAATATATCTTTCTGGATTTTGATGGAGTTCTGAACACGGAACAATATCAGGCACAATTGGCCGTTGCCGGGAAAAAGCGTACAGACAAATATGGGCCGCTTTTTGATCCGGAAGCAGTTGCACGCCTGAAACGATTGGCTGATGAAACAAAAGCTGAAATCGTCATTATTTCATCTTGGCGCTTCATTCATGATACAGACACTCTGTATGAAATGTGGGAGGAGAGAGGCTTGCCCGACGAGATATTCAGAATCATGTCCCGGGAAGTGGCTGATGACAATCGTAGTTCGGGCGTAAAAAGTTTTGCATTCGGGAAATATATCCCTTACGTAATTCTTGACGATGAGGACACCTACGTTGATGAACAAAAGCCATATCTTATTCGGGTCAATCCGGTAAAGGGACTTTCGGATGCCAATGTTGATAAAGCGATTGCGATACTTAACCGTTTCGACAATTATTCATTTCTCGATTTTCATCCGAATCATCTGAATGACATCAGGAGCAGAGAGATGCAAGGAAGGATAGAAACTCCCAGCCTCAATCGCAAACGATTGAGATATTGGAGAGATGTCATAATCAATGATTCAGCCATCAGCTGGTCATGGAATCTTACTGTTCTTAAAAAGAAGCTTGAATACAATATAGGCTATTGGAAATATGTTCAGCGACATGTCGGTTGGCGCGAAGATGTCAGGCGAATGGAATTATGTTGCAGACTTCTTGAAATTGCCTCGGAAGACTATCCGGAGATGGCGGGGATTTTTGTCAATACAGCGAATGCCGAAAGATATGGAATGACAATCATGAACGATGATTTTCTTGAGATTCACCTTAAGGATCTTCGTAAGGAAAAAGCCTATAGGATTCTCTGGCAATATCTCGACCACAATATGAAAAAATGGTGGGATTGAAAAATACTTTCATTCTGTATCGCGGTTTGATACACAACGGAGCTAATTTTGCAGTGAACAAATGCTTTAGCGCTGTGCCAAAGCAAAGGAACACTAAAAACAACACGATATGGAACCTATTGCAAACAACGAGTTTCTTAACTCCGTCCTCGAAACCGAGGCATGGAAAGAGATTTCCGATCACGAATCGTTCAGCATGGAGATGCTTGAAAAGTATGCCGACAAGCTTGATTGGGAAGAGATAAGTGAAAACAGTAATATCATCTGGACTCTCGACGGTATTACTAAGTATGCCAATCGCTTAAACTGGATCGACTTTTCACGGTATTGTCCCGAACACCTTATCAATGAGGTTACCCTCCGGAAGTTTGCCAACCGCTGGGACTGGAAGGCTATCTCAAATCGAGACTGCTTCTATAACGACTGGGCTCTCCTCGAAAAGTTCGCTGACAAGGCAGACTGGAACGAAGTTATCACGAACTGGAATATTGAAAAACCGATGGAGTTTTTCGCACGCTTCCACCAATATATCCCTATGGCCAAACTCCAGGATTCCCGTCTCTGGAGCTCAATGATCGAGGCCCGCGCCAAAAGAATCATGCAAGAAGCCATAGGCATCAGCTGATAAACTTTCGAGCGGCTATCTTGATACCGTAATGAGCAAATAATCATTATTGACCCCGCTACGCAAATACCTTGCGTAGCGGAGTTGTATCTTTTACCGCCGGTTTACATTGAAGTCACAGTAGTTGTCCTGTTTGCATTACAACCGAACGTCGGTTTTAAAGACTCCTGATATCTGTTTCTATTTGCTGATATTCGTGAATACAGGAATCCATTCTTGCTATAATTTCTTCGCAGCTTAGATTGCCGTCGATAGAGAAGTCCTCCCGATTATATCTTGTATCGCAATCAACCAAACGCTGTGAGTCCTTGCACATATAAACGGTATTACAGTGGCACCATTGAAATTGATAATTTTCAGATTGATAATTATAATAGAAGAATATTTCCCAGCCTATAAACATTGGTGAATGTTCGGTGTCAAGGGCTCTGTTCCAATCCAGGGAAATAAGATTACGGTGTATTAATTCCGACAACACGTTGTCTCTGTTGAGTAATGTCAATATGACACCTTCGCTGCTTGGATATAGACAAAGATTATCATAGGTTTTTCTGATGTAATATCTGTCAGATTTTTTCCATTCTAACACTTTGCCAATGACATCTGTGAGAATCAAACGACTGAAAGCAAGCTGGCGATTGTAATCAGTATCAATTATAGCAGTATAATTGATGTCATTTCCGGTCAACAGTTTGTGAACGGGAAAATCATATAGTAAAGAATAGTCGTGATTGCCTTTTTTCAGAAGTATATTGTTCCGCCATGTCTCCGAGTCATAGCTGAAGATGTATTTATTATTTCGGGTCCAAGATTCAATTTGTGCCCCCCAGTCATTACAATGAGAAATTATTATACGATTTGCTTTTGCTTCTTTACAATAATCGGGATTCAATCCTTTTTCATTGAACATAAGAGTTGCGTATTTTGCCTTGATAGGGAAGAAGGACCAGTCCACAGTTCCATCCTCATTCATAAATAAGAACCTTATGGCTCCATTAAAGAAAGCGAAGTTCTCCATTTCAATTATGGCTGTTGCCCAATACCCGGAATCATAATTGTTTTCGTTATGAAGATGGCTATCTGATTTTATAATTTTCAAGCATTTTTCATGTTCCTCCCACAATTGTTCAGATGATGCATTGGATTTTATTTTTCTCCAGTCATTGGCCAGGAAGTCATATAAGTCATAAATATGACCACTTAATTCGTTGATTAGTCTCATTCGGCCAATCATATCCTCTATGGTGGATATTTTGGGATTTTCTATGAGATTGGATGCCACACGCATCCATCTGGAAAAACTGATTTCATCAAACTGAGTTTTCTCAAAATATTTTGTTATGGCCAGGAAAAGAACTCTTTGTTCCTGAGTGAGGGAGGAGACTTTATTTATAGTCCTGTCGGCTTCATTTTGAATTGTCAGTAGCTTTCCTGACTGGTTGTCTTTTTCATAAACGGGGATATAATTAAATGTATTTGATTTCGTTTTAAACCATTGGGGAAGAGCATTGTTTATGGATGTTTGATGTGATTCGAGATTCCTGAAGAGCGATTTTAATCGTGGGAGCAATTTATCGGAGGACTGTAATAGTTCAGAATATAATTCGAATGCGGTATAAGCAATCCTTGTATCGTCCGATTCATCGCCATAAAGTTTCCAAATTCGATTTTTTTGCAATTTTGCCATGCTTTCAGACATAATGACAGCCTCATTGAAAAAGTAACGGTTGAGGAACGCAAAGTAACTTTCATCCACTTTTCCGTCGGGAGTATGGAGACCCCAAAAAATATCCATCCACCCGTTATCCAGAAGAGAGGCATACATTGCCTGATGTTCCGAGAGTGTATTCAGATCATCCGTAATTAGTTCCGAATTTTTGTCCTGATAAATCCAATCGATCAAGTTGGCCTTGAAATTTTCAAAATCGGTCAATGCTTTACCTCGGGCATTCATTTTTATGTATAACTCATCGGATTCGGGAAGCTGTTCAGAACCGAGAGCCATTTTGTAGAACATCACAGGGCATTGGTCATCAGAGGTCAGCTTCCTCCAGTATGAGGCCCATGAATCAGAATGACCGCCTAAAAATTCATCAATGCCATCGGTTATATCTTCATTTGTCTTTACGTCTTTTTTATCAGTACCATTAAGCATACGGAGCATTGCCTGAATGGTGGGGTCTTGGTTCCAGGCAGTGTAAAACCATGCCTGACTGCGTATAAAGTTCAGAAGCGAGTATGACCCCGATTTCAGTTCCTCTTCAGAGGGTTGCCTTAATGTGCAGAGTTGCCGGCAAAACTCTCTGGAGGAAATCCTTGTTTCATAGGAAAACCTCTGAAGTTTTTCCCCGATTTCGGATATTCCATTCTCGGTCGTCAGCAAATTTAAACGGAAAGCCAGATACCAATGTATCAGCCATAGTGTGGTCAGCCGCTGTTGCCCGTCAAGTGGGAGGATTGCCGAGTCAGATTCCGCTCCGTACACAAAATCAAGTGTCAGGAAACCTGAGGCATCCTCGGCGTTTAGTGCAGAATATATTTCGTTTAAAAACTTCTGACGCAGATATTCCTTACCATCTCTACCTTGAGCATAATCACGTTGGATTATGGGGATACAGACAGCCTGTTCCGAAAGTAGTTCCCAAAAAGAAGTCTTATGATCAGTCATAGCTTGTTTTCTGATTTATTGGTTGCTTTTGAATAGAGAGTCTCGATTGCCTCTTCCTGATTCTCAATAAAGGCGGCGCTACTCAACACTTCGTTTATATCTTTTAAGTAGGCGTGGGCATCATTGATTGTCCAGGAAAGGAAATGGTCAGGATAAGGAGAATACGTCTTTGCAAAAACGTTTTTAGTGCAAAGGGGAACAAAGGCCACCTCAGGCGTTTCAGTGAATTCTATCTTGTTTGTCTGGCTGTTGTATTTAAACTGCAATTTGATTCCTCGCTCTTTTTTTGCCACACACATGCGTTTGAAGGGGAAAACACTATTCTGATACTCCTGATTTGTGGCCGAATCGAGGAGCGTGAAGTTCCACAGCTTATTTTTATTTTCCTCGCTCCAACCTACGTCGGCCAATATGGTATCGATAAATGAGCGTTTATCATCAGGCGATTTTTCCTGATTTTCTTTGTCTGCCATCCACTTCGTAATCTTCGTTTTAATTTCAGCTGAACAGCTCTTAAGCGCACATTCTATATAAATGTTTAAATTCTTTTCATCGTTAAGGTCGCCTGCATTGGACGCGATATGTTCTATTTCCCATCCGCAACGTTTTTTTGATTCCGATTCTTTCTTGAACAAATGGAATGGGAATTTATAGAACAACGGGAGTTTGTATTTGTCGTCGGATTTCAACTTATAATTCTGTTCCAGTATTGTCTGGATGTTGTAAAGCAGCAAAAGCCGACGGACAGTTGTTTTCGGTGCGCCACCATTAATCTCATATTGTCTTGTTAAATCGGAACAGCAAGCAATCTCGTTGCGAATCAAATCTTTTAATTTAACGATGAATTCATCCTTGGAACGTGTCTCTCGGTATAACTTAAGGAGAAGATGGATGGATATGCCCTGATTGATGAGAAATCCGGTGTAATGGAACATATCGCAATCGTCATTCCATTCTTTGAATATCAAATAAATATCCTTTACAAGTTTCCAAGTGTTATGCAACCATTTGGAATCTGTGTAATCATGGTCTTTCCGTGACTTGAAATAGCCGTCAAAATATCTGAAAGTTTTGTGACTGTCATCGCCTAAATCGTCGATTTTGCCAAAAACTTCGTCTTCCCGGATTAAGTCAAAAATAAAATCGATCCTTGTCGGATTGGTATAACCGGTTTCGTGGATGAATAGCCAGAATGTGTCATCTTGCAACGAGTATTCTATTTGATCCCATTCACTTGCAATCTCGAGTTGTTGGAGCCGAACGTGTCTTTCATCTCGGTCTGAAAAATTAAAGCGGTTGAGAAACAAGGCTTTGATGAGTTCCGAATCAGTCAAACCTATTTTCCCTATGTTAAGGCGGGTGAACACTTTAATCGGATTTGGCTCTTCGGTCTCATACCAGATAAATTGCACCCGTTGCAATAGGGTATGCGTAAAAAGAGTCAAGTCTATCTCGTTACTATTTTTTTTGAACCAGTCGATTATAGTTTCATAAGCCTTTGACATGTGGAAATAATCCGTATTGTCTTCTTTGCTGTTTTCCTGGTATTTTGTATGAATAGCCTTTAAAAATTCTTCAGATCCAATAAATCCTTCCCGACCTTTTCTTGTTTCGTAGGCTATGGTGTACAATTCTGATGAATGTATGGATGACGCTTTCAGATATGACAGAATCAGGTAGATAGTGGTCAGACGCTGTTGCCCGTCAATCACATTCCATCGGGCCGGAATGGCTTCAATTTTTGATCTTGCATCTTCCACGCTGGTGGCATTGCGAATCTCCTGGAGAAGATCCATGTTATTATCATACGACCGTTTTACAACAAGAGGTTGGAAGCAGTATATCCGCGAACTTGTGGGATTTTTAATACTTTGAATAAAATCCTGGATATCGTTTAACAGATCTACGACCTGTTGACGGGTCCATCTAAAACCACGCTGATAACTGGGGATGAAGAAATTCAACCCTAAGAGTTCCTGTACGGATTTAGTGCGTATATCACTCATAGCCAATCATTAATATGCCGTTAATTTCAAGATGTGAACAACAGGCAAATATACAAAATAATGTGGTTTATACCAATTTATAGTTCATAATGTGATTTAAGAAATAGTATGTGAAATAGTCTGTGATATCATGATGGAAGTTACGGCCTCGAAGATGGATTTATTCTCTGAATATTTCGTCGGAAATATCTTCCAATATATTAAGCAGTTCTTTTAGGGCGTCGGGCAGTTTGTGACCAAGCAGCATTGCTCCAATGACTGCACCTATGCCGGCTTTAATCAGTCCATGGCGAGGAGGACAGATGAAGGATGCTATTCCTCCGAGTACACCCATTAACATGGCGTATTTCATAAGTCGAAGATAGATGTCGGCAAATCGGCTTTTCATAATAATTTCACCGGCATGATAATAGTGAATCTGATTAAGTCTCCCGGTATTGTGTCGTCAAAATTTACTGACCAAAATACGTCGATCGACTCCGGGAATTTAGAAATCAGGTCGGTTAGTGGTTGCATATCACCTGCTGTTAAGGCCGGTTGTCTCTCTCGGTTGAAGAATAGGTGAGCGGAAAGAGTTACTATATGTTGTAGAGAGAGATTCTCCAGTTTATTCTTCATATTATTGACGGCGTCTTCAACGCTTTCTCCTTCAGTAGCCAAAGTCTTAAAGAAACGGAAATTACTGAGCGTCATGCGCAAGTCATTAAAGTCATAGCATATAAGTCCAGGATTGACTATAGGCTGAAGCAATGTCTTTATTATCTCGGGAAAGTCTTCATGCCTTGAATCCATCATAACACTATCGTAGCAAGCGATATTGGGGTCATAAACCAGACCTATTGTAAGTACGCCGGCATCATGATAAGTCTTTGCTATCGCATTGGCGACTTCTTCCTTATCCCGCGCCACGATAATGACCATTTTGTCATCATCCATAGGAATGCAGTCACCGGGAGTTTCTGCAAGAATACAGCCGACGCAGTCATAACCGAAAGATTTCACTTTTTCGATTATGTCGGTTGCACCCGTACCGGTTCCGATTACTTTGAAACTAACCGGGAACGGCGGTTGATACTTTTCAAGTATTTCTGAATCAGTCATCGTCTTCATCATTGATTGGTTTGCTTGATATGGTTATAAATTGGAGCGTGACATCGGCTTTTACCTCATTGTCAACACCTTTGATAAATGCAATCGGTATTTTGGCTCAAATGAGTGACACGGTAAAGAACTTTACAAAAGTTTCAATGCGATCGCGGCACATGCCTCAGCATCGGCGAGGGCGTGATGATGGTTCTCCATGTTGTAGCCGCAAGCCGCTGCCGAAAGGTGAAGCTGGTGGCTTGGAATATCGAGACATCGACGCGATGCGGCGAGCGTACAGTAGAACTCATAGTCGGGATATGTCATCCCATACTCGGCAAAGGCGGCTTTCAGACAACTTTCATCAAAAGGACGGTTGTGGGCGACAAGTGGAAGACCGTGAATCAATGGTTCTATTTGCGCCCATACTTCAGGAAAGGTTGGCTGACCGTCTGTGTCGAGGCGAGTGAGACCGTGGACTTCTGTTGTCCAGTATGTATAATAGTTGGGAGTCGGCTGAATGAGAGAATAGAATTTATCGACGATCTCACCTCCGTGTACCACCACAAGGCCGACGCTGCATACGCTTGACCGGCGTCCATTGGCTGTTTCAAAATCTATTGCAACAAAATTGCCGTTTAAGCGAGGGCAATCAGAGCTTGCTCGGTGATTGCCGAACGTAAGGCAATTATCCAAATCTTGCATGGTCAGTCGTTTTTATAGAGTTCGTTCATGTCTGAAATCCATCCTTTCATCGTCCTGCGCAGTGATGCCGGTCTTATAACCTCTATCATTGATCCATACTGAAGCAGCTTCATGACAAAGTCGTATGTTGGCGAAAGGTATAGCTCAAAATCGGCATACTCTCCACAGTCTTCAATCAGACGTTGGCTGAAGTGGAGTGGAAGAGATTTCAGATAATGTTTGTGGTCCTCGTTTGCGCGTACGACAATGCGCTCCGGTTTTACATCGTAGCCGATGACAACTCCGTAGGCAGTAGCGAAATAATCTTCGGCATCAAAGCCTTTCGGAAGTTTATATGTATCGTCCGTAATCTCGACATCTTCCAGACGGTCAAGACCGTAGATCTTGATTTCATCGCGGTTGTTGTGTGCGAGCACATACCAGCGGTTCTCGAACAGCTTGACACAATACGGCTCAATCGGGAATGTATATCCATGGGATTTCTTGAATGGACGATATGTGATATTGACAACCCGATTCTCTTTCATCGCTTCAAGAATGGTTGTCAGATGGTCGCGCCCTGACGGTATCTCATCGACTATGATACGACCTTTCAGCGAGAGGTTCTCCCCAATAAGATTGCCCACTGCAAATGAATCGAGCATCCACTTTTTCAGCTTATCCTCGTCTATGTCTTCGGGATTGGCTATATAGTAGAGATATCCGCCAACCTTATGACAGTCGATGATAATTCCGAACTGGCTGTATATGGCCTTGCGCCAGCGGTTGAACGTGGCGCGGTGAAGCGGCTTGTAGTCGCTCAAATCCTTGTTGTCCTCCCACCTGTCGGACAAATCCTTATGCGAGATTTTTCCGGCACGGCGGATTGTGTCAATCAGCCAGGTGTATTTTTGCAGTTGGTTCATATCTGTTAGAGTTTTTATACTGCAAAGTTAGCTATTGTCTGTATCATTTTGCGATACAGAACGAGAATAATCATGGATTGAGGTCAAAATTTCCTCTTCATCCACTGATTCTCCGGTAAATATGTTTATCACGTCGTTGAAACAATATGGGTCTTGCCACCCGATAACCTCACTTGGGCTCAGTTTCCCGTCTTTGCCCGGTATGATGTAATACGTCTCATATTCATCATATCCCAAAGAGATATAAAGAGAGATACATTTATGATGGAGTGTCAGCTCAATTCCGCGAATGGCAAACCATTCATCTCTTTCCCTTGCAAATGTTTCAAGAGAAGAGTATTGTTTGGCGATTTCATTAAGAAATGCATGGCGTTTGCGCATCATGTCATATCTTACGTCGGTTGTCATATCAACTAAATCCATGATTTACTATTATTTAGATGCTTTAAAATTAAAGATTGGACGTATGATTGTATCGATTGTGACTGTGTCGCCGATGTTGGCGATAATCTCCGACGCAGGCTTGTAAACCATAGGGGATTCATCGCGTGTGAAGTCATTGACAGATTCCGAGTAAATGCCCTGCATGGATGCCTCGAAGTCTTCCATAGTGATTTTCTCGTAAGCCTGAGTTCGGCTCAATACTCTCCCGGCGCCGTGGGGTGCCGACCTGTTCCAGTCCGGGTTTCCCTTGCCGGTGCAGAGCAACGAACCGTCTCGCATATTCAAAGGAATGATGCAACGCTCCCCATCGGCAGCCGAGATAGAGCCTTTGCGAATGATGTTGTCGTCGCTTATATAGTTGTGAACGGACTCAAATTCCTCCAAAACCGTCGTCTCCGCGAAGAACCGCATTAGCAACAGTGATATGAGTTTGCGGTTCAGTACTGCCCAACGCTGACAGATGCGCATATCGTGGAGATAATGCTCACGCGCCTCACCCTCGACAAAACAGAGGTCGGCAGGCAATGATGGTTCGGCAGCTTCATGTTCTTTCCGCATTTTCTTGATTACACCCTGCAATTCTGAGCGGCGCCCCGCAGCTTTGTACTCTTCGATTGTGCGCTTTATTGTCTCCTCAAACTCATCTGCTCCGGTAGTAAGATGTTTCACTGCCTTTGCCTGATAGATTTCGGCTACCTGTTTGCCGAGATTGCGAGAACCGGTGTGAATTACGAGATACACGTTTCCCTCATCGTCCTTGTCAAGCTCGATGAAGTGATTGCCGCCGCCAAGAGAGCCGATCGCCTTGTTGATACGTCCGGAATCCTTGATCTCACGATAGCAGTAGAGTTCTGTCACAAGCTTTTTCGCCTCACGATATATGTCCATCTCTTCACCGACTAAAGGTTTGAATCCGAAACGTTCCTCACGCACTATTTTTCCCGAAGGTACATTGCCGAGTATATGCTCATTGAAAGCGTGATAGTCAATATCAGCCAGCTTGCCGAGTTTGAGGACGCGCATACCGCAACCAATGTCAACGCCCACGATATTGGGTATTACTTTGTCACCAAGGTCACCTGTAAACCCAATCACGCATCCTGCTCCGGCGTGAACGTCGGGCATAATCCGAATCTTCCTATCGGAAAATACGTCTATTGAAAGCAGCTCCTTTATCTGCTCCAATGCATTTTCCTCGATGTTGTCCGTGAATATCTTCACGTCATGTCCTTCTAATGTCTTCATATTATGTCATTTTATAATTCGACCGCAACGGCGAAGTCCTCGCGAGTCAGCCGAGAGCGCACGTCGGCATAGCCGGTGCGCGGAGGCTTGCCACTCTGACTGCCCGCAAAGTTAGATCAGCGGTGCGCAACCATTTTACGCAGCAAAAGTAATATCATGATGACGCATTTTGTGATACAACTTGAAAATTATTAGAATAATTTGATTGTATCGTGATTTGAGACAAATTAGTAGTTATCTTTGCAAACAAAAAGTGTATGAAAATACTTCACCTTTCAGATACTCATAGCAGCCATAGTAGGCTGCGGAATTTGCCTGAGGCCGATGTGGTGATACATTCCGGAGATTTCTGTATGGTCGGCAGCGAACAGGAAGCGATTGACTTTCTCAACTGGTTCTGCGACTTGCCGTATCGCCACAAAATCTTTATTTGCGGCAATCATGACGACTGCCTTTATGGAGCCAACATCGACGGACTTGACGACAATGTGCATTACCTTTGTAATTCCGGAATTGAAATTGAGGGGCTGAAATTCTACGGCGTCCCGAAGTTCATGGGCGATTGTATAACCGATCGCCAAAGCCGTAACTATGCCGGAATCCCCGCAGATACAGACATCCTGATAACCCATTGTCCTGCTTACGGAATCCTTGATTTCGACGATAATATCAACTATGGCTCGGAGGAAATCCTTGAAAGACTCCCCACACTCCATAATCTCGAAGCCCATCTTTTCGGACACATCCATGCTCAACACGGCATTATGGAGAAAGGGGGAATAATCTTCTCCAACGGAGCCATTATGAATGCCGATTACACGACATTGAACCCTCCCAACATAATTAGATTACAGAATGCCTAAACGCAGACGACATCAACCGGGAAAGTATAAACCAAAGCCTGAAATCGGTCCGAACTTTACGGGCGAGAAGCCATTGACTCTTTTTCAAGCTGACAACGGGCTATGGGGAGCTAAAGACGGAGCAGGCAACATAGAGATTGAGCCTCTCTATCAACGCGCGGATCAAACAGAATCTGACAAGAAGCAAGGAATTGTACGTTTAGTTACTCGCGACCACGTTATTGCAGTCTCTCCCGATGACTGGGAGTTATTGGCGTTCTTTTCGCCGGACTAATCGTTGTACCTTCCTGCGGCGATGCGGACGCTCTCGGCGATCCGAACGCGAAATTCAGGTGGAGCGATGACTTCAGCATGTCCTCCGTAGCCGAGAATAAGGCGTTCAAGCTCGTTGTTAATAACAACTTTTAATGACAGTTGGATGCTGCCGTCACGGAATCGCTGTTCCACTGTCTGTGACTTGTGAAACGGTTTTGACTCTACGTATGGAGCCTGCTGTCGGTCAACCTTGATGACGACACGACGTGCCTTGTCGCCAATCTGCTTTGTAACGCCGATTGCGTCGTCGAAGAAATGCTCCGGATCAAAGTCAACGCATTTCCTGAATGGATGTTCGTTGTCCGGTTTGACTGAAAGTATTCTGTCAAGCGCAAAAATATTGACTTGCGGCGATCGGTTGGTTGACTTCTCGCAAATCAGAAACCATCGGTTGCGATATTCCTTCAGCAGATAAGGATATACTACCAGCTCCTCCGGTTGACGTGCCTTGAATGACTGGTATTCAATAACAATGGTCTGTTGCTTGCGCACGGCTTCATATATGATTCCGATGAATTGAGCACCTTTGTAGCCTACAACATGCTCCATATCCATTGCCGGCACCGATGTGCCTGTCTGCCGGGAAATCTGTTCGTTGAGCTTGCTGATTATGTCGGTTGACGATGCCAACTGTGGGAAACACTGAAGCTGCCGGAGAATATCAAGTGCGGAATTGAGAGCGTCCAGCCCTTCGTCATTGAGCGGCAGATGTGTTATGCTGTACTCCGGATCTTCGTACTCATAATACTTGTTGTCGCGCACCACTATCGGGGCGTTATAACCAAGCCGGTCGCTTCGCATCAGCGCGAGATCGTTCTGAAAGGTGCGGCGGCTCACAGGATTGCTCCGGCCCTCATATTCCGCGAGAGCATCGGTGCAGGCATCAATTAGGTCGTTGATGGTCCAGCGCCGATAATGATTCTGAAGACATTTGTCTATTGTCGAAATACGGATGAGAGTTGCTCTGTTCAGTGGCATCGCATATACTTTTTCGCAAATATAACATTTTTTTCACGCTGCGCAAATCATTTGCGCACCTGCTTATCAATTTCGCGCCATAAAATATAGCAACATGATAGTAGAAGGTAAAATGACATCGGCTGAGATTTTCACCGATAATATTGAAGCGCCGGCTCTTGACTGGCTTAAGGAACTTTGCGACCATCCGGCGATGGAGAAAATACCGATAGTTCAGATGCCAGACGTTCACGCCGGAACCAGCAGCAATGTAGGTACTGCATATCCGATTGGTATGTATCTCAATCCTGACCATGTCGGCGTTGACATCGGGTGCACCATATCCATGCACCGGCTATCGGTTACGGTCAACCCTGAGGATTTTCCTATTCTCGACCATCGCATCAGGGAGGCGATTCCCATGGGAACGGAAATCTGTGCAAAAAACACCCTCAATGAGAAGGAACTCTTCCGTTTCCTCAATTCGCAATATCATAAAGCGCGTTCTGCCGCTCCGGATTTGATTAACGAAGCTCCGCGGATTAATGAGCGATTTATCACTGATTTCTGTCGTAGGATAAAACTTCAGGAAGGAATATTCTATAAGAGTCTCGGCTCACTCGGCGGCGGCAACCATTTTATTGAGTACGGGGAGGATCAGGCCTCAGGTGAAGGTTGGCTGACGATTCATTGCGGCTCCCGTAATCTCGGTGTAAAGGTAGCAAACCACTGGCATAACATAGCTCAAAATCCCAAACGTGCCAAATACATAGGCTTTCTATGGGGCGATGCTTTAAAAGGCTATCTCTCGGACATGGTCATCGCACAGGCTTACGCTATATATAATCATCAAATTATCAGAGACCGCATCTTTGCAATCCTCCGTAAGTTATGTAAAGCTAAATGCGCAAACTCGGTATTAACAACTCACAACTATATATCGGTGACCGACGAGTGCCCCATGCTCCGTAAGGGTGCCATTGATGCCGCTGAAGGGCGAAAGGTCGTGATTCCATTCAATATGCGCGACGGAATTGCTGTCTGCGTTGGCAAAGGCAATCTCCGGTGGCTCAACACCGCCCCACATGGCGCTGGACGGATTATGAGCAGGACACAAGCCAAAAAGCAGATTTCACTGGCTGAGTTCAGACAAACGATGTCGGGTGTGTTCTCTACATCAATATGCGAAGGAACTTTAGATGAATCCCCGATGGCCTACAAACCGACGGAAGAGATTCTGGAACTTATCAAACCGACAGTTGAGATCATATCTATGATTAAACCGAAACTTAATATAAAAGACAACGGAGAATGAAACACTACATCCAGATCACAGCGGGCCGAGGTCCGGTGGAATGTGCGAGAGCAGTGACTCTTGTCGCGCGTGAGATTGTCAAAGCTATTCCGTCACTTCAACTTGCCGACTGCGAGCCGCATAATCAGGTTGAAGGCTGCTATATGTCTATGACATTCGTCTCAGGCGAATCAATTCCTGAAACTATCGTCAAAGAATGGCAAGGTACTGTATTATGGCGTTCAACAGCAAATCCATATCGCCCCGGGCATAAACGCAGCAACTGGTTTGTGGGTGTCAATTTCTTTGACGAAGTGAAATTGCCCGAAATTGCCGAATCAGATATTGTTTATGAAACATGCCGGTCGGGAGGGAAAGGAGGGCAGAATGTCAATAAAGTAGAGACCACAGTCCGAGCAATCCATATTCCATCCGGGATTGCGGTGAAATGCTCTGACGAACGTTCTCAAACGCAAAACAAAGCCCGTGCCCGCGAACGCCTGCTTCTAAAACTCCGCCAGCAGAATGAAAAAGCCCAAGCCGATTCCTCTTGCCGTCAATGGAGCAACCATGATAAGCTTGAGCGAGGGAATCCCGTCAAAAAACTATCCGGAAAATTGTGAATTCAGAAGGTGTCTCGCCTTTTGATACATCAACGCCTTAAATTTGCATCGTAAATAATAAACAGCGTCAGCTATGAGAGAATTAGATCGACAAAAAGTAAAAACAGTGGATAAATCCAAGCAAAAGGATGATGCCCAAAATGCTAAACCGAAAAGCATTCTTGAATCATTTGAGTATATCGTTGAACTCGCTGAAGACTCAAACCTCGATAATGATTTTTTCGAAAAGGCAGCTAAACATATCAAATATGCTTCTCGCAAGTTGAAACTGGCTCCAATGCAGGTGGTGCTTCTGGCAATGTTTGTTGACAGAAGCGAAGATAGTCGCATAATGATCTCAGACATTGCGAAATATACCGGATGCAGAACCACCAAAATTCTGAGGCTTTCCGATGACATCGATACTCTTGAAAGGCAACGCTATCTCAGGGCCTCACGTAGTCGCAATTCTTTAAGCTACCGTGTGCCTGGCGCAGTTCTAAAATCGTTGCGCAAAAATCAACCGTATATCTACGAGGAAGAACCCGTTCTGGACACACAGACCTTCTTCGACCGCTTTGACCGGTTGATGAATGAGAAAAACGATGATGAACTGACCCATGATTCTTTAATGGAACAGACTAAAGAAATGCTTGATGAAATCAGGGACAGCGTATTCGCTACCGAACTGCGTCGTTGTGGATTTTGCGATGAAGATACATTGTTGTTTATCTTTATGGCACATCTTTTTGTAGAAAATAACGATGACAATATAGGTTTTCACGACATCGATGATCTATTTGATAATGGCGATATTCCGAGCTGGGTGAAACGGGAATTTCGCTCGCGCGAATCTAAACTTTTTGAAAAGGAGCTTATTGAGAACGTAAACGAAGACGGCATGGCTCGTTCAGATGCGTTCAAGCTTACTGAAAAAGCCAAAGAGCAATTCCTTTGCGAATTGAACCTTAATAAAATCGGGAGATCTGACAGAAGTCTCATCAAAGCAGAAACTCTGGTTAAGAAAGATTTGATTTACAATGAAATTGAACGTGATCAGATTACTGAGCTATCCTCGATTCTTTCAGAGAACCGTTTCAATGAAGTCCAGAAGAGGCTTCGCTCTGCTGGGATGAGACCCGGTTTTTGCTGCATATTTTATGGGTCGCCGGGAACGGCTAAAACCGAGACTGTCTATCAACTTGCCCGCTGTGCCGGGCGAGACATTATGCGCGTTGATGTTGATAAAATCAAGAGCTGTTGGGTTGGCGAAAGCGAGAAAAATATAAAGGCTCTTTTTGACCGTTATCGTAATATCTGCAAAAACTCTGAACTCGCCCCCATACTTCTCTTCAACGAGGCTGACGCAGTGTTGGGTGTCAGGATGGAAGGTGCGTCGCGGGCAGTGGATAAAATGGAGAATAGTATCCAGAATATAATTCTTCAGGAGATGGAGACCCTGGAAGGGATTATGATTGCCACCACAAACCTCACCACAAATCTTGACAAGGCATTCGAACGCAGGTTCCTCTATAAAATCCGCTTCGATAAGCCTACGGTCAATGCACGCACCGAAATTTGGAAGACTATGCTAAAAGGTTTATCGGATGAAGACGCAAAAACTCTTGCCTCCCAATTCGATCTTTCCGGAGGAGAAATTGAAAACATCGCACGCAAACATTCCGTCAACGCCATATTATCAGGGAATGATGCGATTGACATCCAAGAACTGATTTCCAGCTGCCGTCATGAAAAAATAACTAAGGATAACCGTCCAAGAATTGGATTCTAATACTTCAAAAACACACAACATTCAATATCAGGGCGGATTTCTGCAAAAACAGTAATCGACATTAGTCGCCTGTTTGCAAGAAACTGCCCTGATTATTCAATTGTTTCTGGAGTAGTGGAAACAGTAATATGATGGAAGCAGCTGGTTAAGGAGATATCATACGCGCACTTCTCACTCAATGTCAAGACATTTGTGCATGCCATCCGTGTGCTTCAGACCGGAACCCATGAGCAGATGATGAAACTTGCAGGCGATGGTCGCCTTGATGACTGGTGCCGGGCCAATATCAAATGACTGCATGACACCTTTGGCAAGGGTAATCTTGTGTCATGTGTGCTCCACATGGATGAGAATCCCCCACACCTTCATGCAACGGTTGTCCCCATTGTAACAGCTCTGCGCAAGCGTCGTGAGCGTGAGGGCGAGCAGAAGTACAAGGAGAAGGCTCCGGCACCGAGACTGTGTGCCAATGAGCTGATGACACGCGGCAGTTTTGGCAATATCAGGACACATACGCACAGGCGATGGCCGGATTCGGATTGAAACTCGGCGTCGTGGCGAGTGGTGTGAGGCATCAGACGCAACAGCAATACAACCGTCAGCAAGCACTCGAACTTCAGACGGACATTGAAAGGCTCACTGCCGAAATCGATAACCTTACAGCCGAAAAGGAGAAGGTCGAGAAAGGAGCGAAGGACGGCAAGAACCGCCTCCTGTCGTGGCTCGGAACCGGGGAACTGCCGAACTAGAGAAGAAGGTTGCAGACAAGGACAAACTGATTGCCACATTACAAAAGCAGCTCTCCGATATGCAGAAGCGTTACGACAGTCTGAAAACCGATTCGCTCCGTGAACACAACTCTTACCAAAAGGAAATCGATGCGGCGACCAAACGGGTTGCCGAATGGGAGGCGAGATATAGTACCGAACACAATCGGACGAAGGAGCTGCACCGCCTGGCATATCCCGAGCGATATCGTCTGTCATCAGGAGCGGAGCTTGTCAGCGGCTGGATTCCCAACCGGATGTATCCCAGTCTGTCAATCACGACGCTGTTTCATGGCAACGAGTTCAGGAACACCTCTTATAATTTGCCTCAGAATCTTCTTGACAAATACGACAGCGGCGCGTTAACTTTACATGAATTGGTCAACGAGTTGTTTGAACCATGGGAGCAGGTGGATGAATTACAACACAGCCTCCTCGCTGTCGCACTCCAAACTGCCGCCGGAGGAATCCCGACATCACATGTCGGCACCGGTGCGGGCGGTTCATCTTCCGATTTGCCGTGGAATGATAACGACAAGAACAAATACCAAAGACTGAAGTCCAAAGGCCGGAGATGATGATTACCTGCATGTGGATTTATCATTTTCCACCCCTACTGGATGTCACAGCACGGGATAGATGTGCTTGTGAAACCATCATCAATGGGGACACGAGATCAACGTCAACTCGGAAGATCGTTGCCGAGTTGACGTTAAACACTGCACAGACTTCGAAGCTCGGAAGTGTCTTCAGTATAGACCGATTCCAGAAAGTCATTGCCGGAACAACACCCCCCAAAAGCGAGCCTCGGATCCACATTGTGGTGCCGAAGCTCGCGGTAAAGGAATAGGGATAGAAGCCGGACGGCGGAGACCTCAAGCTCGATTTACGAAAGCGCGGCGGCGCAACTCCCTAAAAATTATACCAATCTTTCTTACTTTTATTAAATTCTGTAATAAACTCATTCCACTGCAAATAGGAATTGAATTTTTGTTCAAAAATGAACTCGTCTTCTTTTTTTATAGAATTTGTAAAGAAGTTTAATATTTCTAACGTGTCTTTATGAATCTTATCTATTTTGGATATATAGTTGGAGATTAAATAAATCAAATGCTCTCCAGTATTATATTTTTCCCTGATCTCTGCTCTTAACGAATTTGTTTCATCCACATTTAGGTGGCTGAAATCATCGTCATCTGAACCTCCATTGCATGAGTCGCAATCAGTAATTTCTGAACCTAATTTAGTGAGTTGATTGAGATAAATGTCCTTGTAGGAGCAAATGCGGTTTTTTGTATAAAGGAAATGATCATCTCTGCCAGGTCTCCTTTGAAAAAATCCGCCCTCGTAAACTGTATAGGAATCTAAAACCTGATTTAAGTCTAAAGAACTAACATAATCCACAATTTCGCACAACTTATTTTTGATTGTAGCAGCATTTGGATAATCTAAATATTCTTTATTAGCGAGGATAAATGAGTATTTGCCTAAAACCGTAAAAGGCCAAGTGTGACCAAAATAAGATGCTTCATAATATTTGACTGTCCTTAAGGTTGTATTAATAATAGGGAAATAAAGTTTACCATCAAGAAAATCATCATCTTGTGAAACCACTATAAACTTTTCAGCATTGGACATCATCCTTTGCATTTCACCCGTCATAGAACTATTATCATATTCCTCTCTTTCTTCCTTAGAGGTTATGACATATTCCGTATAATCCCTTAGAGGTAATATGTCCGATACTTCATATATACCTTTTTTGATACTATCAAAATCCTTAAGGAATGTGATAATGGTTTTAGAAGGAATATCTAAATTGACATCTTTATTGAAAATATATAATCGGCTATCTGAACATTCTGATGCATTTTTCTCATCAGAATATTGATATACAATACCGAAGTCGGAAAGTTTAGCACAAATAACCACACGACCTAAGCATAGGTGCTTGGAGTGCCGTTCATTTGTCTCATCTAACTTATATTCTTTTTGCATTGATTTCCTAAAAATTAGACAAAAATTTTACAGAGGAAGCGCCATTATACAACTCAGTTAAACGCTATATAATATCGAATATTATATAGGAACGGAATTACACCGCAGATTTCAGATGTAGGTCCAGCCTCAGATGCGACAACAAGGTTGACCTCGCTATCTATTGGCAAACCTAAAAGGATTGGTATTTGAATAGCTGTGCCCCATTGAGAGGTTGAGTGCTTATCTGAAACGACCTCAAATAACGTAGAGGATTCTGTAGGATCATTGGCGTTTCGTTGCCCTTGCGGTAATACTCCATTCTCAAGATATGAGAGAAGATTATAACGCATGAAGCGGAAATAGATCTTCTCGCAATTAGTTGCTGCGGAAGCATTACCCGTCTTGACAACCTGCATATAGACGGTACCCTCTGGATTCAGCTTATAGAACGGAGCAACAGAGCCGACTTGAATATTGTTGATGGTCGGAAGTTCATTTATCACGTCAAACTTCGAGAGATACTTTTTCATGGCTCGTTGCTCGGTCTTCTTCAAATCCTCAAGAGTACATGGATTCTGAGTAATCGTAATCGTTCCCGATTGCGATTGATTACCTTTGATAACAGTAAAGTCAACTTTACCGATGCGAGAATCATCACCGCCAAGCGCAGAAACATTGATTCTGAATTCATGAGTCGTAGCAATAACTTCGGCGTTAGGAATTGTTAGCCAGTCAGGAATATCGTCAGAATGTGAGTAGGAGTCAAAATCTCCTATGATTCCGACTTCAATCCACCGGGCATAGCCGTTTATAGTAAATTCGGCGGAATGCATGCCCATAGCAAAATCGGCATCTGCCTCTGTGGCCACTGTGAGGTGAAATAAATCCAAGTCCGGTTCATCATTGCCGCAAGCGGTAAGAATGAACGAAAGGAAGAAAAGTAAGACTAATTTTTTATACATCGTTAAAAAAATACTGCGTTATGCGATTGAAACCGGATGGTCAAGACTTTGGCTAGATTCACGAAAGCGCGGCGGCAGTGCCACAACGCCCTCTATGTGATAGCGAATTTTTCATGCGAATCTCAATACAACTAAACAGATGCTTGACATTCTTATCTGAGATATTGAATTGACAGACTTTCGTGCGAGGTATTCTCTTGAATTTATACCCGGCCATAAACATTCCAAGTATAAGTTCTCCATAGGTTATACCACTTACTCGCCCCCAGGTTTCCAAATTAACGACCTGCTCTATCAAGCCGCAAAGAATTAACGAGTTATATTCTTTGTTAAATTCAGTGACCTCCGGCTTAGGCTTCATCAATGTGCTATAAAAGCACCATTCAGCGACATCCCAAACGAGAAACACTCGTTCGAAATCAAACTCGGAAGCATCCGGAACATTCTTTGACCCTACAAATCCCATTGGTGTAAGACCAAGCATTGCACTTTGTTTAAGCGCATCCTCAATCGCTGATGACAATTTTTCTTTATCTCGATACCAATGGTAAAAGAGAGAGTCTTTATCTTGTGGTAAATCCTTCATAGTCATTTTACTGTTTGTAATAAATATTGACCGTGTAGAGATAGAGTTCGTTGCCGTTGGGGTCGAAGAAAAGAGCGGGTTCGTTATTCTCATCGACTTCTTCCGGGAGTTTCATAAAGAACATATAGGTCATCTGTTCGAGAATATCAATGGAATTTGAGATGCCTCCTGTCCAAAAGGTATCCCAAATTTGGTATATCTGATTTATGATTTGTCCTGTAATCATAGCAGGATTTTAAGCAAAAACTCCGCGAAAGGCTCTGACAGGCGGCCGACCTTTTTACCATTCGTGGAGTTCATTTATATTGATGTGATAACGATTTATCTTATTTGGCCATTGCAAGATGCTTTAATATGCAAAGTTAGCAAAAATTTCGCTAACAGCCACTAAGAATTCGCGATTTTCAACGAAGTTGAAAGCAACAGAAGCAACAGAAGTAACCTGGATAAAGCACCCGGTAGGGTAATTTCCAGAAAAAAGTTACTGTGCGATAGGGATAGAAGCCTTTCGGTTGAGACCTGAGGCTCGATTTACGATAGCTCGGCGGTAGTGCCGCACAGCCATCAACCAAATAGCGAATTTGAATAAAATGTCACAAACAGCGAAACGAGGGCAACAATCAAAGCCAATACTGAGACCCAAAGAGTTCGCACGCCGACCTTGTGAGATTCGTGTGCGGATGTTAAAGATGCACAGATTTGATGATATGTATTTTCATTATATGCTTTAATCGCTAAAGGCGTTTTAACGATATTTTCACCGTCCTCTATAATTAGCCCCATTATACACATTTCTGCAAAAACAGCATTAGCCATCCCTCTGCCTTCCTTTGATTCAGTAATCACCTTGTTGACAATTAGCATTTTCCTAATATTGGTTTTAGTCGGTATATATCCAATGCATTGATAGAGGGCAAAGGTATCGAGTATAGCGCATATCATGCGATATTTCAGGAGATTATATTTTTCTAAATCACGACCTTTTAAGGTCGTGATATTCAGAAGTGGGGAGACTGATTCATTACTAAAAAGCATATCATATTTTTTGCGAATTTAGCAAAAATTTCAGAGAACACTACTTGTTGACAGCGAGAAAGAATCGTGGAACGAAATTTCTCGCAGCCGATGTAGAGAGTATCGAAAGCGTCGGTACCGTCGGTACGGTGTTCGTGCAGGTATTCTTCGGACTCGGCAAGCTTTTCGACCCTTATCCTTGCGGACCACGAAGTAGCGCAACCACATGGGAGCAACCCGTTGCGGCCGTTGGAGACATAGGCTGACTGAATGGCAAGGATAAGGTCTTCGATGTTCGAGCGGTTGAAGAACGGCATGAGCCTTTGCTTTCCGGCAAAGGCGTTGCTGATGAGAAGATACTTCTCGTCATGGCGCATTGAGTCCGTGTATCTCGAAAATCCAATGCACCAGCCGTCCCGCTCGAACTCCTTTACCAAAATTTTTACTCGGGTAGATTTTTAACATTTCAACCAGGTTTTGCGGCGCATGGTAAAAAAGCTGTGTATGCAGAATAAAAATCTTACCTTTGCAGTCTAAAACAGATTGCGATGGAAAAGAACCCTT
>ULSH01003504.1_pt1 | contig 27704 bp, 22 predicted proteins | sample 1956151 | NCBI WGS metagenome assembly ULSH01 (sample SAMEA4835702, study PRJEB28245) | human gut metagenome | biome: gut microbiome; material: fecal sample | place: Denmark | collected 2008 | reverse complement strand
GAGCGTCGAGCGTATGCCCCGTGACGTCGGGCGTGCCGAGCATGCGCCGGGCAGCGGGATTGGCCGTCCTGACGGTGCCGTCATAGTTCATTACAAGGATTCCCGCCGGCGACGCGTTGATGAGCATGTCGAGGAAATGGTTCTGTTCCATGACCCTCAGGCGCTCGTTCTTGAGGGTTTCGATCATCCGGTTGAATGTGGCCGCTATGCTGTCGGCGTCGCGCTGACCGACGTGGGTCAGGCGGCTGCTGAAATCCTGTTCGTTGAGCAGTGACACTCCCGTCCTGACGGCCATGAGAGGCCTGATGGTCGTTATCCTGAGAATGATGAGACAGATCAGCAGAAGAAGCAGGATGGCTTCGGGAATGGCTACGGATGGCCACGCTATGTAAAACGGCAGCGATACGCCCGCTACCAGAGTAAGCAAAGTCACTATGAAAAACAGCCACCTCATTTCGTCTGCGTCGTAAGTCCGTATTTCTCGATCTTCCTGTATAGCGCCTGGCGCGTTATGCCGAGCTCGAGAGCGGCGTTGGTTATGTTGCCCGAATGTTTTTTCAGAGCGTTCTCTATGGCCGTGCGCTCCATCTCCTCGAGAGTCAAGCCGTTGACCGGCGCCGTTTCCGGTTTCGGCTCCGAGAGGCCCATGCGGTTGGTGCGTTCAATGTCGTCGAGGCTGATTACCGGCCCTTCCGACATCAGTATGCTCCTCTCGACTATGTTTTTCAGCTGGCGCACGTTGCCCGGATAGGGGAGGCGCGTCAGAAACGCTATGGCTTCCGACGAGAATTCCGGGCGCCGGTCGGTTGCCGTCAGTCGGGCGAAATGGTTGATGAGCAGCGGTATGTCCTCGCGCCGCTCGCGCAGAGGCGGAAGATGCAGCGTGATGGCGTTGATGCGGTAGAAAAGATCTTCGCGGAATGTGCGTTCGCGCAACATCGCCGGAAGGTCGGCGTTTGTCGCGCATACAACGCGGATATCCACAGTGCGTGTCCGGCTGTCGCCGAGCGGTTCGAACGTATGCTGCTGCAGGACGCGCAGAATCTTCACCTGGCAGTTGAGGTCGAGGTCTCCAATCTCGTCGAGAAAGATCGTGCCTTTGTCGGCAAGCTCGAAACGGCCTTTACGTTCGCCCGCGGCTCCGGTGAAGGCTCCTTTCGTGTGGCCGAACATCTCGCTCTCGAAAAGCGATTGCGAGATTCCGCCGAGGTTGACCATGACGAACGGTCCCTGTCGGCGACGGCTGTTGTCATGGATAGCCTTCGCTATGAGTTCTTTTCCGGTTCCGTTTTCGCCGGTGATGAGCACCGGAGCGTCCGTCGGGGCTATGCGCTTGACGGTGTCGAGAATCTCGGTCAGTGCCGCGCTGCGCCCAACGATGGCCGACCGGTCAAAGGCTTTCTCTTCAGTCGCCGACCCTTTTTCGGCCATTGCCAGCGCGGTCTCTATCCTCTGCAGAAGCACCGGGCCGCTGCACGGCTTGGTCAGAAAATCGAAAGCGCCGTAGCGTATTCCCTCGACGGCGAGCGGAATGCTCCCCCAGGCCGTCATGAGAATCACCGGAGTTTCGGGGCAGAGGATTCTGACGCGCTGAAGCAGTTCCAGACCGTCCTGACCCGTGGTGGCGCCGCTGAAATTCATGTCCATAAGAATCAGCGACGGCGCTTCGCGGCGAACGGAGGCCAAAGCCGCCTCCGCGCCATCGACCGCCTCCGGCTCGAAACCGCAGTGGCGCAGCATGACTCCCAGCGAGAGCCTGACCGTCCGGTCATCGTCAACTATCAGAATCCTTTTCATGTTGCAAATTTACGAAAAATCCTCGGAATTACTTGGTTTCGGGAGCCGTCTCGAAAGGAAGTATGTAATAGCCTTTTGTGGGATAGCCTTCGCCGCTCTTGAACCATTCGCCCGGATAGGAGATGCCGTATTTCTTGCCCGGTTCGAGCGTAACGGTGTAGGTGAACTCGGTCCTCTCCTTGTTCCATGAGGTCTTGCCGTCTTTTGACCTGGGGAATTCACGTCCGTCAGCGCGATAGGGAGCGAGCCCCTGACCGATGTGGATCGGTTTGTCGAAGCGGACGGTTATTTCTGTCACTCCCGCAGGCAGCACGGCGTTGTCCTCGATGTTGCTCCCGATGAAGTTGGGCTGACGGCTCTCGATCTCCTTGCAGATCGAATCGACATTAAGGCTGTTGTGAAGCTTCACCAGTTCGGGCATGAAATCATCCAGTGTGGGATATTTGTCGCGGTTCGCCTGGTAGCGGTCGGTGGCTTTCGCGAAATCCTCAAGGAAAAGGAATCCGTTGCACTTGTCGCCCACGGTCTTGAGCATCAGCAATAGCGAGTCGCGCTGGGTCTTGGCATGGGCTTTGGCATACTGGACCTCAGCCAGACGGACCATTGTTTCGAAGAGCACGGTCTGACCTCCGGCGTATGCCTGATTCTTGAGTTCTGTGTTGAATCTGGAAGCTATCGAGTCGCTGTTGCTGTTGAAATCCTTCAGATGTTTCATTATTATCGGGTTGGTGATGGGGTGGGAAGACTCATGGACAACGAGGCTCGTGCAGTCGCTGTAGTCCGGCTCTCCTTTACGGACTATCGGGCCTATGATCATGAGAGCTTCTTCCCTGCCGTCGGGATAGTGTTGGGTCACACCGTAATTGCCTACATTGAGCATGCTCAGATTGGTCAGTACCGTGAATTCCTTGCCATAGTAATCCGACAGCCATTTCATGTCAACGCCATCGAGCATCTTGTTGAAGTTCGCTATCGCTTTCTCATAGATCGGCTGTCCTTTTCGATAGACTTCGTTGAAATTTGTCTTGTGGTAGAAATCGTTGAGTAACGGCACGAGTTCCTCAGCTCCCGTCTCGCCCCAGCGGCGGTCGATCATCGGCTTGTAGTCGAGTTCCGGGTTGAAAACAACGTTTCCGTCCTTGATGGCGAGCGCGCCTGCAAAACCGGCCACGGCGTCATAGCCCAGACCGAGGCTGTCGCGCAGCGATTTAATCATCGTGACTGCCGGATGGTTTTTGTAAGGAGCCGTGACGGAATCGATCATGGCGGTATATTCAGGATAGATATTTGTTTTGTACTCCCTGAAATCGGCAGTGCGTGCCAGAGCGCTGACGAGTTCTATGGTCTCGCGGACTTCGGTTTTCGATGAGGCGGCAGCCGGAGCGGTTATGCCGGCTATGGCGGCCGCGCTCAGAATAATGTTGACTATTTTCTTCATATATTTGTTGGGTTGACGGTTATGGTTTTATTCTTTAAGTATTTTCTCTATGTCGGCGTCTATTCCTGTTCCGGTTGCGTAGTTCCAGAGTGTCAGGCTGCGGAGCTGGTAATAGTAGTTCCAGAAAAGATAGAGTTCGTTGATCAGCTGCTGGCGCGCTTCGTCCTTCTTGACCTGCGAGTCGTTGAGGTCGAGGGTGGAGATTTTGCCGATGAGGAACGTCTCCACGTTCGTGGAGTAGCGGCGCCGCGCTATGCTGTCGGCCCTGCGGGCTATGTCGAGCTGTTGCTGCTGGTTGTTGAAGCGTTCAACGAGGATGAACAGGTCCTGGTTGAAATCCTGCGTCTCCTGTCGCAGACGGTTCTCGACAACACGGCGGTTGCTTTCGGCAACCCTTACCTTGCCGCGACGCTTCCCCCAGTCGATCAATGGTATCTTGACGCCCATCTCCACTATCTGGTTAGCTTTCAGGGCTTCGTAGCCGTGGCGCAGTTCGTTGCCTGTGCCGGTCAGACCCACCTGGGCGAACAGCTCTATCTGCCGCAGGTCGCCTTTGGCCTTCGCTATGGCGTAATCGGCCTCGAGCTGGCGTCGGACAAGGTTCTTCGCGAATTTGTTATATGCCTGCGCTTTTTCGAGCGCGTCTTTGTAGGTAAGCTCGATCTGCGGAACATCTTCGGGCACCTCAGGCTCCAGTTCCTCCTCCTCACCGTAGTCCAGAAACGAGCGAAGCTGAAACATGTTGGCTTTCATATTGCTTTCGGCGTTGGTCAGTGCCGAGCGTGCCTCGAGGACGTTCAGCTCCATCTGCAGCAGGTCGTTCTCGCTGATGCGCCCCATGGCGCGTTTCTCCTTGGCTACCTCATGGAGCTTCACGGCGTTGTCGAGATTCTGTCGCGATATGGCCACGTTCTCGCGGGCCATCAGCAGATTGAAATAATAGTTTATCGCGGTCATGGCCACTTCCTCCGTGGCGCTCAGAAATTCCGCCTTCGCCTCGGAATAGCGCACCGGCTCTATCTTCCGGTCCCACTTTATGCTGTTGACTCCGAAAATCGGCTGATTCAGCGTGAGGGCCACGGGGATCGCCATGAAGCGGTTGGTCTTGTCGCCGTCGAGCTGACGAAGATAGTCGAGCGAAGTGTTCAGTGACAGTTTTCCGCCGGTCAGCCAGATGTTCTGGCTCACGGAGATCTCCCCGTTGATCTGCATGTAGTTGCTGCGGACAAAGCTGTAGGTGCCGTCCGGGTTCTGATAGGGGGTGTATTGCTTGTAGTAGGCCGGAGTGGTAGCGGTGAAGCTGACTTCGGGCAGAAGTTCGGCGCGGTAGGTGCGGTATTCCCAGTAGGCCGAGCGCAGACGGTCAAGCGCCACCGACGCGTTGACGCTGCGGGCCCGGGCGCGGGCCATCGCCTCGTCGAGCGTTATCGGTCGGACGGTTCCGGCCGCCCCCGCGTGAAGGAGGGCGGCGGAAGCCGACAGGATTAGTATGATTGCTGTTATTTTCTTTGTCATGGCTTATGCTTATTCGCCTCGGAGCACTTCGGCCGGTTCCACTTTCATCGCTTTCCTTGCCGGGAAATAGATTCCGGCGACAATCATCAGCGCCATCAGCAGGAATACTACGCCGGCTTCTGTCAGGGGTGTAACCCAGATGTCGGTCGTTATCTGCGAGTACATCAGTATGCCATAATGGACGAGCAGTGCGTCAAGACCCAGGGCCGGAATGGTAGCTATCGCCAGAATTATAAGACCTTCGCCCATCAGGCGCCGGAAAATCTGCCGGTTGCCGGCGCCTGTAACCTTGCGCATGGCGATCTCGCGTACGCGCTGCTGGGTGCGGAACCAGAAGGTACCGAGCAGCCCGAGAAAGACGGTCAGAAGCAGGAATCCCATGCAGATGATCATGTTGCGGAGCTGTGCGTCGTCGTTGCGGTGGAGATTATCGCGTATTTCCTTGAACGGTTTCGCCTCCACAATGTAGCTGTTGCCGTGATTCAGGGGTGAGTCCGTAGCGGTCAGGGCGTTGAGGAACTGTTCATCGTAACCCTCTTTAACCTTGATATAAACGTTTCGGAAAGAGCTCTCGTCGCGCATCAGGACAGTGCCCGCGAACGCGACTTCATAGTCGGCGCGGCGAATAGGTTCGATGATCGCTCCGATCACGTAGGTCTGACCGGCGCTGTCCAGATCGAAGCTCGCGGTCATGTTGATCAGATCCTCGGGCTTAAGTCCGGCTTTAGCCGTATTGACGGCGTTGGAGGTCAGCAACACTTTTCCCTCCTCGAGCATTCGGCTGAGTTCTTCAGGCGTTTCGCCGTTTATGCCGCGGATGTTGAATACTTTGGGATAATCCGGAGCGACGGAATACGTGTTGACGTAATTCTCCTGATTTTTCAGCGAATCGGGCGCGTTGCCCGTTATCCGCACGGGATTGCCGTTGAAATTGTAGTTGTAGGGCGATGTCGAGCCGGAGGCTGCGCTGATCACTCCGGGGAGCTTGCGGATCTGTTGCAGTCTGAGATTGTAATTGTCGCGGTTGTAGCGCCTCCAGGCGTCATCTTCCGTTTCTCCCGCCTGCGGCTGAGGGGTCTCGAACGTAGGACTCGATTCGGTTTTCCATCCTATCGTCAGCCGATAGACATTGGTGATATCCACTCCGATGTAGGTGTTCTTGATCCTGACTATGGTGGAGGTGGCGTCGAATATGAAGAAGAGGATAGAGCTGACGATCAGAAGCTCTATGCCGAGCCACAGATTGGAGCGCCATTCAGTCGATATCTGTTTCAGAAGTTTTCTTTTCATCGTTTCGAAGATTAGTTCATTGAACTGATTTAAATTTATTGCAAATTAACATTTCGAGTATGATTCCGAGATGATTTCGACCTTTTTGAAAGAGCAATGGGGTTCCATTGTGATTGAAAAAAGGGAAGAAAGCGGTCGGAATCCTGCCGAAATGGTAAAGCCGAAGGTTTCCGTCAGTTCTGAATTAACATTTTGAAATAAGTTTAAATCAGTTCATTATATGTTTCGGCTGTTGATGGCATCGACAGGATTTATGCGCGAGGCGCGCCATGCCGGAATGCCGCTGCTGAGAATGTTCAGAAGGAAGCAGAACGCGAGAGCGGCGCCGTAGAGTTGCCAGTCGATAAGCAGTTTCAGCGAGAGGTCTATCTCGCGGTTGATACTGAGATCGGTGAAGATCATGTCGGAAAAGAAATATCCGAAAATCAGGCAGAGAATCAGACCGGCTACGCCTCCAAGGAGGGTGATGAGGAAATTCTCAGCTATGATGTCGCGGATCAGCCGCGAGCGGCGGCAGCCGAAAGCGCGGCGTACGCCGATCTCCGAAACTCTGCGGCGCAGGCGGCTCTGGGTCATGCTGCTCAGATTGATTGCCGGAACCAGAAGGAGGATTCCGTAGAGTATCCAGCGTAATTTCTTCTCATGGTCGGCCGTGGGGTCCAGATTGGAGCCGGAGATGTAATTTGATTCTTCCTGGACGTAGGGCTGTCCGTGATAGACAAGTGAGTCGCCGCGCTGACGCAATTCGCCGTCAAACACTTTCATGCGGGCGCGCACCTCTTCGGTTATCGCCTCGAAATCGTCAGGCGAATTGGCGAGGATTATTGCCTGCATCGGCCCGAATTCTCCGTTTTCGTCCCAGTTGAACATTCTGCCGCCGTCAACAGTGTAGGGGTAGAACACTTCCGCGAAAGAGGCTTTGGCAAGCGGAGAAGCGTCTTCCACCACTCCGACAATGCGGTAGGGGGTCTGCAGAATGAGAATCTCCCGGCCGATGACATCGACTGATCCGAAAAGTTTCCTCGCTACGCTCTCGGCTATCACGGCTTCTTTCAGCCCGGCTTTCACGGCGGCTTCGTCGTAGGGCTTGCCCGCTATGAACTCGTAGTCAAAGATTTTCCAGAAGTTTTGGTCGGTGGCGTGGCAATAGGCGAGAAAGGTCTTGCTTCCGGTAGCGCTGACATCCACCGTCTCCGCGTCATCGGTCATGATGGTAGTGCATTCGGTCTTGGCGAGATTGTCATAGAATCTCTTGGCCAAAGCGGCTGAAAGCCTCCCCGACGAGTCATTGTGCTTATTGATCCCGCTTATGTGCAGGTTTCGGCCGTAGAGTAGCCTGTCGCGGTTGTTTTCCGGAGCGAACGGACTGACTTCGATACGGTGCATCATGACGATGATCATGATCAGGAATATCGACAGCGCCGTTCCGATCATTGTCACCGTCCCGATTACCGGCTGATGGCGCAGATCGTAGAATGCCTGATGTATGATGTTGGATTTCATTGATTTTCGATTGGGGTATTATTAAAATATCTGGCGTCCGTCGAAGAAGCGCATGACGCGGTCTGTCTCTTCGGCCTGAGCCTCATTGTGGGTTACCATCATGATTGTGCGTCCGTCCTCGCGGTTGAGGCGGTGGAGAATCTCCATGATTTCGGCGCTCATCTTCGAGTCCAGATTACCCGTAGGCTCATCGGCGAGGATTATCTCCGGATTGCCTATGATGGCGCGGGCTATGGCCACGCGCTGACACTGACCGCCGGAGAGTTGCGAGGGATAGTGCTTCATGCGGTGGCTCAGACCGACGCTCTCAAGCACTTCCCTGACTTTCTCGGAGCGTTCGCGGGCCGACATCCCCTTGCGGTAGGTCAGCGGCAGCTCGACGTTGTCGGCGACGGATAGCGACGGAATCAGATGGAAGCTCTGGAAGATGAATCCTATGTTTGCGTTGCGGAAGGCGGCGAGAGTGGCGTCTTTCATCCCCTCGGTGGTGGTTCCGGCCACTTCGACAGTCCCTGTGGTCGGTTTGTCGAGAAGACCCACTATGTTGAGCAGTGTCGATTTGCCGCATCCCGACGGTCCCATTATGCTGACAAATTCACCTTTTTCGATTGTGAAATTCACGTTTTCAAGAGCTGTGGTCTCTATTTCCTTGGTGCGGTAGAGCTTGCCCACTCCGTTTACTTTGATTATCGACATATTTCTGTGTTTTTTAATCGTTTATTTTGTATTTCTTCTTTTTGCGGTCGGTCATGCTGCTGATGACCACTTTCTCGCCCGGCTGAAGGCCTGATTTGACCTCCACATAGTCATAGTTGGCGTCGCCGAGAATGACTTTGCGCCGGGTCAGTTCACCCGGACTCTCCTCGACGTAGAGCTCATATTCTCCCGGACCGGCGGTATAGTAGGAGCCCATCGGCAGACGGACCACGTCGGGTTTCATCTCTTTTATGACGAAGATTTCCACTGACAGTCCGGAGCGCAGCTTATCCGAAGTGTCGTTGTCGAGCATGACGGAGAATTTGACGGTGCCGCCCGAGGAGACGGGTGTCACGTTGATGACGCGGCCCGGAAATATCTCTTTCGAGAGACGCACTGTGGCCCGGCCGCCGGGGGTCAGATATTTGCCGTGGGTTTCGGCTATTTCTCCGTCGATTCTGAAATGCGACAGGTCGGCTATGGCGGCGATCTTCTCACCCTGCTGCACCTGTTCGCCCACATTGTTGTTGATGTAGGTCAGCACCGCCGCACGCGGGGAGCGAAGGCGCGCGTCCTCGAGGGTGCGCAGTTGCTCTGAATAATTCATGTCGAAGATCGATAGGTCGAGATTGCGGCTCTTCAGGGTTGCGGCGAGAGCTTTCCGCTCGTTGGCGAGCTGCTTGCGGAGCTGTTCGAGTTCCAGGCGCCCCGTGCGGTAGGCGAGTTCGGCCTCGCGCACGCGGTCGCCGGTGCCGGATCCTATGCTGTCGAGCCGTTTTTCGTTGGCAACTTCGGTCTTCAGGCGGTCAACGGCCATCTCCTTGACGCGTATCTGCATCTCGAGGCTTGTCAGCCGGGTTTCATTGTCGAGGCGCTGCTGTTCGATTTCGTACACCTGTTTCTGGCGCTGGTCCTGCTGGCGGTCAACTTCGGTCTGGGTACTCTGCAGGTCCAGGAGCAGAAGGGGAGTGCCTTCCTCAAGGCTGTCGCCCGGGTTGCAATAGACTTCCACTATGCGGGCCGTGATGGGTGAAGTGATGGCTTGTTCGAAGGCCGGGACAACTTTCCCGGTGGCTGTGACTGAGGATTCTATGGTGCCGCGGTCGGTCAGCGCCATGTTGAGTTCGCGGCGGTTGACCGAGTCGCGTGAAAAGATAATGGCGCCTGCGATCACGGCTATGACCGCGACCGCCGGAATCCCTATCCTGATGAATTGTTTGCGCTTCTGCGCGTTGATCTCTTGTTTTGTAAGATTTCTGTCCATTTTTCTGTTGGCATTGTTCCGCAATCACTCTTGCAGAAAATATGCCAAACTTATAAACGGCTGGAAATCAACAGAGGGTCTGTTTGGATGTGTGTCCGATAACGGACATCGCGTCCGCCCTCGGTCATTTTGCAGTGTGCGGTTCTACCTGTCGGCAGCCGGCTGGCTTTTCGGCTCTATCCCGCGTGCGCGGAAATAGGCCATGGTGTTGTTGTAGCCGGTGTCGAATACCTGTTGCAGTCCCTGAAGGTCAAAGACCTTGTAGTCGGCTATCTGGTCTGTGGTTATCAGCATGTCGCAGAGCGACTGGTCAGCCGCCGAGTTGTTCTTCATCATGAGTTCGTAGGCGTGGAGCGCTATGGAGACGATGTTGTTTTTCGAACTTTCAGCCGGGGCGGGCGAACAGTTGATGCCGACGAGAAACTTGCACCGTTCCCTGATGGCCCATGCGGGCATGTTGTCGAGCACGCCCCCGTCAACATATCTGACTCCGTCGATTTCGACCGGCTTGAACACTATCGGTATCGAGCAAGAGGCGCTGACGCGTTCGGCGATCTGACCCGTCTCGAAAGCCACGCGCTTGCCGTGGTCGAAGTCGGTTGCGGTGACAACCGTAGGCATCGGCAGATCCTCGATGTTGGTGTAGGGGATGACTTTTTTCAACAGCTTTCTGAATCCGTCCATGCGGAAAAAGCCGTCCTTCGGAACCGCGAATTCGCAGAAATCGGAAAATTTGGCGTTTGCGAAAATGCTGACCATCTCTTCCGGCGACATCCCCGAGGCATAAAGGACCGCGACAATGGCTCCGGCGCTGACGCCGGCTATTATGTCGGGCTTGAGTCCTACTTCAAGCATGGCTTTGATGGCTCCGGCGTGCGCCACGCCACGGGCGCCGCCGCCACTGAGCGCCAGCCCCACTTTATAGGGCCGGTCGCGCAGCGGGTCACGGGTTATGCGGTATCCAAACATTCTCTTTTCTGATCTCTGATTTATTCTGATAACGCTGAAATATGCGTGATAGATGTGTGAATTTGAAAAAATATGCAAATTATATTGTCGGTGTAGCTTATCTTTCACAATAATTTGCTAACTTTGTGCGATTTTCCCAGAAGAGAAATATTTGCAAATAGAAAAATTAAAATGTTAAATCCCATTAAGAAAACCATCGCGCTGCCTGATGGCCGGGAAATCACCCTGGAGACAGGCAAACTGGCCAAGCAAGCCGATGGAGCGGTTGAGTTGCGAATGGGCAACACAATGCTGCTCGCAACAGTTGTTTCGGCCAAGGAGGCCGGTGAGGGGGTGGATTTCATGCCCCTGCAGGTTGAATATAAGGAAAAATACTCCTCTTTCGGACGTTTCCCCGGCGGATTCCTCAAACGCGAGGGGCGCGCTTCGGATTACGAAATACTGACTGCCAGACTCGTTGACCGTGTTCTGCGTCCGCTTTTCCCTGACAATTACCACGCTGACACTTTCGTAAACATAACTCTCTATTCCACCGACGGCGAGGATATGCCCGACGCTCTGGCCGGACTTGCCGCTTCGGCAGCAATCGCTGTCAGCGACATTCCCTTCAACGGTCCTATCTCGGAAGTGCGTGTGGCCCGTGTGAACGGCGAATTTGTCATCGATCCCACTTTCAAGCAGCTCGAAGAGGCCGACATGGAGCTCATGGTCGGCGCCACATACGACAATATCATGATGGTCGAGGGCGAGATGAAGGAAGTTTCGGAAACCGATCTTCTCAACGCGCTCAAAGCCGCCCATGATGCGATCAAGGTGCAGTGCAAGGCTCAGATCGAGCTTGCCGAGGCTGCCGGTAAGACTGTCAAACGTGAATATTGCCACGAGACAAATGACGAGGAGCTCCGCAAGGATGTCCATGACAAGTGCTACGACAAGGCATACGCCATAGCAAAGACCGGTTCGGCCGACAAGCACTGGCGTGCCGACTCGTTCGCCGCTATCGTTGACGAATATCTCGAGACAATTCCCGAAGAGGAACGCGAAGAGAAAGAACCGATGGTTCGCCGCTACTACCACGACGTAGAGAAAGAGGCCATGCGCCGCTGCGTGCTCGACGAAGGCATCCGTCTCGACGGCCGCAAGACAACAGAGATACGCCCCATCTGGGCTGAGGTTGACTATATCCCCGGCCCTCATGGATCGGCTGTATTCACCCGTGGCGAGACCCAGTCGCTGGCCACCGTCACTCTCGGAACCAAGCTTGACGAGAAGATCGTTGACGATGTGCTCAACCAGGGCCGCGAACGTTTCCTCCTCCACTATAACTTCCCTCCCTTCTCAACCGGCGAAGCCCGTCCCGTGCGTGGCGTAGGACGTCGTGAGATCGGTCACGGAAATCTCGCCCACCGTGCCCTCAAAGGCATGTTCCCCGATGATTTCCCCTACGTCTGCCGCATTGTCAGCGACATCCTCGAAAGCAACGGTTCGTCATCGATGGCCACTGTCTGCGCCGGAACCCTCGCTCTGCTCGATGCCGGTGTCAAGATGAAAAAGCCCGTCAGCGGTATCGCAATGGGTCTCATCTCCGACGGCGAGAAATATGCCATCCTCTCCGATATTCTCGGTGACGAGGACCACCTCGGCGACATGGACTTCAAGGTGACCGGAACAAAGGACGGTATCACCGCCACACAGATGGACATCAAGTGCGACGGCCTTTCCTACGAGATTCTTGAGAACGCTCTCAACCAGGCCCGCGAAGGACGTCTCCACATCCTCAACATAATCAACGAGACCATTCCCGCACCCCGCGAGGACTACAAACCCAACGTGCCGCGCATCGTCACCATGCTCATCCCGAAAGAGCTTATCGGCGCTGTCATCGGCCCGGGCGGAAAAGTCATCCAGGGCATTCAGGAAGAGAGCGGCGCTGTCGTTTCTATCGACGAGATCGAGGAAGGCGGCTACATCGAGGTTGCGGCATCCAACAAGGAGTCGATCGACCGCGCTCTCGAAATGATCAATGCTATAGTGGAACTTCCCGAAGAAGGCAAGTCCTACAAAGGCACCGTCCGCTCGATTCTCGACTTCGGAGCTTTCGTAGAGTTCATGCCTAACCGCGACGGACTTCTCCACATCTCGGAAATCTCCTGGGATCGTCTTCCCGACATGGCCGCTTCCGGCCTGAAAGAAGGCGACGAGGTGAATGTCAAGCTCATCGAAATCGACAAGAAGACCGGCAAATACCGTCTCTCTATGCGCGCGCTTCTCCCGAAGCCCGAAGGCTATGTGGAGCGTGAACGCGCATCCCGCGGCGAGCGTGCTCCCCGTGGCGAACGCCGCGAGCGTCCCGAACGCAATGACCGCGGACCGCGTCGCGACCGTGGTGATCGCGGACCGCGTCGCGAAAACAAAGAATAAGCCGTAACATATTCCATACATGTTATTTGTAAAGGCCGGAATCCTCATGGACTCCGGCCTTTGTTATCCTCCAGACTTACGGGGCTTTTACTCGAAGCTGACCGAGGGCGAGATGCCTCCGAAGTCATTTTCTTCTATGGTCACGTTGCGGGCGCGCTGGAAGCGGAAGTTGAAGCGGTTTTTATGAAACGGCTTGAAATCGGTGGTGTGGCGCACGCGGTTGCCCTTGAACAGAAGGCCATCGACTGATTTGGCATAGAGGAGCGGCGAGTCGAACGTCACGAACTCGTTATCCTCTATCGTTATTCCCGAGTGGAAATATTGCTGCTGCGACCGCAGGTCATGGATTTCGGGATAGATCGATATGATGGCCTCGGTGAACTGGAACATGTTGGTCAGCGAGTTGACGAAACGGTTGCGGCGGATGGTCACGTCGTGGCATGCTCCGGTCTCGAACCATCCCATGCAGTCGCCGCAGAGCAGGACGGCGGTTCCCGAAGTGTGGTCGAAAAGATTGTCCTCGACCACGGTGTGGCGCGGCGTGCTGAACAACGAGCCGCGGGCGCGGTTGTTGCGGATTATGTTATAGGTGAAATACACTTCCGGGCTCCACGTGAGGTTCTCCAGCCCGAAAGGTTCCGATCCGCTGACTTCCTCAGGCAGCGCGGAGGTGAATCTGATCTGAAAGTCCTTGCATCCGGCGACCCTCGATTGCCCGACCGGCGAAATTGACTCGATCACGTATTCGCCCGGCACGTTCTCCATCGTGCGTGAGCTGATGACGCGCACCGTGTCGCCCGGCTCGCCCCATTTGAATCCGTAGCTCTGCGCGTGCATGTAGCGTGCGGTAAGGGTGTTGGCGTCGGGACGGCCGGTGACTTTCAGATAGGTCCCGTGGACATTTATGGCGTCGTCCATCATCCCCTCGTAAAGGCCGCGCGAGGAGCGGATCACTCCCTTGCAGCCCGAAAAATGCGTGGCGTCGGCCTGCGTGGTGAAATAACGCGGGTCGTTGTCGCCGCGCTGACACACTCCGAAACCTTCGAGCGTTATCCCGTCGCAGAGCTGCGCCAGAAGGCCCATTCCTTCGGCATAGTGGACCTTGACGCCCTTAATGACCGTGGAGCGGTTCTCGCTCAGGAAAATGCCGGGCGCGGGGCGGTCCCATGTGCGCAGGGCCACTATCGTCCCTGCGGGCAGACGGCTGTCCTTCCACTTGGGAGCGCGGTAAAGGTCTTTGCCGCTGACGCGCACCACGCTGTCGAGCGGACACCACAGGTCGCTCGTGCGATAGATCAGATGGCGCGTGGCAGGGTCAAACGCGATGCCGGTGTTGGGGGAGAGCTCCCATCCTTCGCCCGACGCCACGAAGGCGCCCTTTTTATTGATTGTCGATTTAACCCATGGAGCGGTCCGGAACGTGATCCCTTCCGTCTCGCTGTTCGCGGTGATCTCGACCTGGGTTATGTGGGGATTGGCGAAGTCGATGCTGAAACCGTCAAGAGTGCAGTTCTCCGACTCCACGACGGCAAGCGGGAGCATCCGTCCGTGGAACACGAAATCGGCGCCGGGAGCCGAGATGCTGACATTGTCCCAGTCCTCGATGGCTATGCCGACAGACTTCGGGTTCGGCTGGTCGTGATTGGAGATGTAGTACTCGCGCTGAATGCTGCCGCGCGGATGGAAGTCATAGCGGCCCGGAGCGAACTGCAGCGTCACTTTCTCGCCGCGATGGCGGTTCTTTATGTCGGTCAGCGCGCGCTGCACCTTGGGCGATACATTCTCTTTCCTGTCGGGCCTGATGCCGTAGGCTGACGCCATGTCTATCACAACGTCAGCATTGATTCCTGTCGCACTGCAGAGCAATAGCGCCGCACATGCGTAAAGCCGGGTCTTTTTCATGATGTGACAAATTTAGCGATATTTTTTCTTGATGACAAATATAACCTGATTCTTTCTTGACTTGGCCGGGCAACGCAGGGCAACTGATATGTTAATGGCATTTATGCCAATTTCAATGTATAATTCTCAAAAAAATCAAAAATCGGCAAACGAGGGCTTATTTTGAGCGATAAGGTTGGAGGGATGGAAGTTTTTTATTAAGTTTGTGGTTCAAAGTTCAAGAAGTCTAACAATCATTTTTACTATATCTAACATCATGGCCAAAACAAAAAAATCTCCCTCACGTCTCCCCCTGATTAAAAATGACCCCTGGCTCGAGCCTCATGCCGACGCCATCGAGGGCCGTCATCAGGACGTGGTCAGGAAACTGAAGGAACTCACCGGAAAAGGCGGCTCTCTCGACGAATTCGCCAACGCTCACAATTATTTCGGACTTCACCGCAATGCCGACGGCACATGGGTGTTCCGCGAATGGGCTCCGAACGCCACGGCCATAACACTTATCGGCGATTTCTCCGACTGGCATTCCATGGCACGCTACGAACTGCACCGGTTGCCCGACTCCGGAGTGTGGGAGCTGACTCTCCCGGCCGACTGCCTGCACCATGGCGACCATTACAAAATGATGGTGAAATGGAACGGAGGCGAGGGCGAACGAATACCCGCCTACGCCACCCGCGTTGTCCAGGACGAAAAGACTCATCTGTTCTCGGCTCAGGTGTGGGATCCCGAGCATCCCTACAGCTGGACTGTCGATAATTTCAAGCCTGACGTAAAGCCGCTTCTCATTTACGAATGCCACATCGGTATGGCCCAGGAGCGCGAAGGCGTGGGAACCTACGATGAATTCCGCGTCAACGTTCTGCCCCGCATCGCTGCCGACGGCTATAATGCCATCCAGATAATGGCCATCCAGGAACATCCCTACTACGGTTCCTTCGGCTACCATGTCTCCAACTTCTTCGCCGCCTCCTCGCGCTTCGGCACCCCCGAGGAGCTCAAGCAGCTCATCGACGAGGCCCACCGGCTCGGAATTGCCGTCATCATGGATATTGTCCACTCCCACGCCGTCAAGAACGAGGCCGAGGGTCTCGGACGCCTCGACGGAAGCTATGACCTCTATTTCTACGGCGACGGCCGCCGCGAACATCCCGCCTGGGACTCCCTCTGCTTCGACTACGGAAAGAACGAGGTTCTACACTTCCTCCTCTCCAACTGCAAATACTGGCTCGAGGAATACCGCTTCGACGGTTTCCGCTTTGACGGCGTCACCTCCATGCTCTACTATAACCACGGCCTCGGACAGGCTTTCGGAGGATATGACGACTATTACGACGGCAACGAGGACACCTCGGCCATAACATATCTCTCCCTCGCTAACCTCCTGATCCATCAGGTCAACTCCCACGCCATCACCATCGCCGAGGAGATGAGCGGCATGCCCGGCCTCGCCGTTCCCGTAAAGGACGGCGGTCTCGGATTCGACTACCGCATGGCCATGGGCATTCCCGACTACTGGATCAAGACTCTCAAGGAGAAAAAAGACGAGGACTGGCACCCCACTTCGATTTTCTGGGAGCTGACCAACCGCCGCGCCGACGAGAAGACAATCTCCTACGTCGAAAGCCACGACCAGGCCCTCGTGGGCGACAAGACGGTGATTTTCCGCCTCATCGACGACAAGATGTACTGGCACATGATGAAGGGCGACGACGACATGACCGTGGCCCGAGGAATGGCGCTCCACAAGATGATACGTCTCGTCACCGCCTCCACCATCAACGGCGGCTATCTCAACTTCATGGGCAACGAGTTCGGTCATCCCGAATGGATCGACTTCCCCCGCGAAGGCAACGGCTGGAGCTACAAATATGCCCGCCGCCAGTGGGATCTGGTTGACCGCAAGGAGCTGAAATATGAGATGCTCAACGCTTTCGACAACGCCATGATCGAAGTCATTTCGGGAGTCTATAACTTCCAGGCGCTTCCCGTCAGAAAATACTGGGAGAAAGACGACGACCAGATTCTGGCCTACGGACGCGGCGACCTTGTGTTTGTCTATAACTTCAATCCCTCCAAGTCCTTCTCCGACTATGGAATCCTGACTCCTCCCGGAAAGTATGAGGTAGTGCTTTCCTCCGACGACAAGGAATTCGGCGGCTACGGCAACATCGACGACTCCGTGGTCCACTTCACTGTCAACGATCCGCTCTATTCGCCTCTGGGCGTAGAATGGCTCAAGCTCTATATCCCGGCCCGTTCCGCCATGGTTCTGCGGCGCGTTCCCGAACGCAAGCCCCGCGCCAAGGCCGTGAAGAAGACCGACGAAAAACCGGAACCGTCCAAAAAGCCCGCTGCCAAAAAGGCTCCCGCCAGGAAAGCGGCCGCTCCGAAAAAGACCGCTTCCGCTAAAAAATAAAGCCTTAATGTTGTCCGGATTTCACCAGAAATCCGGGCAACTTCTAAAATTCAGTCCGTTTAGTCATTCATTATTGGGAAAAAACAGCTAAATTTGCAATTCAATAGACCCGAATGAAAGTGAAGATACATAGGGAAGGGACCAACATTCTCGTAATTCTGTTCTTTATGTTGGCCGTGATCAATGCCTTGGCGTGGTTATTCATCCGCCCCGAGGTTATTTCCATTGTCTTCACAGCCCTCTCGGCCGTGCTCTATCTGCTCGTGCTTAACTTTTTCCGTTCGCCCCGCCGAAACTTCACCGGCAACCGCGAGCGCGTCGTAGTCTCGTCGGTTGACGGCACTGTCGTGGCCCTCGAGCGCGTCTATGAGCCGGAAGTGCTCAAGTGCGAGACAATCCAGCTCTCAGTCTTCATGTCGGTTCTCAACGTCCACGCCAACTGGTTTCCCGTCGATGGCACCGTTGAGCTTGTCCGCCACCACGCCGGCCGCTTCATGGCAGCCTATCTGCCGAAGTCGAGCACTGAAAACGAGCGTTCCACCGTCCTTATCCGCACACTCTGCGGCCGCCGTGTCCTCGTGCGCCAGATCGCCGGCGCCGTAGCCCGCCGCATCGTGACCTACGCCGAGCCCGGCGAGGAAGCCAACATCGAGGACCATCTCGGCTTCATCAAGTTCGGGTCGAGGGTCGATATATATCTCCCGCTTGACACCGAGACTTTCGTCAACATCGGCGACAAGACCATAGGCGGCGTGACCGAAGTGGCCCGGCTCGCGCCCCTGAAAGCACAACCCTCAAAATCAACTGAAGATGCTTGATCGAATAAAAGCCAACATACCGAACACCATCACCTGCCTCAACCTCCTTTCGGGCGTAATGGCCTGCATATTCGCCTTCCACTACAGCGAGACATTCGGAGCCCTTTTCGGCTACCAGTGGGCGTTCGTCTGCATCGGCGCCGCTGCCCTCTTCGATTTCTGCGACGGGGCCGCTGCCCGTCTGCTCCACGCCTATTCCGACCTCGGCAAGGAGCTCGACTCCCTCTCCGACCTCGTCAGCTTCGGCATTGCCCCGGCCCTGATCGTGTTCAACACAATCAATCTTTTCAACACCGGCGACGCCCTCACCCTTTCGCCCTGGGCTTTCGTGGCGCTTGTCATCCCCGTCATGGGCGCCCTGCGTCTGGCACGCTTCAACATCGACACACGCCAGACCACCAGCTTCATAGGCCTACCCATTCCGGCCTGTGCCATCTTCTGGATCGGACTCGTCGGCTGGCTCCACCGCACGGAGGCCTTCAACAACTGGATCCTCTCGGTTGTTATCATACTGATGGCGCTCATGATGGTCAGCGGAGTGCGCATGTTCTCCCTGAAATTCAAGAATTTCGGCTTCCGCGAGAATTTCCGCCGCTACATGCTCCTGCTCGCTGCCCTCCTTTTCGTCATCAGCAACGGAATCAGTGGCCTCGCTTGGACCATTCTTTTCTACATTCTCGTCTCCTCAGTGGGCCGCAAAGAGGTTTAAGGCCCTCTGGGATCATCAGTCTCTCATACAGGATATGTCCGCATTTTTACTCTTTCTACTTTTTTTATTCATATTTTTCATTGTAATTCCGCTGTTTCGCGTCGGCCGCACCGTGCGTAACGTGCGCCGTCAGTATCGCGAGGCGTTCGATTCGGCGCGTAACGATTCCCGGCGCCGCGAGGCCGAACGCCGTCCCGGCGGATGGTCGGCACCGAGGCGCCGCAAAGTCAAAGTCGTTGCCCGCGACGAGGGCGAGTATGTCGAATGGGAGGAAGTCACCGAAGTCACCTCCCGCACCTCCGACGCCTCCGCCTCGTCGGCTTCCGACACCACCGTCCGCGTCGAGGAACGCATAACCGACGCCGAATGGGAGGACATAAAATAACCTGATGCATTACGTCAGCCGCCTCTACGATTTCCTGCGGCGCCTCGCGGCCAACAACGACCGCGCCTGGTTCCAGGCCAACCGCGCCGAATACGACGAGCTCCGCGCCCTCTGGGCCGAGGACATCGACCGCATAATCCGCCGCATGACCCTCTGGGAGCCCGCGATGGCCACCCAGACCGCCCGCACTGCCGCCTACCGCATTAACCGCGACATCCGCTTCTCCACCGACAAGTCGCCCTACAAGACCTTCTTCTCGGCCGCCTTCAGCCCCTTCGGCCGCAAGAGCGAGCGCGCCGGCTATTACCTCGAGATGTCGCCCTTCGCCGAGCGCCATCCCGGCGTTTATGGAGGCCTGTGGTGTGTCGATCGTCCTGTCCTCAACAAGCTGCGCCACGCCATTATAGACAACATCGAGGAGTGGGAGCAGATTGTCAACTCTCCACAGATGCTCCTGACCTATCCCGGATGGTGCAGCGACATGCTCAAGACCGCCCCCAAAGGCTGGCCGCGCGGCCACGCACAGGAATTCTATCTCCGCATGACCAACTACGGCAAGTTCCACCCCTGCGACGAGCGCTTCTTCCTCGACCCCTCGTGGCCCGACCGCGTAGCCGACATGTTCCTCATCCTCAAGCCCCTATGCGACTTCCTCAACTACTCCATCGACGAATAATCTCCCGCCTGCAATGAAAAGGATAGCCCTGTTCACTGTCATAGCCCTGCTGATATGCACGATGGGCGCATGCGACCGCCCCGAGTCCCGGCGCCTGCAGCGCGCCGAGGCCGTCATGGAATCGGCTCACGACTCGGCCCTCGCCATCCTTGACTCCATCGACACCGCCTCTCTCACCCGTGCCTCCGACCGCGCCCTCTACGCCCTGCTCCTGATCCAGGGACGCATAAAGACTTACGAAGTCCTGACCGATGATTCGCTCATCTCCACCGCCGTCCGCTACTACGAGGACCACGGCCCCGACTCCAACCTGATGAAATCGCTCTTCTATCAGGGCGACATTCTGTTTAACAACGGGCAATACCCCAAAGCCATCATCCCTGCCATGCAATCGCGCGAAATGGCCATATCCGCCGATAACCCCTACTGGCACGCCAAAGCCTCCGAACTGATCTCATACGTATATAATTATACTCATTATTATGAAGAATCGATTAAATTTTCCAGAGAAGCAGCTGAAAAATATTTGGAATCAGGGCGATTCATCAACAATCTATATTCTTTATGTGATGTAGCTATAGGCTTTAGTAATATTAGGGATCATAAGAGAAGTCTTGCGCTTTTATACAGTCTCCGTCAGATTACCCTACAGAATCCTTCGGACAGCAATCTTGTCTATTACACCAACAGCATAATATTCGCTAATTACTATCATGCGAAAGACTTCAGGAAAGCCATTACCGCCTATGATTCATTGTTGAATTCACCCTTCAGGTCATTTATCTCTCAAAACGACCATATCTGGGGCGCGATCTCCAAAATGGAGGAAGGCGATATGGCTGACATCGACTCCCTTGTGGAACTGATAAATGACAATCGTCTGACCATAGAAGATGTCTTTAAATATGAGATACTGTCGAGATATTATTTCGCATCGGGTGACTACAGGAAGTCGAAGCTCTACACCGACAGCGCCATGTTCAGTCAGGACACCGTGGTGGTGAATATGTTGAGCCAATCCGTAATCGCTTCCCAGCGTGATTTCTTTTCCCTTAACGAAGATCTCGCGCGGTCCAAAGCCGAAAGGCTTTCAACTGCCATCATTGTCGGTGCCGTTTTCTTTCCGCTCGTCATTGTCGCGCTAATCGTTTTCTATGTTCAGCGGATGAAAATAAAAAACATGAAGGTCGAGCAATCGATGAATGAAATCTATCTCCTCACGACCGATCTGACTTCCAAAAACGAGGATATCCGTAATCTGCAGTCCAGAATAAGACAGCAGGGAAGCAATCTGCAATCGGAGATAGAGTCCGCTTTTAAAAACAACTGGTCGATCCTCAACACGCTCTGTCGCCAGTATGTTCAGATGGAGGAATCGGGCGCTTCAGGCGACCGACTGGTAAAGGAAGTGTTCGATCAGGTTTCTCAGATGAGAAAACCTGAAAAACTTGACTGGATCAGGAATTCGGTCGATAGATATAAAAATGGAATCATAGCGAGGCTGAGGCAACAATGCCCGTTTTTAAAAGAATCGGATATCACTTTCATATCCTTGCTCTACGCCGGATTTTCCGCTAAAGTGATATGTTTCTTCCTTGAAATGGGAAATAAGAATTTCTACGCTAAAAGGTCGAGACTGACGGAAAGGATAAGAGAATCCGATGCCAAAGACAAGGAAGAGTTCATCGAAAGCATGAATCAGAAAAGCCGGCGAAGCGACGATTAACAACTATTAACCGTCTCCTGTTTCTAAATCGGCTTGTTGCCGGTGGGCTTTTGTCAGATATAAAATAGTTTGTATCAGGCCATTGAGGGGTATGGCTGGAGTTGTAGAATTTTTCGAAATTCTGCAGCTTGTATATTGTTGATTGTCAGATCTATATATTGGGAGTGTAGAATGAAATAATGTCGTTTTTATTTGAATTTTCGTGATCTTAAACCTTACCTTTGCGACAAAACCAATTGTGCGATTATGAAAAAAATTATCACAAATCTGATTCTCTTTCTGTTTTTGGGAAGCTCGGTGGCCTATTCTGAAAATTTGATTTTGCCTTCTTCAACTTCAATAGTGATCACCGATACCAAAAAGGATGATAAGCCTGGGAGACCCAAAGCGCCTTCACGACAAAGAATTCAATGCGCGTATGAAAATGGTTGCCTTTATTTTCAGTTTGCTATTGCTGAGGGAGAATGTCAGCTGACGGTAACGGACATGACAACCGGCTTTGCCCATCAATACGTTTTTGACTCATCGGCGGATGCTGCCATCAATGTCGGCACCCTCACTCAGGCCCATATCGAAATCTCGACAGCCAATGGCCACGAATACGAAGGCTGGCTCGGCATGGAATAATAATATATAAAAAGACTGACGAATGCTCTTTGTCACATTGATAAAATATTGCAGTCTGTTTGTGCGACGGATTGACAGGGATGACCTCAGAATATTTCTGGAGTCGTCGCCCCAATATCCCAGTCTGCTCTCTGTTTTACAGACATTGCGATATGCCGGTTTGCAAGCCAACGCCGGCAAATGTGACATCGAGCATTTGAAAACCATGTCGGGGACGGTGCTTCTGCATCTTAAATCTCCCGCAAAGGAATCTGTTGTAATTGCAAAACTCGATTCTGCCTCGGGTAGGACGAAAATATATTCCGTCAATAGCGGAAAATGGGAATCCCGTAGTTTCGAACAACTTGAAAAAGTATGGAACGGTGTTGTAATCTACGTAGAGAATAAACCGGTGGCAAAAACGGAGTTCATGGTGAATGTCACTGTTGTTCTCTCATTCCTGTTGCTGTGTTTTCTGACAAACTTATTTCTTGGCATATCGAATTCATTACTGATACTACCTGCCATCTCAGGTTTTGCGGTTTCCCTGTTCCTTTATTTGCAGGAAGCCGGCATGAGGGTGAATTTAATTAATCGGATATGCCATGTATCTTCTGCCGCAGATTGCGATGCTGTCGCCCGATCTTCTTTCAGCAAATTCTGGGGAATCAGCCTGACAAATGCTGCTGTTGCTTATTTTCTTGCTCAGATTATATGCGTGGCTGTCATGCATAGTGACTTTATCTCATGTCTTGGTGAGCTGTATGCGGTATCTTTCGTTTTCTTACTACCTTTAAGCTTGTATTCATTATATTATCAGAGAAGGTTGCGAAAAATATGTCCGCTGTGTATTTTAATTCTCCTTTCATTAACCGTCGAGGCAGCTCTCTTCCCTATGATTAAGGGCGCTGCCGTCGGTTTAACCACAACACCTCTCTTTCTTATCGTCTTTCCTTCGTTGCTGTTTATTCTGGTGTCAATCGACAATCTAAGGAAGAAGCGCGATGAAAGGATCCACAGCAACACATTGTTGCTTTCTGTCAAACGAGACAAAAATATAATTCTCATCAAAAGCCGTCCGGTAACTTTTGCGCGCTCGTCTGCTCTTGTCATAAAAGATTGTGATAATGGCGATGGAAGTAACTCGGTAACGGCCATAATATCACCCGGATGTGATCATTGTAGAAAATTCATGCGTGAATTGTTGGAGTTACAGAAAAAAGATATTAACTTTAGCTGCGAAATAATTCTGGGTATCTCCGGCAGCAATGATGTAAACGACATCAAGGCATGGGTTCAAACCTATATTGCCAACAAAGATGATTTCCGCATGCAATTGGAGAAATGGTCTGAAGGTGAAGGCATTCGGCCCAATCCGAAATATAATTACGCAGACAAGTACGCCGAATCCGAAATATATCAATCATTCAGTTCAACCATAAAAAATTTAAATATCAAAGGCTATCCCCAACTCATTTTCAACAGGCGCCTGATGTCAGACATCTATAGTCCCGCCGACCTGAAATATCTGATTGCGGACAATGTCTTTTTATAAATACCGATAATTTCGTGTGACGTCATACATCTGGGAAACAGGCATCGAAGCGACCTGTAAACGCGAAAAGTGACTGCGTAAAAATGTCCTGTAAAATCATGAAAATACAACCAATCATGGAAAAATTATCCAATTATGAGTTATCCCGTCTCTTCGGAGGCGAATGGACCAATTGCGATATGGTCATTATTGCCGCAAATGCTGACGGTAGTAATTGGAATGAGACGCAATGGAACAGTTGGATAGAAGCGTATGATAGATTGTGCGCTAAAGTTGATTTTGTCTATGATCCTACAACCGGTGAATGGACTCAGCCCTAAGTAACTATTGAAAGCTCCGGAATAGCCCGGGATTTTTCGGAGTTTTTTAACCACATTTAATTCCTATTGCAATGCATCTGAAAAACATAATAGCAATTTTATTGACTCTCATATCAGCCGGTAGTGTTATGGCACAGGAATATGAGGAGAGGGTCTTGGACTCTTGCTTCATAGAGGTGGTTTATCAACGCATGAGAGTGACCGATACCCTCAAGCCTAAAGACGATTATGAGCTGCATGATCTGACACTTAGGGCCGGAAATAAGGCATCGGCAATGTACTCAGCCGAAGGCAAAACGATAGATTCTCTTTCTGCAAGAGAACCTAAGGTGTTCTTGGCAATAATGATGGACAGGCAACGATTTCGGGAATTCGCTGATAAGAATCAGCACACCGTCACTTATAAACTGAAAGAGGAAGGAAAGACACTTACGCATGACCGTTTCGATCTGACAAACTGGAAATATGAGGAGTCTATCGACACACCCCGCTGGGAGATAACCGACAGCGTTATGGTAATCGACGGGATAAACTGCGCGAAGGCTACCGCCGACTATCGCGGCCGTAAATGGACCGCATGGTTCGCTCCCGAAATCCCCTTCAATGAAGGCCCATGGAAACTTTGGGGGCTGCCGGGTCTGATAGTCCGCGCCTACGATTCCAAAGGCCATTACCGATTTGAGGCGAAGTCCATTTCAGTGATGCCTGGGGGCTACGTTGATTATTTTGATTATAGTGCCCGAAGACGTTTGAGGACTGAACGGCTACGTGCCTTAAAGGAAAAACGTAAAGATCTCCAGGTCAGCATTGCCGCCCAGATGAGACAAACGCAGATTCCCAAAGAGATAATAGACAAGGTGAATGTCCCCAAGACACTCGAACACCGCAACTACGACTTCGAAGAAACCGACTATCCTCACGAATAATCCATGCTGCGCTACGTTTGTTTTCTGGCTTTGTTGCTGACTGCCATTTATGCTTCGGCGGCGGATCGGCTTTCGGGAGTTGTCCTGGAGGCCGAAAGCAATGAGCCTGTAGCCGGCGCAAACGTGATGCTGAAGACTTCGGCGTCAAAAATTCTCTCATATTGCCTGACTGACAGCAAGGGACATTTCAGTCTTCCGTTGCCGGCGGAGAAATCCGGAGTGACGGTCAACGTTGCCATGATGAGCTATAAGCCCTACTCGGCGCCGTTAAAGGCAGGCGAGAGTTTTGTCGAGATAAAGATCGAGCGCAGCGCACGGGAATTGAAGCAGATTGTCGTGAAATCCTCGCGGATCCGGGAAAACGGAGATACGGTCACCTACAATGTCGGGGCGTTTGCACGGAAGCAGGACCGGACGATCGGCGACGTGCTCAGACGTATGCCCGGAATAGATGTGTCGGACAACGGCTCGATAAGATATCAGGGAGCGGAAATAAACAAATTCTATATAGAAGGGAGCGATCTGCTTGGAGGAAAATACGGGATTGCCACAAACGGCATCTCACACGAGGATATCGGGGCTGTGGAGGTGTTTGAGCGCCACCAGCCTATGCAGGTGCTCCGGGGACTGAGCTTTTCAGACGCTGCCGCCATTAATCTCAGGCTTAAGAATAAATCCAAGGCGACCTTTCTGGTCCATGGAACGGCAGGAACCGGCTGGAGCGCGCAGCCCGGGGGCATCTTGTGGCAAGGCGATGTTTTCACCATGATGGTGAAGGGGTCATATCAGATGATAACCACCTTCAAGGGCAACAATGCTGGCATGGATCTCTCGGAACAGCTCATCGACCACACGCTTGACAGACCCGACGAGACCCCGCGGGGATACCTCTCGCTCGCGTTGCCGACGATACCCGATCTCAAACGCAGACGGAGCTATTTCAACCGTTCATGGATGATGTCGTCGAACCATCTGATCAAGACGCGCCGCGGTGAACTGAAGGCCCGGCTCGACTACTCACATGACCGCCTGACCTCCGCGGCGTCGGCCGTAACCACTTACTTCCTTGAAACGGGCGACCGCGTCATTGTCGAAGACCGCAATTCTCTTTCGCATCGCAACGCCCTGTCGGGAAACTTCGTCTATGAGATCAACGAGAAGAAATATTATCTGAAAAACACGCTTTCGACCGACGTTTCATGGAATGACCTCTCCCTGCTGACAACCGGCTCCATCCCTTCGGCCCAGAATGCGGAGCAGCCGCAATATTCTGTCGGCAACAGGCTGGAAATGATACGCCGTTTCGGGAAAAACAAACTGGTCAGTTTTATGAGCCGCAACGAGTGGAATTCATTGCCTGAAAGGTTTTCCGTCAACAACGATGGCCGCGAATATGGCCAGAAAATAAGCCAGCATTCCTTTTACACCGATCAGCGGGCCTCCCTCGGGTTTATTTTCAAAGGGCTGACGGTCTCTCTTGCCGGAGGGCTCGCAGGCTATTTCCGCGGGCTCCGCACGGATCTGCACGGCATCGACGATCTGCCCGGCTTAAGTCAGGAAAGACTCACGACGGATTACCTGAGGCTTTTCGCATCGCCGAAAATCGAATGGAATTTCAGAAAACTCGAACTGACCTGTAATCTCCCGGTCAATCTCTACACCTATTTCTTTTCGGGAGGACTCTCCGACCGCACTGAATTTTTCCTGTCGCCCGCGCTGTCGGCAAGCCTTCATCTGACACCGCGCATGGTCCTGACGCTGCGCGGAAGTCACCGACGCTCTCCCGCTTCGCTCCATACGATCCACGACGCCTCCATCCTGACGTCATATCGCACCTTCTCCGAAGGCGTCGATGACTATTACACATCTTCGGGCGAGGCCGCCGGACTCTTCTACAGCTACCGCAACGCGCAGGCGGGAGTCTTCGTCATGGCTTCAGGCAATTACATGTGGGACAGATCGAAGTTCGGCATGGTCCAGAATATCATAGGCGACTATGTGTTCCATTCCTACCGATCCACCCCCTCGAAGGCGCGCGGCTTCATGACGGCCCTCAATTTCAGCAAATCCCTTGATTTCATCAGGGGAAACGCCGGCTTCAGAGCGTATTACAGAAACTCTTCCGGCAACATTCTTTCGCAAGGGATCCCGACCGACACACGGCGCACTTCCGCCTCACTGTCTCCTTTCATCAATGGCGCAATTTCATCATATTTCAACTGGGATCTGGGATTTACCTGGGATAATTCCGCCATGAAAATATCCGGACTGTCGCGCCAGAACTACAATGACTTCCTCTATTCCGGAAGTGTGACCCTCACGCCCTGCGGATTCCTGACATGGACCGCCTCGGGCGAATTCTACCGCAATCAGACGGGGCCTGACGCCAGCAAGAACATGATGATGCTTGACACCAAACTGACTTTTAATCTCGGCAAGCGTCTGGAACTTTCCGCTTCCGTCACGAATCTTCTCGATCACCGGTCATATTCCTATTCCTCGTTCGGTTCCGTTTCCCGCGTTGACCGTTCGAGCATGCTTCGCGGCCGCGAGTTCATGGTTACCATCTACCTTAAAAAATAGCAATGAGACCGTTGACAAAATAATCCCGTATATTTGTAAAATCAATTCATTGAACAATCTAATGCTTAACGTTATGAGATGTAGATCAATTATTTTCGCAATTCTATTGGCGTCAGCGTCCGTTTGTTTCGGACAGCAGCGGGCGGATTCAGCGGCTGTGAAAGCCGCGCCCGACACAATCAGTTC
>ULSH01027714.1_pt1 | contig 28246 bp, 17 predicted proteins | sample 1956151 | NCBI WGS metagenome assembly ULSH01 (sample SAMEA4835702, study PRJEB28245) | human gut metagenome | biome: gut microbiome; material: fecal sample | place: Denmark | collected 2008 | reverse complement strand
TTAAGTTTTTTATTATGTTCCCTTTGTACACCGTTGCAAAACTCTCTTTTTACCTTCTTGCGGTCACGATTACCTTGCTAATTCCATATAATTCTATCTTCTCGGAACATAATCTCCTTTCCACCGCTTTTCTTCTGTGAATAGCCCTGCACGGAACAAAGTTCACCCGGCTTTTTGAAATGTACTTTTCCCTTCTGCTTATAGTTGTCAACGAACACCTTATCAAAAGCAATCCACACCTGTGCTGTAATTCCATGCAACGCTACATTTGCGCCGATATTATCATTAAAGTGCTTATAGTATTTTTCCATATCAGCCTTAAAGGCATTTCTGCTAAAACCGTTTTCTTCCAAAAATGCTTTTCTCTTTTTTTCTAATGCCCACTTTTCCTTCTGATTGCTGGCAGTATCAATCATTTTCATGATTTCTTGGTATTCAGGCATTCTTTCAACTTGGCATTTCTTCTTTAGTTCAGCATGAACCAGCGTATTATACAGCTGCCGCGCAATCTCGAAACGCTTTTCAAGATGGTCGGACTGCCATTTTTCCAGTTTAAGGGGCAGCGTCAGACAACAAGTCGCCCCGTCTTCCTTTTTCTCCTCATTGTCCACGAGTGTCCCTCCCCTTCCTTTGCTTTTCCACCCCATTATACCGCATTTTCTCCTCATTTTCAAGCAAGAACAGCAAATTCGACATTCATCCGCTGTTTTTTTACTGTACAGCGCTTTTTGTAATTTGTCCCCTTCGCCCATCTATCCGCCATTCCATTCATCCCGTTCCGAAAACGTGTGAATTTGTGAAAAAAATATCGTTAAAATCGTGTCAGCCACTTGACAAGAGCTTAACAATCTGCTACACTGTTCTCGTCACCCCGACAAACACCGACATTCCCCGTTCGCGGGCGCATCCCCGCAGGACGGATGAAGCATAAGGAGAGAGTATCATGGCGAAAGAGTATCCGATCGTCGATAGCGTGGAGAGCTTCGAGGCTGCCCTCGCCCGCGTCCGCGCGGCACAGAAGGTCTATGCGACCTACACGCAGGAGCAGGTGGACAAGATTTTCAAGGCAGCTGCCCTCGCCGCGAACAACATGCGCATCCCGCTGGCGAAGATGGCGGTGGAAGAAACCGGCATGGGCGTGGTGGAAGACAAGGTCATCAAGAACCACTACGCCGCTGAATACATCTACAACGCCTACAAGGACACGCAGACCGTCGGCGTGCTGGAGCGCGACGAAGCATTCGGCATGATGAAGGTTGCAGAACCTATCGGCGTTGTCGCGGCGGTCATCCCGACCACCAACCCCACATCTACCGCCATTTTCAAGACGCTGATTTGCCTCAAGACCCGCAACGGCATCATCATCTCTCCCCATCCGCGCGCGAAGAAGTCCACCATCGCCGCCGCGAAGGTTGTGCTGGAAGCCGCTGTGGCTGCCGGCGCGCCCGAAGACATCATCTCGTGGGTTGATGTTCCCTCGCTGGAGCTGACCAACATGGCGATGAAGGAAGCCGACATCATCCTTGCCACCGGCGGCCCCGGCATGGTCAAGGCGGCATACTCCTCCGGCAAGCCTGCGCTGGGCGTCGGCGCTGGCAACACGCCCGCGATTATCGACGAATCCGCTGACGTGAAGGTGGCCGTCAACTCCATCCTGCACTCCAAGACGTTCGACAACGGCATGATCTGCGCGTCCGAGCAGTCCACCATCGTGCTGGACAGCATCTACGACGCGGTGAAGGCGGAGTTCGCCAAGCGCGGCGCGTACTTCCTCGAAGGTGAAGAGCTGGACAAAGTGCGCAAGACCATCATCATCAACGGCGCGCTGAATGCCAAGATTGTCGGTCAGAAGGCGCACACCATTGCCAAGCTCGCGGGCGTGGACGTGCCGGAAACCGCCAAGGTGCTGATTGGTGAAGTCGAATCCGTGGATATTTCTGAAGAGTTCGCGCATGAGAAGCTTTCTCCCGTGCTGGCGATGTACCGCGCCAAGGACATCGACGATGCGTTCGACAAGGCGGAACACCTGATTGCTGACGGCGGCTACGGCCACACCTCTTCTATCTACCTGAACGCCGTCACCCGCAAGGATTTGATTGACCGCTTCGCCGCGCGCATGAAGACCTGCCGTATCCTCGTCAACACGCCTTCCTCTCAGGGCGGCATCGGCGACCTGTACAACTTCATGCTGCGTCCGTCGCTGACGCTGGGCTGCGGTTCGTGGGGCGGCAACTCCGTCTCTGAGAACGTCGGCGTCAAGCACCTGCTGAATGTCAAGACTGTTGCCATCCGGAGGGAGAATATGCTGTGGTTCCGTGCGCCTGAAAAGGTCTACCTCAAGAAGGGCTGCCTGCCTGTCGCCCTGAATGAACTCAAGGCAGTTATGGGCAAGAAGCGCTGCTTCATCGTCACCGACGCGTTCCTGTTCAAATCCGGCTTCACCAAGGCGATTACCGACAAGCTGGATGAGCTGGGCATCGTCCACACCACGTTCTACGATGTTGCGCCCGACCCGTCCCTCGCCTGCGCGAAGGAAGGCGCAAAGGCCATGACCTCCTTCCAGCCGGACTGCATTATCGCCATCGGCGGCGGTTCCGCAATGGACGCCGGCAAGATTATGTGGGTCATGTACGAGCATCCGGAAGTGGACTTCCTCGACATGGCAATGCGCTTCATGGATATCCGCAAGCGCGTGTACACTTTCCCGAAGATGGGTGATAAGGCGTACTTCATCGCCATCCCGACCTCTGCTGGCACGGGCTCTGAAGTCACTCCGTTCGCCGTCATTACCGATCAGGACACCGGCGTGAAGTACCCGCTGGCGGACTACGAGCTGCTGCCGAAGATGGCGATTGTGGACGCTGACATGATGATGTCCGCGCCGAAGGGTTTGACCTCCGCCTCCGGTATCGACGCGCTGACCCACGCGCTGGAAGCCTACGCCTCCATGATGGCGACGGACTTCACCGACGGTCTGGCGAAGCAGGCGGCTCAGCTGATTTTCGAGTATCTGCCCGCGTGCTACGACAACGGTCAGAACGAGCCGGTTGCCCGCGAAAAGATGGGCAACGCCGCCACGATGGCTGGCATGGCGTTCGCGAACGCGTTCCTCGGCGTCTGCCACTCCATGGCGCACAAGCTGGGCGCGTTCCATCACCTGCCGCACGGCATCGCCAACGCGCTGCTGATTGAGCTGGTCATCCGCTACAACAGCGCCGAAGTTCCCACGAAGATGGGCACCTTCCCGCAGTACGCCTATCCGCACACGAAGCGCCGCTACGCTGAATTCGGCGAGTTCCTCGGCTTCAAGGGCGCAAACGACGACGAGACGGTGGAGAACCTGATTCGCAACATCCATGCCCTGAAGGAGCGCGTCGGCATCAAGAATACGATCCGCGACTACGGCGTGGACGAAGAGAAGTTCCTCGCGACGCTGGACGAAATGTCCGAGCAGGCGTTCGACGACCAGTGCACCGGCGCGAACCCGCGCTACCCGCTCATCAGCGAAATCAAGGAAATGTATCTGAAGGCGTACTACGGCGAGTAATGCGCCATTCTCCCCGGCTTGGCAGGAATGCTTCTGCTGGGCCGGGCATTTTTGAGCACAAAAAATTTTGTCCGCTTGCAGGAATGTCGCATTTGGGCGGCGAATAGATATTTAGGACAAATATCGACTTTTGCGTTCTCCACTGCCGCTTTATCAACCAACAAGCGCAGGAGGGGGGCGAAGCAGTCCAGAGGGCGACCGCAGACTTCGTCTGTTTCCATTGCCCTCTGGTCGCGTCCGCAGACGCGAATCCTCGCATAAACACGCGGACGTTGTGTGATAGCGTCACCAACTCAATCGCGAAAAGGGAGTCCAGAGGGTCGAAGATCCTTTGGCAGGTCAAGGGCAGCACCCTTGCGCCTCTCCCCCCAATAAACATGAACCATATAGAAGGAGGTTTCCCTATGGATTTGACGCATGTGATTGCCGAGCGGGAGAATAAGAAGATTTACCGCGACGGCGCCAAGGCCATCAAGGTGTTTGCCGAAGGGTACAGCAAGGCGGACATTCTGAACGAAGCGCTGAACACGGCGCGCGTGGAAGAGACGGGCCTGCCGATTCCGAAGCTCCTTGCTGTTGACACGGTGAACGGTCAATGGGCGATTACGACGGAGTTCGTTGAAGGCGACACGCTGGCGGCGCTGATGGCGGCGCATCCGGAAAAGGAAGACGAGTACCTGAACCTGTTTGTGGACATTCAGATGAAGGTTCACGCCTGCACCTGCCCGATGCTCAACAGCCTGACGGAGAAGATGCAGCGCAAGATTTCCGCCACCGACCTCGACGCGACCACCCGCTACGAGCTGCACACCCGCTTGGCGAGTATGCACGTCCACAAGAAGGTCTGCCACGGCGACTTCAACCCGTCCAACATTATCTTGAAGCCCGACGGACAGTGGTACATCCTCGACTGGTCGCACGCCACGCAGGGCAACGCATCCGCTGATGTTGCCCGCACCTACCTGCTCTTCGTCCTGGAAGGCAAGGAAGCGCTGGCGGAAAAGTACCTCTCCCTCTTCTGCAAGAAGAGCGATACCGCCAAGCAGTACGTCCAGCAGTGGATTCCGATCGTCGCCGCGAGCCAGTCCCTCAAGGGCAAGCCCGAAGAGCGCGACCTGCTCATCCGCTGGGCAAGCGTTTGCGAATACGAATAATCATCAAAGGGACTGGCTTCGGTCAGTCCCTTTTTTCGTGGGGATGGGAGACGCGCCATGTAACCATTTCCCCGCATTTGTTGAAATCTGCCACATTTGCAATTTGCCCTATGTAACCCACTTTTCATCCTCTTTTTTTCGTGGTATCATTATTATAAGAAGGGGGAATTTGCCCTTTTCAAACTTATCTGCCGCGATTGCTTGTCAACCGCCTCCACAATCAGCATGAATGAATTATACACGGCCAATATTGCTCTCAGCGTCTTCGCCATGGCGATTATGCTCTTCTCCCTGCGCGGCGACATCAGCCAATCCAAGATCCGAAACCTGCTCTGCGGCGGCCTGTACGCCACCATCGCCATTTGCGCGCTGTGTGAGTGGTCGGGCGTGCAGATGGATGGCACGCCGCCCGCGCTAATTCCGCTGCATATCGCCGTCAAGACCATCGAACTTTCGCTTGCGCCGCTAATCGGGCTGTTCGCGGGCTGCGTTATCCATCCCTGCCCGCGGAAAGTGGTACACAGGCTGCTGTGCCTTGCGGGCTTCCACGCGCTGCTGGTGCTGCTCTCGGCGTTCACAGGGCTGATATTCTATGTCGATGGGCAGAATTTCTATCACCACGGGTTGCTCTACGTGCTCTACATGCTCGCCTACGGGGGCAGCATGGTGTTCTTCCTCGTGCAGATTTGGTTCGCCTGCCGCGCCTATCAGTACACCGGCGGCACACAGCTGATGCTCGCGACGCTGTTCGTGCTGTTAGGGCTGATGGTGCAGCTGTTCCTGCCGACGGTCAAAATCGACTGGATTACCATCAGCTGCGGTGCGCTAATGATGTCGAAATTCTCCAGCGACATGGTGCTGCAAACCGACGGGCTGACGCAGCTGGTCAACCGCTTGGGCTACGAGCATTATCTGGCGCGCCTGCGCGTGCCTGCTACCATCCTGATGTTCGACGTTGACCGCTTCAAGGACGTCAACGACTGCCATGGGCACTTGATGGGCGACGCCTGCCTGCGGACGATTGCCGGCTGCATCCGCCGCGCGTATGGGAATTACGGGACGTGCTTCCGCATCGGCGGCGACGAGTTCTGCGTGATACTGACGCGGCGGAACGCGCAATACAACACCATGACGGAGATTTTCCAGCACCTGATGGATGCGGCGCGGGCGGAGAATCCGGTTCTGCCGACGGTATCGGTGGGCTGTTCGCATTTTAATCCGTCGACGGATGAGTTGGCGGATTCCTTGGCGCGGGCGGACGCGCGGATGTATCAGAATAAGGAAGCGCATAGATAAACACAGCCGCGACGAGTGAATACGCTCGTCGCGGCTGATTTTTATTCACCTGTATCCACCGCAGTGCTGGCAGTAGCGCGCTTCCTTCGGGTTGTCTAAGCCGCAATACTTGCATGTCGACATTCGGAGTGCGTGCTTTTGTTGATATTACCGATTCACATACGCGTCGATTTCGTTCCGGCTGGAGATTTGCAGCTTCTCAAAGATGCTCTCCATGTACGACTTCACCGTGTTGACGGAAACGCCCATCAGCGCGGCGATTTCCTTGTTGCTGCGACCCTTCGCGGCAAGCATGGCAATCGAAAACTCGTAGGGTGTGAGCGCGTCGGTCACCTGCAGCGTCGACACGGGGTTGTGAATTTTCATCCACCCGCGGCTGAAGCGGTAGACCGACTGCACAATCTTGTTGTACGTTTCCGGCTCCTGCTTGCGCAGCGCGCGCTCCACCTGCCCCTGCAAAATGCCGTGATGCTCCACAAACGGGTGGATGTACCCCTCGCGGCTGGCGATGCTCCACGCGGCATCGAACTTCTGCTCCGCGCGTTCATCCTGCTTCAGGCTCATGCAAATCATGCACAGGACGATGTTGAGGTAGATGCTGTCAATGGGGTAGCGCGTGCCCGCCATCAGCAGGGCGGATTCGGCAATGCCCATCGCGTGTTCGTATTCGCGCCGGATGTAGAGCGCGTGGGCGATGGCGTACATGGCGAAATACTGCATTCCGGGCGGAAGAATACCGATAGCGGGGCGGATAGGGGTCAAGTCGAGCTTCTCGGAGTGGAAGAACACGCTGATGAGCGCGTCGGTAATGCTGCTGTACAGCCGCCACGAATCGTCGTTTGCGCGCTGCCCGTCCCGCTGAATCATTTCGAGATTTCGGCGGCACTTGGCGGCATCCCCCGTCTGCAGCATCGCCATCGTGTTGGTAATCAGCGCGGACAAGCGAATTTCGGGGCACTTGCTCGTCAGGTATTTCTCGCTGATTTCGCGGGCTTCCTCGTGCTCATCGCGGAAATAGTGGTGCAGGGCGCGGGCGATGTCGCGTTCCTCCTCGTCGTTCATGGTCAGCAGGAGATTTTGGAAGCCGTTGTCGCACGGGCGGGAAATCAGCGGCATATAGCACTTTGCCATCCGCGGGGGGATTTTCTCCTGCCCGCGCTGCCCGCTCTTGCGCAAATCCGCCGGATGCGGCGTATTCGCCGGAATCAGCCACCCGCCCGATTTCCGGATTGCCCCCTGAATCCGCCCGGTATTCAGGTAGTAATTCACCATGCGGATGGAAACGCCCCACAACTCCGCTATTTCCTTTACGCTGAGGTAGTCCAATGCGCAGCCCCTCCTTGTTCTCCTTGTTTACGCTTACGGAATTGGCTCCCAAAGCATGGTCGCCGTTCGATTGCCATACGAGCCCTTGGGCAGCATGTAGGAGCGCGGCGTTCCTTCTACGCCGTCGATTTTCCAGCCTACAAAGGTATAGCCCGGGAGGTAGTAGGACGGTTCTTCTTCCGGTACCCCGAAATAAACGCTGTTGTTGATGGTGTATTGAACCCAATTATATGCTTTGCCGTGGCTCACGTAGGTAATGGTGTACGTCGCCACACGCCACTCCGCCTTGTAAATGCGGTCGCCGGTTGAGCCTTTGGGGATAATCATCGGCGTTGAAGGGAACTGACCGCTGCCATCGAGGACCCAGCCGGAAAATTCGTAGCCCGGACGGTCGGGAGGGATGGGCAGGGTGACGGAATCCTCCACGGTGTAGCGTATCGAAGCTATGACTGCGCCGCCGTTCGTGACCAGTGTGATGGTGTATCTGATCACCTTCCAGTTTGCGGTATACGCCTTGTTCCCCGTCGAACCCTTCGGAATTTTGACGCTTGTCTGCGGCGTCGTGATGCGCTCGCCCGTCCAGCCGACAAACTCGTAGCCGTTGCGGGTCGGGGTTGGCAGCTCGAACTCCTCATCCGTTATGGTGTAAACCACCTTTTCTTGACCGCTGCCGCCGTCCAAATCCATGGTGATGGTGTACTCCGCCAAACGCCACTCCGCCTTGTAATGGAGGTCGCCGGTTGTGCCAGGGTAAATAATGAGCGGCGTGAAAGGGAGCATACCGCTGCCATCGAGAGTCCAGCCGGCAAATTCGTAGCCCGGACGGAGAATGTAAGGCAGGGTGAAGGTATCCTCCACGGTGTATTTTATCGGAGACACGACTGGGCCGCCGTTCGTGTCCAGTGTGATGGTGTATTCAATCACCTGCCAGTTTGCGGTATACGCCTTGTTTCCCGTCGAACCCTTCGGAATTTTGACGCTTGTCTGCGGCGTCGTGATGCCCTCGCCCGTCCAGCCGACAAACTCGTAGCCGTGGCGGGTCGGGGTCGGCAGCTCGAAATCCTCATCCGTCATGGTGTAAACCACCTTTTCTTGACCGCTGCCGCCGTTCAAATCCATGGCGATGTTGTATTCTGTCAGTTCCCAGTTCTCGATATACGTCTTGTCGCCCGTCGAACCCTTCGGGATGGTCACGTTCGGCTGCGGCGTCGTGATGCCCTCGCCTGTCCAGCCAAGGAACGTGTAGCCCGTGCGGGTCGGGGTCGGCAGCGTTACGGTTTGCTCCACCGTGTAGAAATACACTTCCGACGAGCCCGCATTGCCCCCTTCCAGCAGCGTAATGATGGTGTATTCAATCACCTGCCAATTCGCGGTGTAGGTGCGGTCGCCCGTGCTTCCCTGCGGGATTTCAATGGTTTTCTGCGGTTCGGTGATGCCCTCGCCCGTCCAGCCGAGGAAGATGTAGCCCGTGCGAACCGGGGTCGGCAGCTGGAACGCTTCCGATTCCACCGTGTACTGGATGGGACGGATCGGATCGCCGCCTGCCGTGTCCATCGTGACGGTATAAAGCTTGTCCGCCGTCAGCGTCAAGGTCAGCGGCGCGTAGGGCATGAGGAAGGAAACCGCGTCGTTCCCCTCGCTGATACTCAGGGAAATAGCGGGGTCGCTCAGGAAAACGTGGATGCCGCGATAGCCCGCTGCGGGCGCGATTTGCACCGTCACCTGCTCACCCGCGCGGCACAGCAGGTCGTTGCCCTCCGCCGGCATGTCGCTGCCCCAGAGGACGTTCTGCGCGTCGATGGTCACGCGCTGCGTGTCCGCCGTCCACGTCAGCGTAACGATGCGCTTTTCTTCGCGCCCCGTTACGGGCAGGAATGCGGCCGTCTCCTCGCCGCGCAGTCCCGTCAGGTGAATGAGGGCACGCTCGTCCGCGCCGAAGTCGCTGCGCTTGAACTGCGTCACCCACTCGCCGCGCTCCTTATCGAAGGTGAAGCTCGCCACGGCGCCGCTGCGCAGGGTCAGGCTCGGCGTGAAGTAATCCGGGCGCGCGCCGCTGATGCGAACGCGGTAGGTGATGCGCCCGTCCTGCTCGCCATAGCGGTAGACGTACACCGGGAATTCCGCTACCAGCGTGCTGTCATCCGTCAGCGGGAACACAACATCGCCCTCGCGGGAAAGATAGACATAATTTTCCGCCACGGCAAAGCAGGATTCGCCGCCATTCAGGCGGTAGACCTTGCTCCACGGGTCTGCGCTGCGCATTTCCGGCAGCAGCACATACCGCTCCTGCAAATCCGGATACTTCTCCGCAAACGCCGCCTCGATGCTGTCCAGCATGTTGACCGCGCCCATCGGGCAGCTGTCGCCCGTGTACTGCACCGTCGTTTCGGTCAGCAGCGCGCCGTCCCAATCCGCCGTTTCCAGCTGCATGTCCTTGGCGCTCTGGTCAACAAGGCGGAAGCGCACGGTCAGGCTGATTTTCTTCTCCACCTTCAGCTCGCTGCCCATATGCAGCTGCTGCCCCGGCACAAGCGCGTTCTTGCCCGGATTCAGCACAATATCGCCCGTCAGCAGCGGGTCATCCGTCAGGTTCACGAGGTTCGTCGCAATCCCGATATCGAGATTCATCGGCTTGTCCACCACGATGGTGGAGCGGACATTGCCCTCGCCGTTCAGCGACACATTGCCCGATGCGCCCAGAATCAGCTCCTGAACATCTGCCGCCGCGCCGATGTTCAGCCGCACGTCCTCGTCCGACAGCACATACAGGCGGTCGATTTTGCCGGACGGCAGATTGGCGTTCAGCCCGCCGAGAACCAGCAGATTGCCGTTCATTTCCGGCGCATTGAACTCTGTGTCGCCCAGATGGTCAAAAATCGCGTCGCCGATGAAGGACTCCGGCGGCTGCGTGTCCTTATTCAACACGGTGATGCCAAACTGCTTGATGTTCTCCTGAAACGCCGGGTCATCCCAGTCCGTATTGTCCCATATGCCAGCGCCGATTTCTTTCGCCAGCCGCTCCAGCGCTGAGTCCTTGCCCTGTGGTGTCTGATTCTTGTTGATGGTGTTCAGTGTGTTCAGCGCACTCATGTTGTTTTCCACAATCATGGCCGCCGATGCTGTACCCGCCCAAATGATGCTGCATAAGAGCAGGAAAATGGTGCTCCATCGTGCGATTCGCTTCATGCTTCTTCCTCCTTGCTGATAGCTTCCGCGGGCTTTTTCCCATAGAAAACGCCCCTTCTGGTTTCAGTATACCATCGGCAAGCGCTGTTCGCCACCGCCATTCAATGGATTAATTGGACGTTTCCCTGCCCTTTTCCTGCTGAAAATTCCTGCATTCACGCAGATTTCCCGTCAATTCGCGCATGTTTTCCGCCGAATGCACCTTTCCAAGGCAGGAAATATCGGTTGCCAAGGATGGCAAAGTGTATCTTTCCAACATGCGAAAAAAGGCGAACCGGTTTTGAAGCCGATTCGCCCGTGGATTTGTCCAAACTTGGATGGAATTACTTGGCGATGGTGCAGTGCATGAAGTACTTGTAGCCCAGCGGGTTGGAGAAGAAGCCCTGCACGGAGTCGTCGAGCATGTAGATGTCGGTGTAGTAGTACAGCGGCACGATGCAGCCGGTATCCATCAGCATATCTTCCGCGATGTGCATCATGGCATAACGGTTCGCGCTGTCGGTGCAGCTCTTGATAGCAGAAATCAGCACGTCATAGGTTTCCGCCCAAGTGCCGTTCTCCACCTTCACGTCGTAGCCGTAGGGGGTCAGGTCGAGGTTGTAGATCTTCAGATCCGCATTCGCGCCCTTGCCGAACTGCACGTCGTTGTTGCCGGAGCCGGTCACCCACATGTCGAGGAAGCAGATCGGGTCGTTGTAGTCGGCAATCCAGCCATTGCGGGCAATGGAGTAGTCGCCGGACTTACGGGTGTTCAGGAAGGTGTTCCATTCCTGGTTGGTCAGGTTCATGGTGATGCCGACCGCAGAAACCGCGCTCTGGAGGTATTCGCCAATCGCCTTGTGGGCTTCGGAGGTGTTGTAGAGGTAGGTCAGGGACGGGAAGTTGGTGAAGACGCCGTTCTCCTCGTCGTAGGTGTAGTACTTCTTCAGGGTCTCAACCGCCTTGTCGAAGTTCGCCATGTAGACGTCTTCGTCGTCGGTCACGTCGTAGTAGCCGGTGATGCCTTCCACATGGCCCGCGTTCTTGTAGAACTCAGAGCCGTCCGCATCGGTCATGCCCATAGGAACGAAGCTGGACGCAGGCACCTGACCCGCCTGACCGATTTCTTCAACGATGTAGTTGCGGTCGAACAGCAGACCAATCGCCTGACGGATTTCTGCGCGCGCCGCTTCCGCTTCTTCGGGGGTCATGTTCGCGAGCACGTCAGCGGGCAGGATTTCTTCGTTGATGTTCCAGCAGACATAGTAGGTACCAATCTGACCGGCAATAACGAATTCCGTCGGATACTGTTCCTTCAGGGAAGCGATTTCAGAGGTGGGAACGTCGTCGATCAGCTGCCAGTCGCCCTTCTGGAAGTTCGCCAGCATGTTGTTCGCGTCGTCGGAGAGGTAGAAGTCCAGCTCGTCCATCGTGACCTTGTCCACCGCATGATAGTAGGGGTTCTTGGTCAGGGTGATCTTGCTGTTGTGTTCCCACGCGGTCATGGTGTACGGGCCATTGCCGATGTAGGTGGAAGGATCGGTCGCCCACGCTTCGTTGGCGACGACGTCCTCACGGACGGGCATGTACGCCGGGAAGGCGAGCAGCTCGTTCCAGTAGGCAACGGGGTTGTTCAGGGTAACGGTCAGGGTCTTGTTGTCCACGGCGGTCACAGCGAGGTTTTCCGCCTTGGGGTCGGAGCCGTCCGTAGTGTAGCCCTTGATGACTTCAAACATGTAGCCATAGTCCGCGCCCAGCTCGGAGGAAGCAGCGCGCTTCCACGCGAACTCGAAGTCCTTCGCGGTCAGATCCTTGCCGTCAGACCACTTCAGGCCATCAACGAGCGTGTAGGTGTACGTCACCGTGCCGTCGTCATTGACCACCGGATCCGGCAGTTCCACCGCGCAGTCCGGCAGGATTTCCAGCTTGCCGTCGTCGGTCTGCGCCCAAGTGGACAGGCCTGCGAACAGGTGAGCGACCATCGTCGCGCCGTCCACAGCGGAGTTCAGCGCCGGGTCAAGCGTATCAGGCTCGGACGCGATGCAGACAGCCATGTACGTCTTGCCGTCTTCGGCGACAGCGCACAGGGTGCAGGTCACCATCATTGCGATGGCGAGCAGGAGAGCAGTCAGCTTCTTCATGAAAAAACCTCCCTTAATATTCTGTGACAGCCTTGCTTTTCGTAGACTGTCTGTATCAAAAATGCGTAAAGCGCATCCTTGAAGCATGGATTTCGCGCCTGCGGGCGCGACCAAAGGGCTTTGCGGTCGCCCTTTGGAAACCTTCGCAGCGCACACGCCTGTTTATTGAGCTGTTCCGCAGCTTTTTCGCGGATAAACACGCGGGCACACTATGCCAGTGTCACCAACTCAATCGCGAAAAGGGTGTCGAGAGGGTCGAAGACCCTTCGCGGGTGCAGGGCAGAGCCCTGCCGGAGTCCAGAGGCAGAGCCTCTGGCGCTTCCCCTCACCCTAACTCCTTCACCCGGTGGCAGGCGACGAAGTGCCCCTTCTCGACTTCGTTGAAGGGCGGCATCGACTGCGCGCAGGCTTCGGTGGCGTAGGGGCAGCGCGTGCGGAACGGACAGCCCGACGGCGCGTTCAGGGGACTTGGAATGTCGCCGGAGAGGACAATGCGCTTGTTTGCGCGCGCCGCCTTCGGGTCAGGCAGTGGAACGGCGGACAAAAGCGACTTGGAGTACGGGTGCAGCGGGTGATTGTAGATTTCCTCCGCCGACGCCAGCTCCACCATCTTGCCCAGATACATCACGGCGATTCTGTCCGAAATATGCCGTACAACCAGCAGGTCATGCGCAATGAACAGGTACGTCAGCCCCAGCCGATCCTGCAAATCATCAAACATGTTGATGACCTGCGCCTGAATCGACACGTCCAGCGCCGACACCGGCTCGTCGCAGACGATGAATTCGGGATTCACCGCCAGCGCGCGGGCAATGCCGATGCGCTGCCGCTGACCGCCGGAAAACTCGTGCGCGTAACGCGAGGCGTGTTCGCTGTTCAGCCCGACATAGCCCAGCAGCTGCAAAATGCGCTCCTCCCGCTCCTTCTTGGAGGAATACAGGTGGTGCACATCCAGCGGTTCGCCCACGATGTCCGACACGGTCATGCGCGGGTTCAGCGAGGAATACGGATCTTGGAACACCATCGTCGCCTTCGTGCGGAACTTCTGCAAGTCCGCTTTCGTCTTGACGGGCTTGCCATCGTAAATGATTTCGCCCGCCGTCGGCTTGTACAATTGGAGGATGGTGCGCCCAACAGTCGTCTTGCCGCAGCCGGATTCGCCCACCAGACCGAGCGTTTCGCCCTTGTTGATGGTGAAAGACACATCATCGACCGCCTTCAGCGGCTTGGTGCGGAAGAAGCCCATGTTGATGTCAAAGTATTCTTTCAGTCCTTTGACTTCCAGCAATGGCTGGTGCATCTGCGCTTCAGACACAGGGCACTCCTCCTTCCTCCGTGATGCTGCCGTCCTCCACGCCCTTCTTGACGTTCATCCAGCAGGTTGCCATATGGTCGTCATTGATGAGCATCCGAACCGGCTTCTCTTTCAGGCAAATCTTCATCGCCGCCTCGCAGCGGGGCGCGAACGGGCAGCCTTTGGGCATGTTCAGCAGGTCAATCGGCGTGCCGGTAATCGGCTCCAGGCGCTGTCCGTTGTTCTCCGCCGTCGGGATGGAGCGCATCAAGCCCTTTGTGTATTCGTGGCGCGGGTTGTAGAAGATTTCATCCGCCGTCCCCTGTTCGCAGATGGAACCGGCGTACATGACGATGACCTCGTCGCACATCTGGGCGACAACGCCCAAGTCGTGCGTAATCATGATAATCGCCATGCCCATCTTCTTCTGCAAATCGCGCATCAAATCAAGAATCTGCGCCTGAATCGTCACGTCCAGCGCGGTCGTCGGCTCGTCGGCAATCAGGATGTCCGGCTCGCACGCCAGCGCCATGGCAATCATTACGCGCTGCCGCATACCGCCCGACAGCTCGAACGGGTACTGCTTCATGCGCTTTTCCGGTTCGTTGACGTTGACCAGCTTCAGCATCTCCACCGCGCGTTCGCGCGCCTGATGGCGGTTGCGGTCGGTGTGCAGCAGAATTGCTTCCATCAGCTGCCGGCCAATGGTGTAAGTCGGGTTCAGAGACGTCATCGGGTCCTGGAAGATAATCGAGATGCGATTGCCGCGCACGGAGCGCAGCAGCTTCTCGTCCGCGCCGACCAGCTCCTGCCCGTCGAATTTCACGCTGCCGCTGACGATTTTGCCCGTCGGCGCAAGAATCTGCATGACGGAATACGCCGTGACGCTCTTGCCCGAACCGCTTTCGCCCACGATGCCCAGCACCTTGCCGTGGTCAAGGCGGAACGAAACGCCATCCACCGCCTTGACTTCGCCCGCGTCGGTGAAGAAGGATGTATGCAGGTCATTGACTTCCAGCAATGCCATTTTGTCCAGCTCCTTTCATCACGCATTCAGCTTCGGGTCAAATGCGTCGCGCAGACCGTCGCCGAACAGGTTCAGGCTCAGCACGATGAGGCAGATGACCACGGCGGGGATAATCAGGCGATAGGTGTAGGAATAGATGCCGTTGAGCGCGTCAGAAGCCAGCGAGCCCAGCGAGGGCATCGGCGCGTTGACGCCCAGACCCAGGAAGGACAGGAAGCTTTCGGTGAAAATCGCGTTCGGAATTTGCAGCGCAGTCGAAATAATCACGACGCTGATGCAGTTCGGCAGAAGGTGCTTGCGGATAATCCACCGTGCCTTCGCGCCCGTCGCCTGCGCCGACAGCACGTACTCCTGCTCACGGAGGGACAGAATCTGACCGCGAATCAGGCGCGCCATGCCCACCCAATAGAGCAGACCAAAGACGATGAACATGCTGATGATGTTCGAGCCGATTTTCTCTAAGATGGTGCCTTCCACATGCAGCACCTGCCCCAGCACGACCGCCAGCAGAATGATAACCAGCATGTCCGGCAATGAGTAGATAATATCGACGATTCGCATGATGAACAAGTCCACCCTGCCGCCGAAGTATCCTGCGACTGCGCCAATCATCATGCCAATCACCAGCACGATGATGCTGGCGAAGAAGCCGACAGCGAGGGAAATGCGCGTCCCGTAGACGACGCGGATGAAGTAGTCGCGTCCGTGCGCGTCCGTGCCGAAGATGTGCGGGAAAACAGATTCCCCTTTGTCGATTTTCTTCAGTTCCGTCTTGCCGTACTGGAACGGCGCGAGGTTGTTGTAGCTGTTGTCCATCGGGCGACCCTTCGTCTGTCCCAGCATCTGGTCATACGAGTACGGCCAGAACATCGGGATGATGATGGAGGACAGCGTAATCAGCACAATCAGAATCAGGCTGATGGTCGCGACCTTGTTCTTCAGCAGGCGCTTCACGCCATCGCGGAAAAAGGTCGAGGACGGCCGCATCCGGGAGATGATTTCCTTTTCCTCCGCCGTCGCGGGCATGAAGGAATCCACATCCAGATGCAGGCTAAAGGGCTTTTTCTTGTTCATCATCATGATGCAGAGGCCTCCTTATTCGTAATCAATGCGCGGATCAACCACCTTGTAGAGCAGGTCGCTGATCAGATTCATAATCACGATTAAAGAGGCGAGGAAAATGGTCGTCCCCATAATCATGGTGTAGTCGCGGTTGGTGATGCTGGATACGAACTGGCGGCCGATGCCCGGCACGGCGAAAATCTGCTCGACGACCATCGAACCGGTGACGATGAACGCCAGCATCGGGCCGAAATAGGTGATAACCGGAATCAGCGAGTTCTTCAGCGCGTGACCGAAGATAATTTTCTTGCCCGAAACGCCCTTGGCGCGCGCGGTGCGGATATAATCCTGCCCCAGCACGTCGAGCATGGAGGAGCGCGTCAGGCGCGTGATGTAGCTCATCGGGTAGAGCGCAAGGGTGATAATCGGGAGGATCAGCCCTTCGGCCGTCGCGCCGTTCGCGGGTACCCAGCCTAACTTGACTGAGAACACTATCAGCAGGAATGACCCCATAATGAACGACGGCATGGACACGAACGCGGTCGTAATCACCATGATAATCTTATCCAGCACGGTGTTGCGCCGCAGCGCCGCCAGCGCGCCGAGGACGATGCCGGCAATCGCCGCGCTGAACGCCGCAATCAGACCAAGCTTCGCGGAGGTCTTCATGCCATCCAGAATAATGTCAATGACCTGACGGCCGCGCTGCTTCAGGCTCGGCCCGAAGTCCAGCTTCGTCACCACGTCGCGCAGATACGTCACATACTGTTCACCCAGCGGCTTGTCCAGCCCGTACTTGGCCTCCAGCGCCGCCTGCGCTTCCGCGGAAATTGCCTTTTCACTTGCGAACGGTCCACCCGGAATCGAGTGCATCACGAAGAACGTCACCGTGATGACAATCCAGATGGTCAGCAGCGCCAGCAGCACGCGCTTGAGGATATAAAACAGCATCTTGGAATTCATCCGCTCCACCTTCCCGGCAGGGGCGCTGCCGCGTCTGCCTGCGTTTCTTGTTCATCGACACGCCAAACCAACCGGCTTCACCGTGTCGATGCTTTATTATGCAACACTGTATGGAGAAAATCAAGTGTTTTGTTGCACAAACTGTGTTTTTTTTATGTTTTTCTCGTGTATTTTGAATATTTTCGTCCAAGTTGTTGCATTTATCAAGTTTTTCTGCAAGTCCCTGTTCATTTTTGCGCACAAAAAATGCAGGACGCTCATTCGTCCTGCATCGTGGTAACGAAGTGAATTACTCCGCTGCCGCCAAGCTGCCGAAGATCTCCAGCGGCATGTTTTCCAGCGCGTCGCCCACTTCCTTGCTGGCGACCTGGAACGTCACAGCGAGAACCGTCTCGTCATCAAGGAAGGTGTACAGCGCCAGCACGGTGTCGCCGGGGGTGTACATCAGGCAATAGTTTTCGTTGACATACAGCTCAGCGAGCATTTCTTCCGTCGCACCCGCGTCCTGAATGCCTTGCAGCAGCGTTTCAAAGCTCATCGCGGACAGCTGCGCCGTAATGCTGACCGTCTGGTCGGCGTTGACGGCGAAGAGCAGGATGTTCTCGGCGTTTTCCGTGCCTGCGGGGACTTCCTGAACCGCCCAGTCCGCCGGAATCTGCATCGTCAGACCCGTTTCACCCAGCGCAACCGTCTGCGCCTCGAAGCTGACATTCATTTCAACTGCCGGCACTTCCGCTTCTTCCTCCGCGAACGCAAAGGCAGTGCAGCACATCATGAGCGCCATCAGGAGAGCAAGGAGTTTCTTCATATTTGTTTCCGTCCTTTCATTTCCAGCATGATTCGGCTGATTTCTTTCCATATTAAACAGCCACATCTGGTAACGTTTATAGTACCAGATGCAAGCCGCTTTTGCAATACGCTTTCGCGCAGGAAAACGGTTGATTCGCGCGGATTTGGGATTTCAGAATGAAGCAGCTTCCATTTTCATTCGGAAAATGCGAGTGAAGTAACTTTTATTTACTTTTCAATTCTCACCAAAACAAACAGTTGATTCTTTCCGTAAAAGCGGACTTTGCCTCCCTCCCCCTTCACAAAAAACGGGGCACCGCGAGAGCCTTTGCCCCCGCAGCACCCCGCCATCCGCGGATGCGCAATTCCGCATTCCGCATTGTCCCTTACTTCTTCGTCCAGTCCTGCTTTTCGCCGATGCCGTAGTTTGCCGGCAGCACGTCGTCATCAACCAGCACGAAGCCCAAATCCGCCGTGTAGGTCGTACTGGCGGAGGTCACCTGCACCGGGTTCGATTCGCCGTTTTCGCCCAGAATCGACGCAATCAGCGGAATATCCGTGCGCATACGCGTCGGCACAACTTCCGTCGGGTAGATGGGCTTGAGCGTGTACACGCCGGGATACAGGTTCTCGAAAGTGTAGTAGCCGTACGTGTCGGTTGTCGTTTCCGCGACGAGCTGATCGTTGCGCCACAGCTCGATGCGCATGTCGCCCAAACCAAGTTCGCCCGCGTCCTGCAGGCCGTTGCCGTTCAGGTCAAGCCAGCAGAAGTCGCCCAGCGTGCCCGGCTGCACCGCGCCGATGTTCTGCTCCAGCTGATGCTGGCTCATGCGCAGGGCAATCAGGTCGCTCTCTCCCTCGCGGGCGGTGTAGGTCGTCATCACGCTGATGTTCTGCCCGTCCTTGAGGCGCGTGTCGTCCTTTTCTACGACGACGTAGCCGTTCGGGAGCGTCACACGCAGACGGTAGTTGCCCGGCATCAAGCCGTCAAAGCGGTAGATGCCGTCCTCGCCCGTCGTCGCGTTTTGCAGTTCGCTGCCCTTTTCGTCCAGCAGGATAACCTCCGCGCCGGACAGGGGCGCAATCTCGCCCGCGTTGTCGCACCAGACCATGCCGCCGATGCTTGTGTCAATCTTCAAGCCCAGCATCGGAGCAGTATAGTTGTTGTTTTCGCTAATTTCAATCTCGGTCATGACGAGCTGACTGCCCTCGGTGGTGAAGGTGCTGTCGCCCAGACGCGCCGCCTGCGTACCTTCCTTGAGGTCGTAGGCAAGGCTGTACACGCCGGGGGCAATGCCGTCGATGGCGAACCGCCCCTCCGCATCGGTCTGCACCTGCGCAAACACCGCGCCGGTTTCATCCAGCAGGGTCAGCGTCTCGTTTTCCGGGGTGATTTCGCCCGCGTCCATGTCCCCGTTGTCATTCTCATCCACCCAAACCTGACCGGACATCTTCGACGGAATCACGCCGCCAAGCGCCTGATTCAGCCATTCCTCGCCCAGCCCGATTTCAATGTTCACCTGCTGCTCGTTCAGCCCGTGCGTCAGCGGCAGGGTCACATTGCCGTCCAGCTTGGAGAGCACCATGCCCTCCGGGAAGCGCAGGGTCAACGTGTAAGTGTCCGGCCGCAGCCCGGTGAAGCTGTACGCGCCCGTCGCATCGGTGAGGACGGTCTGCTCCGTCAAGTCCTCGCGGGAGGGGGTCAGAATCAGCGTCACGCCGGCAAGCGCCGCTTCGTTTGCATCCTGCGCGCCGTTGCCGTTGTGATCGGCAAACACCATGCCTTCAATGTCGCCCAGAGCCAGTGCGCCGCACAGGGGCGCGGTGACTTCTTCGCCCACGCTGATGGTAAAGGAATCCGTCGTGCCGTCGGAATCCGGCGCGATGGTGTTGCCGCCGTCCGTCAGGGGAGCAAACACGCCGTCGCCCGGCAGCTCGTAGCGCAGGCGGTACGTTCCGGGCAGCACCGCGTCAAACAGGAAGCTGCCATCCGCGCCGATGGTGCGGGTCGCCACGTCGCCGGTTTCGTCCATCAGGTGAACCACCGCGCCGAGCAAGCCGCCTTCGTCCGCGTCGCGCAGGCCATTGTCGTTCTTGTCGGCAAACACCACGCCGGACACATGGCCGGGGGTAATCATGCCGATATCAAGACCCGTCAAATCCGCGCCCATTGTCAGCGCCACCGGTTCGCTTTCGCCCGCGCCGCCGGAGAGGTTGCGGAGGATATTGCCGTCGCCCGTGCGTGTGAACGCCAAGCCGCGGTTCGCGGTCGCGCTCACGGTGTACTGCCCCGGCGCAAGGTCATCGAAGGTATACACGCCGCTGCGGTTCGTTTTCGCCGTGCGGGTATTGCCGTTTTCATCCGTCAGGGTGACGGTGAAGTTGTTGACCATCTTTTCCGCGTCCATCCGGCTGCCGGAGAAGTCGTCATCCAGATACACCGTGCCGGAGATGCTGCCGTAAGTAATCGCGCCGATGGCCATCGTCATCTCGCTGTCGTTCTCCAGCACCACGTCGGAAATCGTGTACTCGCGGCGGTCAGTGCCGGGCGCGAACAGGTTGCCGTACTCGCCATCGCCCGCGATGGTGTACACATAGCCCTGCGGAATCGTCGCTTTGACGCGGAACGTGCTGCCGCGGATGTTGGCGAAGGTGAAGCGCCCGTTCTCGTCGGAGACGGTGTTCAGCAGCTCCTTGCCGATGGCCTGACGGTACAGGACGACCTTCACGCCTTCCAGCGTCTTTTCGCCCTCGTCGTACACGCCATTGTTGTTTTCATCCAGGAAGCAGATGCCGTTGATGTTAGAGCCCTTCATCACGCCAAGGAGGACTTCCTCCAAGTCACCGCGTTCAAGAATCACCTGATCCGTTTCGGAGCGCTTGAATTCGCTGGTGATGATGGAGCGGCGATTACCGCCCGTCTGGCTGTAGCGCGCAAACACCAAGCCGTCCGGCAGGCTGTATTCGACATTGTATGTGCCGTAGCGCATTTGACCGATGTAGAATTTGCCGTCCTCGCCGCTCTCGGTTTCGTACACCAAGCCGTTTTTCACGCCGACGGCGCGGATTTTGATGCCCGCTTGACCGGGTTCACCGTCCTGATACACGCCGTCGTCGTTTTCATCCAGCCATACAAGACCCTGCAGCGCCGCCATCGTCATCACGCCGACGCCCACGTCGGTCACAGAACCGGCTTCGAGGGTCAGCGGCACGCTGCTTTGCACTTGTTCGGTCGTTTCATCCATGATGGACATGTTCGCGCTGACATTTTTGCCGTGCGCGCCATGGCCGAAGCCCGCGGGCAGCTCGCTGCGCAGGACGTACGTCCCCGCCGGCACAGCCAGCGACACTTCGCCGTTCTTGTCCGTTTCGCCGGATGCCACAACAACCTCCACGCCGTTGACTTCGGTGATGAGGCTCATCGTCGCGCCGGACACGCCTTCCTCGTATTTCCCGCGTGAACCGTTGTTATCGTTGTCGCGGAAAGCGTGGATGGTCAGCGCCGCCGGATTCGCCGCCTTCGCGGTCACAGTCGCAGGTTCGTCGCTGATGACGAGCGCACCGTTGGCAAGGGTCACGCCCGCATCATAGCGGACGACGTACGTCCCGTATTCGAGGAACTCCGCCTGCCAAGCGCCGTTTTCATCCGTCACCGCTTCCGCCGCGACTTCGCCCGCCTGATTAACCAGCTGCACCTGCACGCCGCTCATCGGCTGACCGTCCAGCCCCAGCACCACGCCGGAAGCGTCGCCGGTGGCATGGTTCGCCAGCGCCGGCAGCACAACGGTTTCGCCCGCGCCGATTTCCACCAGAATGCTCGCCGTCACGCCCGTATCGGTCGTGCTGAGCGTCCAGCCCTCGGTGTCATACAAGCCGCGCGGCAGGGTTGCCGTAATCTGGTAGGTATCAGGATACAGGTCGTTCAGCGCAAACGCGCCGCTGACCGTCATCTGTTCACTCATCCGCTGGCCGGAAATCGTCACTTCCGCCGGGGCAGACAGGTCGTCGATGCTGCCGGTCATGCCGCCGCTGAGCGTCAGATCCAGTTCATAACGGCTGGTCTGCATCGCCTGAATGTTCACCAGCCACTGTGCCTGACCCTTCTGTAGGTTCGGCCAGCCGTTCACACCCGTCAGCAGCGTGCCTTCCGGCAGCGTCACCGTGACAGCGTATGTCCCGTGGAAGAGGTCGGCTTCCTGCACCGTCTCGCCATCGGTCAGGTAACCCGTGCGGGTCGTTTTGCCGTCCTCGCTAACAATCTGGTACGCCACTGCCGCGTTCACGCCGCGCATGAGCATCGTCAGCGTGCCGTCCACGGGTTCAGGGGTGGGGGGCGGCGTAGGCGTAGGCGTCGGGCTCGGCGTGGGTGTCGGGGTTGCCGTCGGGGTTGCCGTCGGGGTTGCCGTCGGCGCTTCCGTGGGTTCCTCCGTCGGATTCTCGGTCGGATTTTCGGTCGGCGCTTCCGTCGGCGCTAAGGTCGGGGTAGCCGTCGGGGTCGGCGTAGGCGTTGCCGTTGGCGTAGGCGTTGCCGTCGGGGTCGGTGTAGGTGTCGGGGTGGGCGTCGGCGTAGGCGTAGGTTCAGGCGTGGCGGTCGGCGCCATCGTCGGCGGCACATAGTAATAGGAAGCGTTCACCTTCGTCACGGAATCCGCACCCGTGTAGCGCTCAATGTTGATAATCTTGTCGCGCCAGCTTTCAATGGCCAGCGAAGCCTTCGTCATTCGCAGGGTATACAGCCCCGTATGAATCGCCGCCGGCAGGGCATAGTCGCCCCGGCTGTCGGTGTCGAAGGAGAGAATCGTCTCGCCGCGCTCGTTAATCAGGTCAAAAGAGGAGCTGCTCTCCGTATGCACGGTGAACAGACCCGTGTCCGTCAGCACAGCAATGACCGCTTTGTTCAGCCGTCCATCGACAATTGACACGGTGTAGCTCGCCGCCATAATGGCGTCCTCCGGCATCGTTTCCGCCACCGGGACAAGCTGCACATTGCCCGTTCCGGGGACGGAAATCGGGTCGCTGCCGAAGTCGGTCAGGCGAATCGTGCCGACCGCCTCCCCGTTCTGCATGACGGTAAAATCGCCCGTGAATTTCCGGGATTCATACGTTCCCGCGCTTGTGGCATACATGCCCAGAAAATCCACTTGCAGCATCGTCAGCTCCGATGCCGCAGCCGCGGGGAGCAGCATCAGCAGCATTCCCAGCGTGAGCAGGAGTGACAGAAATCGCTTGTCAAGCATCCTCATCTTGCCTGTTCCTCCATCTGAATCATCCGCAAGCCGTGCGGAGTAAAGTCACAGAATAATCCATGTACTATGGTAAAGCAATCCGCCCGACTTGTCAACCATTCCGCGCATATTTTTACAATTTGATTGCTTTTCTGGTCGAAAATCAGCATGTTCCGGCAATGAAAAAGAAGGCTGACTTTTTCAGTCAGCCTCCCATGCGGATACTATTTCCAAATGAGAATGCGCCGAGATGCACCGCAAATGATTCGTTCTGGCTAACGCAAACGCCAGCGCGGGAAAGGCGCAAGCAGATGGCACAGGCGAATGCAGGAAATCGTATCAGTTGCTGCCGCCCATCAGCAGGGTCAGCATGCTCTCCGGCAGACTCATCAGCAGGGTCATGGGCAGGTTCTGCAGGTTGTTCATCACCTTGACGAACCACGTCTGGAACTCACTGTCCGTCATCGCGCCCAAATCCTGCGCCTTGCTCACGTCCAGCGCGTCCTTCGCGTCGCAGGTGCGGGTTTCCGCCGTGATGGTCACAACGTCCAGACCCATGAAGCGCACCAGCACATCCACCTTGCGGACGCCCTGTTCGCCGTCCATCGTCGTAGCGGTCGTCACCACAACGCCGAAGCCCTGCTCGACACCGTCCACCGTTTCCTTGATTTCCACATCAACAACGCTGCTGTCCGTGCCGACGCCCTTGCCGCTGACGTTGATTTCAACGGAGTCTTCACCAGCATAGGCGGTCAGGTTCGCCGTGAAGTTCTCCAAGTCGCCTGCGAAGGTCAGCGTCGCCGCGGTATCTTCCGCGCTCTTGATGGTCACAAGCCACGTCGCCACGCCGTCCGCCGTGTTGCGGGTCGCAGTGAAGGACATCGGCAAGGGTTCTTCGCCGCCGTTGTTGATCTTCACCGAAGCCGTCATGCGAACCAGCTCGCCTGCTTCAGTCATCCAGTATTCGTAAACGATGTCATCCGCGTAGAGATCTGCTTCATCAAGTTCTTTCAGCAGGTCGTCCCAGCTCGTGTCAGCAGCGGAAAAAAGCGCATCCATGTAGGCGCCGATGCTCGGAACGCTGTGGATCATTTCCAGCAGGGCTTTCGTCATCTCGGCAAGCTTTTCCGGCGGAACGGTGACTTTGACGTAGTTCTTCGCCGCGTCGCAGTCGCCGGGCTGCTCGGTCACTTCTGCCATTTCTGCACCGGACAGTATTTCGTTCATCATGGTCATGAACGCCGTGGTGTCCGCCTGCGTCAGTTCTTCCATGAGCTGCTCTTCCGTCATGCTGCTCAGATTCGCCGCTGCTTCCATCAGGGCGGTGTATTCCGCATTGCCGCTCAGCTGTTCCTTCGATTCTTCAATCGCCTTGTCGATCTCCTCGTCGCTCTGACCGGACATCTTCATCGTCGCGCGGAGGGCTTTTTCCTTGATGGCTTCCACGTCCTTGCTGTTCACAGCAATCACGCCGCCCAGCAGCGCGCTGGACACATACATCAGCTGGTTTTCTTCCGCAGCAGTCGTCAGCGATGCCATACCCAGCACGCTCTTGCCGCTCAGGTTCAGGTCAAAGCCAGCTTCGTCGCCCTGCTGATAGCCGGTCAGGGACAGCGCCGCCAGCAGGTCGTTGATGGCAGCCATCGCGGTGTCATCCCCGCCCAGCGCCGCCACGAGGTCAGCGTTCAGGTCGTGGATGGTAATGGTGGTTTCCTGACGCGCAGCATTGTCCCACACGCTGTTTTCCGCCATCGAGGTCAGGGGCATCGCCAGCATCATGATGCTGAGCAGTACCGCAAGCAATTTCTTCATGGGGTTTTCCTCCTTGTTATTTGGTTTCCCTTTTTATAACAGCACTGCGTGGCAGTGATGTTTTCTGTTGCCTTAGTGCGTGTCGTCCAGAATCATCTGCGACACGCTGGTGATGAATTGGCGCGTGCTGTCCGGCAGATTCATCATAAACCGCGGCAGAATCTGCCCGGTGGTGAACATCACGCCCGTCATGTACGCCTTGAAGCGCACACTGCTGATTTCGCCCAAGTCCATCACGTCGCCATCCGACAGCAGCGGACGCGATTCGCACGGGCGTGTTTCGGCGGCAATCGTCAGGAAGTGCTCGCCCTGCCAGAGCAGCTGAACATCCACATTCTGATGCACTTCGCCATCCACCTGCTGGGTGTCCATGCTGGCGCTCCAGCTAAGGCCCTTTTCTTCCCCGTCCACCGTGCGGTGCATTTCCAGCAGGAGATTCTCTTCGTTCGTCAGCGACGAAATGGTGCAGCGGTACAGCTTCTGTTCGCCGTCATCCGACGTAATCAGCACCGCTATTCCGCCGTTGTCCTCCATCTTCAGCTGACCATTCGTGCCCTTGCCCGCCGTTTCCTGCCGCCAATCCAGCCGCACGTCGTCGCCTGTCGGATGGAAATTCACCGTGATTGCTGCATTCAGCAGCGTATCCTGCGCCAGCGTCGGCGTATGGGTCGGCGCAACCTTGTAGCTGATCACCACCCGCAGCAGGCGCATCGACGAATCCACATACTGCGCCACCTGCGCATCTTCCACCAGCAGCGTCTGCTGACGCAGCCACGTCTGCAAGTCCGTATCCTCGACGGGCTGATCCTGCGCGAACGCCACCAGCTGCCGATACGTATTGAGCAAATCCACATACGCCTTGACGGCGGGCGTTTCCTCCACCGTGTCCAGCAGAATGCACAGCACCTCCATCAGCTGCTCATTGCTGAGGGGGAAGTACAGAATGTTCTTCGCCGATTCGCATCCTTCGGGTGGATTCGAGACACTTTCCACCCGCGTAACCTTCAAAATCTTGTTCAAGCGCGTAGCAGCCTGCTGCCAGTCCGTCTCGAACAAGCCATTGGCAACGTCCTTCGGCTGCATTTCGCCCGTTATCAGCGGATTTTTCGTGATTTTCGCCAGCAGTGCGCCCACGTTCTCATACTCTTGCGCAATGGATTCGCTGACTTCCTTGGCAGACAGCTCCGTCCCGGCATCCGCATATATGCTCTGGGACGCATTCCACTGATGGAGGATTTCCGCGATATGCCGCATGTCCTCGTCGAGATTCAGGTACACCGTGCCGCCCAGCACATCACCGCTGATGTAGACATCCGCGCCGCGAGTCTGCACGCCGTAATCCACAATGGACTGGTCATTCAGAAACAGCTCACACGAGGTGAACCCCTGCCGATAGACCTCCACGCGCAGGGCATCCAGCAAATCCCGATACGCGGTTTCCGCTGCTTCCTCCATTTCCGCCACGAGCGCCCGCCCGTTGAAATCGCGGAAGGTGATGGTCGTCAGCGTCGCTTGGGGCGCAGTTTCCTCCGCCAGTCCGTACAGCGGCAGCATCAGCGCCAGTATCAGCAGAATCGCAAGCAGCTTCTTCATTCGTCAGCCTCCTTGACATTCGTTTGTGCGCTTTTCAGCATTCCATTACCATTATATCAAAAAAAACACCTGTTGCAAGCGAATATGCGCAAGTTTTACAATTTCGTGCCCCAAAGATGCAAATTTGCGTCTGAAAGCGCAGCTTCGCGGAAAAATGCTTGATGCCGTCATGCAAAATTTCTGTGAATGGCGCAAAAGGCCGTTTTCCCCTCTTGTGAAGCGCGAAAAAATATGCTACAATAGATAGAGTATTCCGGATTACTGAAAGGAGCTAATTCGCATGGAATTTCTGACCAAGCTTTTGGGCATCGCCACCGCCGTTGCGGAAACCACCACCACCGGTGCGGCCGACCCTGCCGCCGTCACCACGGATTCTGCCGCTGGCGGCATTGTCGGTATTCTCTTCAGCCTTCTGCCGCTGCTGCTGGTTTTCGTCCTGATGTACTTCATGATGATTCGCCCGGAGAAGAAGCGCCGCAAGAAGGAGCAGGACATGCTCGCGTCCCTGAAGAAGGGCGACCGCGTGTGCACCATCGGCGGCATCTACGCCACCATCGAGAGCATCAAGGACGACACCATCACCCTGAGCGTCGGCAAGGGCGACCAGACGATGGTTGTTGCGCGCTGGGCGATTCGCTCGGTGGAAGATGTGACCATCGAAAACGAGACCGAATCCCTGAACTAATCGCAAAATTCCCGGCTTCGTGCCGGGTTTTTTTGTGCCCGATTTTCCCGCCGCGCATATGCTGGGAGTGAACAGCTCACACGATGGGAGGAATCGCCATGAATCAGCGTCCGAATTGCTGCCGTCCCATGCCGCCGCAAGCGCCTTGTCCGTCCAGACCGCCTTGCCCGCCGAACCCCGCTTGCCCGTCTTGTCCGCCGACGCAGAAGGGCGTTTTATTGCCGCGAATCCTCGCCAGCGGGCGGGAGTGGCAGCGCCGCGCGTGTGTGGCGCTGTACGTCGGCGGTTTGCCGGAGGATGCAAACGGGCGACTGCAGCTCGTCGGCGTTACGGCGTGCGGTGACGCGGATTGGGAGATTGCGCCGTACCAAGAACCGCGCCCGTGCGGCTGCCGCGGATGCCGACCGTCTCGACCCGCGCCGTGCCTTCTGCGGGTGAATATTCCGGTTGTTTGCCAAGTGCAGGCGGAGTGCGGGCAGGTTTTGCGCGGCGAAAGTGTACTGACGACGGATGTTGCGCTGCCGATTCGCTGTGTGCAGGCGGAATGCTGGCGCAACCAGATGATGGTGCTGCCGTGCGTTCGGCTGATTGACGGCGGCGCGCCTGTGTGTGCGGATGACTGCCGTCCCCCTGTGTTTGATTGCACGATTGAGCTGCTCGTCGAAGCCTACATGACGCGATGGGAAGCGTGCGGCACCCCTGCGCCGACTTGTCCGGATTTGCCGCTATTCCCCCCGCCGCCGTTCGGGTGACAAGGGCGTTGGAAGCCCCAAGGGGCTTTGCCCCTTGACCCCAGCAGGGACGCTGTTCCTGCACCCTGCAAGGGAGAATGAAACGGGACGAAGTCCCCTCCCTTGACCCTTTCGCGCGATTGGGTTGGTGACTTCTGCACACTATGCCCGCGTGCTGATCCGTCATCCGTTCCTCCAAGCCCCTTCTTTCCCATTGTAACATTGGAGGCGAAGGCGAAGGCGTCCAGAGGGCGACCGCAGACTTCGTCTGTTTCCATTGCCCTCTGGAACCCGCGGAAAAGACCAATATCATAGGAAAAGGCAGCCGCATCCCCGCGCCCAATCGTTCGCGCGGGGGATTTTCTCTTTTTCCCCCCCAACGACAAAAAAAAACCTTGACTCTCGCGAATCAAGGGCTAATAGGAATCCGGCAGCG
>ULSH01034656.1_pt1 | contig 28356 bp, 24 predicted proteins | sample 1956151 | NCBI WGS metagenome assembly ULSH01 (sample SAMEA4835702, study PRJEB28245) | human gut metagenome | biome: gut microbiome; material: fecal sample | place: Denmark | collected 2008 | reverse complement strand
AAAATCTTTGCTATCAGTCCATACACGGATAAATGCTCATGCCGCAGTTTCGCCAAATTATCGGCTTGGTGGCTCGCTCCGCTCGCGTTTTTTCGCAAAGATTGGCTAGCTCCGCTCGCGTTTTGTCGCAAAACCCTGTTGTCATTGCGAGCGTCAGCGTGGCAATCTCGCGGGAGCGGAATGATGTGAAATGACACACATATAGTGACGTTTCGTTTCCACGAGATCCTTCGACAAGCTCAGGATGACAATAAGTGCGGCTCGCTATGACAATTCAAGTCGCAACTCTGCGTGGCTCACTTTGCTCGCTGTCGGTCGCAACTCTGCGTGGCTCGCTCCGCTCGCTGTGACAATGTCGCAGACTTTTTCGCGTAAAACTAAAAAAATCGCACATTATGGGGGCGATTGTGCGTTGTTGTGACATTTTCAGTCGATTTTGGGCGGTTTTGCGATTTTTGCTGTTGACATCGTGCGCGCGATAAGTTACAATACAATATGTATAGTTGTATAACTATGCGTTTCAGCAAAATCGGGCGAGCGGAGCGGATATTATCCGTTTAAGGGCAACAAGCATGGCTCGCACGACGTCAATAGTCATTCGCTGATCTCTCGGCTGCGCTTTTGGCGCGGTGTGTGGCAATAAGTCTCGGGCGGAAGCGGAGAAGCATCAATCAGGCAGGTTTATCATGAATCTCAAAGAAAAGTTCGCTCAAAAAGCGAAAGAGAAAAAAGAACTCTCTCCAAAGCAACAGAAGGTCAGATCCATTCTCAATTGGGTTGCGACGGGCGTTTGCATCGTCGTCATAGTGTTTGCTTTGGTGGTCGCGATTTTCACAATCGCAAGCGCAACGAACGACGATCATCTCACAAGATTCGGTGACAAGATTTATCTCAACGTTGCCACCGACTCTATGGCTCCCACGTTCTCGCCCGACGACGTCATAATTGCGACCGCACTCGATTCGGCAAACGCAAAGTCGCTCAAAGTCGGTCAAGTTGTGACTTTCCGCACGACTGTTTCCACATCTTCGGGACGTTATCAAATCTTCAACACCCACAGAATCGTTGCTATCAACAGAACCGATGCAGGCGAAGTGAGCAGCTACACAACGCGCGGTGATCATCAATCTTCCACATGGCAAGACGCCGCGGCGGAACTGCTCAAAGACAAAGACGATCGCAATGCGGACGTCATTGGCAGCACCGAAAACGTGCAAGCGAGCGCAATTGTCGCAACGTGGGGCAAGGTGAATGAAGACGGCACTTTCACAAGCGGCAAAATGCTCAAAGGCGTGGGCGGTTTCTCCAACTGGATTCAGGACACCGAACACTTCGGCGCAAGCCAAAAAGTGCGTTTCTTCTGCGTGGTCGTGCTTCCGCTCATCCTTTTGTTTGTGATCTACGCATTTGTGCTTATCCGCACCATTGTCATTGCAAAACTTGAAAATCAACGCAAGGTGCAAGCTCAACAAGTGGTGACGGTTGACAGCCTTTCGGACGAAGAAAAGCGTCGTCTTGCGCAAGAATATCTTGCGTCCTTGCAACAGGGCGGAGATTCTGCTCAAAGCGGCGATGAAGTTGTGCTTGACGACAAGTCCCAAGAAAGCGACGCTCCTGCAAGCGACGATCATCAACAAGAATAATCGTGACGTTTTTGGCGCATGAGAATTCATGCGCCATTCGACTATATTTTTGCGACATTATATCTATGATATAAAAAATGGCGCGCGCTACGGTGTTATTAGGTTTGCTCCGTTCTCTCTTCGAGCCTATCCGGGCTTTGAGAAAACTTTGCATAACCACATACTTTTCGCCGCCGCTGACTTCTTTGCCTTGCTCGAACATAAAGTCAGATATACTGCTCGCAAAATCCGTCCTTTCGGAAAGGACGTCGGCACCATAGGGGTGGTCGCCGAATTCAACGAGTTATACCATGAATATCAATCTTGTATTTGAATTTCTCAAAGCGTTTTTGGGCGCATTCTACGACAAGGGGATCGGGAGTATATTCTGGGGCTTTTTGCATATCTTCTACAACGAGGGGTATGCCGACGCTTTCAAGAACTACACCCAATACTTCGGCGCGGGAGAATGGGCTGTCGCTATCATTTTCATAATACTTATTTTTGCAGTTATAATTGCGATTATTGTGCTTATCGCGCTTGGCTTGCGCAAACTCGCAAGGCTCTCCAAAGCCAAGGTTTTGCCGCAGGATCTCGTGGAAGAATGCGCCAATCTCAAAAAGCAAATCATCAAAATGTCCGCTGAAAAAGACCGTATTCTCGGCATGAGAGTCAGCGATATCGGCAACTACGAAGGCGAAGAAGGGGAAGAAGGCGAACAAAAGAAGGAAGAGCAGTCGCCAACAGGCGAGTCCCGTTTCTACAAACTCACCGAAATCGACAAGATTTACGAGAACTACGTTCCGCCCGTCTACGATGACGAGATCACGCTCCCCGAGCTTTGCGATCGTTTCCGCAACTTCGCTTGCTCGCGTATGCGCCTATACTACAATCCGCGTATCATCCGCTTGTTTATAGCAGGTATGTCCACGTCGCGTTTGATGATTTTGCAGGGTATTTCCGGTACAGGTAAAACGTCGCTTCCGCACGCTATGGGTATTTTCTTGAACAACCCCGCAACTATCGCGTCCGTGCAGCCGTCTTGGCGTGACCGTACGGAGCTTTTCGGATACTTCAACGAATTTACAAAGCGTTTCAACGAAACCGAAGTGCTCAAAAAAATGTACGAGGCCACTTGGAACGATCAGATCTATCTCACCGTTCTTGACGAAATGAACATCGCGCGTGTCGAGTACTATTTCGCGGAAATGTTGTCAATTCTCGAAATGCCGTCACGTGACGAGTGGATTGTCGACCTTGTTCCGTCCGGTTGGCCAAACGACCCTAAGCATATCGACAAAGGCCGTTTCAGACTCCCGCAAAACATGTGGTTTATCGGCACGGCAAACAACGACGACTCGACGTTTGCTATATCGGATAAGGTTTACGACCGTGCTATGCCTATCAACATCAACAGCAAGGGCGTGCCTTTCGACGCGCCGTGGGCGGACAATATCTTCATCAGCTACAAGCACCTTGAAGCGATGTTCAAAGAGTCGCAAGAGATATACAAGGTGTCGCAAGACATTCTCGACAAAGTCAATATGCTTGACGACTACGTCATCGAACACTTCCGCCTTGCGTTTGGCAACCGTATCGTGAAACAGCTCAAAGAGTTCGTTCCGTCATACGTGGGCTGCGGCGGCACGGAAATCGATGGTCTTGACTACGTGCTTTGCAACAAGATCTTCCGTAAGTTCGAATCGCTCAACTTGTCCTACATCCGTGACGAGATCGACGGTCTTATCCTTTATCTCAGCGAACTCTTCGGTGAAGAGAATATGCAAGAGAGCAAGGAGTATATCAACAGATTAAAGAAACTCTTCTAAAATGTGCTAAACGGCGAACAACTGCGTCAGCGGCTTTTCCCTAAACAGTCACGTACAGCAAGTACGCTCCTGTCTATGTCAACGCCCCTTTCTTGTTCTTCATCCGTTTATCGCATTTTAGGGAAAAGCGTATTATTTTGCGCTATGCTGCGTCAGTCACATTCTTTTTGCAAGTCACGTACAACAAGTACGTTAGGCTTGCAAAAGAACACAACTTCCTTGCATAGCATCAAAATACTCCGCTTTTTTGCGAGCTGTATCGGGAATGAAAGTTTTCCCTTTGCTCGATGCGGTCGCCGCCATTGCGGCTCCAATTCCGTCTTCGAAGCTGCACAGTCCGTTAATAAGTACACTCCGAATTAGTTTTCGTTTCGGGCGCAACCCAAAAAACTTTGTCATCCTGAGAGTATCGAAGGATCTCGTGGAAACGAAACGACAAACTTTTTTGCGCCCGCACCGCAATTATTAATTATTCATTATTAATTATTAATTGCAATCGCGAGCCGACTATAAACACGAAATCATAAAAGTATGGAAGACAACAAGATCACAAGAGAAGTGTACAAGCAGTACGCAAATAAGATTGTTTCCGTTCTCGGCAACGAGAGCTTTTATGAGCAATTCAAAAAAAGGGTGGACAAGGGGTCTTCCGTCTTCAAACTTGCGAAAAAACGCTTGATTCAAGACATTTCGCTTGACTGGATCGACACCATCGAAGGCATTTTGCCAAACCTTGACACCATCGTGCGTAACCCGAGAAAGTTTATCGTCCAAGAAGAAGACATCGTGGACGTGTCGCTTGCAAGAAGTATATCCACAGAGTCGGTCAAATTTCTTGCACAGCACACCAACATGATATCCAAGGTGGACGAAAAAACGGGGGATGTCACGCCGTCTAAAATTCTCAATATCACAAAAGAAGAGTCTTTTGAGATTTACGAAAACCGTTTTATCTACACTTTGCTTCTCAAACTCAAAGACTTTGTCACGATGCGCTATGACAAGATCAAGAAGGCGTCCGCAACGCAGGACGTGCTTGAACTCGACGTGGAGTCGCGTTTCAATTTGCCGAGCAAAAAGGTGACTTATCGCACGGAATATTATGCGCAACTCAGCTTTGACGAAGTGATGAGGCTTGATCCCGACACGCTCACCAAGATAGAGCGCGTTGCCAAGATAGATCGCATTATCACCGACTTTTTGTCATCGTCTTTTGCAAAATCGATGAGAAATTCCGCTCCCGTGCGTCCGCCTATTATGCGTACGAACGTCATTTTGAAAGAGCCGAACTTCAAGAAAGCACTCACGCTTTGGCAGTTTATCGAAACCTATCAGCAGACGGGCGGTTTTTCGACGTCGGACGAAGTGGAAGACTATCCCATCGACACAGAAAGCGAGCAAAGATTGCGCAGTATGGTGACGCTCAACACTATGGTGTTTGAGAGTTTGTACGATCAGTGCGAGACCAATTTCGACATGGAAGACAAGGAGTTTGCCGATTTCTTGCGTGTTGGAAATATGGACTTTGAGAAGGACAAGATCGACCGTGACGAGTACGCGCAAAAGCTGGAAGATCAGAAAGAAAACGAAGAAGAGCAAGACAACATTCAGGAAGTAAAACCCGAAGAAAACGAAGAGGCGGAAAAGGAAATACCGCCCGAAGAGAAACAAGAGCAAGAACAACAGGAAGAAAAGCAAGAGCTTGAAAAAGAAAAGGAAATCGAAAAACCGCAAGAAATCGAAACGGAAGTGGTTGTGGAACGTCCCGTTGAAGTGGAGCGTTTCAAAGAGATGCCGCCCAAAGCCGATCAGGAAGAAGTGGATCTCGAACCGGATGCGGAAAAATTCGATCAGCACTTGTTTGAAGTGCGCAAGATATTCAAGCGTCCCGACGACGACAAGATCAAGCAAGAAGAGATCATCAAGGTCAAGGACGCAATCGATCGCTGTCTTAATTCCTATCGCCGCATAAAGCAGGAAGAATTGGAAGAAAGGGACAGACAAGAGCGTATTCGCCGCCGCAGAGAAGACATCCAAAAGCGTGCGGAAGCGTTCAAAAAGCAGCGTGAAGAGATTGAAAAGAACTTGAATTTGGCTCTCGATAAGGATGCGCTGGGCATAGATCCGTTCAGTTTCCAAAAGGCGAAAATCGCGAACGAACGCAAGAAAGCCGAAGAAGAAAAGCGTCTTGCCGAGCTCAAAGCGCAACAAGATGCCCAAAAAGCCCAAAAAGAGCAAGAAAAGCGTATCGAATACGACAAGAACGAGAATCTCGAGTTTGACGACAAGGACGTTGAAGGCATCAACAAATCCATTGACGAGATGGAAAAAGACCGCTTGAAGAGAGCGCGCCGCAACGACAAGATCGACAATGCGCTCGATGCGATAGACGCGGTTGCGCCGCTTGAAGGCGACGTACCGTTGGTGGCAAGGGCAAAGACGAAGGGCAAGATCGAATTGCCAAAGCAATCGGTGTCCGAAGAGCCTGCCGAAGAGCAAGAAGTCAAGCCGCAAGAGAGCCTTGACGAGAAAGCCGACAAGAAGAAAGAGCATATCCGCATCTCCAAGGACGAAAAAATCGATCCGTGGGCAGAGCCGAAGCATAGACACGTGGATTTGACTCTCGTTGACGAGAACAAAGTTGCGGTGGGTGAAGTGCACGTCAAGAAAGAAGACGGCGTAACTCCGTGGGGCGAGGGCGCAAATCTCGGCAATCTCGAACATAAGGACGAGAACAAGCCCAAGAGAAAGTACACTCGCAAGAACAAGATCGAACAAAACGAGCAAAACGACACCGAAAACGGCGTGAAAGACGTTGTGGACGGCGAAAACGACGTTGCCGAGAACAAGGACGGCGAAAGCGTCAAAACGGAAGAAAAAGCCGCTGAAAACGTCACCGACAAAGCGAGCGTAGGCGAGCAAAAAGCGAACGAGAGCGAGCAAAAGGACAACGCCGAAGACAAAGCCGTCAAAGCGGAGAGCGAGAGTAAGCCCAAGATTCGCCTTGCGCCAAAAGAGAAGAGAAATCCGTGGGATTTGAGTGCGACGACGCTCAATCAAAAATACACCTTGCCGAGCGGAAAGAACCGCACGTTTGACGTGGTGGACGAAGACAAAGTGGGTGTCGGAGGCATAACGTTTGCGGACGGCAGCGGCATTGTCGATCCGTTTGGGGATGAGCTTGACATAAGCGCAAAGCCTGAAATTCGCAAAGACGAAGAGTGATATTTGCGTGCACGCTTAGGCGTGCACGAACGCTATATAAAGATTGAGATATTGCGGCAAAATGCTTGAATTGTGGCAACTTTTGCGACAAATCGCGAAAAACACTGCGATTTGTGCCTACAAAGTGTGTCAAAAACGGCAAAATGCTGCAAAAAGTATAGACTATGAAGACCGATAATACCGAAAACAAGAAGAATATGACCAAAGCCAAGAAGATATACAACGTTGTGTCAACAGTCGTTGTGGCTTTGATATTCGTCTTTTTGGTTACGCTTGTTTCGCTTATGCTCGTGCAGAAGAAAAACGGCGGCGAAACCGAGATATTCGGGCATTATTTGTTTGATGTTGTCACCGACAGCATGAGCGGCACGATCGAGAAAGGCGAAGTGATTGTCGCAAAAAAAGTGAATGACGTATACGCTTTGAAGGTGGGGGATATAATCACGTTCACCGCGCCGAGCGGAGTGCTCAAAGGTTACAACGAAACGCACCGCATAGTCGAGATTTTGTATGACGAAAACGGCAAAGTCAAGGGCTACAAGACGGCGGGCGACAAGCTCTACAACGGTTCTGTCAAGGTGGACGATTGGCAACTGCCGCCCGAAAACGTCAAAGCGATTTTTGTGAGAAAATCGGCGTTTATCGGCGGACTGAAATCATTTTTGTCGCACTGGTACGGCTACGTGGTGATTGTTGTTGTGCCGATGTGCCTTGTGTTTGCGCTCGTGATAGCGGGATTTGTCAGAGATCGCCTTGCGCTCGAAAAGGAAAAAGAGCCCAAAACCACGCTTGCGGATCTAAGCGAAGAAGAGAAGAAAAAGCTGCTCTCGCTTGTTGAAGACGACAAAAAGCCGCAAGAAGATATACATTGCGATTGCAAGCAAGCGGAGAGCGAAAAACCAAGCAATGCAAACGAGAGTGACATTAAAAAGCCAAACGACACGAACGGCAACGGCTCACAAAAGCAAAGTGATACGGACAAAACAAATTGAAACAGCGAGAGTTATAATCTGTTGAAAACTGCATATTATGCACAAAAAATATCGAAAAGCTGCAGCAAAAACTTAAAAAATCAGCCGCAAAATACAACCTGAAAGCCTTGAAAACCACACCGAAAAGTGTGGTTTTTTTGATATTTCATACTTGTTTAACAATAAAAGCATACAATTATGTTTGCAAAATCGGCGAAACTTGAAAAATAAATTTTTTGCGGTATCTAAGCGTGTTTGTTTTGGTTACATACCGCATTTGACGGCAATAGACGCTTTGAGCGGACATATTTCTTATTGCCTTTTTCGATTGCGTATGATAAAATAAATAGACTTATATAAATATATATGGGGAAGATGACATGCTTGCAAAAATTTTAAGTTACGCCTTGGACGGTCTTACGGGTTATGCCGTGGACGTTGAGATTGACATCAACAGCGGGCTTCCCGGCTACGATATGGTCGGGCTTGCGTCGACGGCGACAAAAGAGAGCAAAGAGAGAGTGCGTTCTGCAATCAAAAACAGCGGATTTCAATATCCTGCAAAGCGCATAATCGTCAATCTTGCGCCTGCCGACACAAAGAAGGAAGGTCCGACTTTCGATTTGCCCGTTGCGCTCGGAATAATGGCAGCCACGGGGCAGATAGAGAGCAAGGCGTACAAACAGTACGTCATCGTGGGCGAGCTGTCGCTTGACGGCGAACTGCGCCACGTCAACGGCATTATGCCCCTTTTGATATCCGCCATGCAGGCAGGACACAAGAAGTTTATCATTCCGTCCGCCAACGCAACCGAGGCGAGCTTCATCGAAGGCATAGACGTATACGCGCTCGACAATTTGCGCGACGTTGTGGATATGCTCTCGGGAGTGGTGTTTGACAAAGTGCCGACTTCCACATACGAGAGCGCATGCGTATCGCACGGCTACGGCGTTGACTTTGCGGACGTAAAAGGGCAGAGCGTGGCAAAGCGCGCGCTTGAAATCGCCGTTGCGGGCGGACACAACGCACTGATGATAGGACCGCCCGGCGCAGGCAAGACCATGCTTGCAAAATGCGTGCCGACAATCATGCCCGAGATGTCCTTTGAAGAGGCGGTGGAAGTGACAAAAATACATTCCGTCGCAGGCATACTTGACGGAGAAGTGGGCATTGTCACCACTCGTCCGTTCAGGACTCCGCACCACACGACGACCGTGCCTGCGTTGATAGGCGGCGGCGCAAAGGCAAGACCGGGAGAAGTGAGCCTTGCCAACCACGGAGTGCTGTTCCTTGACGAGATGCCCGAATATTCCCGCCACGCATTGGAAACTTTGCGCCAACCCCTCGAAGACAGAAAAGTGACGGTTGCAAGAGTGCAACAAACCACCGAATATCCTGCCAACTTCATGCTGATTGCAAGCATGAATCCGTGTCCTTGCGGCAACTACGGCTCGAAGAATCAGATCTGCCGTTGCACGCCTTCTCAAATCCACAATTACGTGTCGAAATTGAGCGGACCGCTTATGGACAGAATAGATTTGCAAATCGAAGTGGACAATATCTCTTATGACGAATTGCGTTTTCAAAAGAGCGGCGAGACGAGCGCACAGATAAAAGAGCGTATCAACCGCGTGCGCGCCATCCAGCGCAAGAGATTTGAAAACGAAGGCATACTCACCAACGCCGAGATGGGCGCAAAATTGATGAACAAGTATTGCCAAATCGACAAGGATTGCGAAAGATTGCTGCAAAAAGCGTTTGAAAAGCTCAATTTGAGCGCGCGCGGCACAACTCGTATTCTCAAAGTGGCAAGGACGATTGCCGACATCGAAGGATGCGAAAACATCTTGCCGGCACATATAGGCGAGGCGATCCAGTATCGCGGTCTTGACAGAAAATATCATTGACGGGGAGCGTATGGACGAGAAAAAGAAAGTGCTGCTTGCTCTGCAATGCGTCAACGAATTGACCAACAAAAAACGCGCCGCGTTGCTCGATCTTGTCGAAGATCCGACAGAGCTTTTGGAGTCTTGCAACAGACAGCTTGTGTTCAAGACGCTCGGAGACGAGCATGCCACGGAGTTTTTTGCCAACTTGCAAAAGGCGGACGCTCTTTGGTGCGAGCTTGAAAAGCGAGATATACGTTTCATCACTCGATCGGATGACGAATATCCCGAAAAGCTCGCCGACATATACGACGCGCCCACTGCGTTGTTTGTCAAGGGCAACCTTGCTTGCCTTGGAGCAAAGTGCGTGGCGGTTGTGGGGACAAGACGTCCCACAAGATACGGCGCAAAGGTTGCGGACGAATTTTCAAGAGAGTTTGCAAAAGCGGGGCTGACGGTCGTGTCGGGTTTTGCGCGCGGAGTGGACAGCATTGCGCACCTTGCGTGTGTAAATCAATCAAAACCCACCGTTGCGGTGTTTGCGTCGGGGCTTGACGTGATATATCCTGCCGAGCATCGCTCGCTTATGGACGGAGTGCTTCAAAGCGGCGGACTTATCGTGAGCGAATATCCGCTTGGGACAAAGCCTTTGCAATACCATTTTCCCGAGCGAAACCGCATAGTCAGCGGACTTGCGGACGGGGTGTTTCTGCCGCAAGCGGCAAAGAAGAGCGGCTCGCTCATCACCATGCGACTTGCAATCGAGCAAGGCAGAGATGTGTTTGTCGTGCCCGGCAACGTGTATGACGACGAGAGCGCAGGCGGCAACGAACTGCTTAGAGAGATGCCGCACGCACTAGTTATCTCGCCCGAAGACGTGCTCGATCAAATGGGCGTAAGGCGAGAAGAAACGGTGCAAAAGACAATCGAACTGTCCATAGTGCAAACAGAGATACTCGACGCGTTGCATGACGGCGAAAGACACTTTGAAGAACTCATTGAAGTGACGGGGCTTAGCGTGAGCGAACTTACGAGCGTGCTTTTCGATCTTGAAATCGAAGGGCTTGTGTTCAAAGGCGCAGGCAACTTCTATTCGCTTGCGTGATTATAAAAAGCGAAACGGCGCAGAACTCAAACAAACGAGTTTTCGCCGCAAAATCGTCAAATATCATAAAATCGCAAAATCGAAAAATCGAAAAATGGCGAACAAGATGCAAAATTCATTGTTGATTTTGCAAAAACAAACGGACAATAAAGCGGGGCTTTGCCCCAAGGAGATAGAATGAAACAACTCATCATTGTTGAGTCACCGCACAAAGCCAAAACCATACAAAAGTATCTTGGCAACGACGCGGCGGTGCTTGCATCCAAAGGTCACGTGTGCGACTTGCCCGCGCGCTCTTTGGGTATCGACGTGGACAACGGTTTCAAGCCGCAATACATCGTCACGCCGGACAAGGAATCAACCATAAAACAACTCTCTCAAGCGGTGAAGAAATACGACAAAGTGTATCTCGCAACCGACCCGGACCGCGAAGGAGAAGCAATATCGTGGCACCTTAAAAACACGCTCGGAGTGACGGGCGACAAAGTGCGTATCGAGTTTAACGAAATATCGCCAAAAGCAGTGCGCGCGGCTATGGAGAACCCGAGAGAAATCAACATGGATCTCGTCAACAGCCAGCAAGCAAGAAGAGTGCTTGACAGGCTTGTGGGTTACAAAATATCCCCCATTCTTTCAAGAAAACTCAAGCCAAGTCTTTCTGCAGGACGCGTGCAATCGGCGGCATTGAAGATGATTGTGGACAGAGAAAAGGAAATCCGCGACTTCAAGCCCGAAGAATATTGGTCGATAAGCGCGCTGTTGCTCAAAGACGGCGCAAAGAAGACAAAAGCCAACTTGTTCAATGCGGCTCTCAACGACAGAAACGGCGAGAAGGTCAAGCCCGACAATGCAGACGACGCATACGCGATTGCGGATCTTATGCGCAAGTGCGACTATCACGTAGACGATGTGAAAAAGAGCGTTTCCACCTCGAAACCCGCTCCGCCTTTCACCACCAGCACCATGCAGCAAGAGGCGAGCCACAAGCTCAACATGACTGCCGAGCGCACATCGAGAGTGGCGCAACAGCTCTATGAAGGCGTGGACATCGAAGGGGAAGGGCAACATGCTCTTATCACCTACATCCGTACCGACAGCGTGCGTATCTCGCCCGACTTTGCCAAGATCGCAATGGCGTATATTGCCAAGAACTATGGCGCAGAGTACGCTCCCAAGGTGCAAAACGTCTACAAGACGAGCGACAACGCCCAAGACGCGCACGAGGCAATCAGACCTATCGATCTCAACCGCACGCCCAAGTCGCTCGAAGGCAAGATGGACAGGGACGCATACAGGCTCTACAAGCTCATCTACGAGCGTTTTATGGCATCGCAAATGACGTCGGCACAGTACAACACGATGAGAGTGCATATTCTCGGCGAGAGCGGCTCGGAAAAACTCGGCTTTATCGTCAGAGGCAAGAGCGTCAAATTCAAGGGCTTTACCGCCGTATATTCGGCAACGGTGGAAGAAAACGAAGACGACAACAAAGAGCTTGACACCATGCCCGATCTCAATCAAGGCGAGCATCTCAATCTCGACGACGTGAGCTGCGAACAAAAGTTTACAAAACCGCCGGCGAGATACAACGACGCAACGCTCGTCAAGGCTCTTGAAGAAAACGGCATCGGACGTCCTAGCACTTATGCGAGCATCATATCCGTGCTTGCCAAGCGCGAATACACCGAAAAAGTGCAAAAAGCAATCGCTCCCACGCAACTCGGCGAAGCGGTGTGCGAATATATGGAGAAGAATTTCCCCGATATAATGAGTCTAAACTTCACGGCTCGTCTTGAAGGCGCGCTGGACAAGGTTGCGGACGGAAAGCAAGAGTGGCAAGAGCTTATAGGCGCATTCTATCCGCGTCTTATGAAGTTTGTCGAGCGCGCGGCAAAGAGCGGCGGCGGCAACTATATGCCCGATGAAGAGAGCGACGTCGTTTGCGACAAGTGCGGCGCAAAAATGGTTGTGCGCCACGGCAAATACGGTCCTTTCCTTGCTTGCCCCAACTATCCAAAGTGTAAGAATATCAAGAAAATCGTGGAAGTGGTGGGCAAGTGCCCCAAGTGCGGCGGAGACGTGAGCAAACGTATATCCAAAGCAGGCAAAACCTTCTACGGCTGCACCAACTATCCCAAGTGCGATTTCATCAGTTGGGACGTGCCTGCTCCGTATTTTTGCCCCGACTGCGCGTCCACGATGAAAGTGGTCAAGCGTGACGACAAAACCTATTACGTTTGCACCAATCACAACTGCAAGCATAGAGAACTCGTCAAAGACGAGAGCGAACAAAATCAATAACACCTCGCGGCAATCTCTTTCCAACGGGATTGCCAAAAAGGCGCAAAGCTTTGCAACATAGTTGCAAAATGCAAATACAACGATGAGCGAGAAGAAAATTGTCAAAATCATAGGCGGCGGACTTGCCGGGTGCGAATGTGCGCTTCAACTGCTTCAACGCGGATATGCGGTGAAGATGTACGAGATGCGCCCTATTCGCATGACGGGCGCGCACAAAACGCAATCTCTTGCCGAGCTTGTGTGTTCCAACTCGCTCAAATCGTCCGAGCCTTGCACGGCGTCGGGGCTTTTGAAGGAAGAACTCGACCTTTTTGGGTGCAGACTTTTGCCCCTTGCAAGAGAGAATGCCGTGCCGTCGGGCAGCGCGTTGTCGGTGGAAAGAGAAGGTTTTTCAAAATCCGTGGAAAACGCGCTTAATGCGTATCACGATTTCACGCTGATACGCGAAGAAGTGACAAGCCTTGACGACGATATGCCCACGGTGATTGCCTCAGGTCCGCTAACCTCGGACGCACTTGCCGAAAAGGTGGGGCAACTCACGGGCAAAAACAGGCTGTTTTTCTACGATGCGATTGCGCCTATTGTGGAATTTGACAGCATAGATATGCAAAAAGCCTACTTTGGCGGACGATACGGCAAGGGCGGAGAAGACTATCTCAACCTGCCCATGCAAAAGGACGAATACGAGGCTTTTTACAACGAACTTGTCAATGCGCAGACGGTGGTTTTGCACGATTTTGAGAAGAGCGAACTTTTTGACGGGTGCATGCCCATCGAAGAAATGGCAAAACGCGGCAGCGACACAATACGTTTCGGACCGCTCAAACCCGTCGGACTTCGCAATCCCGACACGGGCGAAAAAGCGTATGCTGTGGTGCAACTTCGCAAAGAAAACGTGGCGGGTGATTGTTTTAATCTCGTGGGATTTCAGACCAATCTCACCTATGGTGAGCAAAAGAGAGTGTTTCGCATGATACCAGCTCTTCACGATGCCGAATTCGTAAGATACGGCATAATGCACCGCAACACCTACATCAACGCTCCGGGCGTGATTGACGACACTTTTAGGGTGATAGGAGACAGACCTTTGTACATAGCGGGGCAGCTGTCGGGTGTGGAAGGCTACGTTGAGAGCATAATGAGCGGCATGATTGCAGGCATCGCGCTTGCAAAAGAGCTTGACGGCGATAGATTGCAAGTGCCGCCGGACGTGACAATCATCGGCTCGCTTTGCAAATACGTGTCCACGCGCGCTCTCGATTTCAAGCCTATGAACGCCAATTTCGGCATTTTGCCGCCCATGGAGCGCATACGCGACAAACAAAAACGAAAACAAGCCTATCACGACAGAGCGATAGATGCTATAAAGAATCAACAATAAGGTTACAATATGAGCGGAAACGTTCAAGAATATGCCGATAGAATATCGGAAACGGAAGTGAAACGCACTTCACACAGATAAGGAGAACACAATGATAGAATTTCGCGGAACTACAATTTGCGCCGTGAGAAGAAACGGCGAAACCGCAGTGGCGGGCGACGGTCAGGTCACGATGGGCGAAAGCGTCATCATGAAAGGCAACGCCGTCAAAGTGAAACGTATCTACAACGATAAAGTCGTGGTCGGATTTGCAGGCTCTGTGTCCGACGCATTCGCTTTGTCCGAAAGATTTGAAGCTATGCTTCAAAAATACAGCGGCAATCTTATGAGAGCAGCGGTGGAACTTGCCGAACTTTGGAGAAACGACAAGGGCGGCAGAAAGCTCGAGGCGTTGCTCATTGCGGCGGATCACAACAGCATATACGTGATTTCGGGCACGGGTGAAGTTATCGAACCCGAAAACGGAATCGTGGCAATCGGCAGCGGCGGCAACTATGCTCTCGCGGCGGCTCGCGCACTTGCGGATGCAACCGATCTCAGCGCAAAGGAAATCGCAACTCGCGCGCTTAAAATCGCAAGCGAGATCTGCGTGTACACCAACGACCATATCACCGTCGAAACAGTGTGACAGGAGGCTTATTATGGACAACAACGTTATGACTCCAAAACAAATCGTGGCTGAACTCGATAGATATATCATCGGTCAGCACGAGGCAAAAGTGGCGGTGGCTATCGCTCTTCGCAACAGATACAGAAGAAGCAAACTTCCCGAAGAAATGAGAGAAGAGATCACCCCCAAGAACATCATCATGAAAGGACCTACGGGCGTTGGCAAGACCGAGATTGCAAGAAGACTGGCAAAGGTGGTCAAAGCTCCGTTTGTCAAGGTTGAGGCGACCAAGTTTACGGAAGTGGGCTATGTCGGACGTGACGTTGAGAGCATCATTCGCGACCTTGTGGAAGTGTCCATTCGTCTTGTCAAGGATGAAAAATTCAAAGAAGTCATGCCCAAGGCGACCGAGATTGCAGAGAACAAACTTTGCGAAATCTTGCTCCCCATTCGCAAAAACGCGGCAGGCACGACGGACAAGAGCGATGCTCAACTTCGAGAAGAACTCTTGCAAGAGATCCGAGCCGGACACCTTGACGGCATCACCATAGAGATGGAAATTCGTCAACAACCCAAGCCCATTCAGTTGCAACCGGGCAACGCTCCCGGCAACGAGATCGATCTCGGCTCGATCTTTGGCGGCATGATGGGCAAAGCACCCGTCAAGAAGAGAAAACTCACCGTCAAGCAAGCGATGGAATTTATGGTCAATCAAGAGGCGGAGAAGATGGTGGATCAGGACGCAATCACGCAAGAAGCGCTGCAAAGAGCGGAACAAGACGGCGTGGTGTTCCTTGACGAAATCGACAAAATCGCCACCAACGACAACGGACAACAAGGTCACGACGTATCCCGTGAAGGCGTGCAAAGAGACATTTTGCCCATTGTTGAAGGCAGCACCGTTCAGACCAAATACGGCGCAATCCGCACTGACTTCATATTGTTTATCGCGGCGGGCGCATTCCACATCTCGCGCATGGAAGACCTTATCCCCGAATTGCAGGGCAGATTCCCCATCCGTGTGGAGCTTGACAATCTCACCAAGGAAGACTTTGTGCGTATTCTCACAGAGCCTGACAACGCGGTGTTGAAACAGTACAAAGAATTGCTCGGCGTTGACGGCGTTGCGCTCAATTTCTCAGACGAGGCTATCGACGAGATTGCAAGAGTCGCCTTTGAAGAGAACGAGAACAGCGAAAATCTCGGCGCGCGCAGATTGCATGCCGTGCTCGAATCATTGCTCAAAGACGTGCTTTACGAGGCGGACGACAACGTCACAAAAGAAATCAACATCGACAAAGAGTACGTCAAAGAGCATTTGAGCGCAAATCTCAAAGAGAGAAATCTCAGACGCTATATTATCTAAAACCGCAAAACACGGCAAAACCGCAAAAAAAGCGATATAAGACGATATAAACGGATACAAACCGATACAAACGGATATAAAAAGGACAAAGATGATAAACATTCCCAAAGGCACAAAAGATATGTTGCCGCAAGAAGCATACAAATGGCACTACGTCGAAGGCGTTGCAAGAGAAGTGGCAAGCGAGTTCGGGTTCAAGGAAATCCGCACGCCGATGTTTGAACACACCGAGCTTTTCTTGCGCGGAGTGGGCGAAACCACCGACATCGTCACAAAAGAGATGTACACCTTTGACGACAAAGGCGGCAGAAGCATGACGCTTCGTCCCGAAGGCACGGCAGGTGTGGCTCGCTGTTTCATAGAAAACGGATTGCACCAAGGCGTTATGCCCATGAAAGCGTACTACATCGCAAGCATTTTCCGCTATGAAAAGCCGCAAAACGGAAGACTGCGCGAACACCACCAATTCGGCGTGGAGTGCTATGGCAGCGACAGTCCGTCGGCAGATGCGGAAGTCATATCGCTTGCGTCCACGTTTTTGAGAAGAGTGGGACTCAAAGAGCTGCAACTCAACATCAACAGCATCGGATGCCCCAAGTGCCGCGCGGAGTACAACAAGGCTTTGAAAGAGTACATCGGCGCAAACTTGCACCTTATGTGCGGTCAATGCCAAGCAAGATTTGACAAAAATCCGCTCCGTATTCTTGACTGCAAGGAAGAAAAGTGCAAAGAGATTGTCAAAAACGCACCCAAAATCACCGACTATCTTTGCGATGATTGCAAGGCGCACTTCGAGAAGGTGCAAGAGATTTTGACGTCTTTGGACATCGACTTCAAGATCAATCCCGGCATTGTCCGCGGTCTTGACTACTACACACGCACGGTCTTTGAGTTTATATCAACCGATATAGGCGCGCAAGGCACGGTTTGCGGCGGCGGAAGATACAACAATCTCGTTGAAGAAGTGGGCGGAAAGCCCACTCCCGCAGTCGGATTCGGGCTCGGCCTTGAAAGATTGTTGCTCGTGCTTGAAAACACTTCCAATCTGAGAGCGGAAGAAGAAACCATGGACGTGTACGTTGCTCCGCTCGGCGAAAAAGCACAGGATTTTGCAAGAAGACTTGTCAGAGATCTTCGCAACGCAGGAGTCAAGGCGGAAACCGACATTATGGACAGGGGCGTAAAGGCGCAGATGAAATATGCCGATCGCACGGGCGTTAAAAACGTTGTCGTAATCGGCGACGAAGAGCTTGCCGCCGGCGTCGTCAACGTCAAGGATATGAAGATCGGCACGACCGAACAAGTGGAAATCGCAAAACTTTGCGACTATTTTGCAAGATGACAGAACGCGGAGTTGTTTCAAAGATCAAAGGCGGCAAAGCCACGGTGCAGTTCGAGCGTCATAGCGCGTGCGACAAGTGCCACATGTGCGCCGTCACCAAGGACACCATGAAAGTGGAAGTCACGATTGACAACACGCTCGGCGCAAACGTGGGCGATTTTGTGGAAGTGGAAATGGGCGAAAGATACGTGCTTACGGCGGCGGCTATCGTCTATGTCATTCCGCTTGTGCTTATAGGCATCGGCATAGGGCTTGGCACGCTGATCAACGAGCTTGCGCAAGTGCTTATGGGTCTTGGCGGTCTTGTCGTCGGATTTGTGATTGCAATCCTTCTTGACAAGCTTGTCATCCGCAAGAAAAAGGGCTTTGCTCCGAGGATGAAGAGCATTTGCCCAAACTCGCCGCAAGAGTACATCGGCGCGTCCGAAGGAAAAAAACAAGACTGATTTTTAGGAACAAAACACAATAAAAAATCAATTCGTTTCACGCTTGTGCGTGAAAAAGGAGTTATTATGCACGATTATACAACACTAAACAACAGCAATTTTGACGAAACAATCAAAAACGGCGTCGTATTGGTAGATTTTTGGGCGACGTGGTGCGGACCTTGCAAAATGCTTGCTCCCACCATTGAAGAGCTTGCGACCGAATATAAAGGCAGAGCGGTTGTGGGCAAGGTTGACGTGGACGAAAATCCCGATCTTGCCGAGCGTTTCGGCATTATGTCCATTCCGTCCGTTTTCGTGTTCGTGGACGGCGAAGTGAAAGAAAAGCTCATCGGCTACCGTCTTAAAGCGCAAATCGCAGAAGTGCTTGACAAATATTTGTAATATAACCGCAAAAATAGCGAAAGGAAGATACACCAATGATAGATCTCAAAAGCATCAGAGAAGCAGACGGCGAATTGTACGAGTCAATGCTCAAAGAGTTTGAACGCCAACAACACAATATCGAACTCATCGCCAGCGAAAATATAGTTTCCGAAGCCGTTCTTGCGGCGGCAGGCACTTTTTACACCAACAAGTATGCGGAAGGCTATCCCGGCAAACGTTATTACGGCGGTTGCGAATACGTGGACATTGCAGAAAATCTTGCAATCGAACGCGCAAAAAAACTTTTCGGTGTCAAGTTTGCCAACGTTCAACCGCATTGCGGCTCAAACGCAAACTTTGCCGCATACTATGCTCTTCTCAAGAGCGGCGACACCGTGCTCGGCATGACGCTTGCAGACGGCGGACATCTCACTCACGGCGCAAAAGTGAATATGTCGGGCAAGCTTTTCAATTGCGTCGGATACGGCATAGATCCCGTGACCGAGCGCATAGACTACGACAAAGTGCGTGAAATCGCGCTCGAATGCAAGCCGCAACTCATCATGTGCGGCGCAAGCGCGTATCCCAGAGAGATAGACTACAAGCGTTTCAGACAAATCGCAGACGAAGTGGGCGCATATCTTGTTGCCGACATTGCGCACGTTGCCGGACTTATCGTTGCAGGCGTGCATCAAAGCCCTGTTGGGTATGCTCACGTCATCACGTCCACAACCCACAAGACTTTGCGCGGACCTCGCGGCGGTCTTATCATGTGCGACGACGAAGAAATTGCAAAACGCATCAACAAAGCGGTGTTCCCGGGCAGCCAAGGCGGTCCGCTCATGCACATCATCGCCGCAAAAGCAATCGCTTTCAAAGAGGCGTTGACGCCCGAATTCAAAGAATATCAAGTGCAAGTGGTCAAAAACGCAAAAGCTATGGCAAATCGCTTGCTCGAGCGCGGCTTGAAACTTGTCAGCGGCGGCACGGACAATCACATGATGCTCGTCAATCTCACGGGCAGCGGCGTCAACGGCAAGCAACTGGAAACTTGGCTTGACGAGGCGCATATCACCGCCAACAAGAATTCTATCCCCAACGAGCCCCTTCCGCCGTCTTTGACAAGCGGTATAAGAGTGGGCACTCCCGCAGTCACCACTCGCGGCATGAAAGAAAGCGATATGGTGCGCATCGCAGACATGATCGCCGACATCGTTGAAAGCAAAGAAGAAGCAATCGAAGACGTCAAGGCGCGCGCAATCGCTCTTTGCGACGAGCATCCCATCTACAAAGACGCTTTGTATATCTAATCGCCAAAGGAGCGTTTCATCAGAGCGCACAATTTGGACAAAATTTCATAACCTGCAAACGCAACGGGCGCAAAAACGTCACGTTGCGTTTTTTCTTTTTCTTTTTCGATGTTTTCCGAATTATTATTTCCGCATTCTTTTGAAACGATTGCTTGTTCGGGACTGCTTTCCGCGCGTTTTTCGGAAGAGTGGGCATCGTTTTTGACCTTCGCGCCGTTTTTTTCTTCACTTTTGGGGCTTTTGGGCTGCATAAGCGACATAATCACGGGAAGAAGAGAAGACATATCGCCTTTTCCGCCTTGCATTGCGCCAACAAGCGAGAACATGGGATTTTGCTTTGCAAGATTTCCCATTATATCCGCAAAAGCGTTTTTCTTCTCGCCGCCGCTTTCGTCCGTATCCCATCGGATTTGCTCGCCAAGTCCGTTTTGAGCGCAGAATGGCGATTTGGCGGAAGAGTGCTCGGATTGCCGCTTTTGTTGCGGAATATCGTCTTTTGCGCCGTTTGAAGACGGCTTGATTGCTTGCATCAAAGATGCGAGTGTGTTTACGTCAAAATTCATATTTCACCTTGTCACAACCATAATATGCGCTCATATACTGAATGTGAAAGGAGAGAGTATGAATTTTTATCGTTTCAACGGCATGGGAGAAGGTCAAGGGCAAAATCCGCAAAACGACAACGGTTGCGGAGCAAGCGGCATGAATTGTGACGACGCCATGGGCGCGTACGCGCGTTTTCAAGGCAAAAGCGAACAAGAACTCATGGGCGAACTCACGTCGCTTGTGTCGCGTATGAAAGCGGACGGCTCGTTTGACGTGGAGTCGCTTGAAAAACTCTATGCGACAGCAAGCCCTATGCTCAACGACCAACAAAAAACGCGTATGCGCGCGATCATCGACATGCTCAAAGGTTGATATGGACAAGATAGACCAAAAAATCATACGCCGCCTGTCCGAGCAATCGAAAATTTCGAGCGGAATTGTCGCAACTCTGTGTGCAAACGAGCATGCGGACGCGCTTGTGAGAGTGCGCAACCCCTTGCATTTGGGATACATAGAGCGCAATTTCAACGTGTGCGGACTTTATCCGTTCATACGCTCGGTGGCAATCAAATGCGATCTCAAAGACGCGGTCAGGCTTGAAAGAATGCAAGAAGTCGAATACGTTTCGGCGCAAAGCAAAGTGCTTGCTTTGGGCGGAGATATCGGCAATCCAATAAGCCGAAACGCAAATTTTCAAAACAATACCTCAATCGATACAGGCGATAGAACGCACAACGATAGCCGTAATAACGAGAGTGGCGAAAATACTGCCGACAAGCGTGATTTTCACGTTGAAAACAGCGGATTGTTTTCGCCCATACCCACGTTTAACGATTCTCTTGACGGCAGCGGCGTGACGCTTTGCGTGATGGACACGGGCGTTTCGGCGCATCTCGATTTGTCCGTGCCAAGAGAAAGAATCGTGCATTTTGTGGATATGATCGGAGAGCAATCAGAGCCGTATGACGACAACGGACACGGCACGTTTGTGGCGGGAGTGGCGGCAGGCAACGGCAATACGTCCGCAAAATCAGTCATGGGAGTTGCGCCGAGAGCCAACATAGTCGGGGTGAAAGTCATCGACAAGAGCGGCGAAAGCGGCACTTTCAAGATCCTTGACGGCATGCAATGGCTGTTTGACAATTTCAGACGATACGACATAAGGGTGGTGTGCATGAGTTTCGGCGCAGATCCGCTCGAATATGCCGATCCGCTCAAAATCGGCGTGGAGATGCTCTCTCGCAGCGGACTTATCGTTGTGTGCGCGTCGGGCAACAGCGGCAAGGATTCTCTCAAATCGCCCTCAATCAGCAGCGAAGTGATTTCGGTGGGCGCGGTGGACAAAAATATGAACGTTGCCGCCTTTTCTTCACGCGGTTATTACGGCTCTGCATATCGCCCTGACGTATACGCACAAGGCGTGGACGCTCTAGGCATCCAAGTCGGCGGAACGTACAGCAAAATGACCGGTACGTCGGTCAGCGCGCCGTACGTTGCGGGAGCTTGCTGTCTGCTTTGCCAAAAATATAGAAAACTAACGCCGTATCAAGCCAAATTGGGTGTTCTAAATAGGTCGATTTTGAAAAACGAAGTGCGCATATTGAACTTATAATAACCTTGAAAAGCGAAAAACTAATGTGATTATCACAATAAAAGCCATTCTAATTGACAAATTATCAAACATAGAAATGAAAGATAATCGATGTCTTTTGACAAGTTTTTCAACCGTCACGAGTTGCGCAAGATTTTTTCGAGAACGGTGACGAATATGTTTATCTCTTTGTCCGTTGTGTCGCAACCGATGCTCGCTCGCACCGCGCCTTGATCGAGCGTTTCCAAACTTTGATGAGTCAGGGGCGCGCAGTGAAGACCGCTTCTCACGCAAATGCCGTAGTCGTCAAGCGCGTCTGCTATAAACGAACTGTCAATCTTTGAAAAGTTGAAACCGACAACTCCCGTATCAAAGTCGCTCGTGTAGACGGTCGCGCCCAAGTGTTTGAGTGCATACACAAGGTTTTTCGACAATCTAAACGTGTTTTTTCTTATCGTTTGCAAGTTGTTCCACGTCCATTCCGCGCCCTTGTGAAGAGCGGATATGCCGCCCGAAAACTGCGTGCCTGCCTCAAAAGATTCGGGCATTTGGACTGGCGGCAACAATTCGTTGGATCTTGCGCCCGTTCCGCCGTACAAAAGCGGTTGCAACTCGATATCTTTTTTGACGACAAGCGCGCCCACACCTTGAACGCCGTGCAGTCCTTTGTGCGCCGGGATGGCAAGCATATCTATGCCGAGGGCGAGCATATCGATGTCAACAATCGGCACGCTTTGCGCTCCGTCCACAAGCAGTTTTGCTCCGCAATCTTTTGCGATTTTGCCAATTTTTTCAAGGTCGGCAATTGCGCCCGTGACGTTGCTTGCGCCGCCTGCGACAATCATCTTTGCGCCTTTTGATTTTTCCTTCAAGTCGGCATAGTCGATATGCGCCGTGGCATCAAGGCGAGCGATTGCAAGCGATATCTTGCCGTCATTTTGCAGTTTTGTGAGCGGTCGCAAGACGGAATTATGCTCGTTTTTGGTTGTGACAGCCTTGTTTGAGTGGGTTAGATACCCGAAAATCGCCATATTCAACGCTTCGGTGCAATTTTTTGTAAAAATCACGTCATAATCGTCTTTGCATCCGAATTTTTCAAGCAAAAACAATCGACACTCGTCAATCGCAAGTGTTTTTAAGACGGATTCTTTGTGTCCTGCGCGCCCTGCGTTTGCGGAGTTTGCAATATCGTATGTCAGCGCGTCAATGACGCATTTTGGCTTGTATCGGGATGTTGCCGCATTGTCAAGATATATCATTTCAATATGCAATCTATGCGCGCGCTCACAAAAAATGTGCGTTTTCAATATATTAATCTCGGAGCGGATACATATAATTTCGGGGGTAAAGCATGAGAGAATTTTTCGTATCCTTCCGCTCAAGGCAAGAAGCCGTGCGTTTTTATGAAGAAATGACGTCCTATTGCGTGTCGTGCAAACTTATCAACACTCCGTCGTCGGCAGGAGTCGGGTGTGGATTGTCGGTGAAACTGTTTGCAAAGGACATGGGACAGGCAAAAGCGGTGCTGTCGCGCGGGCGTTATCCGTCGGCGGTGGGTTTCTTTTATTTTTCGCAAAACGGTAATGCAATCAGGCTTTGAGCGCGGCAATTTGCCTTTGCAAATGTTCCGCTTTGAAAAGCACGCTTGTCGTGCTTTTCGTCTAAAATCTTTCAAAAACGCCAAACCGCGCGGCAAATCGAACCTATCGCGGATTTTTCTTGCTATTGGGCGCAAATATGCTTATAAAAAAACAAAAGTTATTCTCACGTATGCGCGCAAACTATTGCAAACGCGCGCTTTTTGTGGCATAATTGCGCTATGACCGAAACGAATGAGAAAATATTTGAGATTTTGTCAAGCATGCACCCGAATGCGAAGTGCGAGCTTGACTACACAACGCCGTTTGAACTGCTTGTTGCGGTGGTTTTGTCCGCTCAATGCACGGATAAGCGCGTAAACAAAGTCACAAGCGAGCTTTTCAAAATCGCAAACACTCCCGAGGCTTTTGCCCGAATGGACGTTGCCGAGCTTGAAAAGCATATATTTTCTTGCGGATTTTATCATAATAAGGCAAAGGCAATCAAGGCTATCAGCCTGAGTATTCTCGAGCAAGGCGGCATGCCCGCGACAAGAGAAGGACTTGAAAAATTGCACGGAGTGGGCAGAAAGACGGCAAACGTCGTGTACAGCGAAGCGTACGGCGGCAACGCCATTGCGGTGGATACACACGTTTTTAGGGTGGCAAACCGCATAGGCATCGTCCACACCAAGACTCCCGAGCAAACCGAGCAAGCGTTGATGAAAGCGTTTGACGAGTCGAAATGGTCAAGACTGCATCATCTTTTGATATTTCAAGGTCGATACGTTTGCCATTCGCAAAACCCCGATTGCGCCGCTTGTGAACTGCGCCCGTATTGCGAATACTATCAAAAACTAACAAAATGAAAGCGTTGACGAGCGTGCAGAATAACCATGCACAACATCGAATCGCTTGCAAAAACGGATATGAAAAAGTTTGAAATCATCTCAAAAAAGCAACTTGCGCCCAACGTACACGAGTACGTCATATATGCGCCGATGGTTGCAAAACATTGCCTTGCGGGGCAATTTATCATTTTGCGCACGGACGATGACGGCGAGCGAGTGCCTTTTACCATTTGCGACTATTCTCGCAAGGACGGCACGGTGTCCGTTCTCGTGCAAGAAGTGGGCTACACTACGCTCAAACTCTCGCACATGAACGAGGGCGATTGCCTTGCCGACTTTGTCGGGCCGCTCGGCAACGCAACGGATCTTGGTAAATACGACAGCGTATGCCTTGTCGGTGGCGGCATCGGCGCGGCGGTGATATATCCGCAAGCAAAGCAGCTTTCTTGCGACAAAAAGAGCGTTGACGTCATTGTCGGCGCGCGCAACGAGAGCCTTTTGATGTACACGGACGAGTTTAGAGCAAATTGCGACAATTTGTATCTTGTCACCGACGACGGCTCAAACGGCAACAAAGGTTTTGTCACCGATATGCTCAAATCGCTTGTCGACGGCGGAAAAAAATACGATTGCGTGTTCGCAGTCGGTCCGCTTGCGATGATGAAAGCCGTGTGCGCGCTCACAAAAGAGCTTGCAATCGACACGGTTGTCAGCATGAATTCCATGATGGTGGACGGCACGGGTATGTGCGGTTGCTGTCGCTTGACGGTGGGCGGCGAAACAAAGTATGCGTGCATAGACGGTCCCGAATTTGACGGACATCTCGTCGATTTCGACGAAGCGATATTGCGCTCAAAGACCTACAAGGAGCAAGAACAAGCGCATTTGTGCAATTTAAGGAGAGAATATGGTCAAGACTGATAGACACGCTATGCCCACTCAATCCGCATCCGAGCGTTGCAACAATTTTGACGAAGTCGCTCTCGGTTATACGGACGAAATCGCCAAAGAAGAGGCGGATAGATGCCTTAATTGTAAGAATGCGCCATGTATGAGCGGTTGCCCTGTCGGCGTGCATATCCCAGATTTTATCGCAAAAATCAGACAAGGCAACATGGACGGCGCGGCAAAAATTCTCAAAATAGACAACAATCTCGCGGCGATTTGCGGAAGAGTGTGTCCGCAAGAAAACCAATGCGAAAAATATTGCGTCAGACGTGAAAAACTCGGCGGCAGCGTTGCCATAGGCAATCTCGAACGCTATGTAGCCGATTATGCCCACGCAAACGATTTGACGGCGGCAGACGCCGCTTGTCCGATAGGCAAGCGTGTTGCCGTGGTAGGATCGGGACCTGCCGGTCTGTCTTGCAGCGCGGATCTTGCGCGTGCGGGCGTTGAAGTGACGATATTTGAGGCGTTGCACGAAGCGGGCGGTGTGCTTGTGTACGGAATCCCAGAGTTTAGATTGCCGAAATCCCTTGTCAAAAAGGAGATTGACGGAGTAAAATCTCTCGGCGTCAAAATTGAAAAGGACGTGGTTGTCGGCAAGAGCGTTTTTGTCGAAGAACTGCTCGAAGAATATGACGCCGTGTTTATCGCAAGCGGCGCAGGCGTGCCGATGTTTATGCGCATAAAGGGCGAAAATCTCAACGGCGTGTATTCGTCAAACGAGTATCTGACGCGCGTCAACCTTATGAAAGCGTACAAGGCGGACAGTATAACCCCCATACGCAGAGCAAAACGCACCGTGGTTGTGGGCGCAGGCAACGTTGCAATGGACGCGGCGCGCACCGCTTTGCGACTTGGCAGCGACGTGACGTTGGTGTATCGCCGCTCTCGTGCGGAAATGCCTGCTAGGGCGGAAGAGATCGAACATGCCGAGCAAGAAGGAGTGAAGTTCGATTTGCTTGTCAATCCCGTTGAAATTCTCGGTGACGAGCAAGGCAACGTCAGGGGAGCAAGGCTCATTCGTATGCAACTAGGCGAGCCGGACGCAAGCGGGAGAAGACGTCCCGTTGAGATCGAAGGGAGCGGGTTTGAGATAGAATGCGATCAAGTCATCGTTGCGCTCGGCACAAGCCCGAATCCCATCATCAAGAAGAGTTTTCCTTTGCTCGAAACGTCAAAGAAGGGCACAATCGTCGCAGACGAGTTTGGCAGGACAAACGTTGAAAGGCTCTATACGGGCGGTGACGCAATGACAGGGGCTGCAACCGTGATTCTCGCAATGGGCGCAGGCAAGCGTTCTGCAAAGGCAATCCTTCAACAGTTTGCAAAAGACAGTGAAAAGTGATATAATCTCATTGTGTATGTCACAAATCACTCTACACAAGGTAAAACGGCAAAACAATTCTAAAAAACGCTGATTTTTGGAATTGTCTTGCGTGATGACATACCAAACAGTGATGTTTTGCCGATTTGACAGTTTCGCGCAACAGGGTAAACTTTGCTCGGCAACAAGACAAAATTCCCGCCCGAAAAGGGCAAAGGAAGGTGAAACTTATGTTTCTCGATTATGTAAAAATCTTTATAAAAGCAGGCAACGGCGGCAACGGCAAAGTGTCTTTTCACCGTGAGAAGTTTGTGCCGAACGGCGGTCCGGACGGCGGTGACGGCGGCAACGGCGGCGACGTAGTGTTTGTTGCGGATAAGGATATAAACACCCTTATCGATTTCAAATTTCAAAAATTCTATCGCGCGCAAAACGGCGGCGACGGCGAGTCCAAAAATTGCACGGGCAAATCTGCTCCGCCGCTTGTCATCAAAGTGCCTGTCGGCACTGTCATTCGCGACACTCAAAGCGGCAAAGTCATCTGCGATTTGTTTGATGACGGCGAGACGTTTGTGGCTCTCAAAGGCGGTCGCGGAGGCAAAGGGAACAACCGCTTTGCGCACGCAAAACGTCAAGCTCCGTCTTTCTCGCAACTTGGCGAAACCACCGAAGAGCATCAGGTCACGCTTGAGCTCAAAACCATTGCGGACGTTGGTCTTGTCGGTTTTCCCAATGTCGGAAAATCCACGCTTTTGAGCGTTTTGACGTCTGCAAAACCCAAAATCGCCAACTACCATTTCACGACAATCAATCCAAACTTGGGCGTTGTACAAATGTACGATGAGAGTTTTGTCATCGCCGACATCCCCGGTCTAATCGAGGGGGCAAGCGAAGGCGCAGGTCTGGGACACTATTTCTTGCGCCACATAGAGCGCGTGCGCCTTATCGTTCACGTTGTGGACATCAGCGGCAGTGAAGGCAGAGATCCCATTGACGACTACAACAAAATCAATGCCGAGCTTGCCACTTACAGCGAAAAACTCGCTCAGATTCCGCAAATTGTCGTTGCAGGCAAGGCAGATCTTCTCACCGATCCCGATGAAATCGCCAAGTTTGAAAAGGCGATCGGCAAAAAGGTGTACGTTGTGTCCGCGCTCACGCATCAAGGCATTGACGAGCTTCTCAAAGTCATGAAAGAGAAAGTGGACGAGCTTCCTCCGCCTTCTCGCATCGAGCGTGACGAAACCTTCGAGCTTGAGCCCAAGAGCGATCAAAAATTCACCGTCACACGTCTTGACGACGGCTCGTTCTTCGTTGACGGCGGTCTTGTTGACTTCCTCATCCAAAACGTCACCATTTCTTCTCAAGATTCCTTCGCATTCTTCCAAAAGGTTCTCAAAGACCGCGGAGTTATCGCCGAGCTTAAAAAGCGCGGTATGAAGGAAGGGGATACTGTTGTTATTGGCGACATCGAGTTTGAATGGGTTGATTAATCGCCTATTTGGCGAATAACTGCGTCAACACCCATCCGCTCCAAAATCACGTACTATTTTGTACGTTGGGTTTTGTTTCGGATGGGTGTTTTCTTGTTCTTCATCCAAATATGCGATTAATCAAGATTGAGATGCTGTTTGGCGAATAGCTGCGTTAACACCCATCCGCTCGAAAATCATGTACTACTTGTACATTTGGTTTTGTTTCGGATGGGTGTTTCCTTGCTATTCATCCAAATATGCGATTAATCAAGATTAAGGCACTT
>ULSH01003644.1_pt1 | contig 28398 bp, 20 predicted proteins | sample 1956151 | NCBI WGS metagenome assembly ULSH01 (sample SAMEA4835702, study PRJEB28245) | human gut metagenome | biome: gut microbiome; material: fecal sample | place: Denmark | collected 2008 | reverse complement strand
AGCCACTGGATCGGTCAACTGATCCTTAACTGATCGGCATTAGGTTCCAGTCAGACATATTTTTACTCCCGTCAGCGCGTTACCCCTAGTGTAGATAAAACTGATAAATTCGCCTCACGGCATCAATCCATTGAACAGACGTTTTTTACGCGGCCCGGTCATTAAAGCTTCCAGTTTTGCGACACAGGTTTTGTAGTGGGGCGTGGTTTTATGGAACGCCACTGCGTCTTCATCTTTATAAGCTTCGTAGATATAAAAGCGCGAATTCACTTCCGGGTCCTGTAAGACATCGAAGCGCAAATTGCCTTCTTCCTGTACCGAGCCCAGGTGGTTCTGGCGAAAAACTTCGATAAACTCGTCAACCTTGTCTTCATGAACGTTAATTTCAACCAGTGTGACGTGCATAATTCTTCTCCTTAAATCCGCAGTTACTGTTTTTCACTCAGATAGAGTTCATATGCCCGATCAGCCGTTTCGTTATGGTGTACCACCGCCTGTACGGCTTTCATCATCGCCACCGGATGGTCAGACTGGAAAATATTACGCCCCATATCCACACCAGAAGCGCCCTGATCGATAGCCTGCCAGCACATTTCCAGCGCCTCGCGCTCCGGTAATTTTTTACCGCCAGCAATAACAATGGGTACCGGACATCCGGCAACAATCCGTTCAAAACCTTTTTCGACATAATAGGTTTTGATAATTTGCGCCCCCATTTCAGCGGCGATTCGAGTCGCGAGCGAGAAATAACGCTGATCGCGCACCATATCTTTGCCCACGCCAGTCACGGCCATGGTCGGCATTCCCACTTTCATTCCGGCATCGACCAGCTGAATAATATTTTTGATCGACTGATGTTCATATTCGCTGCCGATATAAACCTGCGCCGCCACCGCGCAACTGTTCAGGCGCACGGCGTCATCCATCGATAACGCCACGGCTTCATTACTTAATTCCGCCAGAATAGAGTTCGCACCTGACGCCCGCAGTACCACCGGCTTATTGGTCGCAGGGGGGACTACGCTGCGCAAAATGCCGCGCGTACACATTAATACATCGGCATGTTCAAACAGCGGGGCGATATTTATATCAATGCGTTCAAGTCCAGTAGTCGGCCCCTGAAAATAACCATGATCAAAGGCCAGCATCACGGTTTTACCCGTTTTCGGATTAAATATCCGCGATAAGCGTGACTGCATTCCCCAATCCAGTGCACCGCAACCTTTCAGGGTAAAAGGGATATTTTTTTGCGGTTGATCGGTACGAAAATCTTTACCATCTTTAATATCGTCTAAATCTGCCATAACGTACTCCGGTTAAGTAATGCACATCAGAAATCGTATTTGCCGATATTCTCTTTGTTGAATATCACGCGCTCCGGTAACAGTACGATGCCATTACCATCCGCTTCGTAGTCATAGCCCTGAACGCTGTTTGGCGAGACTTCCACCTGACCTACGCCCTGAATATCCAGCTTGTCGCCCGTTTTCATTGATCCTTTTTTCAATAATGCATCCGCGACATAAACTGATATTTTGCCTTGCTGAACCACATCCCACAGGCCAAATTCTTTCACCGTGCCGCGTTCCACATATGGACGCATCACGTTTGGCGTACTGAATCCGACAATCGCAACTTTGTCATTTTTCAGGTTTTCTGCGGCTTGTGCGGCAGCGGGCAGGGCATTGGCATCGGGGGCGATAATGGCGTCGAGATCGTTATAGGCTTTTAATATTCCTTCTGCGGTTTGTAACGATTTAGTGGCATCGTTATAGCCAAACTGCGTAGTGACAATTTCCCAGCCTGGATGCTCTTTGGCGATTTTCGCTTTCGCTTCTTTCACCCACTGGTTTTGGTCCGTAACGGTGGGGCTTGAGTAGAAAAACGCGACTTTGGCTTTGTCTTTATTCACCTGACGCGCCGCCATATCCACCAACATACCTCCCAACTGGGCGGGCGTTCCCTGATTAATGTAGTAAGAGCGGCACTCCGGTTTAGTATCAGAGTCCCAGGTCAGCACTCTCACACCACGTTGCATGGCGCGTTTCAGTGCCGGACACAAGCCATCAGGCGAAACCGCAGAAACGATAATGGCGTTATAGCCCTGATTGACGAAGTTATTAATCAACTGTACCTGACCAGAAACACTGGGTTCTGTCGGCCCGTCGTAGGTCACATCAACGCCCAGCTCTTTACCCGCTTGTTGTGCGCCGTTGCCACCGCTGGTAAAAAATCCCACGCCAACCAGTTTGGGAATAAATGCAATACGCTCTGCGGCCTGCACATTCATAGAGATTGCGGCAATGCCAAGAGCGCTAAGTAAGGCGATTTTCTTAAAGCGATGAAGTGTCATGAAGATATCCTTTATGGCAATGGGTTATTGGCCCGACGCGCCAGCCACTCTTTAATTTGCTGGCGATGCAGGCTAACGGAACGACCTACGACAACGACGATAAGTAGCGCACCGGAAAGGGCGCTGGACACCTGATTTGGCACTCCTGCCATTTGCAAACCTTGTTGCAAATATCCCACTAATAAAACCGCAATGGCGGTGCCGATAATGGAACCAGAACCTCCATAAATATTGGCACCGCCGAGCACTACGGCGGTGATGGCGGGCATCAGAAACGACGCACCGAGATCGGAACGTGCTGAACCAAAATACGATACCAGCAGCACAGCGGCGACCGCAGACGCCAGCCCCGTCATGGCATAGAGCGCACACAAGGTGCGGTTAACTGGAATCGCGCTATAAACCGCCACACGCGGGCTTTGCCCAATTAAAAACACGTAACGTCCGGCATGGGTTTTATGCAGCCAGAGCCAGAAAACGAGGAGACATATCAGGAAGATAATCAGCGGAACGGGGAGTCCCAGTACATCCAGGTTAGCGAAATCTGTAAACGCCATCGGGAATCCACCAATACCTTCGTACCCCGTCGCTCCGGCCATCCCGGAAAGCAGCAGGGCGCTTCCGGCAAACAGATACAGCGTGCCAAGCGTAATCACCAGCGGGTTAACTTTGGTATAGATAATTAATCCGGCGTTGATCAACCCGCACAATGCGCCGAGCAGTAACGTCAGGATAATCGCCAGCGGCATCGGCACGCCGCCTTGAAACAACACACCCAATGCGATGGCGCACAGGCCGATAGTCGAACCAAACGAAATATCGATCCCACCACTGACAATCACCATCGTCAGCGGTAGGGCGACAATGCCAATGCAGATAAAGTCACTGGTGCTGAACAGCAACATATTGAGATCTAACATCCGCGGGTTAATTGCACCAAATGCAACAATCTCAATAACGAGCAGTGCGGCAAGAGCCAGTTCCCAACCGTAGCGAATACGCATTATGCGGCCTCCCGTTTTTTACCTGACGAAGCGGGTTTAACGGATGGCGGTGGCATCATAAAGCGGGCATATTTTTGCCGCCGCAGATTACGTTCCAGCGCACAACGCAGGCGTCCATCAAACACCAGCACCGCCAGCAGAACCATGCCCGCGATAAAATCATTCCACCATGCCGGAATGCGTAACAGCACCAGTACGCTATCGATCTGCGTCAGGAACCATGCGCCTAGTACCGCACCGATGATCGCACCGGAACCGCCGAGCAAACTAATGCCGCCCAGCACGCAGGCTGCAATTGCTTTCATCTCCAGCCCGGTACCGGTCTGGTTGGGGATAAAACCAATCTGCGAAGCAAACACAATTCCCGCCAGTGCCGCCATGCAGCCGTTCAACGAAAATGCCACAATGCGAATGGCTTCCGTACGAACGCCCAGTTGACGAGCGCCCTGTAAATTATCGCCCGTGACATAAAAACTGCGTCCAAACGCCGTCTTTGCCAGCAGCCAGGCCATAAATGCCACCAGAATTATCGTCAACCAACCAATCGCGGAAACGCCAAACAGCAGCGGGGCGGAGAGTTGTTTCAGTTCGGCGGGTAATCCCTCAATCCATTTACCGCCAGTCCACAGCAACATGATGCCTCTGTACAACCCTAATGTACCGAGCGTGGCAACAATGGCAGGGATCTTTAGCCACGCGAGCAGGACACCGTTGAAAAATCCCGCGAGCAAACCAAGCAGTAAAGTCGCGACACAAGCAACAGGTAGTGAATACCCCGCGTTCAGTAACATCCCCAACAGCACCGCGCACATTCCGGTAATCGAACCCACTGAAACATCAATATTGCGCGTAAGCATTACCAGCGTCGCGCCCATTGCCAGCAGGATCAGGATTTGCGCGCTGCTATAAACCATGGTCAGCGTTTGCACACTTAAATACTGACGGTCGAGAAAACCGGGTAATACAAACAGCAGCACCACCGCCAGCAGTGCCGTGATTTCACGGTTGTTCTGAATAAATTTCAGCATGACGCCTCCTGACGCTGACTATCGCCGAAGGCAACGCGCATAATGGTCTCGACATTAATATCGCGCCCGGTCAGTGCAGAGTGGGCAATTTCGCCCTGATGCATCACATACACGCGATCTGCCATCAGTTCGATCTCTTCGAGATCAGAGGAGATAAGCAGCACAGCCACATTCTGTGCGGCGATGCTGCGCAACAGTTGGTAGATATCATTACGCGCCGAGACATCCACGCCGCGCGTCGGCTCATCGACAATCAATACTTGCGGCGAGGCTTCCAGGCATTTGGCAATCAGGATTTTTTGCTGGTTGCCGCCGGATAAGGTCCGCGCAGCTTGTTCCGGTTGGTTAAATTTAATATTCAGCGCCCGACGATATCGTTCCAGGGTGGCATTATCTTTCGCGGTTTTCGCCCAGAATCCACGAAGGTTATGAGTAAGGGCGCAGACGTTCCACGCCAGTGAAGCATCGAGATTAAGTCCGGATGACTGGCGATCTTCCGGCAGATAAACCAGACCGCGCAGTAAACGTTCTCCGGTGGATAATCTATTGATCTCTTTACCATTCAGCATAATGCGTCCGCCACGCAAAGTACGCAGACCATAGAGCGTCTCGGCCAGTTCTGTGCGTCCGGCTCCCACCAGCCCAGCCAGGCCCAGAATTTCTCCGGCATTGAGCGTCAGGCTGACATTCCTGAAACCTTCGCCGGTCAGATTTTCCAGTGTCAGCACCGGCGTTCCCGCGGCATGTTGTGGGCGGTTGCCAGGTAATTCCAGCCATAATTTTTGGCTGGCAGAGAGCGATTTTTCCCGTAGCGCTGGCGTAATGGCCTGAATAATGTCGTCGGTAGACAGTTCGCTGGTTTTGCCGCTTAAGGCGATGGTTCCGTCGCGCATCACGCTAATTCGGTCGGCAATCTGGCGAATTTCCGGCAGCTTATGCGAGATAAAAACAATACCCACGCCAGTAGCAAGCAACTCCCGCAAGCGAATAAACAAACGTTCGGTTTCGGCGGGAGTAAGCGAGGCGGTAGGTTCATCGAGGATCAGAATTCGCGAATCGCGCATCAGCCCGCGGAGGATTTCCACCATTTGGCGATCGGCGACATCCAGCGATCCTGCCAGACTATGCAGATCAAACTGGCAGCCCAGCGCCGCCAGCAAGTTATTCATTTTCTGTATGGAGAGTTGTTTTTTTGCCAGACCAAACAGGATGTTTTCTTTTATCGACAGGCTTGGAAAAAGCAGCGGTTCCTGGGGAACGAGATAAATGCCCAGCTGATGAGCATGAACTGGCGTTAATCTGACGTAGTTGTTGCCCCCAATCTCCAGCGTACCGCTATCAGCAGGGGTAATACCGGCAATAATCTTCATTAACGTCGATTTACCGGCACCATTGCCGCCGAGCAGGGCGTGGACCTCCCCCTGATGCAACGTAAAATCGATGCCTTTCAGGACATTAACTCCTGAATACTGTTTATAAACCGAGCGGGCGCAAAGTAGCGGTAACGCGCGGGTATCACTCGTTTGCATATTTCCCCCGTTCAGTTTTGCAGGTGAGTTTTGAACAAATGTATTTCTGCTTTTAATTTGTTCATAACCTTAGGTGGACATTGCACATATTTCCGACGAATAGATCACAATTTATGCTATTTTGATTTTCACGGTTGCGTTTGTTCATGTTCATAGAGTCAAACTGTGGTTGCCATCACAGATATAAATGCGCAAGAACTGAACAATTGCATTAAAGATTTAAGTATGTTCAAAGTGAAGAATGAATTATGACAATCAACGATTCGGCAATTTCAGAACAGGGAATGTGTGAAGAAGAACAGGTCGCGCGGATCGCGTGGTTTTACTATCACGACGGGCTGACCCAGAGCGAGATCAGCGATCGTCTCGGCCTGACCCGTTTGAAAGTGTCGCGCTTGCTGGAGAAAGGGCATCAGTCCGGCATTATTCGCGTACAGATTAATTCTCGCTTTGAAGGCTGTCTGGAATATGAAACTCAATTACGTCGTCAGTTTTCGCTGCAACATGTCCGGGTGATCCCTGGGCTTGCGGATGCTGATGTCGGCGGGCGACTGGGGATAGGCGCGGCGCATATGTTGATGAGTTTACTTCAACCACAACAGATGCTGGCGATTGGTTTTGGCGAGGCAATCATGAATACGCTGCAACGCTTAAGTGGTTTTATTTCGTCACAGCAAATTCGCCTGGTCACGCTCTCCGGTGGCGTCGGTTCTTATATGACGGGTATCGGGCAGCTTAACGCGGCGTGCAGTGTGAATATTATTCCGGCTCCGTTGCGGGCATCCTCCGCTGACATTGCCCGTACGCTAAAAAATGAAAATTGCGTCAAAGATGTTCTGTTAGCCGCGCAAGCAGCGGATGTGGCGATTGTCGGCATTGGGGCCGTGAGTCAACAAGACGACGCGACGATCATTCGCTCCGGTTATATCAGCCAGGGCGAACAGTTAATGATTGGCCGAAAAGGGGCGGTTGGCGACATTTTAGGCTACTTTTTTGATGCAAAAGGTGACGTTGTCACGGATATCAAAATACATAACGAACTGATTGGCTTACCTTTAAGCGCGCTGAAGACCATACCCGTCCGGGTTGGCGTGGCAGGGGGAGAAAATAAAGCCGAAGCAATTGCCGCTGCAATGAAAGGCGGTTATATCAACGCACTGGTTACTGATCAGGACACAGCAGCGGCGATTTTACGTAGTTAAATTTGCATGACCTTATTACCGGGAATGATGGAGAACGTATAGAGGAACAGACAGAACGCATAAGCCGAGGATAATCTAATGGCTCGACTCTTTACCCCTTCAGAATCAAAGTACTACCTGATGGCGCTGGATGCAGGCACCGGAAGTATTCGGGCTGTGATATTCGACCTGGAAGGCAATCAAATAGCCGTGGGACAGGCGGAGTGGCGGCACCTGGCAGTACCGGACGTTCCTGGTTCTATGGAATTTGATCTCAACAAAAACTGGCAACTGGCGTGTGAGTGTATGCACCAGGCGCTGCACAACGCCGGCATAGCCCCGGAGTATATCGCTGCCGTTTCGGCATGTTCGATGCGTGAAGGCATTGTTTTATATAATAATGAAGGAACACCGATCTGGGCCTGCGCCAATGTGGATGCCAGAGCGGCGCGCGAAGTTAGCGAACTTAAAGAACTGCACAACAATACCTTTGAAAACGAAGTTTATCGCGCGACCGGACAAACGCTGGCTTTAAGTGCCATCCCCAGATTACTTTGGCTGGCGCACCATCGTTCCGATATCTACCGACAGGCGTCGACCATCACCATGATCAGCGACTGGCTGGCCTATATGCTCAGCGGCGAACTGGCGGTGGATCCCTCTAACGCTGGCACCACGGGACTTCTTGATCTAACCACCCGTGACTGGAAACCTGCATTGCTGGATATGGCTGGCCTGCGTGCCGATATTCTTTCTCCTGTCAAAGAAACCGGCACATTGCTGGGCGTGGTAAGTTCACAAGCGGCGGAACTCTGCGGTCTGAAGGCGGGCACTCCGGTGGTCGTTGGAGGAGGTGACGTGCAACTTGGTTGCCTGGGGTTAGGCGTTGTCCGTCCGGCACAAACCGCGGTTCTTGGCGGTACATTCTGGCAGCAAGTTGTAAACTTAGCCGCGCCGGTGACAGACCCAGAAATGAACGTGCGCGTTAATCCCCATGTTATTCCTGGCATGGTACAAGCTGAATCTATAAGCTTTTTTACCGGACTCACCATGCGCTGGTTCCGCGATGCTTTCTGTGCCGAAGAAAAACTGATTGCCGAACGTTTAGGCATCGACACCTATACGCTGCTGGAAGAGATGGCCAGTCGGGTGCCGCCTGGGTCGTGGGGCGTAATGCCGATCTTCTCCGACAGAATGCGCTTTAAAACCTGGTATCACGCCGCACCTTCCTTTATTAACTTGTCCATTGACCCGGATAAATGTAACAAAGCGACATTGTTTCGTGCGCTGGAAGAAAATGCGGCGATTGTATCAGCGTGTAACTTGCAGCAAATTGCTGATTTCTCGAATATTCATCCCACCTCGCTGGTTTTTGCTGGCGGAGGTTCAAAAGGGAAATTATGGAGTCAAATTCTCGCTGATGTCTCGGGATTACCCGTCAATATTCCGGTAGTCAAAGAAGCCACCGCATTAGGATGTGCCATTGCAGCTGGCGTCGGTGCCGGAATTTTTTCATCAATAGCAGAAACCGGAGAACGCCTGGTTCGCTGGGAACGGACGCACACACCAGACCCGGAAAAGCATGAACTTTATCAGGATTCACGCGATAAGTGGCAGGCAGTTTATCAGGATCAGCTGGGGCTGGTTGATCATGGACTGACGACGTCGTTATGGAAAGCGCCTGGGTTATAGTTTCATTGACAGCCACATCATGATGACCGTGGCTGTTAGTTTTTGAGTATAGTTATTCTTATTTCCCTTCTTTTAGAGCTGGCTTGTTAAATGCCAGCTTGCAGATTCATCGTTCCATCGCCAGTACTATATTCAAGGGGAAATTGCTATTTTTCTTAAAACATTAAGCATAACCCTTATTTTATAGCGAATATTCCTAAAGGCATAAATGAATGAAAAAGAGTTTTAATAGAGTTCTTTTTTAGCAATTAGTGCTATTCTTTGTTAAATATGATGATGGTAATTTTCTTATTGAAAGAAATATTTTTCTTATTAAGCAACAATAACTCATGGTTCATTTTTAAATAAAATAAGAACTATGCAATTTTTAATCTATCAATTCGAAAGTATTAGCAAATTAGCCAAATTGACACCTTCCCACCTCCAACCAACACTCAATACAGACCTCTGACAACTTAATAAGTTTCATTTTTAACGTCTGATGACTCATCTCTTTCGTGGCTGTATTGTTTGTATATGGAGCGTTTATATGAATAGAATCTATCGCGTGATATGGAATTGCACCCTACAGGTATTTCAGGCCTGCTCGGAATTAACTCGCAGGGTAGGTAAAACATCGACGGTTAATTTGCGTAAATCCTCTGGATTGACAACGAAATTCAGTAGATTGACGCTGGGTGTTTTGCTGGCACTAAGCGGTTCAGCGTCTGGTGCGAGTCTGGAAGTTGATAATGGTCAGATTACCAATATTAATACTGATGTTGCTTACGATGCCTACCTGGTTGGGTGGTATGGCACTGGAGTGCTTAATATTTTGGCTGGCGGTAATGCCTCCTTAACCACTATTACTACCAGCGTCATTGGTGGTAATGAGGACTCGGAGGGCACCGTTAATGTTTTGGGTGGCACCTGGCGATTGTATGATAGCGGAAATAATGCAAGGCCTTTAAATGTGGGTCAATCCGGAACGGGGACGCTGAATATTAAACAGAAGGGTCACGTTGACGGAGGATATTTAAGGATAGGTTCTTCGACAGGAGGCGTCGGGACGGTTAATGTTGAGGGATAGGACTCTGTTCTGACGACCGAATTATTCGAAATAGGGAGTTACGGTACGGGCTCATTAAATATTACGGATAAGGGTTACGTCACGAGTTCAATAGTCGCCACTGTAGGATATCAAGCGAACAGTAATGGTAAGGTTGTCGTTGAAAAGGGCGGTGAGTGGCTAATAAAAAATAACGATTCCTCAATTGAATTTCAAATTGGTAATCAAGGAACTGGGGAAGCGACTATTCGCGAGGGTGGGCTAATTACGGCTGAAAATACGATTATCGGAGGCAATGCCACCGGTATCGGAACCCTGAATGTGCAGGATCAAGACTCTGTCATCACGGTACGCAGACTCTATAATGGATATTTCGGTAATGGCAAAGTCAATATTTCCAATAATGGACTGATTAATAACAAAGAATATTCATTGGTGGGCGTTCAGGACGGTTCCCACGGTGTCGTCAACGTGACCGATAAAGGGCATTGGAATTTCCTCGGAACGGGCGAAGCTTTCCGCTATATCTATATCGGTGATGCTGGCGACGGTGAACTTAATGTCTCTAGTGAAGGCAAAGTAGATTCGGGAATTATCACTGCGGGGATGAAAGAAACAGGCACAGGCAACATTACTGTTAAGGATAAGAACTCCGTTATCACTAATCTCGGAACTAATCTTGGTTATGACGGCCACGGCGAAATGAATATCAGTAATGAGGGGCTTGTTGTCAGCAACGGAGGAAGTTCACTCGGTTATGGAGAAACCGGCGTCGGGAAGGTTAGCATCACCACGGGGGGGATATGGGAGGTCAATAAGAATGTCTATACCACCATTGGTGTAGCGGGCGTCGGAAACCTCAATATCAGCGATGGCGGTAAGTTCGTATCGCAAAATATTACTTTTTTGGGCGATAAAGCAAGCGGTATCGGCACACTGAACCTGATGGATGCGACATCATCGTTCGATACTGTAGGTATCAATGTCGGTAATTTTGGTAGCGGCATCGTAAATGTCAGTAATGGTGCCACCCTTAATTCAACGGGCTATGGATTTATCGGAGGAAATGCCTCCGGTAAGGGGATAGTTAATATTTCAACGGATAGTCTCTGGAATTTAAAAACGTCATCTACTAACGCCCAATTGCTACAGGTCGGTGTATTAGGTACGGGTGAACTGAATATTACCACCGGAGGTATAGTTAAAGCGCGTGATACACAGATAGCTCTGAATGACAAAAGTAAGGGCGACGTGCGGGTGGATGGGCAGAACTCTCTTCTTGAAACATTCAATATGAACGTAGGGACGACTGGCACAGGTACGTTAACCCTGACGAATAACGGCACGCTGAATGTCGAAGGTGGAGAAGTTTACTTAGGTGTTTTTGAGCCTGCTGTAGGAACGCTAAACATTGGTGCTGCTCACGGTGAGGTGGCGGCAGATGCCGGGTTTATTACCAATGCGACGAAAGTGGAGTTTGGTCTTGGCGAAGGCGTTTTTGTCTTTAATCATACCAATAACAGTGATGCCGGCTACCAGGTCGATATGCTGATTACGGGTGACGATAAAGACGGAAAAGTGATGCATGATGCAGGCCATACGGTGTTCAATGCAGGGAATACTTATAGCGGTAAAACGCTGGTCAATGACGGCCTCCTGACTATTGCGTCACATACGGCAGATGGGGTAACAGGCATGGGTTCGAGTGAAGTCACCATTGCAAGCCCCGGTACGCTCGACATTCTCGCATCAACGAACAGCGCAGGAGATTACACGCTGACCAATGCGCTCAAAGGCGATGGCTTGATGCGAGTGCAGCTGTCATCCTCCGACAAGATATTTGGCTTTACCCATGCAACAGGGACTGAATTCGCCGGTGTTGCCCAACTGAAAGACAGTACCTTCACTCTGGAACGCGACAACACCGCTGCGCTTACTCACGCGATGTTGCAGTCTGACAGTGAAAATACCACATCGGTAAAAGTGGGAGAGCAATCCATTGGTGGACTGGCCATGAATGGCGGTACGCTCATTTTCGATACGGATATTCCTGCTGCGACGCTTGCAGAGGGATATATCAGCGTCGATACGCTGGTTGTCGGCGCGGGTGACTACACCTGGAAAGGCCGTAACTATCAGGTAAACGGGACGGGCGACGTGCTTATCGACGTGCCTAAACCGTGGAATGATCCCATGGCGAATAACCCTCTGACGACGCTCAATTTGCTGGAACACGATGATAGCCATGTCGGCGTTCAACTGGTGAAGGCGCAAACGGTTATTGGGTCGGGTGGCTCATTAACGTTACGTGATTTACAGGGCGACGAGGTGGAAGCGGACAAAACGTTACACATTGCGCAAAACGGAACGGTGGTCGCCGAGGGTGATTATGGATTCCGCCTCATGACCGCACCAGGTGATGGTTTGTACGTTAACTATGGGCTGAAAGCGCTGAACATCCATGGAGGGCAAAAGCTGACGTTAGCCGAACATGGCGGAGCCTATGGCGCAACGGCCGATATGTCGGCAAAAATCGGTGGTGAAGGGGATCTGGCAATCAATACGGTGCGACAGGTTTCGCTTTCCAACGGTCAGAACGACTATCAGGGGGCAACCTATGTTCAGATGGGGACATTACGTACCGATGCGGATGGCGCGCTGGGCAACACCCGGGAACTGAACATCAGCAACGCGGCCATCGTCGATCTTAATGGATCGGCCCAGACGGTGGAGACATTCACCGGGCTGATGGGTTCGACTGTTTTGTTCAAAGAAGGTTCGCTGACGGTGAATAAAGGTGGGATCAGTCAGGGCGAACTGACAGGTGGCGGAAACCTGAATGTTACAGGGGGAACACTGGCTATCGAGGGGCTTAATGCACGCTACAATGCGTTAACCAGCATTAGCCCAAATGCGGAAGTCAGCCTCGACAATACGCAGGGGTTAGGCAGAGGAAATATTGCTAGTGACGGTCTGTTAACGCTAAAAAACGTGACCGGCGAACTGCGTAATAGCATAAGCGGGAAGGGTATCGTGAGCGCAACCGCCAGGACAGACGTAGAGCTGGATGGCGATAATAGCCGCTTTGTGGGGCAATTCAACATTGATACAGGCAGCGCGCTCAGCGTCAACGAGCAGAAAAACCTGGGTGATGCTTCCGTTATCAATAATGGCCTGCTCACCATCGCCACTGAGCGTAGCTGGGCGATGACGCACAGTATCACCGGTAGCGGCGATGTGACAAAACTGGGGACCGGGATCCTGACTCTTAACAACGATTCCGCGGCGTATCAGGGTACGACGGATATCGTGGGTGGTGAAATTGCTTTCGGTTCCGACTCTGCCATTAATATGGCAAGTCAGCACATTAATATCCATAACAGCGGTGTGATGTCGGGAAATGTCACCACTGCAGGTGATGTGAACGTTATGCCAGGGGGGACACTGCGTGTCGCTAAAACCACTGTCGGTGGTAACCTGGAGAATGGTTGCACGGTTCAAATGAACAGCGAAGGGGGGAAACCGGGGAATGTACTGACCGTTAACGGTAACTATACTGGAAACAATGGCCTGATGACGTTCAACGCGACGCTGGGCGGCGATAATTCACCCACGGATAAAATGAACGTGAAAGGCGATACCCAAGGGAACACTCGCGTTCGGGTTGATAACATTGGCGGCGTCGGTGCACAAACGGTCAACGGTATTGAACTCATTGAGGTTGGCGGTAATTCTGCAGGTAACTTCGCGCTGACCACCGGAACTGTCGAAGCTGGGGCTTACGTCTACACGCTGGCTAAAGGGAAGGGGAATGACGAGAAAAACTGGTATCTGACCAGTAAATGGGACGGCGTAACGCCAGCGGATACACCCGATCCCATCAATAATCCCCCTGTTGTGGATCCGGAAGGCCCATCAGTTTATCGCCCGGAGGCCGGAAGCTATATCAGCAACATTGCCGCAGCCAACTCGCTGTTTAGCCATCGCTTACACGATCGTCTGGGTGAGCCGCAGTATACAGATTCACTGCGAGTTCAGGATTCGGCAACCAGTATGTGGATGCGTCATGTCGGAGGGCACGAACGTTTCAGGACCGGTGATGGTCAGCTAAATACTCAGGCTAACCGCTATGTATTGCAGCTAGGCGGCGATTTGGCGCAGTGGAGTAGCACGCAGGATCGCTGGCATCTCGGCGTGATGGCAGGCTATGCCAATCAGCACAGTAATACTCAGAGTAATCATGTGGGTTATAAATCGGATGGGCGCATCAGCGGTTACAGCGCAGGACTGTACGCGACCTGGTATCAGAACGATGCGAATAAGACCGGCGCTTATGTTGACAGCTGGGCGCTGTATAACTGGTTTGATAACAGCGTCAGTTCCGATAACCGTTCTGCTGACGACTATGATTCTCGCGGTGTGACGGCCTCTGTTGAGGGTGGGTATAGCTTTGAAGCGGGAACATTTAGCGGCAGCGAAGGGACGCTGAATACCTGGTACGTCCAGCCACAGGTGCAAATCACCTGGATGGCTGTGAAAGATTCTGACCATACCCGGAAAGACGGAACACGCATTGAAACGGAAGGTGACGTAAACGTGCAAACGCGACTTGGGGTGAAAACCTACTTGAACAGTCATCACCAGCGTGACAATGGTAAACAGCGTGAGTTCCAGCCTTACATTGAAGCGAACTGGATCAACAATAGCAAAGTCTACGCTGTGAAGATGAATGGTCAAACCGTAAGCCGTGATGGTGCGCGTAATCTCGGTGAAGTACGTACCGGGGTTGAGGCGAAAGTAAATAACAACCTTAGCCTGTGGGGGAATGTCGGTGTGCAACTAGGTGATAAAGGCTATAGCGATACTCAGGGTATGCTGGGTGTGAAATATAGCTGGTAAACCGTATAAGCCGCATGTCGAAGATGCATGCGGCTTAATATTGCCGACTTCAAACGACTTTTAAATCCTCCTTTTTATCCGCGATCGCAGATATCACAGTGTTTATCCCGTAGAGCGGATAAGATGTGTTTCCTGAGTGACTTTATCCCCACTAAAGGATAAAACTGATAATATCCCCTTGAGCGGATAAATATGCTGTGGACGTATGACATGATGAGCTTTCAGAAGATCTATAACCCAACGCAATTAGCGAATGCAATGAAACTGGTTCGTCAGCAAAATGGCTGGACGCAGAGCGAGCTGGCGAAAAAAATCGGTATTAAGCAGGCGACAATTTCCAATTTCGAAAACAACCCTGACAATACCACGCTCACGACATTTTTTAAGATTTTACAGTCGCTTGAACTCTCAATGACGCTATGTGACACGAAAAATGCCTCGCCAGAATCAACAGAACAGCAAGATCTGGAGTGGTAATGCCTAAACTTGTCACTTGGATGAACAACCAGCGGGTAGGCGAGTTAACGAAGTTAGCCAACGGCGCGCACACCTTTAAGTATGCACCGGAGTGGTTAGCCAGCCGTTATGCCAGACCGTTGTCACTTTCATGAATCAGATGGAGGCCCAGGCATCGCGCGGATCATGGCGTTTTTGATGCGGCAGTTAATATGGGGTTTGGTCGTTATTAATGAGCACGACAATCATGACCGCCAACGACTGGATTCTTCCTTGGTTTATGTTGGTGCGCATAATGTATATTATGTTAAATGTGATTTGAGTGATGCGAAGCGATTTTCCGGTCGTCGTTATTACTTCAGGGTTCCAGAACATAAAGCCTCTCCTCTTTCATGATTGGCCTGTGCATACCGGATATAGGCTGGCTGGTATGCAGGTTTGCCGTTTGCCGCATCTTCCCTGCGTTGAAGAGTCAGGCTGGCAAACCGCGTGCAAATGAACACCCCCTCTTTCCATCAACACTTCAGACAGCTTGCGGGAATGAGTCCACTCCGGTATCAGAAATGGCTACGCCTCAATGAAGCCAGGCGACTGATGCTGAATGAACATTACGATGTCACCACTGCAGCCTATGTTGTCGGTTACGAAAGCTTATCCCATTTCAGTCGGGAATATTCGCGGATGTTTGGAGAGTCACCTAAGAGAGATATTACCAGGTTAAGAAAGTCTGTCGGTCAGCTTTAATAAACCCTGCACTTATCTGTTTAGAGCAATTCCGTGTTAGTTACACCAGGCAAACATTAACTATAGCTAATGATTTAGATAGAAAATGCAGGTGACCAAAAAGACACCCAGTTTGTCATTACCCCACCGCTTTTTTCCATGCAAGGTAAAAAAGAGAATACGCTTCGGATAATCAACGCCACTAATCATCAGTTACCAGGCGACCGTGAAAGCCTGTTCTGGGTTAATGTTAAAGCTATTCCTGCTATGGAAAAAGACCAGAAGAATGAGAATACATTACAGCTGGCAATTATTAGCCGCATAAAAATGTTTTATCGCCCCACGAACCTGGCAATGGCACCTGAAGAAGCGCCTGCAATGCTTCGGTTTCGTCGCAGCGGCAGCAAACTCACTCTTATTAATCCAACGCCCTACTTCATTACCGTAACAAATATGAAAGCAGGAAATAGCAATCTCCCAAACACCATGGTGCCGCCAAAAGGTGAAGTATCGGTGGATATCCCGCATGCTGCACCCGGGGATATCAGTTTTCAGACGATCAATGATTACGGTGCATTAACTCCGCGTATTAAGGCAACCATGCAGTAAGCCAGTGACCTAATTAATAATAAACTCAATCGGAATTAAAAATGACAGCCTTTCGTGCCGCATTTAAGGCATATCGTATGCATCAGGTGTTACTACTGCCTCGCTTTGCACGGCTTACCATTGCCCTTGGCTTAGCAACTGCGGTATTTCCCGTTGACGCAGAGTATTATTTTAATCCACGGTTTTTAAGCAATGATCTTGCTGAATCTGTCGATTTATCCGCCTTTACTAAGGGGCGCGAGGCACCACCTGGTACATATCGGGTCGACATTTATTTGAACGACGAATTTATGACTAGTCGGGATATTACTTTTATTGCAGATGATAATAACGCAGATCTCATCCCATGCCTGAGTACAGATCTTCTTGTCAGTCTTGGCATAAAAAAATCAGCGTTATTAGACAATAAAGAACATTCGGCAGAAAAACATGTGCCGGACAACAGCGCATGCACACCACTTCAGGATCGTTTGACCGACGCATCATCTGAGTTTAATGTTGGTCAGCAACATCTATCACTCTCCGTTCCGCAAATTTATGTTGGCAGAATGGCTCGCGGCTATGTTTCTCCGGATCTGTGGGAAGAAGGAATAAATGCTGGGCTACTAAACTATAGTTTTAATGGTAATTCTATTAATAACCGTAGTAACCATAATGCAGGAAAATCCAACTATGCATATTTGAATTTACAGAGTGGCATCAACATTGGTAGTTGGCGACTGCGCGATAACTCAACGTGGAGTTATAACAGTGGGAGTAGCAATTCATCTGACAGCAATAAATGGCAGCATATCAATACGTCGGTTGAACGTGACATTATTCCGTTACGCTCACGGTTAACAGTGGGTGATAGTTATACCGATGGCGATATTTTTGACAGTGTGAACTTTCGTGGCCTTAAAATAAATTCAACAGAAGCGATGTTGCCCGATAGCCAACATGGTTTCGCTCCGGTGATTCATGGTATTGCCCGTGGCACCGCACAAGTGAGTGTAAAACAGAACGGATACGATGTTTATCAGACTACTGTTCCACCCGGCCCTTTTACTATTGATGATATCAACTCTGCGGCCAATGGTGGTGATCTGCAAGTAACCATAAAAGAGGCAGACGGCAGTATTCAGACATTATATGTTCCTTATTCGTCTGTTCCGGTTCTCCAACGTGCTGGATATACGCGTTATGCGCTTGCCATGGGGGAATATCGTAGTGGAAATAACCTGCAAAGCTCCCCCAAGTTCATACAAGGTAGCTTGATGCATGGACTGGAAGGAAACTGGACGCCTTATGGCGGAATGCAAATTGCAGAAGATTATCAGGCCTTCAACCTTGGTATTGGTAAAGATTTAGGACTTTTTGGTGCCTTTTCTTTCGATATCACGCAGGCCAATACGACACTTGCAGATGGCACCCGTCACAGCGGGCAATCGATTAAATCCGTCTACAGCAAATCCTTCTACCAGACGGGAACCAATATCCAGGTCGCAGGATATCGCTATTCTACGCAAGGTTTTTATAACTTATCCGACAGTGCCTACAGTCGAATGAGTGGTTACACCGTCAAGCCTCCTACCGGAGACAGCAATGAGCAGACACAATTTATTGATTATTTTAATCTGTTCTACAGTAAGCGTGGTCAGGAACAAATAAGCATCTCTCAGCAGCTTGGAAATTACGGTACGACATTTTTCAGTGCCAGTCGCCAAAGTTACTGGAACACGTCACGCAGCGACCAGCAAATATCATTTGGATTAAATGTGCCGTTTAGTGATATTACGACTTCGCTGAATTACAGCTATTCCAATAATATATGGCAAAACGATCGGGATCATTTACTCGCTTTTACGCTTAATGTTCCCTTTAGTCATTGGATGCGCACAGACAGTCAGTCGGCATTTCGTAATTCAAACGCCAGTTACAGTATGTCAAACGATTTGAAAGGCGGCATGACCAACCTATCAGGGGTTTATGGCACTCTGCTGCCGGATAATAACCTGAATTATAGCGTTCAGGTCGGTAACACCCAAGGGGGTAATACATCGTCTGGCACCAGTGGTTACAGTTCTCTTAATTATCGTGGAGCTTACGGTAATACGAATGTCGGTTACAGTCGGAGTGGTGACAGCAGCCAGATTTATTACGGAATGAGTGGTGGGATTATTGCTCATGCTGATGGCATCACCTTTGGACAGCCGCTGGGCGACACAATGGTTCTGGTTAAGGCTCCTGGCGCTGATAATGTCAAAATAGAGAACCAGACCGGAATTCATACCGACTGGCGTGGCTATGCCATATTACCATTTGCGACAGAATATAGAGAAAATCGTGTCGCTCTTAACGCGAATTCCCTTGCAGATAATGTTGAACTGGATGAAACCGTAGTCACTGTCATCCCAACTCACGGTGCTATTGCCAGAGCAACATTTAATGCACAAATCGGCGGGAAAGTATTAATGACGTTGAAGTACGGTAATAAAAGCGTTCCATTCGGTGCAATTGTCACTCACGGAGAGAATAAAAATGGCAGCATTGTCGCGGAAAATGGTCAGGTTTATCTGACTGGACTTCCGCAGTCAGGGAAATTACAGGTTTCATGGGGCAATGATAAAAACTCAAACTGTATTGTCGATTACAAGCTTCCTGCAGTCTCTCCTGGAACCTTGCTGAACCAGCAGACAGCAATCTGTCGCTAAGGAACAATAGATTATGAAATACAATAACGTTATTTTCCTCGGTTTATGTCTGGGGTTAACCACCTATTCTGCTTTATCCGCAGATAGCGTTATTAAAATTAGCGGGCGCGTTCTCGATTATGGCTGCACAGTCTCATCGGATTCGCTTAATTTTACCGTAGATCTCCAAAAAAACAGTGCCAGACAATTTCCAACGACCGGTAGCACAAGTCCAGCCGTCCCTTTTCAGATTACATTAAGTGAATGCAGCAAAGGGACAACGGGAGTTCGGGTTGCATTTAACGGTATTGAGGATGCAGAAAATAATACTCTGTTGAAACTGGATGAAGGAAGCAATACGGCCTCCGGTTTGGGTATAGAAATACTGGACGGAAATATGCGTCCGGTGAAATTGAATGACCTTCATGCCGAGATGCAGTGGATCCCATTGGTACCAGAACAGAACAATATTTTGCCTTACTCCGCTCGTTTGAAGTCAACTCAGAAGTCCGTCAATCCTGGACTGGTGAGCGCTTCGGCAACCTTTACCCTTGAATTTCAATAATCAGAGTCAGATATGTGTAGGTAAAGGGACCGTGTTGCTGGAAGACTTTGAGAAATGCGATTTAGTCATTTGCATTGGGCATAACCCTGGTACAAACCACCCTCGCATGTTGACTTCGTTGCGCGCTTTAGTGAAACGGGGAGCGAAAATGATCGCCATCAATCCTCTACAGGAACGTGGCCTGGAGCGATTTACCGCACCGCAAAACCCGTTTGAAATGCTGACGAACTCTGAGACTCAGTTGGCCAGTGCCTACTACAACGTGCGCATTGGTGGTGATATGGCGTTGCTCAAGGGGATGATGCGCCTGTTAATTGAGCGCGATGATGCTGCAAGCGCCGCAGGTCGGCCCTCATTGCTGGATGACGAATTTATTCAAACGCATACCGTCGGCTTTGACGAGCTACGCCGTGATGTTCTCAATTCCGAGTGGAAAGATATCGAGCGTATTTCTGGACTAAGTCAGACTCAAATCGCCGAACTGGCTGATGCATATGCCGCTGCCGAACGCACCATTATCTGTTACGGGATGGGGATCACTCAGCACGAACATGGTACCCAGAATGTACAGCAACTGGTCAATCTGCTGTTGATGAAAGGTAACATTGGCAAGCCTGGTGCGGGTATCTGCCCACTACGAGGTCACTCTAATGTACAGGGCGACCGAACCGTCGGTATCACCGAGAAACCGTCTGCAGAGTTTCTGGATCGCCTGGGTGAGCGCTATGGCTTCACCCCACCTCATTCACCTGGACATGCTGCAATCGCCAGCATGCAAGCTATATGTACGGGGCAAGCTCGAGCATTGATCTGCATGGGGGGCAACTTTGCGCTGGCAATGCCAGATCGGGAAGCGAGCGCTGTACCGTTAACGCAATTAGATCTGGCGGTACACGTAGCCACTAAGCTTAACCGCTCTCATCTGCTGACCGCACGGCATAGCTATATTCTGCCGGTTCTGGGACGTAGCGAGATTGACATGCAAAAAAGCGGTGCGCAGGCGGTAACCGTTGAGGATTCAATGTCGATGATTCATGCCTCGCGTGGCGTGTTAAAACCCGCCGGTGTAATGCTGAAATCAGAGTGTGCAGTGGTCGCAGGTATCGCGCAGGCGGCACTACCCCAGAGCGTGGTAGCCTGGGAGTATCTGGTGGAAGATTATGATCGCATTCGCAATGACATTGAAGCTGTGCTGCCAGAGTTCGCCGACTATAACCAGCGCATCCGACATCCTGGAGGTTTTCACCTGATAAACGCAGCTGCTGAAAGGCGCTGGAGGACGTCGTCAGGTAAGGCTAATTTCATTACCAGTAAAGGGCTGTTAGAAGATCCCTCTTCAGCGTTTAACAGTAAGCTAGTCATGGCGACAGTACGCAGTCACGATCAGTACAACACGACGATTTATGGTATGGATGATCGCTATCGAGGGGTATTCGGTCAACGAGATGTGGTCTTTATGAGTGCTAAACAAGCTAAAATTTGCCGTGTAAAAAACGGCGAAAGAGTTAATCTTATTGCGCTTACGCCAGACGGTAAGCGAAGCTCACGCCGCATGGATAGATTAAAAGTGGTCATTTACCCTATGGCTGACCGCTCACTGGTGACCTATTTTCCAGAATCGAATCACATGCTAACACTTGATAACCACGATCCATTAAGTGGCATTCCTGGCTATAAAAGTATTCCGGTTGAATTAGAACCATCAAATTAATGCCTCTTCTCATTTCTTCTGCTGTCATCCGCACAGCAGAAGAATTCCTCATTGACTATTATCGCGCAATTTGCTCACATGGATTAAATTAAACTACATACTATAAGATATAAACTTCTGCCTACAGATGTAAGAAACTCCGCTCAGTACTGAAGCGCCAGTCCTATTTCCTTTATTCTCCAGCCTGTTATATTAAGCATACTGATTAACGATGCTTAACGTCATTCGTTTAATAAACACATTTGAAATGCATGCGACCATAGTGAAAAATAAAATCACGCAAAGAGACAACTATAAAGGGATCATGTCTGTAATTGTGGTTGTCTTATTACTGACCCTTACATTGATAGCCATTTTTTCGGCAATTGATCAGCTGGGTATTTCAGAAATGGGTCGCATTGCAAGGGATCTTACACATTTCATTATCAATAGTTTGCAAGACTGAAAATAAACAGCAAATTATAAATATGAAATGTTAAAAAAGTATCGATAAAAACTTTATTGTTTTAAGGAGATAAAATGTCGCTCGTTTGTTCTGTTATATTTATTCATCATGCCTTCAACGCTAACATTTTAGATAAAGATTACGCCTTCTCTGACGGCGAGATCCTGATGGTAGATAACGCTGTTCGTACGCATTTTGAACCTTATGAGCGGCATTTCAAAGAAATCGGATTTAATGAAAACACCATTAAAAAATATCTACAATGCACTAACATCCAGACAGTGACGGTGCCTGTTCCTGCGAAGTTTTTACGTGCTTCAAATGTACCGACGGGATTGCTTAATGAAATGATTGCTTATCTCAACTCGGAAGAACGCAATCATCATAACTTTTCAGAATTTTTGCTTTTTTCTTGCCTGTCTATTTTTGCCACATGCAAAGGTTTCATTACACTATTAACTAACGGTGTGCTATCCGTTTCCGGGAAAGTGAGAAATATTGTCAACATGAAGCTGGCGCACCCATGGAAGCTGAAAGATATTTGTGACTGCCTGTACATCAGTGAAAGCCTGTTGAAGAAAAAACTTAAGCAAGAGCAAACGACATTCTCACAGATTCTTTTAGATGCCAGAATGCAGCACGCAAAAAATTTGATACGCGTAGAAGGTTCAGTCAATAAAATTGCCGAACAATGTGGTTATGCCAGCACATCTTATTTTATTTATGCGTTCCGCAAACATTTCGGCAACAGTCCGAAGAGAGTTTCTAAGGAGTACCGTTGTCAAAGGCACACCGGTATGAACACGGACAACACGATGAGTGCTTTAGCTATTTGATTATTTGCTAACGAGTAGTCAACCACGCACGCTACGTAAAAATTAAAATGGGGCAGCCATTCCCTGCCCCGCGTTGTTTTTAGGCAATATATTTATTGAAATAAATAAGTGACTTTAATCAAGGTTCTTCAGGAAGTACTTATTACTCTCCAGATTTTAAAAAGAACTTTTATACCTTGTCGTTTAATCAGGAGCTCGCTGATAACTTTGGCGTTACCGCCGGTTTATCGCGCCGCCAGTCTGATATCACCCGTGCGGATTATGTTTCGAATGACGGCATTGTCGCCGGCCGGGCACAGTATAAAAACGTTATCGATACTGCATTGAGCAAATTTACCTGGTTTGCCAGCGACCGCTTTACCCACGATTTAACCTTAAAATATACCGGCTCCAGCCGTGATTATAATACCAGCACCTTCCCGGAGTCTGATCGCGAAATGGGTAATAAATCCTATGGTCTGGCATGGGATATGGATACCCAGCTCGCATGGGCCAAACTACGTACCACCGTTGGTTGGGATCATATTAGTGATTATACCCGTCACGATCATGACATCTGGTACACCGAACTTTCATGTACATATGGTGATATTACAGGGCGTTGCACCCGTGGCGGATTAGGACACATTTCCCAGGCTGTAGATAATTACACCTTCAAAACACGCCTGGACTGGCAAAAATTCACCGTGGGTAATGTTTCGCATCAACCCTACTTCGGCGCGGAATACATCTATTCCGATGCATGGACTGAACGCCATAACCAGTCTGAATCCTATGTGATTAATGCTGCCGGAAAGAAAACTAACCATACCATTTACCATAAAGGTAAAGGCAGCCTGGGAATTGACAACTACACGCTGTATATGGCGGATCGCATTAGCTGGCGTAATGTGTCATTAATGCCCGGCGTGCGGTATGACTATGACAACTATCTGTCAAACCACAATATCTCCCCGCGCTTTATGACGGAATGGGATATTTTTGCTGATCAAACCTCAATGATTACCGCAGGTTATAACCGTTACTATGGCGGGAATATTCTTGATATGGGATTACGTGATATCCGCAATAGCTGGACGGAATCGGTATCAGGCAATAAAACCCTGACGCGTTATCAGGATTTGAAAACGCCTTATAACGATGAACTGGCAATGGGGTTGCAGCAGAAAATCGGTAAGAACGTTATTGCGCGTGCAAACTATGTTTACCGTGAAGCGCATGATCAAATCAGTAAAAGCAGTCGTACCGACAGCGCGACTAAAACCACCATTACTGAATATAACAACGACGGTAAAACCAAAACGCATTCGTTCAACCTCAGTTTTGAACTGGCCGAACCCCTGCATATCAGCCAGGTAGATATTAACCCGCAAATTGTCTTTAGCTATATCAAGAGCAAGGGCAACTTGTCGTTAAACAATGGTTATGAGGAGAGCAATACCGGTGATAACCAGGTGGTTTATAACGGTAATCTGGTCTCTTACGATAGCGTTCCAGTGGCGGATTTTAATAATCCACTAAAGATCTCCTTAAACATGGATTTCACGCATCAACCGAGCGGGTTGGTGTGGGCGAATACGCTGACCTGGCAAGAAGCGCGTAAAGCTCGCATTATCCTGGGTAAGACGAATGCGCAATACATCAGCGAATATTCAGATTACAAGCAGTATGTTGACGAAAAACTGGATAGCAGCCTGACCTGGGACACCCGCTTGTCCTGGACGCCACAATTTCTGAAACAACAAAACCTGACGTTCAGTGCCGATATTCTCAATGTACTGGATAGCAAAACCGCTGTTGATACAACGAATACCGGTGTGGCGACCTACGCCAGTGGCCGTACTTTCTGGCTTGATGTCAGCATGAAATTTTAATAGTTCGGATTTTACTTAACCGGGTAAATTCGCCCGGTTTTCGCATGGAGATAATTATGAGAAACCTCTGTTTCTTACTGACGTTAGTGGCAACTCTGTTGCTCCCCGGGCGACTGATTGCCGCCGCCTTACCGCAGGATGAAAAGTTAATTACCGGGCAACTGGACAATGGCTTGCGATATATGATTTATCCGCATGCTCAACCAAAGGATCAGGTAAATTTATGGCTGCAAATTCATACCGGTTCATTGCAGGAAGAGGACAATGAGCGCGGCGTGGCTCATTTTGTAGAACATATGATGTTTAACGGCACAAAAACATGGCCGGGTAATAAAGTCATCGAAACATTTGAGTCAATGGGCCTGCGTTTTGGTCGCGATGTTAATGCCTATACCAGCTATGACGAAACAGTGTATCAGGTGAGTTTGCCGACTACGCAGAAACAAAATCTGCAACAAGTGATGGCAATCTTCAGTGAATGGAGTAATGCCGCAACCTTTGAAAAACTCGAAGTAGACGCTGAACGTGGCGTAATTACTGAGGAATGGCGTGCCCATCAGGATGCAAAATGGCGCACCTCTCAGGCGCGCCGCCCTTTCCTGCTGGCAAATACCCGTAATTTAGACCGTGAACCTATCGGCCTGATGGATACCGTCGCCACGGTCACACCGGCACAATTGCGCCAATTTTATCAACGCTGGTATCAACCAAATAATATGACCTTTATTGTGGTCGGCGATATCGACAGTAAAGAAGCGCTGGCGCTGATAAAGGATAATTTAAGTAAGCTTCCGGCTAACAAAGCAGCTGAAAATCGCGTCTGGCCGACAAAAGCCGAAAACCACCTGCGCTTTAATATCATCAATGATAAAGAAAACCGGGTGAACGGCATCGCACTCTATTATCGCCTGCCAATGGTGCAAGTGAGCGATGAGCAAAGCTTTATCGAACAAGCTGAATGGAGCATGTTGGTTCAGCTGTTCAACCAACGTCTGCAAGAACGCATACAGTCGGGCGAGTTGAAGACTATTTCTGGCGGCACTGCGCGCAGCGTTAGAATTGCACCCGATTATCAGTCGCTGTTTTTCCGTGTAAATGCACGAGACGATAATATGCAGGATGCTGCGAATGCATTAATGGCAGAGTTGGCAACCATTGATCAGCATGGCTTTTCTGCTGAAGAACTCGATGATGTTAAATCTACCCGCCTTACCTGGCTGAAAAATGCGGTTGATCAGCAAGCTGAGCGTGATTTACGTATGCTGACCAGTCGCCTGGCATCCAGCTCATTAAATAATACGCCGTTCTTGTCGCCGGAAGAGACATATCAACTTTCGAAACGTCTGTGGCAGCAAATTACCGTGCAAAGTCTGGCGGAAAAATGGCAGCAGTTAAGAAAGAACCAGGACGCATTTTGGGAGCAAATGGTAAACAATGAAGTTGCCGCCAAAAAAGCATTGTCTCCTGCGGCTATCCTGGCGCTGGAAAAAGAGTACGCCAACAAAAAGCTGGCGGCTTACATCTTCCCAGGCAGAAATTTATCGTTAACAGTAGACGCTGACCCACAGGCGGAAATTAGCAGCAAAGAAACGCTGGCTGAGAATCTGACATCATTAACACTTTCCAATGGTGCTAGGGTTATTCTGGCAAAATCCGCGGGTGAAGAGCAAAAGCTACAAATTACTGCCGTATCTAATAAAGGCGATTTAAGTTTCCCTGCGCAGCAAAAATCACTTATCGCGCTGGCAAATAAAGCAGTAAGCGGAAGCGGCGTTGGTGAACTCTCCTCTTCCAGCCTGAAACGCTGGAGTGCGGAAAACTCGGTAACCATGAGCAGTAAAGTCAGTGGCATGAATACATTGCTCTCTGTTAGCGCGCGGACTAATAACCCTGAACCTGGTTTCCAGTTGATTAACCAGCGAATCACCCACAGCACGATTAACGATAATATTTGGGCATCGCTACAAAATGCTCAAATTCAGGCGTTGAAAACGCTCGACCAGCGTCCAGCGGAGAAATTCGCCCAGCAGATGTATGAGAAGCGCTATGCTGATGACCGCACCAAATTACTGCAAGAAAATCAGATTGCACAGTTTACTGCCGCAGATGCGCTGGCTGCCGATCGCCAGTTGTTTTCATCTCCAGCGGATATCACCTTTGTCATTGTCGGTAATGTCGCAGAAGACAAACTCGTGGCGTTAATTACGCGTTACTTAGGATCAATCAAACACTCTGATTCGCCATTAGCCGCAGGTAAACCATTAACTCGCGCGACGGACAACGCATCGGTTACTGTAAAAGAACAAAATGAACCTGTGGCACAGGTTTCACAGTGGAAGCGTTATGATTCCCGAACACCTGTAAATCTGGCGACGCGTATGGCGCTCGATGCTTTTAACGTCGCACTGGCAAAAGATCTACGCGTTAATATTCGTGAACAGGCATCAGGAGCATACAGCGTTTCTTCTCGCCTCTCGGTTGATCCTCAGGCCAAAGGTATCAGTCATTTGCTGGCTTTTACTTGTCAACCAGAACGACATGATGAACTGTTAACGTTAGCGAATGAAGTGATGGTTAAGCGTCTGGCTAAAGGGAACAGTGAGCAAGAACTGAACGAATACCAGCAAAACGTTCAGCGCAGCCTCGATATTCAACAGCGTAGCGTTCAACAATTAGCGAACACTATTGTAAATAGTCTTATTCAATATGACGATCCTGCAGCATGGACTGAGCAGGAGCAATTATTGAAACAAATGACGGTAGAGAATGTTAACACTGCCGTTAAACAATATCTTTCTCATCCGGTGAATACCTATACCGGAGTATTATTGCCAAAATAATAACAGCCCCGTCAACACCTCGTTGGCGGGGATTTTAGCAATATTCGCCATTTTTATGTAATAATTTTATAAATGCGTTCAAAATAATAGCCGAGTGCTAATAGTGATATTTTAAGGTCTGATTTTTACGTGATAATTCAGGAGGCGTAGAAAGTGCATAAAAATAACAGCATAAAACACCTTTCCACCACCCAAGAATTCAATAATATATTGATTTTCAATGATAAAATATAATTCGCATAATATCTCGCGATAAATAACATTAGGATTTTGTTATTTAAACACGAGTCCTTTGCACTTGCTTACTTTATCGATAAATCCTACTTTTTTAATGCGATCCAATCATTTTAAGGAGTTTAAAATGGATAAGAAGCAAGTAACGGATTTAAGGTCGGAACTACTCGATTCACGTTTTGGTGCAAAGTCTATTTCCACTATCGCAGAATCAAAACGTTTTCCGCTGCACGAAATGCGCGACGATGTCGCATTTCAGATTATCAATGACGAATTATATCTTGATGGCAACGCTCGTCAGAACCTGGCCACTTTCTGCCAGACCTGGGACGACGAAAATGTCCACAAGTTGATGGATTTATCCATTAACAAAAACTGGATCGACAAAGAAGAATATCCGCAATCTGCAGCCATCGACCTGCGTTGCGTAAACATGGTTGCCGATCTGTGGCATGCGCCTGCACCGAAAAATGGTCAGGCCGTTGGCACCAACACCATTGGTTCTTCCGAGGCCTGTATGCTCGGCGGGATGGCGATGAAATGGCGTTGGCGCAAGCGTATGGAAGCCGCAGGCAAACCAACGGATAAACCAAACCTGGTGTGCGGTCCGGTGCAAATCTGCTGGCATAAATTCGCCCGCTACTGGGATGTGGAGCTGCGTGAGATCCCTATGCGCCCCGGTCAGTTGTTTATGGACCC
>ULSH01006978.1_pt1 | contig 28831 bp, 27 predicted proteins | sample 1956151 | NCBI WGS metagenome assembly ULSH01 (sample SAMEA4835702, study PRJEB28245) | human gut metagenome | biome: gut microbiome; material: fecal sample | place: Denmark | collected 2008 | reverse complement strand
TTTACAAAAATGCGTGAACCGCAGCGCAGCCGTGTTCACGCACGTAGGAGCCGTTGCATTTTGCTGAATTTGAAAAGATTTATTCATTGCGTATTCAGCTTTACATAAAAATAATACCGCCCTCACCGTTTAAGCAAGGGCGGTAAAACATTTTAATGCTTATTTAAAATAATTTACGCCGCTGATAAAGATTTTCTGGTCTTTATTGCCGCTGATATTTTTAAACAGGCCCGGCACAAAACGTTCGGTATGGCCCATTTTACCCAAAATTCTGCCGTCGGGGCTGGTAATGCCTTCAATAGCATACAGCGAACCGTTGGGGTTGTACGGCATTGCCATGGTGGGTTTGCCGTTTTCATCAACATACTGTGTTGCAACCTGCCCGTTGGCAAACAATGCTTTAATCGTTTCTTCCGGCGCATAGAAGCGGCCTTCGCCGTGAGATACGGCAACGGAGTGAATTTCTCCCGGTTCAACGGCGCTGAACCACGGAGATTTATTGGAAACAACACGGGTGTTAACAATCTGCGAAACGTGGCGGCCGATATTATTGAAGGTAAGAGTCGGGCTGTTGGCAGACATTTCGCGGATTTCGCCATAAGGCACAAGGCCGAGTTTAACAAGTGCCTGGAAACCGTTGCAGATGCCGAGCATCAAACCGTCGCGGTCGTTAAGCAGGCGTTCGATAGCTTCTTTAATACGCGGGTTGCGCAGCATGGTAGCAATAAACTTGCCGCTGCCGTCCGGTTCGTCACCGGCACTGAAACCGCCCGGAAGCATTACAATCTGGGCATTGTCAATCATTTCAAGCATTTTGGCAACGGATTCTTCTACTGCCTGCGGAGTAAGGTTGCGCACAATAAATGTTTCGGCCACAGCACCGGCGTCTTCAAAAGCACGGGCACTGTCATATTCGCAGTTAATGCCCGGGAATACCGGAATGAATACGCGCGGTCTGGCAATTGTTACCGGTGCAGTTAAAGGCAGTTCTGCCTTATAAAGCGGCATGTCGATATCCTTATCGTCTTTTTCATCGGTTTTGGACGGGAAAATGCCTTCCAGCGGAGTGCTGTAAGCCTTTTCTGCTTCGCCCATGGGGATAACGTCGTCATTAATGGCGATAACCTGTTTTTCAGAAGTATGGCCAAGCAGCATGTAGTCGAGCCCTTCAAACAGGTCTTCGGGTTCTGTGCCTTCTGCAAGTTCAAGCACCATGCCGCCGGGCTGCAAAGTAAACAGTCCGTCAGTATCGTTATAAGGTTTAATAAATTCAAAACCAAGGCTGTTGCCAAGGCACATTGTTGTTACAAGCGCAGCAATGCCGCCTTCTTTAACGGCTGCCGCAGCAGTAATTTTGCCCGCCAGAATAGCTTTATGCACTGCAGTAAGATTTGCTTTCAGCGCGCCAAAATCCGGCACTTCCGTAGTTTCGCGCGGGCAGGAAAGGAATACAACCTTGCTGCCGGCATTTTTAAATTCTGCCGATACGGCTTTGTCGCCGTCGATAACGTCAACTGCGAAGGAAACAAGCGTCGGCGGAACGGTTTTATCCATAAAGGTACCGCTCATGCTGTCTTTGCCGCCGATAGCAGGCAGTTCCAAAGCGTCCAGCGCGGTAAATGCGCCCAAAAGTGCAGCAAAGGGCTGGCCCCAAAGCTCGGTATTATGCAGTTTGGGGAAGTATTCCTGGCAGGTAAGGCGCAGTTTTGCCGGGTCTGCACCAAGTGCAACAGCACGGGTTACAGATTCCACAACCGCATACAGTGCGCCGTGGAACGGACTCCAGCAGGCAACATCCGGGTTGTAGCCGCACGCCATAACGGATGCCGCCGTGGTTTTGCCGTGCAGCACGGGCAGTCTGCCAACCATGCCTTCGGACGGAGTAAGCTGGCGTTTGCCGCCAAACGGCATCAGCACGGTACCGCGGCCGATTGTGCTGTCAAAACGTTCGGAAAGCCCTTTCTGGCTGCAAACATTAAGGCGTCCGAGGTTAGCAAGCCATGCGTTTTTCAAACCGTCTGCCGCAGCAACTTCTGCCGGCAGTTTGTCAAATACGCATTCGCCTTCAACATTGCAAACTTTAACGTCTGCATGCTGGGCAACGCCATTGGTATTCAAAAAGTCGCGGGAAAGGTCAACAATTTTATCGCCGCGCCAGTACATTACAAGCCTTCTGTTATCGCTAACCTGCCCGATAACGGTTGCTTCAAGGTTTTCCTCATCGGCAAAGGCAATAAATTTCTTAATATTTTCGGGAGCAATAACAAGCGCCATGCGTTCCTGAGATTCGGAAATGGCAAGTTCCGTACCGTCAAGGCCTTCATATTTTTTCGGCACTTTGTCAAGGTCAATTACAAGGCCGTCGGCAAGTTCGCCGTTGGCAACGGATACACCGCCTGCACCGTAGTCGTTGCAGCGTTTAATCATCGGAGTAACTTCCGGGTTGCGGAACAAACGCTGAATTTTACGTTCTGTCGGCGGGTTGCCTTTCTGTACTTCCGCACCGCAGCTTGCAAGCGAATCAACGGTATGTTCCTTGGAAGAACCTGTTGCGCCGCCGCAGCCGTCACGGCCGGTTCTGCCGCCGAGCAGCACTAAAAGGTCGCCCGGTTCAGGCACTTCGCGTTTTACAAGGTTACGCGGAACAGCGCCAACAACAGCGCCTACTTCCATGCGTTTTGCCACGAATTTATCGTGATAGTATTCCTGTACATGGCCGGTTGCCAGGCCAATCTGGTTGCCGTAAGAACTGTAGCCAGCTGCCGCGCCGATAGTAATTTTGCGCTGCGGCAGTTTGCCGGGCAGAGTATCTTCCACCGGTACGCGCGGGTCGGCAGCGCCGGTTACGCGCATAGCCTGATATACATAGGCACGGCCGGAAAGCGGGTCGCGGATAGCGCCGCCGAGGCAGGTTGCAGCACCGCCGAACGGTTCAATTTCCGTCGGGTGATTATGGGTTTCGTTTTTAAACAGCAGCAGCCATTCTTCGGTTTTGCCATCAACTTCAACAGGCACAACAATAGTGCAGGCGTTAATTTCTTCCGATTCGTCCAAATCGTCCAGCTTGCCTTCGGCACGCAGTTTTTTCATGCCGATAACGGCAATGTCCATCAGGGTAACAGGGCGTTTGGTATCGGCGCCGTACACTTCGTCGCGCGCTTCCATATATTTGTCAAGGGCAGCCTGTACCGGCTGGGGGTAAAGCCCCGGCTCAATTTCCACATCTTCAATCTGCGTCATAAAGGTGGTATGGCGGCAGTGGTCAGACCAGTAAGTATCGAGCACTTTAATCTCGGTAATGGTCGGTTCACGGTGTTCTTCATTAAAATATTTCTGGCACCACAGCAAATCGTCAAGGCTCATGGCAAAGCCGTTGGCAGTGCGGTAAGCCTCCATTTCTTCTTTGGTAAAGGTTAAAAAGCCTTCCACACTTTTAATTTTCTGCGGTTCCTCGCAGGCCTGCACCAAAGTCTGCGGTTTTTCCCAGGCAGCTTCGCGTGCTTCAATCGGGTTAATGCAGTAAGCCTTAATTTTAGCAAACTCATCATCACTGATTGTGCCGGACAAAATATAAACTTTGGCAGAAGATACCAGCGGGCGTTCTTTCTGCGTAATAAGCTGAATGCACTGAGCAGCAAAGTCTTCCCTCTGATTATACTGGCCCGGCAAAAATTCTACCGCAAAAGCACGGCAGCCTGCAGGTACTTCCAGTTCTTCTTCAACGGTATCAACCGGCGGTTCGGAAAGCACCAGCGCTTTGGCTGCGGCAAATTCCTCATCCGTTACGCCCATAACATCGTAGCGGTTAATAACACGGATGCCGGTTAAGCCTTTCATACCGAGGTTGGTTTGCAAATCAGCCAAAAGGCCTCTTGCTTCAACGGCAAAAGCTTCTTTCTTTTCTACAAAAATGCGTCTGATTTCGTCCATTAAATCAGCCTCCCTGCTCAATTTTCAATAGTACTCGTTAATATAATTACGGCATTTGGTAAACAACGCCTGCAAAAAACCGCTTTTGCGCGGATTATGAACTTTAATTTTTCCGGCACGCACCAGCTCTTCAAAGCTGAAAGTACCGAAATACAGCTGCGTAAAAGCTGCACTGTCCATTGTAATTTCTTCGTTTTCAATGGTGCTGGCCTGAGTTAACGCGCCGTTTTGGGCAGTTATTTTTAAAAGCCCGTTATTCAGCGGCAAAAATTTGTCGGTAATTAAAAGCACCGCTTCGCCGCTCACATTCTGCGGCACCGGCAAAAGCTCCAGCGCTTTGCGGATATTAATGCAGCGCGCCATCATAAACGGTTTTAAACTGCCGCTGTATGTACTTCCGGCAAAATCAAGATACGCCAGGTTGCCGGGTTCTGCCAGCCACTCAAAATTACAGGCATCACTTAAATGCCCGGCTGCATAACGCAGAAGTGCCGTTTGTGCCTCATGGCTGAGCGTAAGCAGCTCCTGCACTTTAAAAGTGCCTGCATCAAGCGAATACAGCATATAACCGGCAGGAGTGGCATCTTCAAAAGCTATGGCAAGCATTACTTTTTCGGCTTTGTAGCCGTTTAAAAGCTCCTGCCATTTTTCCCTGCCGCGTACTGCCATGCCGTTTAACTCCTGCCCGCAGGCTTCGTAAACAGCGGCAAGCTCATCCAACCCTTCTGTAATATCTGCACAGCGGATTATTTTTATATTATGCACCGACGGCAGTTTTTTCAATTCTGCCAGCGGCATTTGGTAATAATGGCGGTAATAGCAGTAATCAAACCCATAGGGCTTATAAATTGCCGGGTTAATGGGCATTAAAAGTGCAAAAGCCGCTCCCTGCGCACGCAGAACGGTAAACGCCGTTTCCAGCAGCGGGCGCGTAAGGTGCTGCCCGCGGTATTCCGGCGCAGTTGCCACGCCTACAATATACGGCAGGCGCAGCGTTTGCCCGCGCAGCGTAATTGCATACGGGTTCAAGTGCAGCATGCACGCTAATTTATCGCCGTCAAACCCGCCTATAACGCTGTTTTGCTTTAAACAGTACTCGCTAAAATACCATTCGTAAAAAGGGTCACCTTTTTTTTCAAAGCAGTAATCCCATAATTCTGCCGCCTGCGGCAAAAAAGCAGAGTTTAAAAGCCTGAAATCCATACAAACCTCTGTTATTTAAAAATAGTAGAATATTTTTTTACCATAAATTCCGGTTTATACGATTCTTTTGCCATGCGCAGGCCTTCATGCCCCATATCTTCCTCGCGGTTAAGATAAGTAACATCGCCCCACGCATTTTTGGCAAAATCACGGTTAATAACGGCATAAAGCCCGCGTATTTCCGGATTGGCCTTTTCTACATGCAGAACGGCTGTATCGTCATTAATTTTTTCGCCAAAGCTGAAGGCTTCAACCTTGCCGTCAATGCGGATAACGCCGCCGCGCAGCTTTAAGGCTTCAAAATTATCAAGTGCTTCGTGGATAGCGCATTTTTCGCATACCAGAGAAGGGTCGTCCGACATGCGGCGCTCGCACCACATATCGCCAAAAGCAAGACATTCTTCAATATTGCTTCTGTTCATTTCTTCGTAAACATAATCGGGATGCTCTTTTACAAAAGCATTGCAGTGGTTCTTTTTACCGTGGTATTTGCGCCCGGCAAGCGTTGCCAGGTTCTGCTGCAAATACACATAGTCCCAGTTATCACGGTCATCGGTAATTTCCAAATCAGGGAACGCTTTTAACAGCCTTTCCCTGCCGTCATCATAAATGCCGTGTATTTCAAACGGTTTGCCGTTATGGTATTCTTTAATTTCTTTCATTAATAAAGGCAAATCTTCGTCTTTGCCGCCAAACGGCTGTAAAAAGAAATCAACATCATTTCTTTTTACTTTCAGGACCAAAAAGCCGTGCGCTTCAGTCCAAAAAATATCATAGCAGGTCTGCCACATAAACAAATTGCCGAAAGCACATTCAGAGCCGCGGTAATAAGGGCGCGACATGTAGCTTTCAAACAATGCCTTATCGGCAACCGAAATCTCTTTAAGTTCTAAAATAAAATGACCCCCAATTTCTTCTTATTAAATTATTATACCATATTGAGTGAAACTTTCTCAAAGTTTCTGTCACATTATTTATAAAATTCGCTGAAATAAACAAAAAACCTGCCGCATTTTTACGGCAGGCTGTATTTGTTTATTATTTTCTGTGATGTGCGTTGTAGCAGTCACGACAGTAAACCGGACGGTCTTCGGAAGGTTTGAACGGAACTTCGGTTTCTTTGCCGCATTCAGCGCAAACCGCCGGATACATCTGGCGTTCCGGACGCTCGCTTACAATGCCAAGACGCTGTTTGCGTGCCTGACGGCATGCAGGGCAGCGGCCCGGTTCGTTGGTAAAGCCTTTGGATTCATAAAATTCCTGTTCGGAAGCGGAAAAAACAAATTCTTTGCCACATTCCTTGCATACTAAAGTTTTGTCTTCTTTCATTGCTTATCAGCTCCTTACATTAATCATACCCCATGAGGACTTCATAGATTTGCCACGGCTTCGATAAAAATGCAAGCAGCATTAAAAAGAAGATATGAACCCTATATGAACCGGCTGAGATATACTATTTAAAGTATATCTTTTTAAAATACAAATGTCAATATATCATGGCTGTTTTTTACATTATTCTAATAAAATTTAACGCAAATAATATGTTTCATTTGTACATTCAAGTACAGTATTGTAGCCGCGCCATTTTGCCAGTGTGGTTGTACTGCAGTTGCCAACGCTGAAATTCCATATTTTGTTTAAATCCACGCCCAAAAACAGGCACAGCAGCACGCGGATAATGCCGCCGTGCGAAACAACGGCAATATCTTTTTCGTCCATTTCCGCAAGGCAGCGCTTAAAAAACGGCTCTACGCGTGCGGCAACATCCGTAAAATTCTCGCCGCCCGGCACATGGCACAGCGCCGGATTTTTAAAAAATTCGTCAATCTGCCCAAGTCCGGCATCATTAATCTGGTTATAGGTAAGCCCTTCCCACTCGCCAAAAGCAATTTCCTTAATATCTTCAACCGGCTGCACCTCAAGCCCGTGTACAGCCGCCAGCGGTGCTGCCGTCTGCCGTGCGCGTTTTAAACTGCTGCTGTATACGGCATCAAGGCGGATAGTTTTAAAATGCTCTGCCAAAAGTTCAGCCTGCGCCAGTCCTTTTTCGTTCAGTTCAATATCGGTTTGCCCCTGAAAGCGGAAACTTTTGTTGGAATCGGTTTCCCCATGCCTGATTAAATATAGCCTGCCCATTATTTTGCCCCCTGTTTGCCTGCCTTAATTTCTTCTGCGTGCGAAAATTCTTTTACCTCAACGTGTACGCCTGCTTCGGCAAAAGTTTCCATTTCCTTATAAGCCTTAATACCTGCGTCCAAAAGGCTGAGCGCAAGTATTGCACCTTCGCCGCGGCATATTTTAATATCAAGCCTCAGCGGCGCGGAAAGCCCCAATTTTTGCAGCAGTTCTTCCATGCCCGCTTCTGCGGATACATGCCCGGCAAAAACGTAATCTGCCGCAGCGGAATTATATTTTACTGCCGCAAGTGCTGCAAGGCACGTTGCTGCGCCGTCAAGCATTACCGGCACTTTTAAAGCTGCTGCCTGCAAAACTGCGCCTGCCATAGCGGCAATGGTTCTGCTGCCAAGCTGATTTAAAAAATCATAACCGCCAGCTTCAAAGTTTACTGCATTATATTCCGGCACGCAGCTGTCAACGCAGCCAAGCGCCAGTACCTGCTGGCCGCCGTTCGTGCCTATTGCTTCTTTTGCCAGAAGCGCACCTTCAAGCAGTGCTTCTTCAATGCTTTCAGATGTTACCAAAAAAGTCTGGCTTTTAACGCCGGAATTTTCTGCAAGCACGCAGGCAGGTTTGCCGCCCTGCATATATTCTGCTGCTGTAACAGCATCATCAGTCCAAAAAAGCACTGTTTTACAAGGAAAATTTACTTCATTTTTATCTGCGCTGCCGTAAATTGCCGCATAGCGCGTAGCCATTTCTTCAAGCTTTGCCAGTGAACCGACCGGTTTAATTAAATTATCAAAACGCTCCTGCGCTTTTGCCGCTATCGTTTTATCAACAGGCTGCACCGTGCCAGCCAAAACATCTATTTCCATTTTGCACCATCCTTAAAACAAACTAAATATGCTGTGGTAAGTATAAAAGCCAAGCACCAAAAAGCGCCCGCCAATTATCAGCGTAAGCAGGTACAGCACGTTGCCGCACTCCGTCAGCGCGCCGTAGGTATCGCCCGTCAGCCCGCCCAACTGGCTTTGCAAAAATTTGGCAATGCCAAACACAAGCACAAAAGTCACTGCCATCACCAGCAGGTAATGCACGCCGCACAGCGCCGTTATGCCAATGCCAAGCGCCAGCGCGATAACCGTGTAGCTTTTTTTAGCGTACATGGTAAACATATGCCCAATGCCGGATTTGCGCGCGTAGGGAAAGTTGACGATAAAAATTACCATAAAAGTACGCGTTGCCACGCTCATGGCAATCAGCGCCGGCGTCAAGAGCTGTGGGTAAATGGCAAGGTACGCCGATACCTTCAGTAAAATAAGCACTATTACAGCCAGCACGGCGTTAGAGCCAACGTGGCTGTCCTTCATAATTTCCAGCATGCGTTCGCGGCTGCGCGCCGAAAAAACGCCATCGGAAGTATCCATAAAACCGTCGTACATCAGCCCGCCGGTTATAATAATTTCCGCTAAAATCAAAAGCGCGGCACGCATAAAATCAGGCGCGGCAACCATTACCAAAGCGTAATTAACCACACCCAAAAACGCGCCGATAACCAGCCCCACCAGCGGAAAATACGGCACACTGCGCGAAAAATCCTCGTCACGCCAGTCCGTGCGGTGGCTGAAACGGATGCGCGTTAAAAATTCCAGGCAGGTAATAAAATCACGCATTATGCTCACCTGCGGTTAAGTTTTTGTATAAATCAAGCGCCGACTGCAAAATTACAATGGCCAGCGAAGCGCCCGTGCCTTCGCCGAGGCGCATGCCTGCATCGACAATCGGTTTTAAATTTAAAATTTCCAGCATTTTGGCGTGTGAAATTTCCGCCGATAAATGCGAGCAGAACATATAATCCGCGCAGGCAGGCTCAATGCCGTAAGCGAGCAGTGCCGCAGCCGTTGCATTCACGCCGTCAACCATGGTAGGTACGCGGCGGCGTGCGCCTTCAATAATCATACCTGCAAGCCCGGCGTGGTCATAACCGCCAACTTTGCATAAAATGTCCATGGCATTTCCCAGTTCAGGCTTATTTACTGCTAAACCGTCCGCAACAACCTGGCGTTTAACTTTCATGCGTTCATCGTTAATGCCAGTGCCGCGCCCAACGGTCAGCTCCGGCGCAAGGCCTGTAAATGCCGATACGATAGCAGCGGTGGAAGTTGTGTTGCCGATGCCCATTTCTGCCGTTACCAGCATATTGTAGCCTTTATCAATGCACTCACCGGCAACTTTCATGCCGCGCTCCAATGCCATTTCGGCCTGCTCACGTGTCATGGCAGGGCCTTTGGTAAAATCTTCCGTGCCCCAGGCAACCTTTTCATTGCGCACTTTCGGCAAATGGCTCAAATCAAAAGTTGTGCCCATGTCAACAACAAACACATCCGCACCGGCGTGGCGCGCCATTACATTGGCACCGGCAGTGCCGCGCATATAGCCGTTAATCATCTGCATGGTAACTTCCTGCGGATAAGCGCTGACGCCGTATTTGGCAATGCCGTGGTCGCCGCACATTAAAAGCATGGCGCTTTTTATTTTGCCTTCAAAATCAGGCGTACCGCAAATAGCGGCGTATTTTTCAACCATTTTTTCAACTTTGCCAAGCTGATACGGAACCTCATCCACAGCCTGCCAGTTTTTATGCACAATTTCTGCCGCTTCTTTGTTCAGCGGCGGAACTATAATATCCTGCATTTTATTCCTCCTCAAATTTAAACGCCAGTTTCTTCATATCAACTGCCTGTCCTGCCACGCAGTAAAATACGCTGTCCGCAGCATCTGCCACCTGCTGGTTCACCCAGCCTGCAATGTCGCGGTATTCGCGTGCCATGGCATTTTCCGGCACAATTCCCGCGCCAACTTCGTTTGTTACAAACACCGTAATTTTTCCGCCTGCTTCAGCAGCTTCAATCAGTTTGGCAATTTCTGCCTTAACAACCTGCGCTTTTTCTTCCGTTGTGCCCTGCGGTGCGTTTTTGCCGTACAATAAATTACTCATGTAAAGCGTAAGGCAGTCAAACAGCACTGCATCAGCTTCCTGCGCAGCTTCGCACAAAACCTCGTGCGCATTATAGGGGGCTTCAAAATTTATCCAGCGCGTCCGGGGGCGGCGCGCTTTATGCAAACGTACACGTTCAGCCATTTCTTCGTCCAGAATTTCAGCGGTAGCAATGTAAGCGCATTTTGCGCCGTAATGCAGCACATATTTTTCGGCAAATTCGCTTTTGCCGCTGCGTGCCCCGCCGGTTACCAAAACAATTTTAGCCGGCATACAAAAACTCCTTTCTATAAACAAAAAATCCCCTTTATAACAAAGAGGATATACTTCAAAAACAATATGCAAATACCCGCCTATCCCCCGTAGGCTGTGATATTCGTAACAGGCAGGTCTCCTGGCTCAGGTTCATCGCCGTGCTGCGCCTTCCCAAAGCATTGCTTCAGTGACATTTTGCAGACAGCTCGCCATTACAGTAGCGGGACTGCGCCGGATTTGCACCGGCTTCCCTATTAAGATTGCGGGGTTAACCGCCTCACCTGTTGATTTTTTCCGTTAAACTATATTCTATGCATTTTAAAAAAATCCTGCTTATGCAGATAAAAAATTAACGGCAGCCGTTAAGCCGCCGTTTAAACGCTTTATAAATTTATTTAAGGCTGTTTTTATAATCCTCAAGGAACTGGGCAAGGCCTTTATCGGTAAGCGGATGCAGAAGCATCTCCTTTAAAACTTTGGTAGGAATGGTTGCAATATCCGCACCGGCGAGCATAACTTTTTCAACGTGCTCCATATTGCGGATGCTGGCGGCAATAATCTGCGTATCGAGATTGTACTGGCGGAAAACCTTAACCATGTTTTCTACCAGCGCCACGCCGTTTTCGCCAATATCGTCCAAACGGCCGATAAACGGGCTTACATAGGTTGCACCGGCACGCGCTGCCATAAGTGCCTGCGGCAGGCTGAATACCAGAGTTACATTGGTTTTAATGCCTTCTTTGGCAAGAATTTTAACGGCTTTTAAGCCTTCGGCAATGCACGGAATTTTTACAACAACCTTGTCGGAAATTTTCATCAGCCTGCGCGCTTCGGCAACCATGCCTTCGCAGTCGGTGCTGATAACTTCGGCGCTTACAGGCCCGTCAACAAGGCTGCAAATTTCGGGAATAACTTCAGCCTGAGTTCTGCCGCTTTTGGCAATCAGGCTTGGGTTAGTGGTAACGCCGTATACAACGCCAAGCGCTGCCATTTCTGCAATTTCCGCTACATTGGCGGTATCCATAAAAATTTTCACAATTCATACCTCTTTCATATTGTAATTTTTGTTAATAAATTTATTAATATGAATCGCCTGTTTAAACGCCAATTAAGGAACGTAGATTTTGCTCATTATTAAATCGCAAAATCTGCATAACTTAGCTAGCACATTCATGGGCTTCGCTTTCAGCCAGTCACTAAATGGCGACTCACTTAAAACAGTACCGTCTGGTCGCTTCCGGGAGGTAAAAAAACATCATGCCCCCTGCCCTTGCGGTTTTTATTATTTACCCATGTGCCGCATTTGGGGCACTGCATTTCTGCCGCAGGCAAAGCCCATGCAAGCTGCCTGCCACATTTGGGGCAAATAAAAAGCACCTGCATATTTGCTCCGGGCTGATATTTTTTCATACTCCGTCAACTCCTTTGCGGCCTTACCTGTCTATTATACACTATCGCAGAATTTTTTGCAGATTTTGTTGCAAGTTTTATGGACAAACAACGTAAAATTTTATATGCTATTATTAAATAAAGTTTAAAAGGTGGTTACACTATGTCACTGCAAAAAGAATTTGAAGCGCTTGGCTGTTGGAGCGCACCTACCGAAGAGGAACACATCAGCGTTTACGGGCTTGATTTTGATAACTGCTATATTATTTTTACCGACCTTGACGGTAAAACACCGGTTGACGCAAAAGCTCCAGTTGTTGCCGCCTGCTACGATGACCGAGATGCTTTTATGTGGGGCAAGGAACTGAAAGATTTTGCTGCTTTAAAAGCGCTGCGCGCCGCCCACGCGGATGACAATGATTTTATTGCCGCCGTTGAAAATTACACGCTGCCGAAAGAATGAAAGTAGCTTACTTTTTTAACCCGGTTAATTAACTGTCAACAAAAAAATTCAATTTAATATATTTATTACTTATACAAATAAAGACAGACCGCCTAACCGTCAACTCAAAAATTTTATGCAATAATTCCAGCATAATAACAGTAAGAAAACAGCATTCGCTTATGCTCAAAAGCTGTTTTCTTGCTGTTATTTTTTATTAAATATTGCAATTTTTAAATGTTGACTGTTAGGCAGTCTGTCTTTATTCATTGACATTCCAGTTTAAATTACAGCACTAAATGTTTACCTCTGCCGCAATGCTAATTTTTAAAATAATATCATAACACCCATGCGGGAATGTAATATAAATTATCAGATGCCGGTATTAAATCATCAATTAAGCATACTATGCCGCCTGCGCCGATGTTTATTTTAGCATCTGCGCTCACCGGTTCCAGTATCGCAAAGGTTTTAACTGCTTTACTGGGGTACGCACTCTTTTTAATGGCTATCGGATATGCCGTACCATTCTGCCAAATAATGAGTTCTATCTCTTTACCGTTGAAGTTGCGCAGGTAGTACAACGGCGGCACCATGCCTTTATTGGCATAGCTTTTGTAAATTTCAGTCACAACCCACGTTTCAAAAAATTCACTGCTTGCCGCGCCTGCCTCCAAAGAGTCAGCGTTAAGCCAGCGCGTTAGGTATGCCGCAAGGCCAGTATCAAAAAAGTACAGTTTTGGCGCTTTTACAATATATTTTGCTCCCGGCGGCATAAAGGGTTGTAATAGGTATATTATGCCTGCCGCTTCTAATGTCTTTATCCATTGCTTTGCCGTAGGTGCAGATATTTCCGCCGCTTTGGCAAGTTCTGCGTAGTTTATCATTTTGCCTGTCTGCCCCGCAGCGGCACACAAAAAGCGGAAGAAGACCATTTCATCATTTATTTGCAGCAGTTTCATTACATCGCGCTGTAAAAAGGTTTGTACGTAGCTGGCGTAATAGCTTTGCCAGTCCTGCTCGCCGCCGTTGTACATGGCTGGCATACTACCCTGCCAGATAAGTTTATAAATTTCTTTAAGGCTTTGTTTTTTTGCGTTGTTCATGCGGTTAAAAAGTAGCTCTACTTCCGGCAGGAAGGGGTCTGTGTTATCCGTACTGTTAATTTCATTAGCGCTTAACCCCTGCAAGTCAATAATGCCTACTCTGCCGGCAAGGCTTTCCGTTACGCCCTGCATTAATGGCAAACGCTGCGAGCCTGTAAGCCAAATATCGCCGTTCTGCGCTTCGTTATCGGCATATATTTTAATGTAGCTTAAAAGCTGCGGCGCATACTGAATTTCATCAATTAAGAGCGGCGGCGTATAACGCTGCAAAAACAGCGCCGGGTCGGCAAGCGCCAAACTGCGTACAGCAAGGTCATCAAGCGTAACGTAAGTACGGTTACTGTTTTGTGCTAAATGCTTTAACAACGTCGTTTTACCAACCTGCCGCGCACCTGTAAGCAGCAGTACTTTAAACTGGTCTGATATTCTGTTGATTGTTTGTTCAATATTGCGTGTGATGTACATGTTATTCCTATTCAAATTAAATAAACAATAAAGCTTTTAACTTCATATTTTCAACTTTCCATCTAAAAAACTTTGGTAATCATCACAAATCTTTTGCACATCACTGCCAAAAGTTACTTGCCTGCCTTTGTGCAGCCACAATATTTTACTGCACATACTTCTTACCTGGTTCAGAGAATGTGATACCAATATCGTTGTTGCACCACCGTTAATTATCTCTTTCATCTTTGCTTCACTCTTTTTGCGGAACGCTCCGTCGCCAACACTCAATACTTCATCAAGTATTAAAATATCAGGGCGTACCATGGATGCTATCGAAAACGCCAGTCTTGATTTCATCCCGCTGGAAAGCTGTTTAAACGGCCTGTCCTCAAATTCTTTCAACTCCGCAAAGTCTATTATCTGCTCGTAGGTTTCATCCATAAATTTACGGGTATAACCAAGCATAGCGCCACGCAGATAAGCGTTTTCTTTCACCGTTAAATCACCGTCAAAACCACTGCCAAGCTCTAAAAGCGCTGCTATTGTGCCGTGTCTTGTAATACTTCCTTCCGACGGACGCATAATACCGGATACCGCTTTTAGTAGCGTTGATTTTCCTGCGCCGTTAGTACCGATAATCCCCAGCATATCACCTTCATTAAGGCTAAAGGTAATATTCTTATTTGCCCAAAATTCTTTAACGTGGTAATCGCCTTTTAATCTGCGCACAACGTATTCTTTTAAACCTATACTTTTAAAATCGCCGGTAATATATTTTATTGATACGTTTTTAACCTGTAATATCTCTTTCATCAGTTAACCTTAAACATAATATAAAAATTTGTAGTTATATTTTTTATACACCCAGCAGCCAATGCCAAATAAAACCAAAGCATATCCTGCCAAAAGCAGATGCAGCCATAAATCAGGCATGGTATTATGCAAAACAACACTGCGGAAGTATGTTATACATACAAAAATTGGGTTGCAGTAAAACAAAGTCTGCAAATTTTGAGGCAAAATATCTATGCTGTAAAAAATTGCAGAACCGTACATTATAACTCTTGTAAACAAACTATATAAGTACTGAATATCTCTGAAAAAGATATACAAAGCCGATAAAATAAGCCCCATACCTAAATTGATAAAAACAAGGCAAATGATCGGGTAAATTAACAATAAAAAATTGAAGGTAAATATAACGCCGTCCGCAGCAATAAAGCAAAAATAAATAACTAAAATTATGCCGAAGTTTATTAAAGCCGATACGTTTTTTGAAAATAAAAACAGATACTTTGGTACATTAATTTTGCTAAAAATCTTAGCATTACTCATCAAAGCATTCATGCCTTCATTAGTAGATTCTGCATAATAATTAAAAACAATTAAGCCACTGAACAAATAGCTTATATAATGAGGAATATCTCGGCTAAAGAAATGACCAAAGATTGTTGCCATAATGCACAGCATAAATAGCGGAGATAAAACGCTCCAGAACATACCTAAAATAGTTCGCTTATATTTTTTTTTAAAGTCACGTTTTACCAATTCTTCAAAAAGGAAATGATAATTTTTATATTTTAAAAACATTTAAACTCCTATTTTATTTACAGAATCGTTTAATATAATCAAGTAAAAACCGTAACGGTTTTGTTGCTTTCCAAGTTCTGGAATTCCGTATTGTATTATATTTTTGCTGAACATTTTTCAGCTTTTCATTTTGTTTTTTTATTTTAGCTTTTAAACGATTTATTTCATCCGCTTTTTTAAAACCAAACAACTCATAATAATCTTCTTGTGTAAAATTAACTAATCCGTCTCCTCCCATGACAATCCATTCTTCATAATTTTCAGCCCAGTCTTTAAAATATAAGAAAGCTGCTAAATTGTTCCAAGGTTTTGTTGACATACTTCTTGAATCCATAAAATGTATTATCCTATATTTATCATTATGTCCAGCTTCTATTGAGCCAACTGGTTTGTTAAAAACTATATCCAATTCTTTTACTGTTATATTTCTCTTATACGCTATGTAAGAAAGTATTTTTTCTTCAACGCCACCACATTTTATATCTTTTGTATTCTCAAAAGCCTTTAAAATATCATCTTCGTTAACATTATATTTATTCAATTTATTACTAAAAAAAACTACTCCTCCACTGCATCCACTAATATAATCTCCTTCTTTAATAAAAGAAGCAAAATTTAAAATTGGATTCCACTTAATTACTTGCCTCCAAGCAATTCCTTCTTCAATAGAAAAAATTTCTGAAATATCAGCAGTTACAATAATATCAGTATCTAAAAATAAAACTTTTTCATATCTTTTGACTAACTTAAACCCAAACAATTTTGGAAGAATGTAAATGCCCCATCTCCTTTTAATTGATTCATCTATAATTTCTTGATAATCATCTGGAAACAGGATTTCTTCAAAAATAATATTATTGTGCAACCGCCGCAAAAGAGTTTTGTCGCGGGGGGGTAGACCATCGTGGTAAATTATTATATCACAGGCTTTTAATAATTCATACGAGTGTTTTTGCAAACTCATTATTACATTCGCCGCTGTAAATGCGTAATTAGCACTTATTGCAAAAAAGATGCAATTTTTGTTCATTTTTTTCTTGCCCCTTTTATTTAATTATTTAAGAAAAATATCATTTGTTAGATTTGTTAATTAAACAAACAATTCTGCTAATTATATATGAACCACATAATACAAAAACCAAATACTTATGAAAATTAGCTACTGATGATTTTCCTATTAATGTACTGCCAGTAAATATTTTTCTTAATACAATATGTGATAAATATAATTCAAGTGAAAGTGCCCCCCCAATTACACAATTGTTTATTAATTGTTTTGTTATTAATTACTTCTAAACAAAGCGCAACCCAGATTGCAATACTCGGTCCCAAAAGCAAGTATGGAGTTCTAAATGCGCCAACTAAACCAATTGGATGAATGTAAAAATATCCTATTCCAAGTATAAGTATCAACAATGAAAAAGTTTTTATATTAGAACTAATTTCTCTATTTTCATAAGATAAGATACCGCAATAACATCCCAACAAAAATACAGGTACTCTTGTTAAAGCTATTTCAATACCTTTAAACCATTTAGGATTTGCTTGCTTAAAAATGTAACATATAACGTAAACTATTATACATAAAATGATGATATAAAGCAGTCTGTTTACTTTTTCATTATTTAAAATGTACTTAAATACTATTGGATAAACAATATATAAAGGTACAATCAATGCAATAAACCAAACTTGTCCATTTCCATCTATCCAGAAAGAGTAAAAAGTTATATTTTTTATAAATTTTAAAATATTACCGTCTCTTAATATACATGTATAAAACCAATAAACCCCATCAATCATAATCAAGGGTATAAAAATTCTATACAATCTATTAATATAAAATTTCCTAATGTTTTCATTGCTTTTTAGCGAATAATACAAGCATACCCCTGATAAAAATAGAAATACTTCTACGCCGCAATTACCATGTTTTAAAATACCCTCTAAAACTTTTAATGGTTTACTTAACGTAAAATTTTTCATTTCGAGACCATGAAATAATATTATCCACAATATAGAAAATCCATATAGTTCATTTCTATATTTGCTTAGAATATTCCATTTTATCTGCATTTATTTGCCTCGCTGTTTATAATGATTAAGTTTCTTCCTTTACTATTACTATCATTAAGAACGGTTTTTATCTTATAACTATCTTCCAATAAAATAGTTGTATTAATCATTTCTGGATAAATTACAATTTTTTTCTCTTTTAAACATTTTTCTGCAATAATCCATTCTCTCCCTGGAAACGGAGCTGAATAACTCATCCATGAACCAGTAAGATAAAACTCCTTTCTATTAATTTTTTCCCACAAATCTACATTAAAATTTATTTCACTTTTTGGTGTGCCAATTAAACATACATGTGCTTTGTTGGACGCAATTTCAAAAGATTTTTTTATAGTATCAGATGAGCCAGCTGTTTCAAAAACGTAATTAAAACCTTCTCCGCTGGTGATACTATTTACTAAGTCTTTCCAGTTTTTATCACTAGTATTTACAACATTATTAGCTCCACATTTATAAGCTAGTTCATTATGTACGTTATTTCTTACAAAAACTGTTATATTTTTTGCTCCAATAGTTTTAGCCATTTGTACAGCTAGACTCCCTATTGTTCCCAATCCTAAAACTGCAACATTACTATTGCTAATATAACTATTTTGATAAAAAGCATGTAAAACAACTGTTAATGGTTCTATAAAAGCAGCTGTATTAAAATCTATTTCATTATTAATTTTTAAAACATTTTCTTCAGGCACAACAACATATTCTGCCATTGCCCCTTCCCGCCTAGAACCTATAAAATTATAATTTTTACATAATGAATAGTTTCCATTAAAGCAATCATTACATTTCATGCAAGGAATGAGTGGTATACCTGATACATGATCACTAATACTGATATTCTTTACATTTTTGCCTATTTGACTTACTATACCAGAGAATTCATGACCTAATGTAATTGGATAATAATGAGCTCCATTACTAAGAATCCTAGGTATATCACTGCCACATATGCCGCACGCTTTCACTTGTACTTTTACTTCATTATCACCAACTATAGGTTCTTCAATATTTTCTACCTTTAAAACAGCATTTTTATAAATTCTTAGTGCTTTCATATTTTACCTTTTTAATTATAAATTTATCGTTTCCATCATATAATTGATTTTTACTGCATAGTTATAATTTTCTACTATATATCTTACTGATTCTTTAACTAATTCTCTTGGTGTACATTGCAGTTTACCATCACGAACCTTCATATATTGTAATGGCATATATTGATGTAAAATATGTATTGGAATACCACTTTTACTTAAGTTAGCAAATAGTATCTCTATAGCATTTTTTATTCTTACATCCTCGAAATAATATCTGCTTCTGTCAGAAAAACTATATTTTCTAAGTAATAATTTTTCTAATGCTGTTCCTTGATAATATTTTTTCCAATTATTATCATTTTCAAGCATTACTTTTTCTAAAATCTGCCTAAAGTTGCTTCTATTATTTTTATCTTCAATTAATTCATCTTCAATCATACTTAAAGCAAATAATGCTTCTCTTGCGGCATATGTTAACGCAGGACCAACTTTAATAATAGCTATACCGTCCTCAACCATCTCTCTAAGTTTTTCATAAGGCTGATAGTCAGTTGAATGTCCTTCAAAAACAAGATTTGGATATTGTTTTAATTTGCTATTTAATGCCTTGGCTTGGTATCTGTCATACTGGTGTATATCCGTTTCAGAAAATTCAACGCCAGGCTGTACAACTACTGCTATAATATCTTTCCACGCATTTTCTAATCCTAATGCAGCAAATGCTTTATTATATGCAACTAATGTTTTTTCAAAATCATGTGTATCTGTAACATTAAGATTATTACTTTCATCAACAGCACCGCCAGGAACTGGTATTTCGCTACCTATGACAAATACCGGCCGTACTGATTCAGGCTCTGTTTTTAAAAGTTCGTTATAAGCTTCTATACATTCTTTATACAAAATTGCCCCTCTTTGAGCTATAATGTCATCGGATAATCGGTAATTCCTATCATCATCGGCGAGCATCATGCTTGTATCCAAATGAATTTTTGTATATCCAGCTTTGACACAATCTCTAACTAAAACCTTTGCATTCTCCATAGCTTCCTGTGCAGGTAAACTGCTCCATGGCAACGGACCTAAATGATCGCCGCCTAAAATAATTTTGTTTCTCTCTATATTTAGATCATCTGCAATTTTATAAACATAGTTTTTAAAATCAGCAGAAGTCATACCCATATACCCGCCAAATTGGTTTACCTGATTTGACGTTGCTTCAATTACTACAATATCATCATATCGCAATGCCTGTTCCAATACGGTTTCTATAACTAATTTATTAGCACTGCAAAATGAAGGTATACCGCTGTGAATCCCCATACGCCTTTTTTCTAATATTTTCAAAAGTTCATTTTTCATATTATTCACCCTTTTTAAAAAAATAACTATCTTTTAACAATTTGAATATTTCCATATCATTAGCATAAGTAATTTTTAAATTGAGCACGTCTGTCGGTATAACTTTCATCTTTATATTATTATGTAGTGCTATTGCGCCGGCAGAAGTCATTTCCGCAAGCTCTTCATCTGCAGCATTTTGATATATATCATTTATTAATTTAAATTTAAATGCTTCTGGACTTGCGCCGCTTACCAAAAATTGCCTTGGAATAACCTCTACAAGCATATTATTCTCGTTAATTCTATAACAAGTATCATATTGACATGCTCCCAATGTAGCTCCACCAAATTCATTTACTGCATCAATAACAGCAGTAATGCCATCAGTGTCTACATATGGATGCGTTGCATCATGAATTAAAACTACATCATCATCCGCTGCAAAGCCACTTAAAAACAGTAACCCGTTTTTCACAGATTCCGATCTATTTATTCCGCCTTCAGCGACATAAACAGCTTTATCTTTACTATTTATTCTATTAATAACACGTTTAACAAAATTCACCCATTCAGGATTAGATACTATTACAACATCATCAATCGACTCAACCTCCAATAATGCTTTTAAAATGTACAGAAATATAGGTTTTGAGTCAATCCTTACATATTGTTTGGGTATATCTGCCCCAAATCTATTACCTACTCCGCCCATCATCAATAAACAGTGATTCATTAAATATCTATCTCCTCAAATAAAGATTTAAATGATTTGCTTCTAATCTCTTGAATATTTTTCTTTTTTATATCTAATTTTTCTTTGTATTTAATAGGTAATTTATCTAATAATAACCAATCTATTACCCTGTCACTATTATTAGTGTCAACATAATCGAAATGATTATGCATATATTTCTCATGTTTATGATATTGGTAATCATTGTTATATAGTGCTTCTAATAATTCATTAAAGGTTTCACAAACCTTTCCTGGTACATTTTCATCATAAGCACGATGAAATCCTCGTGTTGAAGAATATTGCACCTTATCAAAAACATATGCTAACATTGGTTTATTCAATAACGCATATTCATACATACTAGAAGAATAATCAGTTATCAACACATCTGTAACATAAAACAAATCATTAATATTAGGATATTTATTAAAATCAAAAAAGCATTCACTATATTTCTCATCTATAGGAATATTGTTAGAAACCCACGGATGCATTTTAAACAAGACTATTGAATTCGAACTTTTACAATACTCAAATAATTTTTCGAAATCAATTTTTTCATACGGATAATAAGCATTCTTTCTATTTTGTCCTCGATACGTTGGCGCAAATAAAATAATTTTTCTCTTTTCAAAAAAAGGATATGTTTTATATAATCTATCGATAACAGTTTGCATATTATCTTTATTTAAAAACGAATCCATTCTAGGCATCCCAGTTGGTATAACTTGTTCTTTTAATATTCCAAATTGCTCAGAGAAAAAATGTGAAATTTTCTCTGAGCCTGATATACAATATGTATATTGCCTATGGCAGCTAAAAGGACCAGGACATCCATAATGTCCCCATCTGCTATAACCTACTCCTTTAAAACCTGCCCCAGCATGCCATATCTGTATAAGTTTTGTATCATCTTTTAATCGTAACCAATCAAAAGCAGGTACATGATCATCTATTAAAATAATATCTGCTATAGAAAGAAAATATAAAAATTTAATAGAACTATATAAAGATACTTCAGAAGATGTCTTTTTTCGTAAGGAAAATAAGATTTTAAAATGCTTATTAAGTCCTCTGTCCATTAATCGCTGATAAATACTTTGCATATTAAGAGCTAATTTGTTATCCTGTTCAGACAAAAACAGTATATTTCTATTTTTTTTGTTGTGAAAGATTTTTCTCAAAAATAAATACGCTCTCTTAATATACTTTTGTTTATTATGTCTGAATACCTTAATCACTTTTTTTATAAATCTATAATAATTTGGTTTATCTTTTTTTAAAGACACTTCTTCTATATAACCTAAATTAGCTTTATTCATATTATAAAAAAGTAATTCTAAAATAGGTCTATCCGTATATTCATTTATCATAAATGTTACAGTATATGCTCCCTCACTTTTTCTATACCGAAAACATGCAGAACTACTTTCCAGATATTTTTCTTCTCCATTAAATTCCACTATTCCAAAAAATAAATTTTCGTCTGAAATCAATATTTTGTAAGTACCATTATTAATACATCTATTAATTCCACTGTTAGTAACATTCAATTTTACATAATATATTCTTTCGGTATAGTCTATTATTTCAAATTTTGCAACAGCATCACTTTCTTCATTTATAAGATAAAAAGATATATTTTCATCAGTTATATAACTTTGATTACTTAACTTAATTTTTAAACTTAAATATATTCTATCCCATATAATTTCTTCTAAAAATGCACTAATCCGTTTCATATTTACACCCATATTTATAATAGAATTTAATTATTTTTTAAATATACTGCAAAATTGTGATTGCATCTCTTGCTTATTGGTGGCAACTCTAAATAGTTACCATATAATCCACTTAAATAACTATCCCAACAAGAAAATGTTGGGAATTTGCAGCCTTCGAATTCAACTTCAACTGATTTTTCAAATTCTATTTTTAACATCCGTTCTCCTATTCCATAAAGCCCCCATGTTACTGCACCTACATATTCAGATATATCATAATTATTTGATAATGCAATTTTTTCCAATTTATCTACACATCTTTTTTTCCCGTAAAGCCTAGCTAAAGGTTTTAAAATATATTTAATATATTTTCTAAAAATATTTGTTCCTTCACCTAAATTGGCTTCTGTTAACAATAAAATTTTTCTATAAAAATTACATTTTTTATAAATATTTTTTACTTTTTCTAAGTCTTTTGGCAATCCGTCTATAGGAAAAATATCTATCCATAACATTTTGTCAAATTCATGGTTCATAAATTTGGAATAAATTATTGTATTTTTATCTACTATTTTGGCAAACGGTATATCATATCCAATTGATAATTTAGATTTAATTTCAATCTCTTTATAATTTGATTTAAAATTTCTAATTAACCATTCATAATCTTTCCTCGGCATACAAACATCTATATCATCATCCCATGGTATAAAACCTTTATGCCGTATTGCTCCTAATAATGTTCCTCCAGCAATATAGTATTTCAATGCGTTTTTTTTACAGAATTTATCTAATTCACACAACATTATAAATTCTCTATTTTTTATTTCGTTTAAATTTAACTGTTTCATATTATTTTTCTTCCACATACTCTATTTGGGGATTAAAACTTAACCCACTATATGTTCCTATTAAAAGATATTTAAATCTCTTTAACTTCTTATCATTATTATAAAAAACGATTTTTCCACTGTGAACTATCATTCTAGCTAATTCATACAAAAGTCCTTGAATCCCTTCTCTTTTATAAAGATACACATCATTTCTGTACAAATAAAAATATCTATTTAATCTTTCTGCCACATCTGTTGCAATATTAGCACCAATATTTGATTTTGATTTATGAATGACCATACTGTTATTAACTAAATAGCAAGGATACTTTCTAGATATTCTTCTTGTGTATTCCCAATCATCTGTCCAAATAAAAAATTCTTTTATCGGTAACCCTACTTCTTTTACAACTTTAATTGGTATAAACAAAGAAACAAAGGAGGCCATGACTACCATAACTAAATCTTTATTAAAATTTTTTACATTTCTAAACATAGTTTTTCTCTGCACATTCATCTTGCAAATACTGTTGTCTTTCCACAACACCTTACTGGAAAGAAAGCCATAGTTTTTAGAAAGTTCATTATCTACCTTTAAAAAAACGGCCAATGTAGTTGGTTGAGCAATACAATCATCATCCATTACCCAAACAAATTCATAATCATGTTCAACAGCATATTTTATACCAAATTGAAATCCACCCGCACCACCTAAATTAGATCCTGTATTAATATATTTGATTTTTTCATCTATTATATAGTTCTCAATAAATTCTTTTGTTCCATCTGTACTTGCATTATCAACAATGAAAATATCCAACACATCTTTTTTTGTCTGTGTTAACAATGCTTCTACGCACTCTTTTAAAAGTTCTTTTCTATTATAGGTAACTACTACTGCTGCAACATTCTTCATTATTCTACTTAAACTTCCTTTTTAGAAATCTAGCAATTTTCTTAGGCCAATCCTGTTTTTCCAAAAACACTACTGACATCTCTTTTGTCTTTAGCTTTTGTTTCTCCAGCCATACATTAAACAGCCTTTCCGCTATAAATCCAAATACCCTCGCTTCATACTGATTGTAACTCGTTATATCTATCCTTTTTTCCAGTTCAAAAAGTATATTGAACAGCCATCTACAATATTCATCGAACAATTCCTTTTTTATTAGAAACATATTCAAAATATGCAACCTGGTTCTGTTCATTACCTTGCTAAAGGCTTCGCTGTATTCTGGGTAAAACTCCGCTATTATTTTTTCTGTTTCGTCTAAGTCGCGTTTGTTATGTGCGTGTTCATATTGACTCCGCACTGTTTCTATGTAGTAATTACGCTTTACCGGTAGTATTACATCATATTTTTGGAGTAATTTTTCATAGTCAGTTCTATGTAAAATTACTGTTTTTTTCTTTTCTGCATTGTTTGTATGTAGGTTTTTACTTGCAAAGTACCTGCGGTAATGGCATAAGCCTATATAGTCACATTTTAAGTTTTTCCATGCCCAGTAAAGCCCTGTAAGCTCGCAGTAGTTGGCATTTTTAACAGATATATTATCGCCGGTGTTATCGCCTATATAACCTAAATCTACCTTGTCTTCCCTTCCTACGTGTATTGGTAAATACACATCTTCATCTGGCATCCAGTATTTTTTATGTGTTGCTACAAGTATTTTTATATCCACTTGTTATTTCAGTTCCTTTTCTGCAAGGTTTAATGCACTTTCTATTACTTCATCCATGTCATAGTATTTATATTCACCTAATCTGCCACCAAAAATGATGTTTGTTTCTTTATCTGCCATCGCTTTGTATTTTGCATAAAGCTGCTGGTTTTTCTCATCGTTTACCGGATAGTAGGCTTCTTCTCCCGGCTGCCATTCTTGCGAATATTCTTTCGTGATATAAGTTAACGGCTGCTTGCCATATTCAAAGTGTTTATGTTCTATTATTCTTGTATAAGGCGTTTCGCTGTCGGTATAGTTCATTACGGCTACGCCTTGGTAGTTTTCTTGGTCTTTTCGTTCGGTTTCAAACTTTAAGCCGCGGTATTCAAGATGACCAAGCCCATAGTTAAAATACTCATCTATTGCACCGGTATAAATTACTTTTTCGGCTATCTTTTGGTCTTTATCAAAACATATATTAAAGTCGCAGTTAAGCTCTACATCTACTCCATCAAGCAGCTTTTCTATAATTTGGTTATAGCCGCCAATTGGGATGCCCTGATAGCGATCGTTAAAATAGTTGTTATCATATGTATAACGTACTGGAAGGCGCTTAATTATAAAGGCAGGTAGTTCTGTGCATTTTCTGCCCCACTGTTTTTCGGTATAGCCTTTGATAAGTTTGGTATAAATATCTGTACCTACTAAACTGATTGCCTGTTCTTCCAGGTTTTGCGGTTCGTAATTTATAACCTTTCTCTGTTCTTTTATTATTTTTTCTGCTTCCTGCGGCGTTCTAATGCCCCACATTTTGCTGAAGGTGTTCATATTAAACGGCAGATTATATATTTCACCTTGGTAGTTGGCGACAGGACTATTGATGTAGTTATTAAATTCCACAAACTGGTTGATATAATTCCATACTTTTTTATTGCTGGTATGAAAAATATGCGCTCCGTATTTGTGAATGTTAATACCGTCTTTTTGTTCACAGTAAACGTTTCCGCCAATATGGTTGCGTCTTTCAACTACAAGACACTTTTTGCCTAATTTTTTAGCTTCATGCGCAAATACACTGCCAAAAAGTCCTGCGCCAACTATAAGATAATCATATTTCATGCTGCTAGTTTCCTTTTTTGAAAATTTATAATAAAACAATATTAAAATTACTTTATTGCTATTTCATAATTTAATAAGCACCTTTACATTGAAAAACTATCTTACCAGTCCTCCATAACAGCATTAAGTCAAGCCATACGCTCCAGTTACGCACATACCAGCTGTCAAGCTGTACTCTTTGTTTGTAATCTGTATCGCTTCTTCCGCTTACTTGCCACATGCCGGTGATGCCCGGTTTTACCATAAGATAGTCGTTGATGTATTCTCCGTACCTTATCATTTCGTCTTTGATGATTGGTCTTGGCCCTACCAGGCTCATTTCGCCTTTCAGTACGTTGAATATCTGCGGCAGTTCGTCTAAACTTGTTTTACGTAAAAATGCCCCGCTTTTTGTTATTCTCGGGTCGTTCTTTAATTTAAAGTCTTTTTCCCATTCTTTCCTTGCTTTCGGATCTGTTTTTAAAAGCTGCTCTAAACGTTCTTTAGCGTCTATGCACATGCTGCGGAATTTGTAGCAATTAAATTCTTTGCCGTTTTTGCCTATACGCCTATGTTTAAAGATTACCGGCCCCGGTGAGTCTTTATATATCCATAAGGCTATTACTATGAGTATTGGGCTTATAGCGATTGTGCCCGTTATGGTAAGCACGTAGTCAAAGATTGTTTTTATCCATCTGTTTATTGGCCTTGCAAGGTTGTTTTTAAGCCTTAACAGCATCAACTTTTCGTTAAAAAGGCTTTCTGCTTCTATGCCGCCCATTGGTACGCCTATTAGGTTTGGTATTACCCCCATGCTTTTTACTAAGGGCTGTACTTTGTAGATTAGTTTTGTTAGTTTACCTTGTTCTAAGCCGGGAGCTGCTATAAAGACATGGTTGATGTTATATTTTGTTATTACTTCTTCAGCGTCTGTAAATTTTCCGAGCACTGGATAATTTTCAAGTATGCCTTCTTCTACTTTGTTATCTTCTAAAAGTCCTATTATTTTATAGCCCATACCGGCATCATTTTTGATGCCCTGTACTAATAGTTCTGCTGTTTTGCCTGCGCCGATAATAAGTACCGGTATTTGCAAGAGCTGGTATTTTTCAAGTATCTTTTTTACGATATAGCGGAATACTACAAGCAATATAAAGCTCAATATCCAGAATACTGCGATAAACATTCTGGAAGTTGAACCTGCAATACGCGCTATATAGAGTAATATGATGATACTTGTAACAGCGTAGCAGCTGGTGCTAAAGAGTTTTTGGATTATCTGCCAGAACTGAGCGCGGCGGTTATAGAGCTGTTCAATATTTAAGAAGATGAGGTAAAGTAAGGGGAATACTATCCAGAAGTTAAGCCAGGAGATATGAAGGCTGTGATTACCGGTATAGAAGTTACGGAAGTTAAAGGCAAGTTCTTCTGCACATACTATGGCGATGTAGTCAACACAAATTAATACAAACGGTAGAATAATATTGGTATACTTATTTATTTTTTGCAGATTTTCTGCCACGTTTTCTCACCCTGGGCTTTAATTTTATCTAAATTAAAAATTTATAATATAATTGTACCATACCTTTACCCCCCCCGCAAGACATTTCCGCTAGAGTAAGTCTAACTTTTACTGGTCTTGGTGAAACTTTATCCCTGCCGGCAGGTTTGTGCGGCGGCGCAGTTTTACGGCAACCCGCACTGCCGGTGGTGCGTAGCAGTTACTTTTTATCTTTACAGCTAAAAGCTACTGCATTTTGCATTTATCATTAGCTTTAACTAAACAACAAACCCTACGGAAGATGCTGCTGGTATGAAGCGCAGACCAAAATCGCGACGGCTAAATCATTATTGTAGACATCATGCGCAAACACGCAACGGAGTCATGTTTGCGGACGCAAATAGGAGCGACGTTTTTGGCAAGCTGAATAAAAGCGACGTCTTCCGTAGGGTATTATTAGGCAACTCAGCTAAAAAAATAACGCCATCACAAACGTGATGACGTTATTAGATGATAATATTATAGTTTATTCTTACCTATTCCTATTTTCCCAGACCTTCTCTTGCCACAATTTTATCTAAAATTTCTGCGCCTTTAAAAACTACCTTATCACACTGAATTTCAGGTTCAAAATACTTTGGTTTAACTTCACAGCAATCATAACTGCCTGTTTCGGCTTTAAAAGTATCAACAAATTCTTTGCAAAGTTCTCTTACCTTACAGCCTTCTTCTTTACCGTTGCGTTTTACATACAGTGTACTTAACACCATGCACGCACCGGTAACCACGCCGCAGGCAGCACCTGCACCCATACCGCCGCCAAAGCCTGCCGCAATTTTAAGCGCCTGCGGCGGCAGCTGCATGTTATAAGCCCAGTTTGCTCCATAAAGAATTTTTTCGGCACAGTTAAGGTTCATTGCCTTGCCGTAACCTTTTTGCAATAATTCAAGCAGCATTGTTATCCCTCCTATAACTCAAAATCCACTGCTTCACCTTTTTCCAAAGATGCCGGAACATCTATTAAACGCTGGTTGCGCGAACCGCGGTACGGAAAGTCCAAATCGCGCTGCGCGAGAATAAACGGCCCGTCTACCAGTACGTTAATTTCTTCAAGTACCGGCAGATTTTTTACTTCGTTATATACATAACCGGTATAGCACCATACGTTCAGCCCCGGTTTAAGTTTTTTTATTGCCCGCAAAAATTCCAATACGCCGTCTGCCTGGACAAGCGGGTCGCCGCCGCTTAAAGTTATGCCCCTGTGCAACGGTGTCAGCCTTTGCACCACGTCCTTAGCCAAATCCTCCGGCGTATATTCCGTGCCGCCTTCAAACGGC
>ULSH01053381.1_pt1 | contig 28892 bp, 20 predicted proteins | sample 1956151 | NCBI WGS metagenome assembly ULSH01 (sample SAMEA4835702, study PRJEB28245) | human gut metagenome | biome: gut microbiome; material: fecal sample | place: Denmark | collected 2008 | reverse complement strand
AAAATTACTGCCTTTTTCTTTAACCACCAAATATTTTCAAAAGAATTTTCAAAGAAATTTTACTATTCGAGCCGTAAACCCTGAAATTCAAAAGTTTAGTCCGCAAAGAATTTTTCGCCGAATCTGAGAGCCAAAAATCCCGGCCGGAATATTTTTTAATGTTTTAAACGGATTTCTTTGAAGATTAAGAAAAGAGGAGTTATATTTGTAAAATATTAAAAGCTTGTTTGAAATTATCTGTCGATACCACGGCAGGTGACCGTTGTGAGATTTTTCAGAACGATGGGTCTCTATCGTGACCGAAAACGGACCGGGAAACGCTGAGGCGCCGACAAAGCCGCGCGGCTTCCGGACAATAACATGAAGCAGAACATCCAAGAATAATTTAAAGCCAAAATATAATATGGAACCCAAATACAGAAGAATATTACTGAAACTGAGCGGAGAATCACTGATGGGCCGTCAGGGTTACGGCATAGATCCCGAACGTCTCAACGAATACGCACGCCAGATCACTGAAATCGTGAATCAGGGCGTAGAAGTGGGCATCGTCATTGGCGGCGGAAATATTTTCCGCGGGCTACAGGGTGCCGCAAAAGGCTTCGACCGCGTCAAAGGCGACCAGATGGGGATGCTCGCTACAGTCATCAACTCACTTGCCCTGAGCTCGGCGCTTGAAGACGCGGGCCAGAAAGCCGAAGTGTTCACCGCCATCAACATGTATCCCATAGGGAAACACTACAGCAATCGAGCGGCCATCTCCGCAATGGAATCGGGCACGGTTGCCATCATGGCCGGAGGCACGGGCAACCCATTCTTCACCACCGACACGGGCGCCGCGCTTCGCGGAGTCGAGATCGGAGCCGACGCCATGTTCAAGGGAACCCGCATCGACGGCGTCTATACCGCCGATCCGGAGAAAGACCCGACAGCCACCAAGTTCGACAAAATCACCTACGACGAAGTGCTTGCGCGCGGTCTGCGCGTCATGGACCTCACCGCAACGGCTCTCTGCAAGGAAAACAATCTGCCCATAGTGGTCTTCGACATGGACACCCCGGGCAACCTGGCCAAAGTCATAGCCGGCGAACCCATCGGAACACTCGTTTATTAAAATTCATAAAAACATATATCATGGACGTAAAAGATTATCTGACTCCGGCCGAAGAGAAAATGGAACTCGCGGTGGCTTATCTCGACGAGTCGCTCGCACATATCCGCGCCGGCAAAGCCAATCCGAAAATCATCGACGGCATCCGCGTTGAATATTACGGCAGCGCAGTGCCCATCTCCAACGTGGCCAACGTGTCGGTTCCCGACGCTCGCACAATCGCCATCACCCCTTGGGAAAAGGCAATGTTCAAGGAGATCGAAAAAGCAATTATCAACTCCGATCTCGGAGTTACACCAGAGAACAACGGCGAAGTCATCCGCCTCTGCATTCCGCCGCTGACCGAGGAACGCCGCAAACAGCTCGTAAAGCAGTCGAAAGCCGAAGCCGAAAACGCTAAAGTTTCAGTGCGCAACGCACGCCGCGACGCCATCGACGGACTGAAAAAAGCCGTAAAGCAGGGAATGCCGGAGGACGTTTCGAAAGATGCCGAAACGACCGCACAGAAACTTCATGACAAATACATGAAGAAAATCGACGAGCTCTTCGCCGCCAAAGAAAAAGAAATTCTGACAGTATAATCGGCTGCCAACCGATAAAAACCATCAAAGGCTTCGTCAATCCTGGCGGAGCCTTTATTTATTTAAATCAATGGTATCGCTATGGCTGTTAGAGAGGTATTGTCGCCGATAAATTCCATGGAGAAACAGAGTCCGGAGGGTGTGACGGCAGTGGAAGATGATAAATCAACTTCGATGCGGCTGACGGTCAGGGAGGGATCGGAGGCGGCTTTGAAAACGGCTTCTTTGGCGGTCCACAACCGCAAAAGAGATTCGTCGGACAGAGGAGCCACGGCTGATTCGGCATCAGTCAGGAATTTCCGGGCTATGCGGCGAAGCTGCGGGCGGAAACGTTCGATATCGACGCCGACAGGACCTTCGTTTCTGACAGCAAGCACCGCCCGGTCGGAACAATGGCTCACGGAAATATAAGAATCGACTCCTTCGACAACGGGTGCGCCGTCAGCATCGTGAGTGTATCCGGCCTCAGGGCCGAAAGCGTCGTGGACCAGCTTAAGCACGGCCTCGCGCTCGGCACGGCGTTTTTCGCCGGGAGCGCTCGAAGTGATATCACATATATATAAGGTGACACCGAAGCGTTCTATGAAGCGGGAGGAAACCATCATCAGACGGCTGACGCGGGCTGCTGGATGTCGGGCATAACCTTGACGCGCACAGAGGAGATGCGATGATTATTTATGTCAAGAATCAGGAAGCGGCAACGGCCATAGACAAGCGGTTCCTTTTCTTTCGGGAAGTCGCCGCGGATGGCGAGAAGCATTCCGGCGAGAGTCTCGCACTCCTGGGTCACGTCAGCGTAATCCTCCTCTTCCAGTCCGGTTATGCGGAAGAAATCGCTGAGAATAGTCTTTCCGTCGAAAATAAACGTGTCGTCGGGCAACTTCTTGTAGGTCTTTTCCTCGTCGTCGTACTCGTCGTTTATGTCACCGACAATCTCCTCGAGCACATCCTCGAGCGTGACGAGCCCCTGCGTTCCGCCAAATTCATCGACCACGATAGCCATGTGGATTCTCTTTCCGCGGAAATCCTCGAGAAGGTCGTCGATCATGCGCGATTCAGGGACGAAGTAGGGCTTGCGCAAGAGTTTGCGCCAGTCGAAATCATCGGAAACTGAACCTATGTAAGGAAGTAGGTCACGAGAATAAAGGACGCCTTTTATATTGTCCTGCGTGCCGCTATAGACCGGCAGACGCGAATAGCCCGACTCGAGCACCACATCCATCACCTGGCTGAACGAGGCCGAAAGCTCTATGTCGGTCATATCGACGCGGGGTGTCATGACCTCGGAGGCCGTGGTGTCGCCGAAGCGGAGAATTCCTTCAAGCATCTCCTTGTCGTCCGAAGCCTTCACGTCGGTTATCTCCAGCGCTTCCGAAAGCTCCTCCGGAGTCACGTCGTGGCTCTTCTTGACCACCATCTTGTGAACAATGCCCGAACTGCTGACAAGGAGCGCAGAGAGAGGACTGACCGCTGCCGAGAGGGCAGACAGTGGAGCGGCGGCGAAACGCACCCAGCGCATATTGTTGGAATTAGCCATCAGCTTGGGAAGAATCTCGCCGAAAAGCAAGATTAGGAATGTCAGGAGGACGGTCTGAAGAATGAAGCTGAGAACCGGAGGCATCCCGGAAAAAACCGGGCCGAGGGCGAAGTTACAGAGCACCACAATGGTCACATTGACCAGATTGTTGGCTATCAGAATTGTCGCGAGAAGTTTTTCGGGAAAAGATATGAGCTTTTTCACTCGCTGGCCCACGGATTCCTCCTCCAGCTCCTCGAGCTGAGGTTGCGTCAGGGAAAAGAAAGCGATCTCGCTTCCGGAGACGAAGGCCGACAATATGAGAGCAAGCAGAGCGCAAGCGAGCGCTATGATCTGCGAAAGGCCGAAATGCGTGGCTACCGCAATGACAAAAGCCGGAACCGACAGCAATGGTTCGGCCGATGGTAAGGGATCTATGTCCAATTTTACGAGTTTTTGGTTTATACTGAGCGCGGCAGCTCCGACGATATCCACGGTGAGCCACCCGCAATAAATCAGCCACAAAGTTAACAACCTTTTCGTTAACGTCCAAATATTATGGTATTATGAATTAAAATCAGTAACTTTGCGGCTCAGAAAACTAACAGAAAAAAGATTAAACTGAACATGTCACTCGATAACATAATTTCGGAAGCGGTAGCAAAAGCCGTCAAAGAACTTTACGGAGTCGATGCCGCTCCGTCATCCATCACGCCCCAGACCACACGCAAGGATTTCGAAGGAAACCTCACCATTGTCGTGTTTCCATGGGTCAAGGCGGCGCGCAAGGCGCCTGAGGCTGTAGGCAAAGAAATAGGCGACTGGCTTGTGGAAAACGAGCCGGCGGTTGACCGCTACAATGTGGTCAAAGGTTTCCTGAACCTGGTTATTGAACCGACCTTCTGGTCGTCGGTCCTTCAGCATATTCTCGAGACAAAAGACTACGGAACCGTCACGAGCACCGAAGAGTCGCCCCTGGTCATGATCGAATACTCGTCGCCCAACACCAACAAGCCACTCCATCTGGGCCACGTGCGCAACATCCTGCTCGGCGATTCGCTGTCGCGCATCCTTGGAGCATGCGGCAACCGCGTGGTCAGGACAAACATAGTCAATGACCGCGGAATCCACATCTGCAAGTCGATGCTTGCATGGCAGAAATGGGGCGACGGCGTCACCCCGGAAAAAGCCGGAAAGAAAGGCGACCATCTGATAGGCGACTTCTATGTGCTCTTCGACAAGCATTTCAAAGCCGAAGTCAAGGAACTGATGGAAAAAGGGATGAGCGAGGACGAAGCGAAAAACGCCTCTCCCCTCATGGCCGAGGCCCGCGAGATGCTTCGCCGCTGGGAGGCCAAGGACCCCGAAATACGCAGCCTCTGGGAAATGATGAACTCCTGGGTATATGCAGGCTTCGACGAGACCTACGACCGAATGGGCGTAGGGTTCGACAAAATATACTACGAAAGCTCCACCTATCTCAAAGGCAAGGAGAAAGTGCTCGAAGGGCTTGAGAAAGGCCTGATGTACCGCAAGGATGACGGCTCCGTCTGGGCCGACCTGACTTCCGACGGCCTCGACCACAAGCTGCTCCTGCGCTCTGACGGCACCTCCGTATATATGACTCAGGACATCGGCACCGCACAGATGCGCTTCGCCGACTATCCCATCGACCGGATGATCTATGTCGTCGGCAACGAGCAGAACTATCACTTCCAGGTGCTCTCGCTTCTTCTTGACCGACTCGGGTTCCAGTGGGGCAAAGATCTTGTCCACTTCTCCTACGGCATGGTCGAGCTCCCCGAAGGCAAAATGAAGAGCCGCGAGGGAACCGTGGTGGATGCTGACGACCTCATGGACGAGATGGTCACGACGGCCCGCGCCGTCAGCGGCGAACGCGGCCAGCTCGAAGGCGCTTCCGAAGAAGAAGTCAAGGATATAACGGAAATGGTGGGTCTCGGCGCACTGAAATATTTCCTTCTGAAAGTCGATCCGCGCAAGAACATGACCTTCAACCCGAAGGAGTCCATAGACTTCAACGGAAACACCGGCCCGTTCATCCAATACACCCACGCCCGCATCCGCTCAGTGCTCCGCAAGGCGGCTGACGAAGGCTTCACCACCGGCGAGTTCATCACTGTGGCTCCCGGCGAACGCGAGATAGCGCTCATACAGCGTCTGGCCGACTATCCTTCGACCGTGGCCGAAGCCGGCAACTCACTCAGCCCCGCGCTGATCGCCAACTACGTCTATGAGCTCGCCAAGGAATACAACCAGTTCTACCACGACTGCTCCATACTCAAGGAGAGCGACGAATCGAAACGCTCGCTCCGTCTGGCACTCTCGGAGACCACAGCACGCACCATAGCCTCGGCCATGGGACTGCTCGGCATCCGCGTTCCCGACCGCATGTAAAGAAAAGCGGCACGATATTTGCATATATCCCCTAACGTAACAATCACATTCCACACATTAAAATATGGATATCAACAATTACTTCAACACTCCCTCCGGTTCATTCGACGGCACTCTTGCCGGTCAGATGAATCTCGTCATGCGCCGCGTGTATCTCAAAATGACTCTCGGCCTGATCGTGACAGCTCTTGCGGCCTATCTCGGAGCCCACTCCATGGCGCTTCTCGAATTCTTCGCCGCCCACCCCATGACAATGCTTCTGCTTTTCGTGGCCGAAATCGGTCTGGTGATAGGAATAACTTCAGGAATCAACAAACTCAGCTCTCCCATGGCGACGGCTCTTTTCTATCTCTTCGCCGTGGTCAACGGAGTGGCGCTTTTCCCGATATTCCTCGCCTATACCAGCGTTTCGATCTACAAGACATTTTTCATCACCGCCGCAGTCTTCGGCGCCATGACTGTCTATGGATTCTTCACGACCAAAGACCTCTCCCGCTGGGGACAGTTCCTTTTCATGGCACTCCTCGGTCTCATCATCGTTTCTCTTGTCAACATTTTCCTCAAGAGCACCACAATGGAATGGCTCATAAGCTTTGCCGGAGTGTTCATCTTCATCGGTCTGACCGCGTGGGACACCCAGCGCATCAAACAGATGGCAATGCTGGCCCCCGTTGAAGCCGCCGGAAAGATTGCCACCATCGGCGCTCTCAATCTCTATCTTGATTTCATCAATCTCTTCCTCTATCTGCTGCGTTTCTTCGGAAACCGCAACTGATCCCACCCCCGATACTGAAACGAACTTACCGAAAACCGCCGAAATCATCCCGGCGGTTTTCTTTTATCCTGCCGGATTGACGGCAAAACTTTTATCACGCGAAAACTCTTATACATTATATAATATATAGGAATCAAGACACTGTATTCATCTTCCGCAATCATGAACATAGCCCCTGACATACTCCATCTCGTCGGAAACACGCCCATGGTGAGAATAAACCGGCTCAATCCCAACCCGGCCGTCAATATATACGCGAAACTCGAAGGATTCAACCCCACGGGAAGCATCAAGGACCGCATAGCAGTCAAAATGATCGAGGACGCCGAACGTGAAGGACGCCTGCGAAAAGGGATGACCATAATCGAACCTACTTCCGGCAACACCGGCATAGGGCTTGCCGTCATCGGGGTAGTCAAAGGTTATGACGTGGAGATCGTCATGTCCGATGCCGTTTCCGAAGAGCGTCGCACCATCATCCGCTCCTACGGCGCCAAAGTCACCCTGACGCCCGGCGACCAGGGAACCGACGGAGCCATCCGCCACGCCCGCCGGCTCGTGAAAGAGAATCCGGGCCGATATTTCATGCCCGACCAGTTCGGCAATGCCGCCAACTACATGGCCCATTACGAGCATACGGCCCTCGAGATATGGGCGCAGACCGAGGGGCGCATCGACTATCTCGTCTGCGCGCTCGGCACTTCCGGGACCATCATGGGCCTCTCCCGCTTTATGCGTGCACTCAAGCCCGACATAAAGGTTGTCTGCGCCCAGCCCGTCAAAGGCCATTACATACAGGGGCTGAAAAACATGGAGGAAGCCATAGTCCCCGCCATATACCGTCCGGAGCTGATCGACATTCAGGAAATGATCGAAAGCGAGGAAGCGATCGAGATGGCGCGGCGGCTCATATCGGAAGAGGGCATTTTCGCGGGCATGAGTTCGGGCGCCGCCATGCTTGCGGCCGCCCGCACCGCCTCACGGATTGAGAGCGGCAACATCGTTGTGGTCTTTCCCGACCGCGCCGAAAAATATCTCTCCACGGTCATGTTCCGTCCGTTCACAACGCCTGAATCATAAAAGCATGGCCGCATTGCAATTTTTTTGTAACTTTACACGCTGAAAGGCACATCTGTGTTGTTATAGAATTATGGAAACAAACTTACGATACCGCAACGAGGACGACAGATGCTACGGCGCCACCGGAATGACCGTGGCTCTCGTGGTCATGGAAGGCGAAGACCTCCTCTCTGTCGTCAACCTCGACGCTGAAAATGCCGACGGACTGATCGAATACGCCGGCGAATACTTCTTCAACGGCAATCCGGGCCTCTCCGCCAAAAGCGCGTGGAACACCATACTGAAACATTTCAACTGTTCGATGGCAGCCGCCATAGGCAATGTCATGTGTCGCCGCTACATTCTTGACCGCGAGCGCATGGATGACACGACAAAAAAATTTCTCCTAAAGCTGATGATCGAGGAAGGCCATGACACATGTGACCTTGACGACGACGAGACACGCCGCCTTTTCGACAAAAACTTTGTCTATCTTACCCGCGTCTTCACCCATCAGGGCGTCCAGAGCGTCTGCCACGATTTCGCCGATGTGCTCAAGCGCCGGCGCCGCATGAGCCGTCTCGACATTCTCGAGCAGCTCCGCTCTCTGCGTATGCTCTGACCGTTTCGTCGAGCACCAGCGCCGCCTCGGTCCCCATATTGAACAGGAGATCCACGGCGCTCATTCCCGAAAGAAATCCGAATTTCGACTCCCGCACCTGATAATATGGCACAGGCCTTATTTCCGGGAGCGATTTCCTGCGGCAGTCCCTCCCGGTGAATTCACCCGGAGCGCCGTAGGTCACCTCGGTGTCTATCTGCAGATATTTCAGCAACAGGCGGTCGAGATCCTCTATCCACTGAGTCAGCGGCCGCCCGGCGGCCGCCGCCGTAAAAAGCGGGGCGAAATCATCGGCATAGAATTCAAAAAACGGTGTCCGTCCGTAGGCCGACTGCAAGGTGACCCAGTGGCGGTGCCACCACGCGTCGTGAGCCGAGATGACAATGTCGCTCCAGCGCGCCGCCGTCATCGACACCGGCTTTTCTATAGGCACCGTCAGTCTTACCGGCCCGTGAGTGTCGGCTATCTCGCAGCGGTGAGTCTCCTTACGGCGTTTGTCGAAACTCAGCGACGTGTCGATCACGGCCTTGCGGCTTGCGGCTATGGCCGCGAAATACTCCACGGAGCCGAGATAGCGCGGCGCAAGGATTATGCCGTCGAGAATCTTCGGAGCGTAGCTCATTCCTCGAATCCGGGATTGGCGTTCTTGAGGATGCGGTTCCAGCGGATGCCGCCGTTGAAAAGGCTCTTGTCCTTGTCGAAAGATATGAGCACCCTCATAGGCTTGCCGACGATATGATCTTCCGGCACGAATCCCCAGTAGCGCGAATCGAGCGAACAGTCGCGGTTGTCGCCCATCATGAAGTAATAGTCCATCTCGAAAGTATAGCTGTCGGCCGGCTTGCCGTCGATATATACGCGCCCGTCCTTCACGTAGGAATCCGTGTGATACTCATAGTTGCGGATCACGCGCTCATACATGGGCCAGTTCTCCGGCATCAGTTTGACCGTCATTCCCTTGCGCGGAATCATAACGGGGCCGTAGTCCTGACGCGTCCAGTTATCCGACAGACCGTCGGGGAAAAGGAACTCTCCCACCGGAGCCGGCTCGCGCACCAATGCTTTGAGGAGCCCCGATTTCTTCAGCTCTTCGACCGCTTTCGCCGTCAGCGGCAGATGATATATCGGACTGGCTGCAAGCGCCGACAGGTCGAAACCGGCCTGCGTCCAGTTCACGGCTTCAGCCGGATCGGGCTGCACGAGCGCCTGGGCTACGTCGTCGCGCGAAATTTTATAGCGTTCCCAGTCGGCGTCGGTCAGAGGCCTTACGGTCTGGAAAAGATAGTTGAACTGCACGTTCGCGGGCTGCGGCTGCTTCTTTCCGTTTATGAAAATGTCGCCGTTGACAATCTTAAGCGTTTCTCCGGGAAGCCCCACGGCACGCTTGACATAATTCTCGCGGCGATCTACCGGACGATAGACGATTTCGCCGAACTGCCCGGGATTGTTCATGACCACGTCGCGCCCGAAATATTTCACCAGAGTGTAGAAATCGGGATTCTGCATCTTGGTGGCCACGGTGTCGCCCGCAGGAAAATTGAACACCACGATGTCGCCGGTCTTGACGTTGCCGAGACCCTTCAGGCGATGGTAGCGCCATTGCGGCCACTCAATGTAGCTCTTGGTGTTTATGACCGGGAAAGTGTTCTGCACGAGAGGGAAATGCAGCGGCGTCATCGGCACCCTCGGACCGTAGGCCATCTTGTTGACCCACAGATAATCGCCCACGAGCAACGATTTTTCAAGCGATGAGCTCGGAATCTCGTAGTTCTGCCCCACGAACGTGAACACCAGATAAACCAGAATCAGCGCATAGACGATTGCATCGACCCAGCTCATCACGGTCCGCGTCACCTTGCTCTTGCTTTTCTTCCACCACGTGAAAGGAATATAGCCCGTTATATAGATGTCGAAAAGGAGGGGCAACAGCAGAAACACCCACGGATTTCCGAGCCAGATGACCCACAGAATGAAAATGAGGGTCACGATCCCGAAGCGCACCCAGCGCGTCTTCTTGGTGCGTGCCACCCTTTCGCGGAACGACAGCCGCTCCCGGCCGGTTTCAGTCTTGTTCTCTTCCATCGGTCGTCAGGATTTGATGATGTCGGTCAGTTTCTTGTCGCCCACAATGCGCTCCATAAGCTCGTCCATCGTGAGGAAACCTTTCTGGGTCGCAACCCACTCGGCCGCCACTACAGCTCCCAGAGCGAAACCCTCGCGGCTTTTGGCGCGGTGCTCGATCGTTATCGTATCGACGGGTGAGTCCCAGCGGATTATGTGCGTTCCCGGCACCTCGCCTTCGCGGCGGTGGGCTATAAGCAGCTCGTCGGCTGCCGCCTCCGGATTTTCCGTCCATGAACTGATGCGCTCGGTGGCGCCGATTATCCCGCGCGCCAGCGAGATGGCCGTTCCGCTCGGATGGTCAAGTTTGTGCACATGATGGATCTCCTCCATTTCGGGGCGATACTGCGTGAACTTGTCCATTAGCTTCGAAAGATAGGCGTTAAGGGCGAAGAAAATGTTGACGCCGATACTGAAGTTTGAAGTCCAGAAGAAAGTGGCGCCGTCGCGGTCACACATCTCCTTTATCTCCGGCATCCGTTCGGTCCATCCCGTAGTTCCGGAAACCACCTTGACTCCACGCTCGAAAGCGCGCACGTAATTGTCAAAAGCCATTGCCGGCACCGTGAACTCGATGGCCACGTCGGCGCTCTTGAATTCAGGGCTGTCGAATTTGTCCTGACTGTCTATGTCAATCACCGCCACAATCTCGTGGCCGCGCTCGCGCGCTATCTTCTCTATGGCGTGGCCCATCTTGCCGTAGCCGATCAATGCTATTTTCATATTCGGTTCTATTTTATGCAAATTTATAAAATTCGCCCGATTCTGCAAAACCGCTCCCCTCCAATCAACCTAATTTACTTTAGTCCAACCGGTCAAATTAGACCAATTAGCCCAATTTGTCTAAAAAATTTGAGTATCGGAGATGTGGTTTTATGTTAAAATCGCAAAATTCAAATGTTAAAAATGTTAATGGGGGGGGTAATTTAAAAATTTTTATAAGACTTTTGCATCTATAAGACAAAAAAGCACTAATCGTACCATCATTTCCAGCGTGGAAGCATCCCTTAAATCATACTGTCCGCACCGATTTTATTCCTACGTTTACCTACCAACAATGCCAATAATTTTTATCCCTATTTATTAACCTAACTAAATTAACATGAAAAGAAGATTATTGTTGTTTCTTACATGTTTGTCGCTCATGGCCGGAGTTGGCTATGCGCGTACCATCACAGGTACAGTTGTTGAAGCGGCAAATGATGAACCGGTTCTCGGTGCAACCGTAAAGTGCAAGGGCCAGGAGACAATAGGTACATCAACCGACATCGACGGTAAGTTCACCCTGAACGTTCCCGACAATGTGAAGACTCTGGTTGTGTCCTACATCGGTATGGTTCCCCAGGAAGTAGCTGCCACCGACGGTGTGGTTGTCAAACTGGTCGAGAACGCAACCAAACTCGACGAAGTGATCGTCGTTGGTTACGGTACAACTACAAAACGCAAAACAACCTCTTCAGTGTCAGTCATCAAGGCAGACCAGATCGAAGCTGTTCCGGTGCCTAACATCAGCCAGGCTCTCGCCGGTCGTGCCGCAGGTCTTATCGTTACCCAGTCGGGCGGTGGTCTTGACGCAGGCTCCAACATTTCAATCCGAGGCGGCGGCACTCCCCTCTTCGTTATCGACAACATCATCAGCGAAGAGCGTGAGTTCACCAACCTAAACCCCGCCGACATCGAAAGCATGTCAGTGCTGAAGGACGCCTCCGCAACCGCTATCTACGGTGCGCGTGCTGCCAACGGTATCATCCTCGTGACAACGAAACGAGGCAAATCAGGCAAGGTGAATGTTGACTACACATTCAACTACACTTTCTCCTCGCCGGCCGACCTTCCCAAGAAAGTCGATTCCTACACCGCAGCCCTCTATCAGAACCGCGGTTATCTCTATGACGGTCTGCAGGCTCCCTGGAGCGACGAAGCTCTTCAGAAATTCCAGGACGGCAGCGATCCCCGCAACTACGCCAACACCGACTGGCAGAAAGAGACCATGCGCAGCTACGCGCCTGAAATGCGTCACCTTCTGACAATCACCGGCGGTAGCGACGTCGTCAGATCCTACACCGCCCTGAGCTACTATGATCAGGAATCAATCTATCGCACGAACTCCAACACCTACAAGCGTTACAACGCGCGCCAGAGCGTCGATGTGAACCTGAAGGAAATCGGTCTCCGCGTAAACACCTCTCTCGAGGCATACCTGACCGACCGTCGTGACCCGAGCTCAAGCTACTATTATGTTTGGTCACACATCCAGAACAAGCGCCCGATGGAAATAGCCCGCAACCCGATGGGTCAGCCCTTCGCAACTCCTGACAACCCCCTCATCGACATCTCCTCCGACGGCGGTTATGTCAAGGCTCAGAACACCAACGTGCGCGGTACGATCAACGCACAGTGGGATCTCCCCTGGGTCAAGGGTCTCCGTATTCAGGGTATCGCCAGCTACTCTATTCTGAGTGTTCGTTCCAAGAGCTGGAACAAACAGGCAACAGCCTACAACTGGGAAGGCGAACCCCAGACAATCCCCATGCCCTCTCTGTCAAAGACAGCCAACTTCTATAACTTCTACAACACTCAGCTTCTCGCGAACTACAACCGCGACTTCGGCAAAAACAACGTGGAATTCACCCTCGGTATCGAGGCTTCAGGCTCAAGCTACGACAACAACTCTCTGAGCCGCTCGCAGTATGTTCTTGACGTCGATCAGATCGGCGCAGGTCCTGTCGATACTCAGGAAAACGCAGCCGAGAACGGTGTTCAGTGGCGTCGCGCTTCAGTCGTGTTCCGCGCCCACTATGACTACGCAGCCAAATACATGGCCGAGTTCTCCCTCCGTCATGACGGTACGGACAACCTCCCGAAAGACCGCCGCTGGGGAACATTCTACTCCGGTTCACTCGGCTGGGCCGTTTCAGAGGAAAACTTCTGGAAAGAGAGCAAAATCTCCGACGTTGTCAACATGTTCAAGCTCCGCAGCTCCTACGGTGAAATCGGTCTTGACAACGTGGCCCGCTACGCTTATCTGACCTCCTACGGTCTGAACAACACCGGCGCATATATCGGCGGCCAGTGGTATCAGACATTCAACGAAGGCTCTCTTCCCTCGCCCGACCTCAGCTGGTACACCCAGCGCGACTTCAACGTCGGCTTCGACTTCGGTATGCTCAACAACGCCATCTCCGGATCTGTCGATTACTTCTACAAATCGACCAAGGGCTACCTCGCATCGCCCTCCAACGTTGGCTACACCTCGCCTCTCGGTCTGTCGCTCCCGATGGTCAAATCTGACGGTGAGAGCCGTCGCCGCGGTGTTGACTTCACTCTGCAGTACAACGGACGCATCGGCGAAGTGACCTACAACGTAGGCGGTAACTTCACCTACTATGACGAACGCTGGAACATCAACCCCAACGAATCGGAAACCAGCCTCAAGAACCCCTACAAACGTTCGACTCAGGTCGGAGCATATACCGGCAACTACTACAAGAACCTCGGTTACTACACCGACTACGAAGATGTCCTCAACTCGCCGAAGCGTAACGGTTCTGCCAACATCATGGCCGGTGACCTCAAATTCTGGGACTTCAACGGCGACGGTAAGATCGACGGCGACGACCAGTATCGTCAGGGTTCTGGTACTTCACCCCGTGCCAACTACGGTATCAACGCCGACGTGCGCTGGCGCGGCTTCAACCTCAGCATGCTCTGGCAGGGTGCCACAAACTACAATATATACATGGGCTCCATGCTCATGGGTGGTAACTCCAACTATCTGCCTGTCATCTACGAATATCAGACCGACATCTGGGCTCCCGACAACACCGACGCCCTCTATCCCCGTCAGCACGTTTCGGCCGGTATGACCGGAAGCAACAACTTCGTCGGAACCAACTTCTGGCTCGTTGACGCAAAATATATCCGTCTGAAAAACCTCACCGTCGGCTACGACTTCAAGCACAAACTGCTCAAGACCACCAACTGGCTCAGCAAGTGCTATCTCAGCGTGACCGGCTACAACCTGCTCACTTTCAGCCCCGCCAAGAAATGGGGATTCGATCCTGAAACAGGTTCCGACAGCGGATATTCCTATCCCGTTTCCCGTGTGTGGACCATCAGTCTCAATATCGGTTTCTAATCAAATCTCGAATTCACAAATATGAAAGCTAAATATCTTTTACCTCTGTCATTACTGTTCGGCATGGCCGCTCAGAGCTGCGGTGACTTCCTTGACACCGAACCTGCTGCCATCTACAGCGAGGACCTCGTGTGGGGCAGCGCGGCAAACGTAGAAGCATTCGTCATGGGCCGATATTCAACCGTGATGAGCTACTACCGCGACAATGTCTTCACCGACCGTACATTCACAGACAATATGATCAACTGCCGTGGAGCAGCTCCCGGCGAAGTCCGCGGTCTGATGGAAAACACCTACGACATAGGTCTCAACGGCCGTTTCGGTGTTATCCGCGCCTGCAACATGATCATCGAGCGTTGCGCTACCAGCGAAGTGCTCAATCCTTCCGACCAGAAAAAATTCGTGGCCATGGGTAAACTCATGCGCGCCATGGTTTATTTCGATTTCGCACGCAAGACCGGTAAGTTCATCTGGGTTGACAAAGTCCTCAGCTCCGACGATCCCGACTTCAACCTCCCGCTGACAAAGAGCGTGGAAGAGAGCTACGGCTACATCCTCAAGGATATCCGCGAGGCGCTGCCCGATCTTCCCGCCGGCCGTCAGGCTTCAGGCGCCCTCGGCCAGGACTTCGGCTATGCTTTCGCATCGGAAGTTCTTCTGACCGCTGCCGCATACACCAACGACGCAGCCTCGCTGCAGAACGGCAAGAGCCTCTATCAGGAAGCCATCGACTGTGTTGACGCCCTCTCCGGCTACTCGCTCGACCCCAACTACGGCGGCCTCTTCAACGAGAACGGCGCTCAGTCTTCGGAAATAATCCTCGCCCAGTACTGGGACAAGCAGTATTCCTCTTGCCAGTCCACCGGCCAGGTGAACCTTATAGCCAACGTGCCCAACACCAAGCTTGAGGAAACCGGCTGCGGACCGCTCTGGCAGACCATGGGCGCCATCTTCGAATGCTGGCTCGAATACGCTCCTTCACAGAACCTCGTTGACGACTATCTCGTTATCGACGAGACCGACGGAAAGGCAAAACGCTGGAACGAAACCTCGCAGTGGCTCAACAACACCAGCGTGGTCAGCGCCGCTACTGCCAAGAACATGGGTGCCGACCAGAGAGATGACGATGTTGTCAAGACAGCATACGCAGCTCAGAACGGCGCTGACATCAGCGACCTCATGTTCAACAACCGCGACGCACGCTTCGACCAGTCGATCCTCCACGACAAGTCACACTTCTACGGCGAAGACATCGCGATGTACAGCCACGGCAACATGACCCGCTGGAGCACCAACAACTACGGCGGCGACCACGTGCCTCTGACCAACTATTGCATCCGCAAGGGTATCTACACAAACATGTCGCCGCGTCCCTTCTACAACACCGCCACCGACTTCCATCAGGTGATCACCCGCTACGGCCGCGCTCTTCTCAACAAGGCCGAGGCTCAGCTCCGTCTGAACCGCGTGAACGACGCAGTGGCAACTTTCAACCAGACCCGTACGATCCACGGCAAACTTCCCGCCTCGACAGCCACAACCCTTGCCGAAGCCTGGAAAGACTATAAGATCGAACGCCACGTTGAACTCTTCTGGGAGTGTGACCGCTACTTCAGCCTTCTCCGCTGGGGTATGTACGGCGGCGAAGCCAACGACGGCAAATCGCCCCGCAGCGAAATCTCAGAACTTGCAACTCCGACAACCTTCATCGAAATCAGCCCCGCACGCGACGCTGCCTACGTCGGTTATGTACAGTTCTACAACAACCAGCGCACATTCCCCGTACGCCAGTATCTCTTCCCGATACCGCAGAGCCTGATCAACGCCAACAGCGCTATCACTAACGCCGACCAGAATCCCGGTTGGGAATAACGTAAATTATGTATCAACCCGTAAATTGGAATTACGCCATGTTTAAAAATCAGATAAAACTGCTGTTAACGCTGCTCATCCTGCCGTTTCTCGCATCCTGCAGCTGGGAGGATCTCCCCGCTTACGAGGACGCTGAAATAACCGGTATGCAGTTCCGCTACCGCTGGGCGAGCTCCACTCATAAGGACCCGATCACAGGTGAACCGGTGGTGAAAGAAGTGCAGCTCAGCACCCAGACGACAATCAACGCCGAAGCCGGCACTATCGAAGCGAGAGTAACCGTGCCTGCAGCCAACGAAAACACATTCCCCGCTGACGCACGCGCAGCCTGCAGCCAGGACAAACTCTGGGCTCAGGTGACTCTTTCGACCGCTGCCCGCCTCACCCCGCTTGACGGCGCTCCCGCAATGGGAACTCCCGGCAACTGGACAACCCCTCACACCTATCGTGTGACGGCTGCTGACGGTACCACGAAAGACTGGACAATAAAGGTCATAGAATTTAATAAATGATTAGGTTTTCAAGGCTCTGTCAGATCAGCTAACATCTGACAGCCCATTAATTCAGACCGCCCCGCGGCGCGATGTCGCGGGGCGGTTAATTTTAAAAACCCTTACAACCATATATAATATATGAAAAATCCGACTTCTTTCCTGACTCATACGCTTGCAGGGTTATGCCTGTTGGCTTTCTCCTCCGGTCTGTCCTGGGCGCAGTCAAAGGCTCTTTCTCCCGAAGAGGAAGCATTCAGACTGGCCATGACGATGGACGAATACAATTCAAAGACTCCAAAAGAACGAAACTCCGTCAGGATTTTCCTCACCATCTGTCCCTACATAGAATACGCCGACGCTCAGATCAGCGTCAATCTCACCGAATCACAGGCCGCGAAACTCGGTCTGACAAAAGATGACTATGCCGAAGTCCTTTCGAGTTTCAAGGAAACGAACGACGGACTCGCCAAACTCAAGGCGGAAGGACTGGAAATGCCGCCGGCACCCAGATTCAAAGAATTCGCCGATGCATATAAATCATACCTCGACGGAAAAATGACCCTCGACGAACTGAAAAAAGTCTCATTATGAAATAATCGAGATAATGACTGTTTAATGGAATAGATTTTGAAATTTAATAAATGATTAGGTTTTCAGAATAATTTCGGAGAGCGAACATCCGACTTTAGAATCAATCCTCACAGCCCTGCGACGTGACCTCGCGGGGCTGTTTTTTTACCCTGCAAACGCTCATACGTGCCAAAGGCGCTACTCTACATGTGTAGGGGATAAAGACGTATCCAATTGTACGGACATCGCTTTGCGATGTAGGATTTGCAAATTCCTGAGATTCCTCCTTATACGCACCAAAGGTGCGTCCCTACATGCGGACGGATAATTTGCCATCCAAATTCCTGGGATTTCGCCTTATACGCGCCAAAGGCGCGTCCATACATGCGGGCGGATAATAAAGGGAGTGTCTCAGTTGATGTTTCTTCTCGGAGCCCGTCAGGGCGAACTATGCCGTAACCGGCCATGGAGCGCAGCGGAGTGGTCGGATTGACAATGATATATAATAATTGAGTCGCGGAGGGACGATTCTGTGGTACAGGACATTGCATCTACTACTGAGGCATCCCTCCGGGACGCCGGGACTTGGGGCAGACTCTTTCCGTGCACTCCGCTGCGCTTCATACACGGTTACGACACAGCGCGCCTTTCAGGCTTGTCCATGAAGCCTTTCACCTTAACTCAACCGCATGGATCAGTCTGATTTGCCTGAAAATTAAATTATTTGTAATTTTGCAGAAATCAACCCAAACAGAGCAAAAACATAACAACCAATGGAGTACAATCATAAGGAAATCGAGAGCCGGTGGCAGAAATACTGGAAAGACCACGGCACATATCACACGGAAATAGATACGTCGAAACCGAAGTTCTACGTTCTCGACATGTTCCCCTACCCCTCAGGCGCAGGCCTCCACGTGGGACATCCCCTCGGCTACATAGCCTCGGACATCTACTCGCGCTACAAACGCCAGTGTGGATTCAATGTGCTTCACCCCATGGGCTACGACGCCTACGGACTTCCGGCCGAGCAATATGCCATACAGACCGGACAGCATCCTGAAATAACAACACGCACAAACATTGCGCGCTACCGTTCGCAACTCGACAAAATCGGATTCTGCTATGACTGGGACCGCGAGATACGCACGTGTGACCCGGAATATTATAAATGGACCCAGTGGGCGTTCATCAAGATGTTCAACCACTATTATGACACCGCACGCCGCAGCGCCATGCCTCTCTCCGACCTGACGGCACATCTGGAAACCCACGGCACCGACGGCCTGACAGCTGCATGCTCCGAGGAACTCTCCTTCACGGCCGACGAGTGGAAGGCTATGGACGAGAAAACCAAGAGCGACACCCTGATGAACTACCGCATAGCATATCTGGGCAACACGATGGTCAACTGGTGTGCGGAACTCGGCACCGTCCTCGCCAACGACGAGGTCAGCGAGGGCGTGTCGATCCGCGGAGGCTATCCGGTGGAGCAGAAAGTGATGTATCAGTGGTGTCTGCGTGTCTCGGCCTACGCCGAGCGTCTTCTCGAAGGCCTTGACACAATCGACTGGACAGAATCGCTCAAGGAGACACAGCGCAACTGGATCGGCCGCTCTGAAGGCGCGGAAATGGTTTTCCCGATTGACGGCTCCGACGTCAGCCTGCAGATTTTCACCACCCGCGCCGACACCGTTTTCGGCGTAACCTTCATGGTGCTCGCCCCCGAAAGCGAATATGTCGGTCAGGTGACAACTCCCGGGCAGAAAAAGGCCGTAGAGGAATATATCGCCGCAATCCGCCACAAAACCGAACGCGAACGAATGATCGACAAGAAAGTCAGCGGTGTATTCACCGGCTCCTACGCCATCAACCCGCTCTCGGGCAAGAAAATCCCCGTGTGGGTCAGCGACTATGTGCTCGCCGGCTACGGAACGGGAGCCATCATGGCAGTTCCGGCCCATGACTCGCGCGACTACGCCTTCGCACGCCATTTCGACCTTCCGGTAATTCCTCTGATCGAGGGCGCCGACGTCAGCGAATCGAGCTTCGATGCCAAAAGCGGCCGCATGATCAACTCCTGCGGAGAGGGTCTCGACCTCAACGGAATGGAAGTCAAGGATGCGATCGCCGCCACAAAACGTTTCATCGAGGAGAAAGGCATAGGCAAGGTGAAGGTCAACTACCGTCTGCGCGACGCGATCTTCAGCCGTCAGCGCTACTGGGGCGAACCCTTCCCGGTCTATTACAAGGACGGCATACCTCACACCATGGAAATAAGCGAGCTTCCTCTGCAGCTCCCCGAAGTTGACAAATATCTTCCCACCGAAACAGGCGAACCTCCGCTGGGACGCGCCAAGAACTGGACCAGCGCCGAGGGATATCCCATCGAACTCTGCACCATGCCCGGATTCGCCGGCTCGTCGGCCTACTATCTGCGCTACATGGATCCTCACAACAGCGAGGCTCTCGTCTCGAAGGAAGCCGACGAATACTGGCGCAACGTTGACCTCTACATAGGAGGCACCGAACATGCCACGGGACACCTCATCTACAGCCGCTTCTGGAACAAGTTCCTCTATGACCTCGGAGTGGTCTGCGAGCCCGAACCTTTCAAGAAGCTCATCAACCAGGGCATGATCCAGGGCCGGAGCAACTTCGTCTATAGAATCAAGGACACTAACACCTTCGTCAGCTACAATCTGCGCAAGGACTATGACGTGACCCCCATCCACGTCGATGTCAACATCGTCAACAACGACATTCTCGACACCGAAGCCTTCAAGGCATGGCGTCCCGACTATGCCGACGCCGAGTTCATACTGGAGGACGGCAAATATGTGTGCGGCTACGCCGTCGAAAAGATGTCGAAGTCGATGTTCAACGTCGTCAACCCCGACGACATCGTTGAACGCTACGGAGCCGACACCCTGCGTCTCTACGAGATGTTCCTCGGCCCGCTCGAGCAGAGCAAACCGTGGGACACGAACGGAATCGACGGCGTCAACCGCTTCCTGAAAAAACTCTGGGGTCTCTTCTACAAGGGCGAAGCCCTGCTTGTCAGCGATGTGGAACCCTCGCGCGATTCGCTCAAGTCGATCCACAAACTGATCAAGAAAGTGACCGCCGACATCGAGGCTTTCTCCTACAACACCTCGATAGCGGCATTCATGATATGCGTCAACGAACTGAGCGCGCAGAAATGCGCCTCACGGACCGTTCTGGACGATCTGGTGACCGTTCTCGCCCCCTTCGCACCCCACATCGCCGAAGAACTCTGGCACGTTCTCGGCCACGAAACAAGCGTTTGCGACGCTCCCTGGCCGAGCTTCAACGAAGAGTACCTCAAGGAGAGCACCGTGACCTATCCCGTGTCGTTCAACGGAAAGATGCGCTTCAACATCGAAGTGGCAGCCGACACTCCACGCGAAGAGGTTGAACGCATCGCGCTCGCCCATGAAGGAGCCGCGAAATGGACCGAAGGCAAGACGGTGAAGAAAGTCATCGTGGTGCCCGGTAAGATCGTAAACATTGTCGTGGGCTGATGAAAGAGATTGTTTTCGCCACAAACAACGCCCATAAGCTCCGCGAAATCCGCGAGATAACGGGGCCTGAATGGCGAGTGCTCTCACTCGCCGACATCGGATGCAACGAGGATATTCCCGAGACCGCCGACACCCTTCAGGGCAACGCCGCCCTGAAGGCATGCTATATCCGCGACAAATACGGATATGACTGCTTCGCCGACGACACGGGCCTCCTTGTCGATGCTCTCGACGGAGCTCCCGGCGTCTATTCGGCCCGCTATGCCGGCCCCGGACATGACTCGGAGGCCAACATGAATCTTCTGCTCGAAAATTTGCGCGGTGTCGCCGACCGCAAGGCGCGTTTCACAACCGTCATCTGTCTCGCCACAGCCTCCGGAGAGCTGTTCTTCGAGGGTACTGTCGAAGGAGAGATTACCACTGAGCGCTCGGGAGAATCGGGCTTCGGCTACGATCCGGTTTTCCGCCCCGAAGGCTTCGACCGCACGTTTGCCGAGATGACCGACGACGAGAAAAACGCCATCAGTCATCGTGGACGCGCCACCCGCCGACTTCTCGATTATCTCCGCGGCCTATGACTGCACGCTTCCTCTTCCTCGCGATCATTCTGACCTTCTCGCTGCTTCAAGCGGTCATGCCTGCTGAGGCCACGGGAAGGTGGGAATTCCACGCCGCTTTCCATGCGCCTCCCCAAAAGGTCATAGACACCGGTAAAAAGGTGTTCTATCTTTCCGGGGGATCGCTCTTCTCCTATAATAAAGAGAACGGCGAGAGCTTCAGCTACACTCCGGGCAACAGTCTGAACGGAGTGACAGTGAGCGACATCTTCCTTGACAGCGCGAGAAAGCGGCTGCTTGTGGCCTATACTACCGGAAACATAGACCTTATTGACAGCGACGACAATGTCATGAACCTTCCGGACATATCCGAAAGCAACGTCGCTCCGCCTCTGACCATAAATGACGCGGCTTTTGACGGCGACCGCATGTTTGCGGCCACCGCTTTCGGCCTCGTGGAATTTTCCACTTCGAAAAATGAAGTCGTGCAGTCGGGAATCTACGGCAAGCCGGTGACCGCCGTCGCCGTCAGCGGAGAACGGCTGCTGATAGCCTCCGACGGACATCTGCTGTTCAAGGAAAAGACCGGCCGATTTCCTTCTCTCTCATATTTCACGGTACTTTCCTCTCCGGGGGAGATTGCCGACATCATCCCTCTTGACAATGACCGCGCCATACTTCTTGTCCGCGAAGGTGACGGGACAAAAATAGTCCGCGTTTCCATCGATTATGAGACACGGACACTCACGGAGGCAGTGACGGTTTCCTCACATAACGGCCGGTTCTATCTGACAAAAGCATCGGACGGCAATTTCCATTATATCTGCGAAAAAACGCTGTATCTCCTCGCTGCCGGCGCTTTGCGCGAAACGCCGGTAGCCGATCTTACGGAAGATTTCGACGGAGCTGTAGCCGGCACGGCCACAGGCAGCGCCGAGATCTGGTCGCTGACACGCGCCGGTCTCGCCTGTCATGACTTCAGCGGTTCACGCCCGACACTTCTCACCGAACGGTTCCGTCCCGAACAGCTTTCGGTCAGGGAAGTCTGTCATTTCTTTCCGACGGCCGACGGCCATCGGCTTTACGTCATGAACAACGGCAGCACCGCTTACCGTTTCGACCGTCCGGGCTCCGATGGATTCATCAGACCACTGACTCTTTCCGTCATTGACCTCGAGTCGAAAAAGGCGACTGATCTGACGCCCTGGCCCGTCGAGGCATTCCTTCCGCTCGCCCGCGAACGCCAGAAAATCCACGGCCGGTTCATTCTCGGACCCACATCGGTTGCCGAAGATCCTGCCGACAGCGAGTGCTTCTACGTCTCCACTTCCACCGACGGCATCTATATTTTCCGCGGAGGAGAACTCGCAGGCCGATACAATGAGGAGAACTCCCCTCTTGAACGTATAGACGAGCGCAACATCGCCTACCACGTCAGCATTGACCGCGGAGGCAATCTGTGGCTTTCCGGACACTCCGAAGGAAATGACAGCGGACCTGTCTTCATTCTTCCTGCCGAAAAGCGTGAATTGCCGCCTGACAAGGTGAAAAAAACCGACTGGATCCCATTCTGCACGAAAGAGAATATTTTTCCCGGCACCCACGACGTCATCATGCTCCATTGCCGTCGGTCGGATTTTATTTTCCGCCTCGACGCCTACGATCATTTCACTGTGCGCGACACACGCGGAACCTACGCTGATCTGTCGGATGACGACTACCGCGTCATCCGGAATCCTCAGGATCAGGACGGCCACCTTTTCTCGCCCGAACGCTACTCCGCTATCTGCGAGGATCGCAACGGGGCCGTGTGGATAGGGACAGATATTGGAATCATAGAGATCTCCGATCCCTCTTCGGCTCTTTCCGACATGCTGCCCGTCAGAAGGCTTAAGGTCCCGCGCGGCGACGGTTCCGGTATGGCGGACTATCTGCTCGGCAACGAACTTATCTATGGCATCACTGCCGATGCGGCCAACCGAAAATGGATCGCCACAGAGAAATCGGGCCTCTACCTCGTTTCGCCTGACGGTTCAGAGATACTGCAACATTTCACTGCCGATAACTCTCCCCTTCCGTCAAACACGGTATATTGCGTGTTTTCCGATCCCTCCGGTGCGGAAATCTATATCGGAACTCCCGAAGGCCTATGCACATACGAATCCGACGCCACGCCGCCACGCGACGACTATTCTGACATCACCGTCTATCCCAATCCCGTCAGGCCCGACTATACCGGCGCCATCCATATCCGCGGACTGATGGAAGGCTCTCTCGTGAAAATAGCCGACGCCGCAGGCTCGGTCATATTTCAGGGACGCCCCGAAGGAGGCCTCCTCACCTGGGACGGTCTGGATTCCACGGGAAACAGACTGCCGACAGGGATATATTATGTATTCGTCAGCTCGCCCGACGGCCGTCACTCCGCAACGTCTAAATTCATGATCGTTAATTGAACGGCTTTTGGGGCATGTTAAATTTTATTATTGACTGACAATAAGTTTTGGTTATAACCATAGGTAATATGAAAATTTATTATTAATTTTGTGCGGATAAAAAGGATTCTGCTCCAAAGGCGTGTTCTTTACCATCCGAACCAGAGACTTATAACCCAAATTTTATATTAACTTATTATGACTAAAATAGGTATTAACGGCTTCGGCCGCATCGGACGTTTCGTTTTCCGTGCCTCTACTAAAAGAGACGACATCGAAGTAGTTGCAATCAACGACCTTCTTCCCGTTGATTACATGGCTTACATGCTGAAGTATGATACAATGCACGGTCGTTTTGACGGCACTGTTGACTGCGACATGGAAAAGAGCCTTCTCATTGTAAACGGCAAGGAAATCCGTGTGACAGCTTGCAAGAATCCCGCTGAAATCGGCTGGGGCGCTGTAGGTGCTGAATATGTAGTCGAATCTACCGGTCTTTTCCTCACAAAGGAAAAAGCTCAGGCTCACATCGAAGCCGGCGCAAAATATGTTGTTATGTCCGCTCCCTCCAAGGACGATACCCCTATGTTCGTTTGCGGTGTTAACCAGGACAAATATGTTAAGGGCACTCAGTTCGTTTCTAACGCTTCTTGCACCACCAACTGCCTTGCTCCTATCACCAAAGTCCTCAACGACAAATTCGGCGTTGTTGAAGGCCTCATGACCACTGTTCACTCAACTACCGCTACTCAGAAGACTGTTGACGGTCCCTCTATGAAGGACTGGCGCGGCGGACGTGCTGCTTCCGGCAACATCATCCCCTCTTCTACAGGTGCTGCAAAAGCTGTAGGTAAAGTAATCCCCGAACTCAACGGCAAACTTACCGGTATGTCAATGCGTGTCCCCACTCTTGACGTTTCTGTAGTTGACCTCACCGTTAACCTCGCAAAACCGACTTCTTACGAAGAAATCTGCGCTGCCATGAAGGAAGCTTCTGAAGGCGAACTCAAAGGCGTGCTCGGCTATACTGAAGACGCTGTCGTTTCAAGCGACTTCCTCGGCTGCCCCCTCACCTCTATCTTCGACGCTAAGGCAGGTATCCAGCTCACTCCGACCTTCGTTAAGGTTGTCAGCTGGTATGACAATGAAATCGGTTACTCTAACAAAGTGCTCGATCTCATCGCTCACATGAAGAAAGTCAACGGCTAATTTCCTGTCCGTACTTGATAAACAAAAAGCCGCGGTGGCCTTCGGGTCGCCGCGGTTCTTTTTATGTGAGTACAGAATTGCCGGGAACTGATGCGATGATATAATAATCAGGGGCTGTATCGTCAATTTTTCGATGCAGCCCCTGATTGTTATACGGAGGGTAATTTATCAGAACTGATGGAAAACGGGGGTGAGCTTGAAGGTGAAGCTGCGGTTGCCGAACGGCAGACGATATTCCTTGAGAGGCAGAGATCCCCAGCTGTCGATACAGCCGAGACCCATCTGCGTGGCGTCAATGCCGAGATATGTGCGCGGCTCGGCGGGAGCGTCAGCAGCATGACGCTGATCCTTTTCGGTTCCGTCATCGAGAGCGTCCATCGAGCGGTTGAGAGCCGTTGCGTTGAATGGAGCGCCCGCGGTTATCATCAGGCCGTTGCCTGCGCGGTTGAGCTGCATCCAGCTGCGAACGTCGGTCTTGTTTCCGGTTTCCTGCGGTCGGATGTAGGGATAGAACTGCTCCTCTACACTCTGACGGTAATGTCCCAGGAATGTACTGTGGTTGCGGTCCTGATAGTTTTCGATGGGTCCGCGGCCATAATAATCTATTACGTTGAATTCACCGGGCATTGTCATATACATGCCGTATCTGAACAAATCGGGCACTTTCGAGGCTTCCGCTACACCATCGGTGTTCATTGTCTCGCTGACGATAACGGCGCCTTCATTGTTGATGGTATAGGTAAGGGCGAGTTTGCATCCCTTTATGGCCGTCAGATCATAGTCTGCCTTTACCTCCACAAGTCCGGCGGCATTGATTGAGGCGTCGAAAGCCGTGAGTTTCAGTTCCGGATTCTTCCAGACTGCATAGCGGTTCTGAAGGCCGGCGCCCATGTCGTTGTCGGTCGGCGCACGCCAGAAGCGCGGTGTCAGCTCTGTACCTGGCTCAATCATCGGAGTGCCCTTTACATCATACATGTTCATCATGCCTGAACGCTTGTTGAACTCTATTCTGAAGCCGGTTCCTGTTACAATCAGAGCGTTACGCTGGCTGTTGTCGATCGCCGGCAACTCTGTAGGCGTATTCTTTGCCATTGTGTTGGCTATTTTTATTTCCGGAGCTTTCCAGGGATTGAGCACAATCTGCTCACGGGCAACAACATGACCTACAGGCAACACACCTTCGGGCTTGCGGAGCTTGAATTCTACATTGAGGAGCCACTCGGCGCAGTCACATATTTTACCGAAATCAATCACCACTTCGCCCTTCTGCTGCGGTGCTACCGAAGGAAGACCGACAGTACCGGTGCGCACCACCTTGCCGTTTTTGAGCAGACTCCACGCGAGGTCGTAGGCGCTGAGGTCACGGAAAAAGTTCTCGTTATATACGCTATAGGTTTTATCTTTACCCTCGACCGGAGTAATCCAGATATTCTGGTAATAATATTTCACCTCGTCAGCATGGGGATTGGGTACACGGTCCGGGCTGATGAGTCCGTTATCGCAGAAATTATTGTCGGAGGCGTCGAAACGGTTGAAATCCCCGCCATAGACATATATGGTGTTTCCATCCTTATCTTTCCGGCGCAGCGACTGGTCAACGAAGTCCCAGATATATCCGCCCTGCAGTTTGGGATACTTGCGGATCATGTCCCAGTATTCCTTGAAACCGCCTTCGCTGTTACCCATTGCATGGGCATACTCACACTGAATCAAAGGACGGGGATCATCGCCTTTGGCATATTGCTCTGAATATTCGGGAGAGGCATACATAGGGCAGTAGATGTCGGTATGCTTTGCCAGTCCGGCGCGCTCATACTGCACGGGACGGCTACTGTCGATACTCTTTACCTTGTTGTAGGCCGCTACGAAGTTTTCACCGTCACCGGCTTCGTTACCGAGACTCCACACTATGATTGAAGGATGGTTGAAATTGCGCTGCACATTACGCTCGTTGCGTTCGATATGGGCTTTTTTCCATGCGGGGTCTTTGGCGAGTGAACGCTCCCCGTAACCCATTCCGTGGCTCTCGAGATTGGCCTCGGCGGTAACGTAGATGCCGTATTTGTCGCAGAGATCATACCAGAGAGGATCGTCGGGATAATGACAGGTGCGCACTGCATTGAGGTTATGGGCTTTCATGATGGTGATATCCTCGAGCATCCGCTCGGGCGACACCACATATCCTCCATCAGGATCAAGCTCATGGCGGTCAGCACCCTTTATCAGCACAGGCTGCCCGTTGACAAGCATATTGCCATCGCGCATCTCAATTTTGCGGAAACCTACTTTCACAGGCACCTTCTCGCCGGAGGCGGTCGTAACCGTCAGCGTATAAAGATAAGGTGTCTCGGCGCTCCATGCTTTCACTCCGGGAACCTTCATCTCCGTCTTTCCGCTTTTTGCCGTCTTAGTCTCGGCAACCTTATTCCCTTCAGCATCCGTCAGCACGAGGTCGAGCTTCTGGTTTGAGGCAAGGTCGAGATCTACTCCCAGCACTCCGTCCTTATACCCGTTTTCCAGATCCGGAGTGACGCGGATGTCGAGAATACCGTTCTTTTCACGGGCATACAGATAGCAGTCGCGGCCAATACCACTGAGGCGGAAGAAATCCTGATCCTCCAGATAGGTGCCGTCGCTCCAGCGGAAAACCTGCAGAGCTATTACATTGTCCTGACCCGGTTTAAGGTAAGGGGTAAGATCAAATTCGGCCTCAAGCTTGGAGTCCTCGCTGTAGCCGACATATTTTCCGTTTACCCAAAGATACATATTGGAAGTCACCGAGCCGAAATGCGCCATGATTTTTTTCCCCTTCCAGTCGGCAGGCACTTTCACCGTCCGACGGTAGCTCCCCACATGATTGCCTTTGACAGGCACTTCGGGAGGATTATTCCTGAAGTTGTTGCGCCAGGGATAACCTACATTGACATACTGAGGATCGCCATATCCGTTCAACTCCCACAGACCCGGTACCGGCATCGTGTCCCAGCCGCGGTCATTGAAATCAGTACGGAAGAAATCGGTCGGCCTCTGGTCGGCATTTTCAACCCAATTGAATTTCCATGGGCCATTGAGTGTCATGAAGTTGACTGACTGCTCCTTGCCGGCAAGCAAATCATCGCCGGGAGCATAGACGAAATGTGATGTTCGCATCGGGGCACGGTTCACCGCATTGACCTGCTGGTCATGCCATTCGGTGAAAGTCTGAGCCGCCACACTGCAGCTCAGGGCCACGCCCAAAGCAAAAAGAATATTTTTTTTCACGATAACAGATAAAATGTGAGTTTTGTGATTAATAATTGGTTATATGCTTCAAATTTAGTTAAAAATTGCCGATACTACAAATTGACTAACTCGCCCGTCAGTCAGTGCTTGTCACTGCTCATGATGATCTCCAAGTCATCGGTCACAGATTTAAAGACCGACATTTTTTTTCAAGCGAAATTTTTTCAAAAAAATTTTAGGTAAATTCGACTGATTTGTATAATTAGACAAAATTTTATTTCATTGTAAATCAGATTAATAACTTTAATTGTAACAAGAGTGTAACGATTTTAACTGATTTTAACTTTAAAATACTTGTATCCGTGTTTTTATCCGTATTTTTGCATTGTCAACGTTTTGTAACAAGAACCTGACAAGTTAATAATCCGATTTCAACTAACCTGTAATATTTGCTGTTATGACAACCGCCGCTTTCACCACAAGACTTATGAGCCTCCAGAGCAATATGCTCAACTTCGCTTACACGCTCACCTCAAACCGCGATGATGCTTACGATCTCCTGCAGGACACTACACTGAAAGTCCTCGACAACCGCGAGAAATATGTTGAGAATACAAACTTCAAGGGGTGGGTGTTCACAATAATGCGTA
>ULSH01015378.1_pt1 | contig 28902 bp, 23 predicted proteins | sample 1956151 | NCBI WGS metagenome assembly ULSH01 (sample SAMEA4835702, study PRJEB28245) | human gut metagenome | biome: gut microbiome; material: fecal sample | place: Denmark | collected 2008 | reverse complement strand
ATAGGGAAAACACCTGAGGAAAAGGGGAAAGTTGCATTAAAGTTTTACACGCCCACCCATTGTAGAGACGAAAACTAATAAAAAATTTATACACGCACTCTGCCCATTCGGGGCGCACTTATAAAATTGTTTTGTTTTTCTGCGCCCACCCAAAATTATTAATTATTCATTCAAAATCAATCTTTTCCGCTGCTGTCTTATTGACATACGGGCGTTTTCGTTTTATTATAAATAAAATAGAAAAATAATACGTGACGTATGCGCGCGTATTTGCAATTATAAAAGGCTGGACGGACTTTATGGACGACAATTCAAGAAACTTTATCGAAGAAATCATCGATCAAGACCTTGCCGAAGGCAAAGTGAGCAAGATCATCACGAGATTTCCCCCCGAACCCAACGGATATTTGCATATCGGACACGCAAAGGCTTTGTGCATCAACTTTGGCATGAAAGAGAAGTATCACGGCGCATGCAATCTCCGTTTTGACGACACCAACCCCGCAAAAGAAGACGTGGAATATATGGAAAGCATCAAAGCCGACATCAAATGGCTCGGTTTTGATTGGGACGAGCTGCACAACGCAAGCGACTATTTCCCCAAGATGTACGAATGTGCGGTGAAACTCATCAAAGACGGCAAAGCGTACGTTTGCGACTTGACGGCGGAAGAGATCAGCGCAACTCGCGGCAGTTTCGGCGTGCCGGGCACTGAAAGCCCCTATCGCAACCGCTCGGTCGAAGAAAATCTCGACTTGTTTGAGAGAATGAAGAACGGCGAATTTGCCGACGGCGAAAAGGTGTTGCGCGCCAAGATCGACATGGCGTCACCCAACATCAACATGCGCGATCCCGTCATCTATCGTATCTGCCACGCAACGCATCCGCACACGGGCGATCAATGGGTGATTTATCCCATGTACGACTTTGCGCACCCCATCGAAGACGCAATCGAGGGCATCACGCACTCGCTTTGCTCGCTCGAATTTGAAAACCATCGTCCTTTGTACGATTGGGTGACGCTCAACTGCGGTTTCAATCCGCGCCCCAGACAGATAGAATTTGCAAGACTCAATCTCACGCACACGGTGATGAGCAAGCGTTTTATCAAGCGTCTTGTCGATGAAAAAGTGGTGTGGGGCTGGGACGATCCGAGATTGTCCACACTGTCGGGCATTAGAGAGCGCGGCTACACTCCCGAAGCGATCCGTGATTTTTGCTCGCGCATAGGCGTTGCAAAGGCGGACAGCGAAGTGGACATTTCCATGCTCGAACACTGCGTCAGAGAAGATCTCAACGCGCATGCGCAAAGAGCTATGGTGGTGACAAAACCGCTCAAACTCATTGTGGACAACTATCCCGAAGGACAAAGCGAGCCCGTTTATATCGAAAACAATCCCCAACAAGAAGGGGCAGGCACTCACGAAACGACTTTCTCAAGAGAGCTGTATATCGAGCAAGACGACTTTGCTCTCAATCCGCCGCCCAAATACTTCCGTCTTAAACCTGACGGAATTGTCAGACTCAAAGGCGCGTACATCGTCAAATACGTAGGTTGCGAGCAAGACGAAAACGGCAACGTGACTTGCGTACACGTGGAATATCTCCCCGGCACGAAATCGGGCGAAGAAGGCGCAAACATGAAGGTCAAAGGCACGATACATTGGGTGAATGCCAACGATTGCGCAGACGTGACGCTCAACATGTTTGACTATCTCATCAACGACGGCGACGGCGACTATATGGACAGAGTCAACCGCGATTCGCTCACCGTGCTCACCGGCAAGGCGGAAAGAATCGTTGCCGACGCGCCCGTGCATACGAGATTCCAATTCTTGCGCGAAGGCTACTTCATCAAGCGCAACGAAAACAACGAGTTCAACAGCATTGTCGGGCTCAAAGACAGCTTCAAGCCAAAAGCATAAGTCGGGAAAATCCCGCTCTAATCAAAAACCATACGTTCATAGGTGAAATATGTTTATTTGCAAAGTATGCGGAAACGAAGTGAAGCCGGGACAAGCGTTTTGTCCCACTTGCGGCGCGGACGTCGTTGAAAACTATCAGACGGTCTGCCCGGCTTGTCACGCCAAAAACAGCGCAGGCAGCAGATACTGCGCCAAGTGCGGCGCAATCTTGCAAGTCATGCGCAAGCCCGTATGCGCCGTTTGCGGAACGAAAAATCTCCCCGGCGCAAAATTCTGCGTGTCGTGCGGCGCGCCCATAGTGGTGGAAAGCGAAACGCACAGCGACGCGGATATGCTGGATGCAAGAAAGACAAAACTTCGCCTTGACAATATGGAGCGCGAGAGAATGGCGGTCGTGGACAAAGAGATCGCCGACAAACGTGCCAAAGCCGAAGAAGAGAGAGAGGCTGCGCTCGAAAAGGTGGAAGACTACCGCAAAAAGAGCGAAGAAGAATACAAGCAAAAAGCCAACGATCTTGAAGACTACCGCAGAAAACTCAACGAAATGGGCCCCGAAGACGTGGAACTTTTGAAGAAAATGTCCGCCGCGCTCAAGACCTATTCAAAATATTACGCCGATCCCTACACGCAAATCGACGAAGACGACATTGACGGCGAGACTTACGTTTGCCCTGCTTGCGGGACAATCAATCCGCCCACGGCAACCGCTTGCACGCATTGCGGAAGGGACAAAGCAAGAGCTTTGCTCCTGCTTGCCAAAAACAAGATCAAGCAAAGCCCGCCCGTCAAGCGCAAGCAGACCATAATTCCCGCGCCCGAAACCGATCTTTCGGTGAAGAAAGTGCCCACTCTCGACGAGTTTGTCGAAGACAAGTACGCGCCCAAGGAAGAAGAAGCCGCCCTGCCCAAACAAGAAGAAGAGAAGAAGGAAGCACCTGCGGATTTCTCGGGCCCGAGCAACGCTCACTATGCGCCCTATCCGCCGCAATATCCTTATCCGTATCCGCCGTATCCATACCCGTATCCCGCATCGCCGCAAGCGCCTGCGTATCTTATGGGTGAAGACGGCAAACCTTATCAAATGCCCCCAATCGTTCAACCCGTTGCCTTTGTGCCGTACGTGACGCAAGAGCAACCACTTATGCAATACTCGCCCGCAGTGGATCAAAAACCGCAAAGGGCAGTGCCGTCCGCTCCTGCAAAAGACGGCAGAAAGAATTGACGAGAAGAATATGGCAGAACACAAAAACAACAAACCGAGAATACGCGGTGTCGACGACGCCGGCATAAGACTTGCTCCGCCCCCGATCAACAATGCGGGCTATCACGTCATGCCGACTGTGATGCAAGAGTACGTCATCGAGCCGCACATTTCAGTGGACGAGCCGAAAGAAGAGAAGCGAGTGGTGTCCACCGCCGACGATTTTCAGCCCAAACGCGAAGACGCCAACAAGAAGTGGAAAAGGCAAAAACGCGCCAAAAACGCTGTTGCGGGCGCGATTGCTCTCATCTTGTCGGTTGTGGTTCTTTTGCCCTACATCCTTGGCGTGACCGGCACGAAAGTCGGATTGCCGTTCAAGCTGTCGCTTGAAAGATACAACGTTGTGGGCAACTGGATTGCCGCATTCAAGCAGACCGCCGCTCTTGGCTGGAAGGGGGACGGCGTAAAAGAGATTTGGCTTACGACTGTGCCGAGCATGATTCTCACAATCGGCATTTTAGCGGTGCTAATCAATGCGATAAAGTCGCTTTTCGCGCTTTTCGGAGCGGTGAAAACCGTAAGATACGGCGGCGGAGCATTTGTCAATCTCGTGTGCGTGCTTGCCCTGTTTGTTGCCTCTCTTGTGGGTGCGCCGTCAATCGGCGTTGACAAAATAGACTTCATGGCAGACTTCATTCACGGTTTCAAGACGAGCGAGTTGTTCACGCTCTTGACGTTTGCGGCAGGCTACGTCATCGTGTGCAAGCTCATCGCTCTTATCAACCGTGACAAGTGCGGCTATCTCAAATAAGTTTTCAAGAAGGAGAAATATATGGCTAAGAAGGACAAAAACAAGGAAATCGTGTTGACTCCCGACAGCGACTATCAAGCGGTTGACGAGCCGTTGTTCGAGGCTGAAGCGTACGCCAATCCCGAGCCCGAAGAAGGCTCTGACGTGACGGTGATGAAACCTGTCGGCATGGGCGGACCTGTGCCTATCGTTGCGCCGAAACACAACACCATTCAGTTGCAACCCATCATTGTGCCGCTTGCGGTCGTGCCTTATATGACGCAAGACAGCAACGTTTTGCGCACGGATGGCAGGGGGCAAGACTCCTATGCACCGGCAACGGTCGAGTATGGCGAAGCAACCGATTTTGAGACCGTTTCCGCTCAAAAAGTCAGAAAAAGAAGCAAGGTGCAACCGAGAATTTTTGCACTTGTCACTTTCTTGCTTTCCGCGCTTGTGGTGTTGCCGTTCATTCTCTCCAACTTTGTGCAGAACATCGGCTCGATGAGCATTACCGAGTTCAACATCATCGGCACGATTCAGAATTGGGTGGCAAACGGCTTTGCCCTTCGTCCGATCAAGAATCTTGCATACATCGGCGTGGCGGGCGTGAGTGCGATTATGGTGCTTTCATCGCTTGTGTCCATGATAGTGGGCAAGTATCCCAGATCCATGCACGTCATCTTCTCGCTTGCCGCTTTCCTTGCTATGCTTGCACTGCTTATCAAGTGGCTTGTCAAGAAAGAGTTTGTCATCGCAAACAAGGTCGGTTTTGTGGTGATTCTTGCGCTCGCATTTGTCAATTTCTTGCTTGTGGTGGTGTTCTCCTGCTTGCTTAACAAGCTCGAAGACAAGGTGGAAAAGAGCCAAAACGCCGCAAAAGAAATCTAACTCACACAACGCATATAACACGCAAAACGAATTGCACCTGCGATTCGTTTTGATTTATTAAGGGAAGAATTTGCATTTATGCCGCAAAGACAGCGTATCTATTGCAAAAACGTGGCATAATCGCAAAAGTCTATACGGCGCATATCCGAGCAAAAGGGCAAAACCTATTGCAAGGGTGATTGCAAAAGGGCAAAACCTATCAAAACGATAGGAGCGGTTGCCGAAAGATACGTTCTTCCACAACAAATAAAACAAAAGGTAACAAATATAGAAGGGCTATGTCGCTCAAACTCGTATCGCTCACAAGCGGAAGCAAAGGCAATTGCACTTTGGTGTTTTCCAACACGACGGCAATCTTGGTTGACGCCGGTTTGTCGTACACGCGATTGTGCGGAGAGCTCAGAGATTTCGGCTTGACGCCCGATATGATTGACGGAGTGGTGATCACTCACGAGCATAGCGACCACATTTGCGGCTTGCCAAAACTTGCCGAGCACACAAAAGTGTACGCGCATCCGCTCACGCAAAGAGCCATATTTCAACGCACGGGCGAACTGAAAAACGTGTGCGACGTGGATGATTTCGAGGGCGGTTTTGACGTGGGCGACGTCAAGGTGTTGCCCTTCCGCATACCGCATGACGCTGCGTATCCGCTTGCGTATTCTTTTGAGTGCGGACACGCACGTTGCAGCGTTGCAACGGACATAGGCATGCCCACTCGCGGCGTTCTTCGCAACATCAAGGACAGCGAAGTGGTGCTTCTTGAAGCCAATCACGATCTTGAAATGCTCAAAAACGGCAAATATCCGCCTCAGCTAAAAGCGCGAATTTTGTCGAATACGGGGCATCTTTCCAACGATGCGACCGCCGTCATCGCAAGACACCTTTGCGAAGGCAGCGAAGTGCAAAAACTCGTTTTGGGACACATCAGCCAAAACAACAACACCGAGCAAATTGCTTTCGACACCGTCGAGCGTACGCTCAAAGAGTGGGACAGCGATATAGAATTGTCCGTTGCTCATCAATCGAGAAGGAGCGATGTTTTTGAAATAATATGAGAAGAACGATAAGCGCAAGCGAAGGTAGTTCCATATATATCACGGGTATATGCGCAGGGAGCATTTTCTCTCTGTTTTTGTCCCTTGCTCTAAAAAACGTCAACGGCAGTTTTGACGGAATGAGCGTGTACAACTGGTGCGGATACGCGCTTATGCAGGTTGCGTTCATCGCCACCGTTTTCATATATTCGGCGGCAAGAAAGACGGACGTTGTGAGCGTTGCCAAGATGAAAAAACCGCTCAACGTCAAGCAAATCGTGCTGTTGCCTTTCATATCCATAGCGACAATCCTTGCGTTTTTGCCGCTTGCAAACGCATGGAGCGCGTTTTTGCAAGTGATAGGCTATCACGGCGCGGGAGTGGCAATGCCCGCTTTTTCCAACGTGGGCGTGTATTTCCTTGCTTTGTTCCTTATGGCGTTGTTGCCCGCATTTGGTGAAGAATTGCTTGTAAGGGGCAATCTTTTCTCGGGGTTGGCAACAAGAAACGTGTGGTTCGGAGTGCTTATGTCCGCGCTTATGTTCTCGCTTATGCACGCAAATCCCGTGCAGACGGTGCATCAGTTCGGGCTTGGCATAGTGCTTGCGCTCGTGGTCGCGCTCTCCGGCTCGCTGTGGGCGGGGGTGACGGTGCACTTTTTCAACAACTTTGTCAGCATCACGCTCACCGCGTACCTTCCGCAAGTGGACGAGATATACGCAAAACTCGGCTATTTCAATTGGCTTACGGGCGCGGCAAGCGTCATTGTTGGCGTGCTTCTTCTTGTGGTGTTGCTGTGGCTGTTTTATAGGGCGGGCGGCAAGAAAAACAATCGTGGCATCGTGCAAAACGTGTATACCGAAGACGGATTTACCATAGTCGCCACGCAAAACGCAACGACAGAACCGTCCGCAAAGCCGAAAAAGAACAATATTTTCAAGGATTTCGGCAAATTCTTCAAATCGCTCTTCACAAAGCAGGGGTGGAAAAACATCACCTATCGGCTCGAAGAGCGCAACGAAGTGGAGTATATCGGCAAAAATCAGAACATGACGGGCGTGTGGATCGCACTTGCGCTTGTCGTGGTGTATTGGATTTACGCATTTGTGGTGAGCATAGTATGAGCAAGAGAAAAAGCGTCGGCATCATATATTTCGTGGTGATTATGCTCACTCTCGTCATGAGAGTGGCGTCCGCGCTCGACATCTATTCCGCACTCGGCATAGACGATTCCGACGTGCTTTGGACTTGCACCGTGCAGATATTGTTTTTCGGCGTGACAAGCATTGCGCTGTATTCGTGGAGCGCGTATTCTCGCAAAGAAAGCGTCAAAGACGTGCTTTTCGACTTTGGCGTGAAACGCATAAAAGCTCTCGATTGGCTGATAATTTTCGGCATTTGCGTATGCACAATGGCGGTGTCAACGGGCATCTCGTTCGTGTGGCAAGTCGTGTTGCAGCTTGTGGGATTCACCCATATATCGTCAAGCACCGACTATTCGACCGTTGCGTTGCTTTTCAAGGAGCTTGCGCTCACTGCGCTTTTGCCCGGAGTGTGCGAAGAGATTGCGCACAGGGGCTTGATTTACGCAGGGTATAAGGAGTGCAAGTGGAAGTTTGTGCTCGTATCCGCGCTGCTTTTCTCGCTTATGCATCAAAACATCGTGCAGACGGGCTACACCTTTTTCTTTGGTGCGTCGCTTGCGCTCATCATGTATTACACGGGTTCGATTTGGGGCGGAATCTTCATCCACTTTGCCAACAACGCATGGGTGGTGCTTTCGGGCTATTCCGATCAACACCCCGACGGCGCGCTTGGGTTCATTGCAAAATTTCAAGACTATTTCTATTCTTCCGATTTCGGCTTTTTGCTTGGAATAATGCTTGTCGTTTTGTGTGCGGGGCTGCTTGTGCTGTTTTTCTATCTGCTAAGAAAACGCGCCGAAAAAGCCTATCGAGTGGGTGCGCCCTTTGACAAACCCGCAAAAGACGTGCTTCCCCTTCACAAAGACATACCCCTTTGGGTGACGATAGTCGTGGGAGTCGCGGCAACGCTGTTCTCGCTCGTATGGGGGCTTACAAGATGAAAATCAACATCATCGCCATAGGCAAAATCAAAGAAAAATATTTTGCGGACGCAATAAGCGAATACGTCAAAAGAGCCTCGAGATATGCCGACGTCAAGGTTGTCGAGCTTGCGGACGCGCCGCCGTCCAAATCCCCCGAAGAGCAAAGGAAGATAGAAAGCGACCTGTTGCTTGGCAAGGCAAAAGGCTATATCGTCGCAATGGATATGCGTGGCAAAGAGCTGTCAAGCGAAGGTCTTGCCGAACTTATCAAGAGCAAATGCACGCTTGGCGAAAGCGAGTTTTCTTTCCTTATCGGCGGCAGTCACGGACACACCGAGGAGCTTAGACAAAAGGCGGACATGCTGTTGTCGTTTGGCAAAAACACCTTTCCGCATCAACTGTTCAGGGTTATGCTCTCAGAGCAAATCTATCGCGCGCTGTGCATCAATGCAGGCACGCCCTATCACAAGTAAATTGCAAAACGGCAGGTTTATGTGTGCAAAAAGCGGATATAAACATTGTTTTTGGTGAAATATGGCTTATGAAGAAAAATTTATGACGCGTGCAGTCGCGCTTGCAAAAGAGTGCGCAGAGTATGATGAAGTGCCTGTCGGGGTAGTGGTTGTCAAGGACGGAGAGATCATCGCCGAGAGCGGCAATCGCAAGGAGCGCGACAATGACGCAACTCATCATGCAGAGATGATAGCCTTGTCGCTTGCAACCGAGCATGAGCGCAATTGGTGGCTTGAAGATTGTGACGTCTACGTAACGCTCGAACCTTGCTGTATGTGCGCGGGGGCTATGATCAACTCACGCATACGTGCGCTGTATTTCGGTGCATACGATGACAAGACGGGCGCGTGCGGCTCAAAGGTCAACTTGTTTGAAAAAGGACTTTTCAACCACAACGTTGAAGTGAGCGGCGGATATATGCAACAAGAGTGCGCAACCTTGCTTTCGACTTTCTTCAAGAACAAACGAAAAAAGGCAACCGGCAATCAAGATATAAAACGATAAAAAGAAAACGACCGCTTGTGGCGGTCGCTTTCTTTTGTATATTCAGGGGAGAAAAACTTTTGTGCGCGCATTGATACAATGCGCGGTGTTCGGGCTTTTGATTGTTGCAGATTGGTTGAGAGATTGATCAGTCGGTCTTGCTCAAACGACTTTCAACCGTCAAAGAAGTCTTGTTTTGCAAAAGGTATTGTTGGATGCCGTCCGCATTTTCGACTTCTTCGCTAGGCGAGTCGAGAATGTCCACAAAACCGACGTCGTCGATCACGCGATCTATGGTGTCTTTTGGGATGCCGAGCGCGCACGCAAGCACGCTTGAGATGATTGATACGATGCCGACGATGACTATTGCGATGATTTCCTTGATTTTTTTCTTGTCCATGACGTTCTCCCTGAAAGTTATTGCGCCTGCATACCTTCTTGACCGAACACGAGTGCAATATATCACGCAAAAAGACGAGAATACAAACAATTATGTCACCGATTTTTCGTGGCAATCTTTGGCGCAAAACGAATATAGTATTGTATGGATAGATACAACATCGTTTTTGTCGAGACCGAGTGGTCGTGCGCCGAGTTGCTGGGAAGAAAAGCGGAGGATTTCGTGCTCAGAGAGTTTTCCGCTTTCGGCGCGAACGTGGCTCGAATAGTGAAAGAGCAAGCCTACAAGGAAGAGTGCATGCTCTTGCCCGACTGCGTCAACGTTGTGCTGACGCTCGATATGCCGCTTGTGAAAATCAATGATATAACGTCGCTTGCAAAGAAAATGTCGCGCGACAAAATCAATTGCGTGCGGCTGGGAAAATCGGATGCGATCGCCAAAATTTGTATGGGAAAGGACGCAAGCGGCGGAGTTTTTTCGTCATCGCAGGCTTTTTTGAAGATAGATGATGCAAAATCGTTCAATGTGGTGTATAATCGGCTTAAAGACGAAATACTTGACAATATGCTTGCCTCGGGCGTGAGAATCGTGGACAAAAACACCACTTTTGTGGACGACACGGCAATCGTGCAAAGCGGCGCAACAATTTTGCCATTCACAAGGATAGAAGGCAACAGCGTGATAAGCGCAAAATCTGTTGTCGGCTCGTCCTATATCAAGGACAGCGTCATTGACGGGGCAAACGTCGAGTGGTCGCATATAGTATGTTCGTGCGTGCGCGCACGCGCGAGCGTCGGTCCGTATGCAAGGCTAAGGCGCGCGACAATCGGCGAAGATTGCAGAGTGGGCGACTTTGTGGAAGTGAAAAATTCCACTCTCGAAAACGGCGTGAAAGCCGCGCATTTGAGTTATATCGGCGACGCGGTCGTGGGAGAGCGCACAAACGTTGGTTGCGGCACGGTGTTTTGCAACTATGACGGCAAGACAAAGCACAAGACCACCGTGGGATGCGACTGCTTTATCGGTGCAAACACCAATCTCGTTGCTCCGCTCGTTGTCGGGGACAAGGCGTTTATTGCGGCGGGTACGACCGTCACAAGAGATGTTGACGAGAAGACTTTCACAATCGGCAGAGTGCGCCAAGACACCGTCAAAAGCGACAAATGACACAATAAGACGCAAAACACAATAAGAAGAAAAAACATAAGCCAAAACATAATAAGCCGCAAAAAAAGCGATAAGTAAAAACAATATGCCGCAAAATCGGCTGTGAAACACCCGACAAAAGCGGCTCGGCTTGAAAAAGAAACAACAGAAATAAACCAAAATACAAAGAAAACGCAAGGCTCATCGCCTTGAAAGGATAAGCGTATGATGCTCGTCGTGGGACTCGGCAATCCCGGAATGAAGTACAAAAACACCTATCACAACGTCGGCTTTATGGTGGTGGACGAACTTTTGAAAAAGTGCAAAGCCAAAGCGGACGTGAAAGAATGCGATTCGCTCACTTGCAAGGTGACTTACAAGGGAGTGAATTTTGTCGTTGCAAAACCGCAAACGTATATGAATTTGTCGGGCGAAGCCGTCAAAAAACTCGTGAGAAAATATGATGTGGATGAGCGAAGCGAGCTTATCGTTTGCTATGACGATATAGACTTGCCGATCGGAAAATTGCGCATAAGAGAAGAAGGCAGCGCAGGCACGCACAACGGCATGCGCAACATCGTGGCGGAACTTTGCACGCAGGATTTCAAGCGCGTGAGAGTAGGCACAAAGACCGAGCAACTTGCACAACACGAAGTTCAACTCATCGATTTTGTACTGTCAAAGGTCGATTATGAAAACAAACAAGTTTTACAAGGCGGCATAGACGCGGCTGTCGAAGCCGTTTTGGACCTTGTGGAAGGCGTTGACATACAACGCGTTCAAGAGAAAGCAAACAAGAAAAACAAGTGATCGCGCCAAACGTTTTACAACTCCGCAATCTCGGAGAAAAACTCTCGTCGCTTTGCGGCATGGGAGCAAAAAGACTCACCGACGAAAAATTGTCGGCGGTTTCCGTATTGCGCGTTTGCGAAGGCGCGAAGGTGCATATTATATCGCAGCTCCCTGCAAGAAAACTTGTTGTGTGCTCGGACAATCTCGCGGCAAAAAGTCTTTTTAGAAAACTGCAAGGTTGGGGAGTGAAAACGTCTTTCTTGCCCTATCGCGACGACGTGTTGATTGCAAGAAAGAGCTTTTCCACGCAAAACGTGAGAGAAAGAGTGGGGACGCTTGCGGATATGGCAAGCGGCGATTTTGACGTGGTGGTGACAAGCGCGGACAGCTTGTTGCAGCTTTTCCCCAAAAAAGAGCTTGTGCAAGAGTTTTGCGTCACGGTGAAAAAAGAAGACGTCGTTTCGCCGCAGGTTCTTGCAGACAAACTTGCCCTTGCCGGATACAAGCGACAGACCATGATTGCAGAAGTTGGCGATTTTGCCGTGCGCGGCGACATCGTGGACGTATATTCGACAAACGGCACTGCGTACAGAATCAATTTCTTTGACGAGCTTGTCGAAGACGTCAAGGTGATCGACGTTGACACGATGCTCTCGTCAAACGACGTCGAAAGCGTGCGCTTTTGTCCGACAAGCGACGTCATATTGTCCGAAAAAGATTATGACAACGCAAGGGAAAGGCTTGATTTTTACCGTGACGTCAAGTACGCACTCGAGTCAAAAGAAAAATTGTCCGTAGGCGCGTGCGAGCCGTCGCTTGTGTGGGCGTTGCCATTTATGCAAGACGCAACCGCTCCGATTTTTGACTATTTGAGCGCAAACGACGTCATAATTTTCGACGAGCCGAAAGTCGTGTCCGACAAGTTGCAAATTCTCATCAAAGAGTTTGAAGGGCGCATAAAAAATCTTCTCGAAGGCGGCGAAATCCTGCCTTGCCACAAGGATGTGTACATCACGCTCTCGGAGATTCGCAGGCGACTGATGTTTGTCAGAAAACTCTCATTTTGCGCGCTTTCGCTGAGCAATCAGCTTTTTGAGCCGAAATATATCATCGAGCCCAAGACAAAACCCGTCACGAAATATTATCTCGATCCGAACACGATCGTGCAGGATTTGCGCACGTTCACGCTCAACGGCACAAAGACTCTGCTTGCTTGCGGCAGCAAAGAAAGGGCAAAGAGCGTGATCGAGAGCTTGAGAGAAAACGACGTTTTTGCCGCATACAGCGAAGACGGCAACGATGACGGCTTGATCCTTGCAACGCCCTTGAAAGTGGAAACGGGCGTGATATATCCCGCGCAAAAAGTGTGTCTTGTGGGCATGTCCGAGTGCATCGGCAAGCAAAGAAGCGAAGAAGGGCTTTCTCGCTCCAAAGAACAGGCTCTTGCGCCGGTTGCGGGCGACTACGTGGTGCATAGAGTGCACGGCGTGGGACTTTGCGAAGGCACGACCATTCTCAAAACGGGCGATTTTGAAAAGGAATATATAGTTCTCAAATACAAGGACGGCGACACGCTCTACGTTGCCACCGATCAGATGAACAATCTGCAAAAGTTCATCGGTGAAGAAAGCCCCGCTCTCAACAAGTTGGGCGGCAAAGAGTTCGAGCGCGAAAAAGAAAAAGTGCGCAAATCCGTGCGCAAGCTGGCAATCAACCTTGTTCAGTTGTACGCTAAGCGCGAAAAACAGCGCGGATTTAAGTATAGCCCCGACACCGTGTGGCAAAAAGAGTTCGAGGACAACTTCGAATACGAAGAAACCGCCGATCAGCTCAAAGCCATAGCCGACATCAAGCAGGATATGGAAACGGGGCGCATTATGGACAGGTTGCTCGTGGGCGACGTGGGCTTTGGCAAGACGGAAGTGGCGTTTAGAGCCATGTTCAAGACCGTGCTTGACTCAAAACAAGCGGTGCTGCTTGCTCCCACCACGATTCTTGCTCGCCAACACTACGAAAATTTGATAAAACGGCTTGAACCTTTCGGCATCAAGTGCGGATTGCTCACAAGGCTTCAATCCACAAAAGAAACGCAAGATTTGCTTGACGGTCTCAAAAAAGGCACGGTGCACATGGTGATTGCCACGCACAAAGTGCTTGCAAAAGCGGTGGAATTTCACGATTTGGGCTTGCTCGTGCTTGACGAAGAGCAGCGTTTCGGCGTTGAACACAAAGAAAAGCTCAAAGAAAAATATCCGCTCGTCAACGTGCTTACGCTCTCGGCAACGCCCATTCCGCGCACGCTGAATATGTCGCTGACGGGGGTGAGAGATATCTCCATGCTCGAGACCGCGCCCCACGGCAGACTGCCTGTGCAGACATACGTTGTGGGATATTCGGACGCGCTTTGCGTTGACGCGATCACAAGAGAGCTTGCCCGCGGCGGTCAAACGCTCATCCTTCTCAACAACGTGGAGGCGCTCGATTCCTACGCAAGCAAATTGCGCGCGCTTTGTCCAGAGGCTCGCATAATCACCGCTCACGGACAGATGCTCCCCGGGCAACTCGAAGAGAGAATGAGCGCGTTTTATGACAAAGAGTTTGACGTGCTTGTGGCAACCACGATCATAGAAAACGGCATAGATTTGCCCGATGCCAACACGCTTGTCGTCATAGACAGCGGCAAATTCGGCTTGTCGCAACTCTATCAACTTCGCGGCAGAGTGGGGCGCAGGGGCGCGCTTGCGCACGCATATTTCACCGTCCCCGAAAACGGCGCGCTCACCGATACGGCGCAAAAAAGGCTCAACACCTTGCTTGAAAACACGGATATCGGCAGCGGATTTAAGGTGGCTCTTGCCGACTTGTCCATTCGCGGCGCAGGCAATCTTCTGGGCGCGGAGCAAAGCGGACATATCGAAAAGGTGGGCTATGAGATGTATCTCGAACTCCTTGACGAAGCCGTGCAAGAAGTCAAAACAGGCGTCAAACGTCAAGAGATCAGAGATGTGGAGATGAAGGTTGACGCGGCGGCGTTTATCAACGACTCCTACATCAGCGGTCGCGACAAACTGAGAGTGTACAAGCAAATATCCAAGGTGGCAAGCGTGAGCGCGCGCGACTCGCTTGTCAAAGAGCTCGAACAAGTCTACGGACCTGTGGATTTGCCGCTTGAAAACCTTATCAACGTCGCATTGTTGAAGAACCTTGCAAGCAATTACGGCGTGTCTAAAATCATCATCAACCGCAACGGCGCAGGCGCAAATTTCTACGATGCGGACGTGTTCAAAAACGAGAGCCTTATGAACGCCGTGGCAAAAAACAGCGGCAACGTGGTGATGACCACCACCATACCGCCGTCCATAATCTTTGAAGTCAACAAGCTCACCGCCGAGCAAAAGTTGGCAAGACTCATCGATTTTTTTGCTAACATAGAATAAGGCTAAATTGAAAATATGTATTGTAAAAAGCACGCTTTACGCGTGCTTTTTGCGTGTATAAAACGCCGTTTCGGTGATTATACGCTGTTTTAGATACTGTTTGCTATGCCTTAGGCGAGTTTTTGTACGGTGATATTTGCGCCGGTGAAGTTTATCGTGGCGGTTGACGCATTGTGAATGGACAAGGTCGTTTCGGCAGTAGCGTTGTAGACGATGGTTTTGCTCACGTTTGCGGATTCCGTGGGACTTGCTTCGTCGTTTAGGATTTCCGTTGCAATCGCGGCGCCGTTTGCATAGAGTTGTACGGACATAGTTGCGGTTGCGGTGTCGGCAGTTCCGCTTGCGCCGTAGGTGACGATATAAGTGCCGACGGGAAGGGTTACTGCGTTGTTTGCAACCGTCATCGTGGTGGTTGGAGTGGTTGCCGTCGAAGTTATCGGGATTATCGCTCCTGTCGCTACCGATTGAGTGCCGCCGCTTGCGTACAAAGCGTCCGCAACGGCAGGCGTGCCCGGCTCGCCTTGCGGACCGGCAGGACCTTGTGGACCGACTGCTCCCGTTGCGCCTGTTGCTCCCGGCTCGCCTTGCGGGCCTTGTGGACCGGCAGGACCTTGCGGACCGACTGCTCCCGTTGCGCCTGTTGCTCCCGGCTCGCCTTGCGGACCGGCAGGACCGATAGGACCTTGCGGACCTGTTGCACCCGTTGCTCCGGGTATACCTTGGATGCCTTGCGGACCGGGCGCGCCTTGCGGTCCCATCGGACCCATAGGGCCTGTTGCGCCGATAGGTCCCATCGGGCCACGGAGATATTCTATGCTTGTGCACGGCGATGAGTTGTGGCACGGAGTGGGACGCATAGGACAGCACGGATTGTTGAACCAATTGAAAAACATACGGATATTCCCCCTTTTTTTGTTATGTATGGCGCAAGATTTTGAGATTGTTTTTCCACACAAATCGCGCAATGTGTTGTTTTTTTCAAAAATAGCGAAAAATTGTCTTAAAAAATTTGATACGTGTGTTCGCGCGATATATTGATTTTGCGGCGAGTTTGTTATAATCTATGATTGAAAATATTTTTTTGTGCGCAGAAAAAGGCATTGCAACGCTTGTGCTTGAAGAGCAAGACGCAGGTTTTGAGCGGTGCGGCATAGCGTGCAAAAGAGGATACGACTATGAAAGAACGATTCAAAAAATATCTCGAAGAGCATTTCCGCAAAATCGCGCCCACGCAGGCGGCGATGGAATATCGCAAGGCTCTTCTCACCGACCTTTTGGACAGAGAGCAGGAGTTGCGCATAAAGGGCGTGAGCGACGACGAGCTTATCTACAACATGGCAATATCCGAGCTTGGCGACCTTGACGAAACGCTCAAACGGTTTGAAGAGCGTCAGATCAAGAGCGGAGTTGTGAAACGAAAAATCAGCGCGGCGGCAGTGGTTTCATTGTCTATCGTGGCGTTGCTTGCAATTGCCTACGTCATTGTGGGTGCGCTTGTGTGTTGGCATCCGACGTGGCTCATTCTGGTGGGCGGCGTGTTTGCGGGCTTGTCGGTGATGCTTGTGTATGTCGCAATCAAATTTGGCAAAAAACGCAAATATGCCGTGACGAGAATATGCGTTGCGGTGTGCGAGATTTTGCTGACGGTGTTTGTGTTTTTAATCTTGCAACTTGCCTTCAAAGTGCACGGCGCATGGATGAGTTTTCTTGTGATGGTCGCATTGCTTTTTGGTGTGGACACGGCAATCGCGTTTTTCACCAAGAGCAAAATTAGCTGGTTCGAGCTGCCGATATTCATCGAGATTTTCGGTGTTATGCTGTACGTTTTGTTGGGCTTGAACGTGCCGTCTTTTTGGCATCCCGGTTGGTTGTTGTGCCTTGCGGGCGTTGTGTGCGCGTTTGTTGAACTTGCAGTGTTTGTCACAAAGAAAGCGCGCTTGAAAAACAAGAAAGAGAGCCAAGCCATCGAAGACAAATACGAAGTGGAAGATCAAAAGTATTGGACGGAATGGGACGATTAAATCGTCAAATCGGCAATATAAAGTGTCGATTGTGTAGTTTACGGAGAAATTATGCCAAACACGATAAAGGCTGAAATATGGGATAGAATACAGTTTCTTTTCCGCAACTATTATGACAGAATGGTGCATGCAAAGTTGGTCTACACGGGCGATATAGACTTGCCTGCGCTCAAAAACGCGTTGCTGTTTATGCTTGAAAAAGCACCCGTCCTTCATTCGAGTTTCGTCACGACCGTGGTTGAGCCGTATTGGAAGGAAGAGCAGTATACCATAGACGACGTCTTGTCCTATTTTGAAGTTGACAACGCAGACAAAGATGCGGACGAGTGGCTTGTGGGCGTGATACCTTATACGTCCAACGTGCAGATGAAAATCGCGCTGTTTAAGGACGCTTGCCACACGGTGTTTTGCCTTCGCGTCAACCACATGTGCATGGACGGCGGCGACTTGAAATATTTCCTTGCAACGCTTGTTGAAAACTACGGATACTTGAAAAACGGCGAGTATGACAAGTTGCATATCAAGAGCGGCTCGCGCAGTTATGATCAAGTGTACTCCACCTTTGAAGGCGATGATCTCAAACACGCAAGGGGGCTGTACAAAAACATAGCCAAAGCCACCGAAAAAGTGTATTTCCCGTGGAGCGAACCCACGGCGGAAGACAAAAATACCATTGTGCGCCGCACGATCGGCGAGCAAGATTTTGCCAAGTTGCGCCAAGTGTCCAAAAAGTTGGGCATAACCGTCAACGACGCGCTTATGGCGGCGACTTTCCGCGCGCTGTACGAGATGTGCGGTCTAAAAGACGACGATCCGCTCACCGTGTCTTGCGCAATTGATCTGAGAAAGCACATCAAGCAAGGCGGTCTTCTTGGCGGAATGACCAATCACACGGCGTGGATGGCGGTGCGCACGCTCCAAAAAGGCGACGACATCCGCGACACCGTTGTCAACGTCATCCGCTCCACAAAGGGCTTCAAGCGCGACAAGTTTATGGGGCTGTATTCGCTGCCTTTGCTCAAACTTGCCTACACGATCTTTCCGCACGACCTTGCCGAGTTTGCAATCAAGGCAGGCTATGACAATCCGCTCATTGCCGTGAGCAACATGGGCTTGCTTGACGATGCAAAGCTCACTTTTGACGGACTGACGCTCACGGACGGATTTATCTCCGGCGCGGTGAAATACAAGCCCTTTTTCCTTATGTCCGTCACCACGCTGCTCGGCAAGCTCAGTTTGTCCACCGCCATACGCGGCAATGCGCAAGACGTTGAGATCGCCAACCGCTTTTTTGACGGAGTGGAAAGAGAGATCAAAGAGTTTGAGTTGATATAAATCCAACAAAAGCCGTCATCGCGGCAACGGCATCGCTTGAAAGCAAGCAATGCCGAGAGCCGCATTAGGCTTTTGCTTAGCTAACCGCGCCGAAAATCTTTGACAGTTCGGTCACGGACAAAAACTCCTGCCTCAGTTTCGCAAGATTGTCGGCTTGGTATATTCAAGCGGTAAAATTCAAAAATGTTTCCTTGTCATGTTGAGCCTGTCGAAACATCTAGCCGTAAGGCGTATATCTTGCTTATTCTTTTCGCTACGCTAGATCCTTCGACTGCGCTCAGGATGACGATTGGGTGGGATACCCCACACCCGATTTGATGCCGTCATCGCGGCAACGGCATCGCTTGCTTGATATAATTAATAATTGCGGGTGGGACACCCACACCCGAATTGATATATTTTTGTGATAAGAATTAAATTCTTTTGTAAATCCCGTTCCAAATGAAAAAGTGAGATTGGTTATTGCACAAATGTAGCTTATATGATATATTGTATATATCACCATATTAAAGGGGTTGTATTGCTATGACTTTTGCACAATTTTTGTTTGTTGCCATCGACAAACTTTTCGACGGCTCGCAAAACAACAAGAGAATGCTCCGTTTCAAAGACGTGAAGTTTGACATCGAAACGGACATCGCATACGGCACGGACGATGCCGAAAAACTTGACACCTACGTTGTCAAGAAGGATTCGGACGAGAAATATCCCGTGTTCTTCTACATTCACGGCGGCGGATTTGTTGCCGGTGACAAGCACTATCGCAGAGGGCTTGCGCGCTGGGCAGCCAACAAGGGTTTCTTTGTGGTCAACGTCAACTACGGTCTTGGCCCGAAAGACTTGTTCCCCAAGGGCATACAGCATCTTGTGCATGCGCTCAACTGGGTGGGCGAGAATGCCGATAAGTACAATCTCGACCTTGACAACATGTGTGTGTCGGGCGATAGCGCAGGCGGCTACTATTCTGCAATGCTTGCATGCGTAAGCACCAACAAGGCGTTGCAAGAGAGATTCGGAGTGGAAACCAATCTGCGTTTCCGCACGGCTATGCTTGACTGCGGCATCTACGACGTGGGCGAGGCACTCGGACAAAAGATGCCTTTCAATCTCACGGACAAAGTGCTTGTGGATTTCAGCGGCATTCACGTCAAAGACCTTGACAACTATGAGTATAGAGATGTCATGGCTCCGTTTGATTTTGTGGACGCAACATTCCCGATCAGCTTCGTCACCTATGCAGAGAAAGATATGTTCTGCAAAGGACAAGGACAAAAGCTTGTCGCCAAGCTCAAAGACTTGGGCGTGCATGTTGAAGAGCATCACAGCACCACATTCTTGGACAACCACTGCTATCCGCTCAATTGGAACAAGGGCGCGGCAAAAGAAAACATCCGCCTTTGCGATGATTTCCTTGCCAGAGTGGTGAAGAAAGAAGTCTGATTTGAAAAAACGAATTGCAATACCATTGCATTTTTATCGTGTAAATAGTATCTTTATCATGAACAATATACATGCGACGCGCATATGCGCGTCGCACGTGAGACCACAAGTTCGGTTTTTTATTTTGGGGGCAGGGCTTGTTGTATATAGATAAAAATTTGTGGAGGACACCAAATGAAAAGAACAAAAATTGTTTTGGCATTGCTGCTTCTTGCGGTTATGCTTACGTCTTCGTTTGCGCTTGTTGCGTGCGACAAAACACCCGCAAAGTACAAAATGAAAAACTTTTACGGCACGTACGATCAGTTCGCAAACGATTATTATACCGTCTATTTCTTTTTAAACGGTAAGCAAGGCACGACCGATTTGACAATGCGGTGGTGGGATATTTGCGAACTCAAAGAAAATTCGTTCATTTATATTGACTTTTCCGGGGAGAAGAAAGAGCGGGAATGCGATGCTGTTTTGATAGCCAAAATCCTAGAGTTGCAACAGCGAATCGGGCACAAAGTCAAAATAGAAAGGAAACAAATGACTTTTGTTGAATCTAATACCATCGTGAAATTTGACAAGACCAAGACGCAGTATAGTGGACAGTTTTACTATGTTGGCGCGTATGACAAAGCGGGTGAAAACTTGCTTGGCGCATTTTATGAAAACGAAAACACCGAGAATGAAAGAAAAATTGTTTCAGTTGTTGCAAAAGAAACGTCAATAAATTGTCAAGGAAACAGTTGGGATATAGTCATGACAAAAAAGTTTTATTAAATGAGAGAGAGGAGAAGAAATGATAAAAAATAACTATAATAAGTGTTTGTTTGTTATTTTATTGTTCATACTTGTTTGCGCATCTATAGGAATAGGTTTTGTTTTTGATATATCGGGGATTGCAAGTGCAGAAAACGATGAAAACGATTTGAATGATATGTGTAAAACTTATACCGAATCAAGTAACTCAAACGGAGTGGATTTTTATGAATATTTGCAAGATTATAGGCGATTGACACAAGATCATATGTATACGAACTTAACTTTAGTTGATAGTTTCAAACACTATAAAGGAGATGTTTACGATAATAATGCACAATATTATGCAAACATTTATAATTCGTCCGTTGATGTTTTTGGAGATGACAATATCGTCAAATTGATTCCGAGAGAATTGTTTACATATGAGAACAAGACGCTTTACATAGGCAAGAAATATGGCTTTTTGATCGTCACCGAGCCTTATGGCAGTGTGTTGCAAAGCAACGTTATATTTATTGAAGTTGTCGGCGACGTCAATGATTATTTGGCGGATATAAAGCTTTGCGTGAGAGAATCACTCACATTTGTATATATCACACAAGATCAAAGCGTGATTTTGCCGTCCGTGCCTACGATGGACAACAGTGGAATGTTGGCAAATTATGTGTTGCAAAACGGAATCTCATCCGCCGTTGTGCCGTTGGCGGGTATTCAGGTTGTGTCAAATCCGGAAAAAGAAACAAGATTGAGATTTTTCCAATTTGAAAAATACGTGCTGGGCAACGTTTCGTTTGCTGCACAAATAAGAAATCAAAACACATACAACATAGAAGACGCAGAATACGATGTAAACAATGATTTCGGACATTTTTTCATCGGCAATAATTATTATTATTCGGCAACAAGAAGACAAAACAAGACTTTTAAAGATGTGGTCAATTCGTTTGCGGGGTGGACTTTTGATTCGGGAATCGATTTTGTGAAAGACAAAACGGAATGGGTTTTTGAAGATGGTGACGATGCATTTAATATTTCTCGTATACCGACAGCAGCCAAAATGTTGAGAATTGCCGGTGTCGGTTTGGATGTTTGCGAAAGAATGTCCAAAGCAACTGCGCCGGTGATTTACAATGATAGCAATGTTTCGTACAATATCGAAGCTCAATATTTGCCAAACACAAAGCAATCGCAAATCAATAAATACGGAAAACTGATAAAGGCGTCTCACGCGATATTGAATTCGGTCGAAGATAATGCCGCATATTTTAGAAAAGATAATTATGCAAGAGCGCAGTTTAGTTATTCTCATACAGACGGAGAAAACATATATAGCCAATTTGAATTTGCAGTGGGAGCATCTCTTTTTAGAAAGTCAAATTGGGAAAATGTCGGTGCGGTGGTGTCAGAATCGTCTTTTTATGATATAAACGAGCCGCAAGAAAAAAATATTGATGACTTTGAGCGCACAAGCTATTATATGTTGCCGTTTGGTGAACAAAAAATCGCATATACACCGCAATTTAGCGGCGCATATACAATTGAATCTTTAAGCAATGTTGTAGACGTATATTTGGACGGCAACAAGCTTGAGAGGTTGGACGGGAAGTTCGTTTTCAATTTGTCTGCAAACAACAAACATGAGATTGTTTTCAAAAATACAAATTATGGCTCGGGCGCAGATAGTTTTGTCATTGACGTTGTAGAAATCAAGAGCGGTGGCGTTGAATATACAGCGGACGGCAAAAGCACGTATGTGTGTAAATTTGTACCCGAAAAGAGCGGCGTGTTTACATTTTTTGTTACAAATGCATTTGTCAGTGATATTCTTACAAGAGAATACGGCGCATTGGAAAGCAATCGTTCTATTAGTCCAATCAAGACACCAAGCACAATGATGTCTGCATATTGCAAGAAAGGTGAAAATTATTATGTTGTTATATACAATGGCGGGGATTCTGAAACAAGCGGAGTGGTTTCGGCAACAGAACTGAATGAAACATTGACAACAGGACAAAACCAAACTTTGCAAGTTGACAACAACATAACATACAGCAAGTTTGTTGTGCCTGCATCGTCAAGCGCAGTGGAAGAATATATAATCACACTTGCAGGGGCAAAGTCGTTGCAATTTGTTGTGCGTGATGAAAATGGCGACACTTGCAACATCGTTGCCGACTCAAACGGTTATCTCGATATAAAGGATATGAACCCCGCGCACACCTATTATATTGGCATTTGGAGCGAGATAAATCAAACACTCTCACCAAACGTGTCAAAATTCTCCGGTGATTTGTACAGTTGGCAATTTGTAGATGCGGATAACAATGTGTATCGCCAAGGAGCAGGGGGAGTGTTCTCTTTGCCACGGGGAAAAGAGTATGATGTGCGACTTTACGTGAACAATCTCGTCAGATATTATGATATAAGAAAAACGACAGACACTCTTGCAGGGTATACAGAATTGTCTGCAATATTTGACAATACTACATCAAAGCTTACGATTGCCGATGATAGAGATTTGTTCACAACGATTGCCTTAACTGCGCAAAATGTAAACGGTATTGTTGCAAACATAAACGTTGTTTTCAATCAAAATGAGATTGCCATAAGCAAAGTTGACATCGTTGACAAAATAGCCATTGAGATTGCAAGATCTTCACTTGTTCAAAAGGTGTCTTATAGAGTTAGTGGAAAAAATGCAAAAGGATTCGATTTTAGTTATGCGGGCGTGATTGCCGAAAATATGTATGAGAATGGGTTGAAGGATTTGTACAATAGAAGAGCTGTTGGAGAAGTGGTGTTTTCAATATCTTCTGTTGAGTTCTTGCAAAAGTATAGCCGTCAAGTGCATACAGTGTCAATTGCCAACCAAAATGCGACGATCAATTGTTCGGATACCAACATATACAATGCATTGCAGATGTACAATTTGAGATATCATAGTTATGACGAATGTCGCTTAAAAGCAAATATCGAATTGGATAAATTGGGAGAAGATTGGACGCCGATTCCCGAACTTAACGCAACTTTCAATGGCGGTTTGCATGTTATTGGGGGCGTGAATATGCACATACCGGAGTATATTTCCGGAGATCGAAGGTATGGTCTGTTTGGTGTCATAAAACCCGGCGTTACCGTTGCGTTTTTGGGAGTGTATGTCAATATTACTTGCGCTTCCAAACATTATGAAGATTATGTGTATGTCGGTGGTTTTGCAGGACAAAACCATGGAGAATTGGGATTTGTTTCGGCAGTAGGCTATATTGAGTGCCATAGAAACAGGTCAAATCTTGGCGGGGTTGTCGGAACAAACTTTGGTAGTATGAGAAACTGCAATTTTGGCGGTACACTTTTCGGAAATGGTGAAATGGGCGGAATAGCAGGTTACAATAGCGGATCTATTGCAAACTGCGTGTCAATCAATGCAACAATACAACATAGTGTTGCAGAAGAGGCACATTCTATCGGCGGAATAGTCGGACATTGTTTTGGCGGTACACTTGAAAACAACACATTTTCAAAAAGTAAAATCACCATTTACAATACCGGTGTTATTCGCAAGATTGCTACAAGAATGGGATTAATAGCCGGGCATCTCCAAAACGCTACAATGAAAAATGATTGCAAATATTCTGAGTGTTCTTGGGATAGTGGAAAAATACGTGACAATAAGTATTGCTATGCCTATTGGAACGGGCGAGTTGGAAAGTTGGATAATAGCACATTGATATAAAATCGGTCGGGCGCGAAAATTTGCGCTCGATTTTTTTGCGTAAAGGGGCGGAGTGTGGTATAATGGGCACACAAAAACATAAATAGGAATCTACTATGAGAAAAAACAAAAAATCATTGTTTGTCCCAAAGGACGCCCAAGAAGTGAAGCCCGTGGCGGAAGGCGAGTTCTCAAAAGAGCAAATCGAGCAAGCCACCGCTGACGTGCAAAAGGAAGAGAACGACAAAGGTTTGTCGATCGTGCAAAAACTCAACGTTGCCTGGACGGTGATTTCCACTTTGTACGCGATCGTGTCCGTTTGCATGTTTATATCCAAAAAGTGGGTGGAATCGGCGTATACATACGCGCTTATCCCCATGCTTGCGGTGTTTGTCATCGTGTTTATTTGCCTTGTGGTTTTCACCTTCAAGAATCCCAAAAAAGCGCAAAGCAACATCATGGACTACAAGAAGGCTCTCGGCATATTCAAGGCAAGCGTCAACGTGATGTTTTTGGCTCTCACCGCCGTGTCAATGGTCGGTCTTGCAAAAGGCGAGATGAGCCCAATCAAGTGGATTATGTTTGGCGCATCGTTCTTTGTGGCGGTTGTGCAGCTTGTGTTGAAGATCACAAAAGTGGTGATGAAAGCCATTCGCAAGCGCGTTGCAAAAAAGTTCAAAGTGGAAGTGCAAAAGTATGTTGACGGCAAAAGGCAAAAGAAATCTGTCGTTGACAAAATGAAAGAAAACAGCTACAACAAGTAAAAACGCAATCTGCACTTTGTTGCAACAAACGGCAGTTTAACATATCAAAAGCGACGCATAAAGCGTCGCTTTTGTGATTTTGTTCTGATTTGTTGCAAGCGGTCGAGATGCGATTTGTCGCAAAGAATTGTATGATTTGTTGCAAGGAATTGCTTATTGCAGCGACAAGAAACAATCCGTCAAATCGCGAGAGTCGCTCACATAGTCGCCGCTGTCTTTTGCGTGCTGTTCGTCAAAGGTTTCGCCTTTTCCGAGCGGAGTCGTTGACGAGTAGAGCATAAATGGGACGGGCTCTCTTGTGTGCTTGCCAAGGCTGACGGGGGTGTAGTGGTCGGGCATCACGAGCATGGCAAAATCTTCGCCGCTTTCTTCAAAGTGTCGCACGATCGCGCCTATCACTTTTTGGTCGATGAGTTCTATGGATTTCACCTTGCCGTTGACGTCGCGTTGGTGTCCGCATTCATCGGTGGCTTCCAGATGCACCATGCAAAAGTCGCTGCCGTTTTCAAGCGCGTCCACGGCGGCTTGCGCTTTGCCCGAGAAGTTGGTGTCAATCGTGCCCGTTGCGCCTTGCACGCAGATGTTTTGCATGCCGCTGCCCACGGCTATGCCTTTGAGCAAGTCCACCGCGCTTATCATTGCGCCGCTCTTGCCGTATTGCGCCTTGAAGTCGGGTATGGACGGCTTTGTGCCTTCTCCCCAAAACCAAACGGCGTTGGCAGGGCGTTTGCCTTGCTTTTCTCGCCGGATATTGACGGGGTGGGCGGACAGAATATCGTAGGATTGGCGGATCATGCTCTCAAGCTCGCCGCCGAGCGCGCCTTTTGGCAGATAGTTGCCGATTTGTTGACCGCTGATGTCGTGGGGCGGAGTCAAATCTTCTTGGGGGGACGCGTCCTTGACGATAAGGCAGTTGCGATAGCTCGCGCCTTTGAAAAAAGTGTATTTGTCCGATGAAAACGCACTGTTGATTGCGTCTATAAGCTCGCTCGCCTCACCGTCCGAAATCTCGCCGGCAGAGTAGTCGAGCATGGTTTTTGTTTCAAACGGCTCGTCTTTTGACAGCGTCACGAGATTTGCACGCATGGCAATCTCGCCCTCGTGCATATCAACGCCTATCGACAACGCTTCGAGCGGACTTCTGCCCGTGTAGCACTTTGCAACGTCAAAGCCCAAAACGCCCAGATTTGCCACGTCGCTGCCCGGGGTGAATCCGTCCGGAACGGTCTTGACAAGACCTATGCGAGAGCGTTGTGCAAGCCTGTCCATATTGGGTGTGCGAGCGTATTGCAAAGGCGTTTTTCCGCCCAATTCGGCAACGGGATAATCCGCCATGCCGTCACACAAAACGAGTACGTATTTCATATTTTGCTCCTTGTGCTCAACCAAAACCGCAGGCTTTTTGACAAAGCTTGCACAATTTTGATCTGCATTGCAGTTTTATGATAATTCTTTCACTTGCATTTGTCAAATTTATGTGTTAAGTTAATATAAACAAGCGCGTATGGCTATGCCATACGAAAAGAAGGCGCATTTTGGCGAAAAAAGTGGAAAAAAGCATGAATAAACTCCCGCTCGGCGCAATACGTCCGCAAGGTTGGCTCAACGATCAGATGCAACTGATGTCCAACTTGCAACGACGCATCGGCGCACTTTCGGGGTTTGTCAAAGACGGCGAATGGAGCGGCGGCGAGAGCTTGCCCAGATACGTTCGCGGTCTTATTTTGCTTTCGAGCGCGCTTGACGACAAGATGCTCAAAGAAAAGATTGCAAGTTTTATATCCCCCATATTTTCCAGCGCAAACGAGGGCGGCGATTTCGGCCCGAAAAACACGCTGTCACAAACGCCCAAAATCGAGGCGGTCAAGGCTCTTTTGACCTATTATGAAGCCACGGGCAACGAGCGTGTTTTGCCGTTTTTGAAGAAGTTTTTCAAAAACCAATTCAACACTCACACGGTTAGCGCGATGTGGTTCGATTCTCGCGCAAGACTGCTTGAAGAGATAGAGGCGATAGACGCCGTCTACAAGGAGACCGACCTTGAATGGTTGCACGATCTCGGCGAGATTTTGAGAGATGCGTCTTGCGATTGGTTTAAGATCGCATCCCGCTTTCCGTACAAGAAACCATACAACCGCTATATCTCACAAACGGCACTTAAACATGTGCAAAAGGTGGTGTTAAACGGCGAATCGGTTGAAAAATCCGCAAAACGACACAAGCCGTTCACGCCCGAATACGCTGACAAAGAGTGGAAAAAAAGAGCGCATCAAAGAGCGGTCACGACAAGCGGAGTCAACATAGCAAAGGCTATCAAATATCCCGTGACCTACGGCAGATTTATAGGAGATAAGGACTTGAGCCTAATCTCGTTGAAGATGATTGCCGCGCTTGAAAAGCACTACGGGACGCCGATAGGCGCGTTTGCTTGCTCGCCTCGTCTTGCCACAAACAAGGGTGTTTGCGCCGTGGACGTGGAGAGTGCGGTGGAGATGATGGAATCGCTTGTGGAAGTCATCCGCGAAACGCGCGATTATCACGCCGTGGATTTGCTTGAAAAGATCGCTTTCAATCTCGTGCCGGGGGCGTGTTTTGAAGATTGCTCGGCGGTGCAAGACACCGTTTTTGTCAATCAGGTGGAGGCGTCCGCATCGAGAAAATTGCCGTATTCGGACGCGGTTGGCTCGTTCTTCACCAAGAAAGCGTCAAGGGGAGCAATCGCCGCGCTGTCGGCATACCCGATATATATGCAGGCGGCTTGCATGACGTGCGACAACGAGCTGAACTTTTTGACATACACGCCTTGCACCATGGATATTGCGGTGGGCGGCGCGATTCTCACAATCGCCGAACGCACGGGCTATCCTTTCAGAAACACCGTGGTTTTCAAGGTGGAACAGGCGACTGTGGACACCGAAGTCAAGATAAATTTCCGTGTGCCCGGCGGCACTATGATGCAGCTCATATCCGGCGGTCAGGTGGTGGCAAGCGGCACAAAAGAGATCTCCGTCAAGTGTATTCTAAAGACGGGCAGCACGTTTATGCTCAAAATGAACATTCCGCTCGCCGTCGAGGAGAACTCGGACGGCTCGGAGAGCCTGTACAAAGGCAACTTGCTTATGTCGCTCAAATTGCCCTACGAGATCACGCAAGACGCGCAAGATCGCCGCATGCTGTACGTCAAGAGCCTAAAAAAATGGAACGTCGCTCCCATTCTCGCAAGAAAGGGCGGCGCAAAATCGCTGCATGAAGAAGAAAGGACGGAAGTGAACGACATCACGCAAAAGCCGTTTTCGTTCGATATTCCGCCGTTTGAACTCAAAATACGATCAAAGAACGTGACCAACTGGGATTTTGACGTGAACGGATTTGCGCAAATCCCCAAAAACGGCAGTTTTTCGGAAGAAAGCCTTGAACGTGCGTATGTGCCTTTCGGGTGTACGCTCGTGCGTATGGCAAAATTCCCCAAATGTCAGAGATGACGGAAGGTGAGTATGAAAACGCTTGAAAGAAAATATTCAAAAATCGAAAGAATCGTTGCCAAAGGCAAGTTTTCCACGTGGACGTTTTTCGGGACGGCGTTGATCGCCGCAATCTTGGGCGGCATCGTGGCTGTCGTGTGGATCTTCAAGGACAAAATCGAAGCCCTGTTCACCAAAACGACTCCTGCAAAATATCTCACAGACGACGTTATGCGTTGGGTGCTGCTCGGAGCGGGCGGTGTGGTGCTTGTGTGCTTTTTGATCAGGCTCATCAAGTGGAATTGCAAAGAATTGATTCTGACCGAAGATAAGGTGGTGTACAGAGAAGGTTTTCTCAACGTCCGCACGGTCGTCATTCCGCTTGCCGAAATCAAAATGGTGGAAACAAAACAGAACGTGTTGCAACGCTTGGTGGGCATAGGCAATCTGCTCATCGTTTCCGATGCGGAACAACCCTATCTTGTCAAGGGCATCGCAAGCGCGGACAGACTGGCAAGACGCATAATGCGCCAAACCGCCGACATGAAACGCACATCCGAAATGCGCGGCACGCGCCTGCAACTTGTCGGGAAAGTCTAAGATATAAATTAATAAGTGACACGGGCGCAGAAAAAAGTTTGTCGTTTCGTTTCCACGAGATTGCCACGCTTACGCTCGCAATGACATAGTTTTGGGGTTGCGCCCGAAACAAAAGTCTATTCAGAGCGCACTTATA
>ULSH01070298.1_pt1 | contig 28981 bp, 20 predicted proteins | sample 1956151 | NCBI WGS metagenome assembly ULSH01 (sample SAMEA4835702, study PRJEB28245) | human gut metagenome | biome: gut microbiome; material: fecal sample | place: Denmark | collected 2008 | reverse complement strand
CCAAAAAGAAATTGTTAAATTTTTAACCGGACAATTGTGTGTGCCAATGCTCCGCCTCCACTTGCCATCAGTAGAATAATAAGAAGAAAATGCTTCATAACTATTTGATTATTCAGGGTTACATCAATACTTTATTTTTGACAAGGATAAGATTATCTGGGGGCAATTCGGCCAGGGTGAAAGTCGATAAAATCAGGAGGTAGAGTGGGGTGGACGTCATAGCTGTTGGGGGCGCAGTTGGATTGGTTTAGAAAATTAGCTACAATATACTGCTTTGTCAGGGGAAAAACAATATTTATGAATTGTATTTAGGTTATTTTAACTGTTTGATGACGGATAAAAAAGAAGAGAGACGCCTGGGAGGTGCCTCTCTATCTATTGAATGAAAGTTAGTCGTGGTCTTACTCGAGGTCGCGGGGAATGGCCACGAGTTTAAGCTTGCTGTCACGGATGAAATCGAGGATGGTCTCGCGCTCCTGAGAGGGATCGAGGTCGGATTCGATTCGCTTCATGGCGTTGAATACCGATGTGCCTGTCTGATAGACATGGCGGTAGGCCTTGGCGATGTTGTCAACCTGCTCTTCAGCAAATTCGTGTTTGCGCAGCACGTAGGCGTTGACGCCGAAGTAGGATGCGGGATTGTGGGCCATGATGACGAAGGGGGGCACGTTTCCGGAAATGCGGCAGCCACCTTTTATCAGGACCCAGTCGCCGATGCGCGAATTCTCGTGGAGCATTACGCTCGAGGAAAGGATGCAGCATTTGCCTACGCGTGCTTCGCCGGCGATCACCACTGAGTTGCCGAGAACGTTCTTGCCTTCGATAACGGTGTCATGGCCGATGTGGACGGCGGCCATTATGAAGCAGTCGTTGCCGATGGTTGTTCCTTTCTCAGAATTGAATCCGCGATTGATGATGACATGCTCGCGGATGACGTTGTTGTCGCCTATGCTGCAGAAAGAAGGCTGGTTCTTCCAGCGGAAGTCCTGGGGATCGGCTCCGATGATTGAATACTGGTAGATTTTGTTGTTCTTGCCTAAACGCGTGCCGCGGATAATGCTCGCGTAGGGCATGATCTCGCATCCGTCGCCAATCACAACGTCGGCGTCGATGAAAGCGAAGGGATGAATGATGACATCCTTGCCTAATTTGGCAGAGGGGTCAACGTGGGCTAATGGACTGATCATGGCAAAAAGTTTTTATAGGGTTAACGTCCGCCTCCAAGAGCCTGATAGAGGTTTATGAGGGCGCGGTTCTGTGCGTTCAATGCGGTCAGGGATGAAATCTGAGCCTGCAGAAGTCCTTGCTGGGCCGTCAGCACGTCGAGATATGTGGTGTTGTAAGTGCCGAGTTTGAGCAGTTCCTGGGTGTATTCAACCGCTTTGGTCAGCTTTTCGACCTGCACGTCAAGCGACCGGCTCTTTTCAACGCTCTTCTCGTAGAGAGTCATTGCGTCAGAGACCTCGGCGCTCGCATTGAGCAGGGCGTATTCGAAATTGTTCATGGCCTGCTGTTGCTGGGCTTTTGCCGCTTCAAGCCGGGAGATGTTGGCGCCACGGGAGAAAAGGGGAGCTGTCAGCGATCCGGCAAGGTTGATGAAGAATTTGCCGGGATTCATGACCATTGAGCCGAGCAGGTTGGTGAACCCTCCGTTGGCCGTTATGTTGAGGCCGGGGTAGAAAGCAGCGCGGGCGCTGTTGGTCGAATAATATGCCACGGCAAGGCTGTGTTCGGCAGCTGAAACGTCGGGACGCGAGGCGAGTTCACGCATCGGGATGGCGTCGCGGACAATCGACGGTTTGTTGATGGTGGCCGATGCGGGAATATCCCATCGCTGGGGGAGGACATTGAGCAGAAGAGACATGGTGTTGTTCATCTCGTTGAGAGAGACCTCGATGTCGGTTATCGAGCCAAGGATACCGTAGTATTGCGCTTCGCTTTGGACAACGGCTACTTCGTTGAGGCGGCCTGCCTCCTTGAGGTCTTTCATTGTCTGCACGCTTTCGCTCCAGAGTCCGGCGGTGGTGCGGGATATTTCGAGCTGAGCCTGAAGCATGGCAATGGTGTAGTAGGTCGTGGCGACGGCCGAAATGATCTGCGAGCGGGTGGCCTGTTCGTAGTCACGGGCCATTTCGTATGACATCCGGGCGCCGCGCTTGCTGTTGAGCAGCTTGGCGAAGACATCTATCTCCCAGCTGACGCTCAGCGGGATATTGTAGCTCCATGACATGTTCTGCGAAGGATCCGTGAAGAATTTCGCTCCCTGACCGCTGGGGGCGAGCGCTACGGAAGGGAGATATGCGAGCTTGGCCCCTTTGAGCTGAGCATGGGCGATATCGACGTTGAGTTTGGCGTTGCGCAGATTGGTGTTGTTCTGCAGGGCCTGTTCGATCAGGGATGCGAGCATGGGGTCGGTGAACACCTGCTGCCAGCGCATGTTGCCGAAAGTCGAGCTGTCGGTCCCCGCCTCGATGGCGTTCTTGTACTCCGCTGTCAGAGGCGTCGAATCGGGGGTCTGATATTTCTTATATATGTTGCAGCTGCTGAGCCCTGCCATGGAGATGGCAAGGGCCGCAGCGGCGATGGTTGTTCTGTTCAATTTCATTGTTGTTGACAATTGAATGGGTTTTGATTAGTGAGAATACTGCTCGAGCTCGTTCTCGATTCCTTCGTTGTCCGTGTCTTCCCACTTGAGCGGGGTGATCTTTTCCTGGATGAGCTGGAAGGTCACGAAGAGCGCGGGGACGATGAAGATCTGGAATATCATACCGATCAACATACCGCCGACCGAACCGGTGCCGAGTGCGCGGTTTCCGTTCGCACCTACGCCGTGGGCGAACATCAGCGGCAACAGACCGATGATGAGGGCGAGCGAGGTCATGAGGATAGGACGCAGACGGGCAACAGCGCCGTCGATTGCGGCTTTGACGACCGACATGCCCGTGCGGCGGCGTTCGAGCGCGAATTCCACGATGAGGATGGCGTTCTTGGCAAGAAGACCGATAAGCATGATGAGTGCGATCTGGAGATAGATGTTGTTCGAGATGCCGCTGATATCGGCGAAGATGAACGTACCCATAAGCCCGAACGGAATCGAGAAGATAACGGCGAGCGGAAGGATGTAGCTTTCATACTGGGCCGAGAGCAGCAGATAGACGAAGAGCAGGCAGAGACCGAAGATGATCGCGGTGGCGTTGCTCGAAGAGTTGGCTTCCTCGCGGGTCATACCGGAGAAGTCATATCCGTAACCCTGGGGCAGAACTTCGCTGGCAACACGGTTGATTGCGGCAAGAGCGTCGCCCGACGAATATCCGGGATTAGGAGTACCGCTGACGGAGATGGACTGGAACATGTTGAAGCGGTTCAGCAGGTCAGGACCATATACGCGGGTGAGCTTCACGAAGTTGGCGATCGAAGCCATCTCTGCGCCGTTGCGGATCTTGATGTTATTGAGGGTCTCGGGCGAGACGCGGGTCTCGGGCGAAGCCTGCATCATCACACGGTAGAGCTTACCGAAGCGGTTGAAGTTCGAGACATACATACCTCCGTAGTAACCCTGAAGGGTGGAAAGTACGGTCTGGGGCGAGATACCGGCCTGTTTGCATTTAGCTGCATCGACATCGACCAGATACTGCGGGAAGGTGGGGTTGAACGTGGTGTAGGCCATCTGGATTTCCGGCTGCTGGTTCAGGGCTCCGAGGAAGGTCTGGACCACGTTGAAGAATTCGTTGATGTCGCCGCCGGTCTTGTCCTGCATTTTGACTTCAAAACCGTTGGTGACCGAGTAACCGGTAATCATAGGCGGAGCGAAGACAACGACACGTCCGTCCTTGATGAGCTGCGAGGTCATGGCGTAGAGCTGGCCGATGACAGCATCGGAACTCTCTGCTTTGCTTCGTTCGCTCCAGTCTTTGAGCTTGACGATGAATGTGCCGTAAGTTGCTCCCTGACCTGCGATGAACGAATAACCGTTGATCATTGTGCGCGATTCGATGGCGGGTATCTTGGCCATGATCGAATCGACCTGAGTCAGGACTTCGCCTGTACGTTCCTGAGATGTGCCCGGGGGCATATCGACCATACAGAACACTGTACCTGTATCTTCATTGGGCACAAGGGCGGTAGGCGTGCGTCCCATGAGGAACACGAGCACAGCAATAGAGATGACCACTAGGGAGAATGCCGTCACTTTGTGACGGATGAAGAATTCGGTGTTTTTGCGGTAGCCGCCGAGAATGCCGTTATAGGCTTTCTCGAAAGCCACGTGGAAGCGCTTGGAGAAAATGCCGATGAGAGCGAAGACGGCCACCACGCAAGCCATGAGGCTTAAGGCGACATTCTCGAAGTTGAACCATCCGAGAACCATGAAGGTGATGGTGGCAACGAGGAGAATGAATGTGACGATCGGAGGGAAGGAGAAACTGAAACGTTTCTTATATGCCTCTCCGGCTGCTGAGTATGCTGTGCCGAGACGCTCTTTGAGCGAGGCGTCGGTGTTATGAGGTTTCAAGAACACTGCACACAATGCCGGAGAAAGTGTCAGCGCGTTCAGAGCGGAGATACCGATTGCAATGGCCATGGTCAGACCGAACTGACGGTAGAATACACCGGCTGTTCCCGGCATGAACGAAACGGGGATGAACACGAGCATCATCACGAGGGTGATCGAGACGATGGCGCCGCCGATCTCGTTCATGGCGTCGATAGATGCCTTGCGTGCGCTCTTGTAGCCGACGTCAAGTTTGGCATGGACCGCCTCGACCACCACAATCGCGTCATCGACCACAATCGCGATGGCGAGCACCAGTGCGGAGAGTGTGATGAGGTTGACGGAGAAGCCGATCAGGCTCATGCCGAAGAATGTACCGATCAAGGCGACGGGAATCGCGATGGCCGGGATGATGGTTGAGCGGAGGTCCTGAAGGAAGAGGAACACCACGATGAACACAAGAACGAAGGCCTCGATGAGGGTCTGGATCACATGGTGGATCGACGCATAGAGGAAGTCGTTGTTGTTCATAGGGATGGCGATGGCAAGTCCCTGGGGTAGATCTTTTTTCATGTCATCGACGAACGCGAGACAGTCATTGATGATCTGGGTGGCGTTGGAGCCGGCCGTCTGGAACACGATGGCCGTAACACCCGTGCGGCCGTTGTAGCCGCCATGGAAACCGTAGGTAACACGTCCGAGTTCTACGGTGGCTATGTCTTTGAGACGAAGCACCTCTCCGTCATCTTTAGCGCGGATAACGATGTTTTCGAATTCTTCAGGCGTTACAAGACGGCCCTTGTAGCGCATGATATACTGGAAAGTCTGTTTTCCTTGTTCGCCGAACGCACCGGGAGCGGCTTCGATGTTCTGCTCGGCAAGAGCCGCGGAGACATCGGTCGGTTCCAGATGGTACTGCGCCATGACGTCGGGCTTGAGCCATATACGCATCGAGTAGTCGGCACCCATGACCATCACATCGCCCACACCGTTGATACGCTGCATCTGGGGGACAATGTTGATCTTCATGTAGTTCTCGACGAATTCCTCCGAGTACTTGCCGCTGGCGTCATAGAGTGTCACGCCGACAAGCATTGAGGTCTGGCGTTTCTGCGTCAGCACGCCGACGCGGGTAACCTCGGCCGGAAGAAGGCTCTGGGCCTTGGCCACGCGGTTCTGCACGTCAACGGCAGCCATATCGGGGTCGAAGCCCTGTTTGAAATATACATTGATGGTGGCCGATCCGGTGTTGGTGGCGGTGGATTCCATGTAGGTCATGCCTTCGGCGCCGTTGATCGACTCTTCAAGAGGTGCGATCACGGAGTTGAGCACAGCCTGTGCGTTGGCTCCCTGATAGGTTGTGGTCACCGAGATGGTCGGTGGCGCGAGATCCGGATATTGCGTGATCGGGAGCGACACAAGTCCGATGAGACCGAGCAGCACGATGAAGATAGAAATCACCGTTGAAAGCACCGGCCGGTTTATAAACGTATCAAGTTTCATTTTTGAATCACTTAATTTCTTCTTTTATGACAAAATCGGAGAGGGGGGGTGGGGAGAAAGGGATAGAATGGCTTTATTTTGCTGCCGGCTTCTCTGCGGCTGCGGCACGCTGGGGCTGCGATGCTGCATCGACAGGCACAATCTTCATGCCGTCCTTGAGTTTCGAGCCGACGCCTTCGATGGCTACGCGGTCGCCAGCCTTGAGGCCTGAGGTGACAACGAAGTTCTGGCCGTCGGAAATTTCCTGAACGGTGATGGGGGTGGTGACAACCTTGTTGCTGTCGTTGACAGTATAGACGAAGCGCTTGTCCTGCAGCTCGAAAGTGGCTTTCTGAGGAATGACAAGAGCGTCAGACTGTGAAACCGGAATCATGATTGTTCCGGTAGAACCGCTGCGGAGCATTCCGCTCGGATTGGGGAAAAGTGCGCGCACGCTGGCTGCGCCTGTCGAAGTGTCGATGAGACCGTTGACGGTTGCGACTTTGCCCTTGAGGGGATATTCCGATCCGTTGGCCAGTCGAAGAGTGACTTCGGGCATAGCCTGGATGGCCTGTGCGAGCGAGCGCTGGCCCCCTTCTGTCAGATCGAGAAGGTCTTTCTCGGTCAGGGAGAAGTAGGCATAGACATCGTTGTTGTCCGAGATCGTGGTCAGGGGTTCCATTGAAGAGGGAGATGCGAGTGAACCTTCGCGGCTGGGGATGGAGCCGACCACGCCGTCGCTCGGTGAAGTGACCACGGTGTAGGCGAGATTCTTCTTTGCGATGGTTACCTGGCTGTTGGCCTGTGCGAGAGCGGCGTTGGCCTGTGCGAGAGCGGCGTTGGCGGTCTGGAGGTCATTGTCGGCCAGCTGATATTCATACTGGCTGATGATGTTCTTGTTAAGAAGGTCGCGCTTGGTGTCGGCGGTCATTTTTGCTGTGGCCACACGTGTTTTCGCCGAATTCACGGCTGCTGCGGCGTTGGCAACCTGACTCTGGGCCTGACGCAGAGCTGCCTCATACTGCACCTGGTCGATGGTGAAGAGGACCTGACCTTTCTTCACATGCTGTCCTTCATCCACGTGGACTTTGGTTATGAATCCTGAGATCTGGGGACGGATTTCAATATCGGTCTTTCCCTTGATGAGAGCCGGATATTGTGCGGCGTTGCTGGCGCTCGACGGAGTCACCTGCATGACAGCGATCTGAGGATCGGGCATCTGCTGCTGGTCCTGTTTGGATCCGCATGATGTTACCGACAGGGTAAAGGCTGCGCCGAGCGCGAGGGCCGACGCGGTTTTCAGCATGTTTCGATTCATTTTTCTGTTTGTTATCATTGTTTTTACCTTGAAATTCGTGTGATTATGGAATAATCCTATTAAATCGACTGCAAAATTACTCACAATAGATTGTAGTAAATATGATATATATCATAAAATTAAAACTCATTTGTTTTTTATATAATTTATTAGATATAATAAGGTCAGAATGTTTTGCGGGAGGAGAACTTTTATGTTTTTTTGTGATAATAAAGGTCTATTATGGAAAAAGCCCCGCTATTGACGACGGAGCTTCCTGTCTGCGCAGACATTTCAATTGCTGTTCAGCGTTTTTTCGGGCGGCCGCCTATTACGCCGCCAATGGTGAATTCTATGTTGGAATAGCCGGTGCGGGTGATGTTGGAAGTCAGGGTGAAGCGCAGATGATGGAAAAGTTCGACTCCGACTCTCGGAGCGAACGTAAAACATTTGCCGGAGCCGTCATAAACCACATCATCAATGGCGTCATAGAAATTGAGGCCGAATCCGGCTCCCACGAATGGATTGACTTTCTTTCCCTGGCCGAAATTGTAGTCTCCGGTCAATAGGTAGTTGACCGAGCGGTTGCTCTGTTCGTAGGTATAATTTGATGAGTGGAATTTTCTTACGGCTGTCGTCGCATTGATCTGAAATCCCATGTCCCACGAACTTTTCGGAATATTGTAACGGATTTCGACACCGAAAGCCGGACCGACAGTAGCGTTTCCGCCATGAAATCCGCCCAACGGAGCCGTCAGACCGACGCGCAGCTCACCCTCCACCCGCTGCACCTCAACTTCGTTTGATTGTGCTTTGACAAAGGGTAAACCGAAAATGGTTAATAACGTACAAAAAAACAGTTTTTTCATAATAAATAAAAATGTGATGATATTTTCTGCAAAGATAGTATTTATTTGTCAATCAGCAAAATAAAAAAACAGCGGCCGCTCGGTTTCTGAGACGGCCGCTGTAGGTGGTTTGGCAGTATGATATATTACCAGATGATCACGCGCTCCGATTCGGGACGGAACATGGGCTGACCTTCCGTGATGTTGAATGCCTTGAAGAAGGGCTCGAAGTTGCGCAAGGTGACATTCACGCGGTTCTCGCCGAGAGAGTGGACGTCGCCGGTTGTGAGCGAACGGATCTCCTCGTCGCGGATGTTCTGGCCCCAGAGGTTGGCATAGTTGAGGTAGAACACCTGGAAGGGCGAGAGTCCTTCGATGGTTACTTTTTCAACATCGACGCCTTTTTTCTTCTGGGAGTCGAGGAAGGCGGTCATTGCCACACGGAGACCACCCTGATCGGCGATGTTCTCGCCCATGGTGTAGGTTCCGTTGGCGTGGAGGCCGGGAAGCACTTCAACAGCGTCGAACTGCTCGCCGAGTTTCTTGGCGCGGGCGTTGAAAGCCTCGGCGTCTTCGGCGGTCCACCAGTTGGCCATGTTGCCGTTGGCGTCGAAGTTACGTCCCTGATCGTCGAATCCGTGAGTCATCTCGTGGCCGATAACAACGCCGATTCCGCCGTAGTTTTCAGCATCGGAGCTTTCGGGATCGAAGAAGGGCGCCTGAAGGATGGCAGCGGGGAACACAATTTCATTGGCAAGAGGATTATAGTAGGCGTTGACGGTCTGAGGAGTCATGCCCCACTCGGTGCGGTCAACCGGTTTGCCCCACTTGCTGTAATAATCTTTCTGGTGCCACATGCTGACATTGTGCATGTTCTCGTAGTATGAGAGGTTGGGGTCTATTTCCAGAGTGGAGTAATCTTTCCATTTGTCGGGATAGCCGATCTTGACTGTGAAAGCGTTGAGCTTCTTGATGGCGTTGAGCTTCGTGTCGTCGCTCATCCATTCGAGGTTGATGATGTGTTTGCCGAGAGCGGTGCGCAGGTTCTCGACGAGACCTATCATATAGTCTTTGGATGACTGGGGAAAGTATTTCTCCACATAAAGCTGACCGACGGCTTCGCCCATGGCCCCTTCGGTTGCGCCGAGAGCGCGTTTCCAGCGTGGGCGCTGCTGCTCGACTCCGCTCATGACTTTGTTGAACTCGAAGGCGGCGTCGGTGAAATCGTCGGAGAGGCGACCGGCAGCCTGGCTGACATAATTCCAGAGATAATAGTCCTTGATTTCGCGGTCGGTGAGGGAGGCCATCAGGTCATTGCCTTTCTTGGCGGTGTTGATGGTGGTGACGATCACATTCTCAGGCGAGGGAATGCCCATTGTCTCGATGAAGAAGCGGTCCCAGTTGAAGGCGGGATACATCTCCTTGAGCTGGGCGAAGGTGCGCGGGTTGTATTGGGCCGGAATGTTGCGGCTCTCTTCGCGGGTCCATGTCGAATCGGCGATTGCCGTCTCTATTTTCATGACGTTCTTCATGATGCGCTGGGCGTCTTTCTTCTTGTAGCCAGCGTTCATCATCTGCTTGACAATGAGCTTCTGATAAGCATCGCGCACTTCTTTGTTGCGCTTGTCGTTTTTCAGATAATAGTCGCGGTCGCCGAGACCGAGGCCCGGACCGCCGACATACATGGCATAGACGTTGGAGTTGGCGAGATCTTCCTGAGGGCCGGCCGAGATAAACGGACTGGCGTAGTTGGTGTGCATCCAGAGGAAGAGGTCTTCCATGCCCTCGTGGGGGGTATTCTCGATTTTTTTGAGATCGGCCTGGATCGGTTTGGCTCCTTCGGCGTTGCGGCGCACTGAGTCCATGGCCTGATTATAGATTGTCGAGACCTTGAAAGCCACAGTTCCCGGTTTGGGATTCTGGCCGGCGAGGTTCAGGACGATGTCCTTGACGCGCTGTTCGGAGGTGTCGGAAAGCACGTTGAATTTTCCATAGCGTGCATGCTCGGCTGTGAGTGGATTGGCTTTCTGCCACTTTGCGTTGACGTGGCGGTAAAAGTCTGTCCCGGCGGCAATTGAGTTGTCAATCTGCTTCGGATCGAGACTTTTCAGATGCTCCTGTGCCGAAGCGGCTGAAGCTGATAGGCTTATGGCCATGGCAAGAAGGATTTTAGATGATTTCATTATGTTTTGTAGTTAAGTATGGTTTATGTGTCTTGCTATTGTCGGGACTTCTTGAAAGCGGTATAAACGGTGCATGTGCCGAATGTCATCGGGTGATAGTCGGCATCCGTCAGCCCTACGCTTTCGATCAGTCGTGTCATATCCCTGCCCTGTGGCACTGCGGCTATCGATTCGGGAAGATAGCTGTAGGCGCGCACGTCTTTCGAGACCATCCGGCCCATGAAAGGAATAATGTGGCGCGTATATATGTCATATAGGGGTTTCACCAAGGGTGATGTGGGGGTGGAGAGTTCGATTATGGCGAGCATGCCTCCGGGTTTCAGGACGCGGGCCATTTCGCTCAGCCCCTTGTCGAGATGCTGGAAGTTGCGCACGCCGTAGGCTACGGTGACAAGCCCCATCGAGTTGTCGGCAAACGGGAGCGAGAGACAGTCGGCTTTCAACAGCTCCACTCTGTCGCTCAAGCCCGCTTCGCAAACCTTACGGCGCCCGAGCATGAGCATCCCTTCCGAGAGGTCTATGCCCGTTATTTTTGCCGCCGGGTCGAGCCGGGCCAGACTGATGGCTACGTCGGCCGTGCCGGTTGCCACGTCGAGCCAGGGCTGCTCGGGAGAATTCCTGCGGATTCTCTTGAGGCAGCTCCGCAGCCAAAGCCTGTGGAGACCGAACGACATGGCCCGGTTCATGAAATCGTAGGCCGGAGCGATGTTGTCAAACATCGCTTCGACCTGTTGTGATTTCGGACGGTTTTCCTCGCCGTAGGGGGTGATGTTCTCGCAGTCCACGTCAGCGTGAGAGTTGCTGGAGGCAGTCGAGGACATTGACGGCGATGCGGTCTTTAAGATTCGACTCGTCGGCCTTGATGAAGTCCTGGCCTGTTACGTGTTCGTAGAGCTCTATGTAGCGGTCAGATATTGTCTTGATGATTTCCGGGGTCATTTCCGGAACTTTCTGGCCTGCCTGTCCCATGAAGCCGTTGTCCATAAGCCACTGGCGCACGAATTCCTTGCTCAGCTGACGCTGGGGAAGGCCTTTTTCGAAGCGTTCCTCGTAGCCCTCGGCATAGAAATAGCGTGATGAGTCGGGAGTGTGGATCTCGTCGATGAGATAGACTTTGCCGTCGTGTTTGCCGAATTCATATTTCGTGTCAACGAGAATGAGGCCCTTTTCCGCTGCCATCTTCTGGCCGCGTGCGAAAAGCTTGCGGGTATATTCCTCCATTTTCTCGTAATCTTCAGCCGATACGATTCCCTGGGCTATGATTTCCTCCTTGGAGATGTTCTCGTCATGTCCGGCATCGGCTTTCGTGGTCGGCGTGATGATCGGTTCGGGGAATGCCTGGTTTTCACGCATGCCTTCGGGGAGCTTCACTCCGCAGAGTTCGCGGCATCCGTTCTTGTATTCGCGCCATGCGCTGCCGGTCAGATAGCCGCGGATAATCATTTCGACGCGGAATCCCTCGCAGCGTATGCCGACGGACACCATGGGATCCGGTGTCGCCAGTTTCCAGTTGGGAACAATGTCGGAAGTCGCGTCAAGAAAATAAGTGGCGATCTGATTGAGGACTTGTCCTTTGTAGGGAATGCCTTCGGGGAGAACGACGTCAAAGGCCGAGATGCGGTCAGTCGCGATCATTACGAGAGTGTCGTCGCCTATGGAATAGACATCGCGCACTTTGCCGTGATAGACGCCGGTCTGGCCGGGAAAATTGTAATCGGTTGAAACCAATGCTTTAGCCATAAGTAAACCTTTTTGTTTTTATTGGAAATTTTGTCTTGACTGTCAATAGAGGAGCGTTCCGGAAATACACCAGTAGCTGTTGCTGCCTCCCTCGGGAGCACCCTGAGGGATCTTGACCTCCATGGTGTGTTCGCCGGCTGCGAGGTCGCCCAAGTATATATATTCAGGATTGGTGACGGTTGCGGGACACCAGTTCGAGCGGCTCAGGTCGCTTGAGCTGAGGCCGTTGGAGAAGTTGCCCGAACAGGGATTCCAGTTGCGGTATGTGCCGCAGTCGTCGCGCCACGGAACGAATGTTATGATTTTTTTGCCGTCGAGATAGATGGTGTTGGGTTTCTGGTTGAACTCGTCGCCGTTGCCCCAGCCTCCGTGACCGGTCGTGGTGTAGTAGAGGATCGCGTTCTTTACAGGCTCTTTCAGCGTGAATTTGACTTTCAACGAATCGTTGAGCATGAAAATCGGGTAAGGCTGTCCGGCCTGTTCGAGATAGTTGACGGTGTTGAACAGAGGCATGGTGCGGTAGGTCTGGCGTTCGCCGTCGGGATAATATTTGAGCTTGAGTGAGAGTCTGTGGCCCTTGGAGTCCCAGTTGCCGATGTAGGCGCCGATCCAGGCTTCGTTGACGAGACGGTCGGCTATGTTGGTGACCTCTGTCTTGTAGAGGACAGAATCGACCCATTCCTGACCGGGAACGACATTCTTGTTGTAGGCACGTACTCCGAAGCCGGTGAAGAAGCGCATCAGCTCAAGGGGTACGTCATATTCCGGCGTGGAGACGAGGCCGTGATAGTCGGTGTCGCCCGAATGGAACGCGGGGACTGATTTGAGATCGCGGATAGCGTCGATAAACGACTGTTTCTTGTCCGTCGGGATCATGAAGATGGAGCCGGTGCGGTCGTAGGCGTCGCCGTCGGAATACTGAACGACTTCCACGAACACCTGACGGTCCGAAACCTTCTCCGGGAGTTTCACTTTCTTCAGTATGATGGTTCCTCCTCCCACGTTGTAGATCTCACCGCCGACGAGCGATTCCGGAATCTTTGCGCCGTCAAAATTGATGCGGGCCTGGTCGAAAACCGGGATGGTGATGACGCCGCTCTGGTTTATGGTGTACTGATAGTGGGCTGCATCCATTTTCTCTCCGAGGGTTGAAGGGAAAACATTTTTTGTCTCTTTCAGCGGAGTGATTTCGGTTGCTTCCTGTACCTGGTCGCCGTTGCGGACAACGCGGAGCACCAGTCCGTCAGGAACCCCTACGCCCGGCTGCGGAGTGCCGCGAAACGGGATTGCTGTCGTGAACCAGATCTCGATCGTGTTGGAGTTGATCGATGTACGCATGACGGTGCACTCCAGCCCGAGATATTTGTCTTTCTTCACCTCGGTCATGTTCTTGCCGAAAGTGAAGGGGTTTTCTGCATATATGGTTTTGCCGTCGGGCAGCATTGCCCAGCGATATTCCTTCTGGTCTGCGTAGTTGATGAAGGTCTTGGTGACGGGATGTTTCAGCGGTTCGCCGGAGGCGAGAGCTTCGGCAGCGCGTGCGCTTTCAACGACGACCTCATTTCCGCTCACTGTCATGAGCGTCTTTGCCGGGCTGACATTGCCCTTATAGGAACTCTGATAGGTCACTTCGATAGCTTTGGCCTTGCGCACTTTTTTGGCGATATTCTGGGCCTGAGCCGCAGATACACCGCCTGCAAACAGCATTACCGTTAAGGCCACACAGTTAAGCAGTATTTTTTTCATGGAATCGGGGAATATGATTTTTACAGTTCTTTATTTTGATGCAAAGATACTTACAATTCCTTAAACCGCAAAGTCCCCTTCCCACATTCTTTCTTCTTACTTTTCTTGCCCTTTCTATCCTAATTCCACTAAGTCTGATCAGCCAAACTTTTCCATGTTATTGTTCCTGTATCGGAGTCCGTAGGACGCACAACTTCTAACCGTGTATGGAGCGAAGCGGAGTGCACGGACAAAGGTCAGACAAGTATCGGCCTGCCGGAGGTATGCCTCTGTGTCGAAAGCTTTTCCTGTGCCTGAATCAGTGGAGAAAGAAATCGAGATCGACCGAGCAGGTGTAAGGCGACTCATTGACCGACACCACGATATAGTCCTTCTTGTTTATGCGGAATTTCGAATACTCCTTTCCGTCGCCCGAAATCTTCTCTCCCTGAAATCCCGCCTCCTTCAAAGCTTCTGTCAGTTCGGCGGCATACTTCTCCTTGTTTTGGCGCGTAAGTTCGCTTGTCGCTCCATTGATGGTTGTGGAATAAGTCACCGAAGTAAAAGATTTGTAGAAACTTATATTCTTCAAATAGAGCGGAGTCGGAATGCCGAAGGAAGCTTCTTTGCTCATTCCGAAAGAAACGGCAGTACCCGTGTTTGTTTTGAAAAATTTCAATCCGTCGGACTTCAGGTAATTTTCGAATTTTGCAGCTGTTATGTCGGAAATTTGCGGTGAAAGCCCTAAGGGATGAAAAGCGGCTTTCAAAATGTCATTTTTCAGACTATTGTCTGTTAAGACGGATTCTTCTTCGGCCGGAACAGAAGCCTGAGCTATTTTTCGATACGATTTCTTTCCGCTGTTCTTTTGAGTTTTCTTGGTGGATTTCTGTTTAGTTGTAGTGCTTTTCGCAGGAGCCTTAGCCTTGTTGACCGCTGTGGCAATGCGTCTGAATTCATCGCTTCCCAATCGTATATTGTTTTCGTTGACGACCGTCAGCGATTTTTCTGAAACAACTCCATCACTGAAAATCAGTTTAACCTTTTCAGGCGACTTCATCACCCATTTGAAAGTCTTGTTCGTGTTTTCAGGTTCTCCCATAACAAGGTGAAACGTTTCCTCTTTGCCGGTTCCGTCGCGATAGAATATGTAATCGTAGGCAATCGAACCGAGGAAAGTGCTGACAGTGTCAGACTTCCATTCGCCCGGAAGCACTTTCGACACCTCTTCCAAGCTCTGCGCCCCGGCAACTCCCGGCAATAAAAAAGCCAGAAGCACGCCAACCGCATAAAGTTTATATATCAATCTCATATTAATTTCTTTATTTCTTAACATGAATGTGTCTTCGCAAAGTCTTTCGGCATATTGGGCAATATACATGCTCATTTGCGGCAACTCCGTATGTCGGACAATACTCGATGACATCAACCTTATGTCTGTTATACTCCCGAGCTGACCTTGACCCTCCGGCTGCTGAGCCACCGCCTTCAATATACATTTTGCCATTCTCGTCGAAGGCAACAGTAACACCATATTTTGTAGTGGAATTAAGAACAGTATATCCTTTTCCTCCGCATCCTCTACATCTCCCTGTGCCTCCGCATGAACCACATGGTTGGATTCCCATACCATACCAGAATTGTCCTCCTGTTCCGGCGCATACGGAACAAACTCCGTAACCGCTGCATAAAGAGCAACCGGCCATAGTTACTGTTGTCATGCGTCCGTCTGGATGAAGCGTTGTTTCCATTACTCCATTATTCATAAATGGAACTCTCCATGTATATGGAAGATCGACACTCTGTCCCCATGATGAAAAGGAACAGATAAATATAGTAATTGTGAGGATAAATCTAAACATATTATGTGGATTATACAATTGATTGCTGATTAAGGATTAACATTCGCTGACTCCCAATATGAAGCTGAAATAGTAATACCTTTCGTGGCTGCCTCATTTCTCATATTTCTCATATCATTCTGCTTTTGATGAAAACGAGATAATTGTACTGCTATGTATGGATCGTTACGACCTGTAGTTCCATCTGGATTGCCATTGTTGTTATTATATCTCGTTCCAACATTAGTCAGTGAATTATATTCTCTCTCAATTTGTCTTTCGAGTTCTGAATAAGCAGTTCTATAGTAATTTTCCCAATAGGAATTATCATTGTTGGAACTTGAAGGTTGATCTTGAGCAGAACCGTTTTGTATATAACCGCCATTATTATATTGATTATAAGGAGAAGTATAAGAGGAATTTGAATTATCAGAAGTCTCAAATGAAGTCTCATCGTCAGAATCGTGAGAAACAAATTCATATTGAATATCATTGTTTTCGTATTCTGCTGCTGGTTTTTTAGGCTTGAATTTCCAATATAATAGACCAATTATTACACCAATGATAATAATTCCTTGGATTGTATTTCCTAAATTTTTCATAAAAGTAGTAGTTATGCTATGGCTTTAATAATGGCTCCAATAATAAATATGCCTACAGAAGAAAAATAGAAGATAGTGGTGGCTTCTTCCTTGTCCTCATTTTTCTTATAATACGCAATAATTGCGATTATTAAACCTATTATAGCAGATATAATGGCTAATATAAAAAATGAAATAAGTTTGTCAAATGTCCCTTCGGGGTTACTTATTGCGTTACTCAATAAACTCAAAGTACTACCCCAAGAGCAAAAAATATTTAGAAACATGCGTTTTAATCTTGTATTATGCCTTTAAAATGAATTTCAATATAACTGCTTTTACTTTCGTAATCTATATTTACAAGTTTGCCATTTTTCTTGATAGTTAATATTCCTTCCTCAAAGTCTATTTTTTGAGAACCAATTTGACCAAATAATTCATATATCCAATGGCCAGAACTATTGGTTATTCTATAAGTCCCTTCAGACCAGTTATTATCTATTCCTTCATAATATGGCGTCGAATAAGAAACGGTAATACCACAAGGGTTTAATGTACCATTTTCACCGAAGAATAAAAGATGCTTGAAATTTGACTGTGTGCCTGTTCCATGGCTGCATGTTGCTACGACTTTAGAAATTTCATAATGATATGTGCCTAAGAAATAACACCCGTTGAAAGGTGCACTTAAATAATCAAAATCGGTTTTCCCATTTGTATTTTCATGCGTAAATGTATGACTGCCTATGGCTAAAGTATTGTCTTGCAGTTTGTAATCTATTATGTCTTCATCTGTGGTTTTGTTTATATAATCTGCCAACCATTTTAGTCTTAATTTATTATTGTCAATATTCCATTCAAATCCACGATAGTTAATGCCTGATCCGAAACTATTGTTTACACGCTCCGAATAACCTTTGCCATTATTCAGAAAATAATATGAGTCTATCGTTGTTTTGCTTTTATTTAATGCTCGAGACCATTTACCAATTAGTTCTTGTGGATATTTAGAAGAATCATTTGGCGCATTTGGATCTTCAGGTTCGTTGTCACTTCCGCATGATACTAACGGAAAAATCAACAAAAGGGCTAATATAACTTTGAAATATTTTGAAAGTGTCATAATTGTAGTAAAAACGAATCTACGGGCATAAGTAGCAAGCACAGTTGCCCGTAGATTGAAATGTGAAAAGATTAATCTGAATTATTTAGACTCGAATTTAGCGGAAATTCATGCGCCAGATATTGTAGCTATTGTCGGCATTAGCGCGATTGGAGAGGAAATAAATGGATTGACCGTCAGCACTCCACTGGGGACAAGCATCATTGGCCGGATGATATGTCAATTGAATGAGATTGGAGCCGTCTGTACGAACGGCGAATATGTCAAGATTCTTTTTGTCGTAAACCGTAGAACGGGTGTCGCCGACTACGAGAAGCCATTTACCGTCGGGAGAAATGGCAGGAGAAGTATAGCCGCGATTTCTGTCGGAAAGCACTAATGTTTCCTGACCTTTGACAAAGTTGACGCGCCAGATTTCACTGTTTCCGTCAGTGGAATTCCTTACGCAGAAGAATTCGTCGTTTGTTCCGGGAATGACCTCCGGCTGAAAACCACGGGCACAATTGGTTAATTCGCCGGTCTTGATGTCATAGCTCCAAATCGAGTAGTCGTTTTTGCCCTCATAGCGGGTAAAGAAGAGCTTCTTTCCGTCTTTGCTTAATACGGGGCAGTTATCGCTGCTGTTTGAGGTCAGTTGGTTCATAAGAGAACCTGTCTTGGCGTTGATTGTGCAGATTTTAAGCTGACCGTTTGTAGCATCAGCGAAATATAATTTCCCGTCGCTGCCCCAAGAGAAACTTCCGACATTGCGGAATGTGCGCTGAGTGGCTGCGCCTCCTGCTCCGGCGGCCGATTTGCGGACCATAACGTTCGATTGGTTGTTCATACGGGCGAGATAGGCTATCTCTTCTCCGTTAGGAGATACATCCAATCCTTTGACGAGACCCCATGTCATGCCGGAACCTCGGCTTTTTCCCTGCATGCCACCGAAATAGGAAGTTGTCGGGTCCTGAATCACGCCTTTCGTTTCATCGGTGATCTTGGTGATGTTCAGTCCTGATTCTTCCTGAGCCAATGTGGGAGGCTGCTGTTTTGTCTTGCATGAACCAAGAATGATAATCCCGGTGGCTGCAATGGACAGCGCAATAAATAAATGACTTTTCATTGAAGAAATGTGAGCCCTTGCAGTCTCCCTCAGTCGGGCATTGGATAAAACAAAAGACGTGGGAGTCTGTACTTTAGCTCATCCTTGTTTCGAGGCCTTCGCATTGCCCATCTATCAGGATAAGCAACTCAGCCAGCCCACGCCATGGATGATATATATACATCAAGCACATATAGCACCTGCCGTGGACGCTTACAGTTGCCGTCTCTTCCGATAGATTTTGAAGTTGCGAAGTTCGAAACAGGAAGTGAACGCCGGTAAACGTCTTTAAAAATATGTCCGCCCACCTAAACCCCTCCGGGCCGGTGAGTTTGGACAAAAATATTAATTAATTTTATATCGTGCAAATTTTTAACGTTGAAATGTTTAATTTGCTTAAAAGAATTCCCGGAAACGGAATTATATACATATTTGAAGTCAGAAGGGGCCGTGGAGGAGGGAGGCGCCGGCGGGAATTGAGTGGGATTTTCCGTTGAGGATGAGGGTGAAGGGGCGGTTGGTCGAGATGGAGACTTTGCGTGAGGGCGCGTCATAGACAAGCGATGCGTCGATGTCGCCCCAGCGAAGGTGTCGCAATCCGTGAGTGCCGTTCGACTTCTTGAGGTCCCATGTCAGAGTGCGCTCAAGGCCATCGGCACGGCGGAATCCGAGCACATTCTCTATCATGAGCGAGATCGGACCGAGGGCTGACCATCCGCAGAATTCCTGCCTCACGCGGTGGCCATGTTCGGTCGAGGGGCCGTCGGCCGACGGATTATAACACTCCCAGATGGTATGAGGCTCAATGTCATGAAGCACACGCGCCTGCATCCTGACCACGCGTTCAGCCAGAGAGTCGGCCAAAGCGGTGTAGCCGTAGCGTTCCAGTGCTTTGGTCCCCATGTATGCTGTAGGAAGCCAGATGCCTCCGCGCCAGTAATTACCTGAGATAGAGTCAAAATCCGCGTCGTTGCGTGAAAGGGAGTTCCACGGGCGTTCGCCTCCCAGTTCGCCGGCGTCGCGCAGGTGTTCAACCATGCGCGCTGCTCTTGCGGTGTCGGGAATTCCGGCAAGCATAGCCCAGAATGAGGCGGGAGTCATGACGCGGCAAGGTTTGCCGTCGGCAATGGCTATGTCATAATAGAAGCCGTCGCGCTCGTCCCAGTAACGGCTGTTGACGAGATCGCGCAACCGGTCATATTCATTCTGCCATTTTTCCGCATCTTCTTTCATCCCGCGCAGGCGGCAGAGGGAGGCGATGCGTTCTGCCGCGAGAGCCTGTTGGGATATCGCGTCGATCCACATAACCGATTTCCATCCTCCGGCATCACGGCCGCGAGGGGTGTTGTCCATGCCTGAGGCATTGCCGTTCCAAACGTAGCCTTCCACCTTTCCGGCGCTGTCACGGCACACACGCATGAATATGGGATTGGGCGACAGGCTTTCCCGGCGTTCGCCCGTCACGAGCGAGTTGAAGTAGTCGTAATGGCGCTGCAGGTATTTCTTATCTTTCAGCACTCGGTCAATGTGGGCAGTGTCTGCTGTAAAGAGATAATTCTCATGTTCTACCCATGCGAACAGCGGGGGATTGTCGCGCAGATGGATCCGTAGAGGCGAAGGTGCGCCGTCGTGAATCGGCGCGTAATAATTCATCAGCGTCTCCTTGCCGGGATAGGCTTCGGGCGCATATTTCGAGAAAAGAACCATGAAACAGCCGTCCCAGATCCATATCTGGTCATCATAGCAGTTTTCGTCGAGATAGGGCGAGGCAACCATCCCGTCGGGTCCTCGGCGCACACGTCCGGCCGCTGTCTGCCATGCTTTGTTGTAAAGACTGACAAGAGCCGGGTCGGGATGCACGAGCTCAGGCACGAATTTTTCCCATTGCGGCATCACAGCGTCGGGAGGTACGGTGTCCCATTGTGCGAGCGCTGTTGTCCATACAAGTAGTCCTATGAGGGAGGCGGTTATTCTTTGCCACTGTTGTATTCCTTTTTTCATGATCGGTCAACTAAATTCGGGTAAAGGTGGTAGCGTGGTCTTTTTAAGGAAAGCGGCTGCGCCTGATGAATAGGGTGCAGCCGCCTGTGTATGGGGAATGTCGCCGAAGGGGTTAGAATTCGGCGTTGTTGGGAGTGCGGGGGAAGGGGATGACGTCACGGATGTTGGTCATGCCGGTCACAAAGAGAACGAGACGCTCGAAGCCGAGGCCGAATCCAGAGTGGGGAACGGAACCGAAGCGGCGAGTGTCAAGATACCACCACATGTCCTTCATCGGAATGCCGAGTTCCTCTATGCGTGTATAAAGTTTGTCATAGTCGGCTTCACGCTCCGAGCCGCCGATGATTTCGCCGATTTTCGGGAAGAGCACGTCCATCGCGCGCACTGTCTTTCCGTCGGGGTTCTGCTTCATGTAGAAGGCCTTGATCTCTTTGGGATAGTCGGTGAGAATAACCGGGCGTTTGAAATGTTCCTCGACGAGGAAGCGCTCATGCTCGCTCTGGAGGTCGGCTCCCCAATAGACGGGGAATTCGAATTTGTGACCCGATTCCTCAAGAATCCTGACACCTTCGGTGTAAGTGAGACGCACTAATTTTTCCTCAACGACGTGGCGCAGACGGTTGATCAGTTCGGGATCATACATCTGTGCGAGGAACTCGAGGTCATCCATGCAGTTGTCGAGAGCGTAGTTGACGCAGTATTTGATGAAATCCTCTGCGAGATCCATGTTGTCGGTGATGTCATAGAATGCCATTTCCGGCTCTATCATCCAGAATTCCGAGAGGTGGCGCGGAGTGTTGGAGTTTTCCGCGCGGAAGGTGGGCCCGAATGTGTAGATCGCTCCGAGAGCTGTGGCGCCGAGCTCGCCTTCGAGCTGTCCGCTGACGGTGAGTGCGGTGGGCTTCCCGAAGAAATCGGCCGAGAAGTCAACCTTGCCATCCTCTGTTTTCGGGAGGTTGTTGAGGTCAAGGGTCGTTACCTGAAACATCGCTCCGGCGCCTTCGCAGTCGCTGGCCGTGATGAGCGGAGTGTTCAGATAGAAGAATCCGCGTTCGTTGAAAAATTTATGGATGGCGAAAGCGAGGGCCGAACGCACGCGAAGCACAGCACCGAAGGTGTTGGTTCGCGGACGCAGATGGGCGATCTCGCGCAGGAATTCGAGAGTGTGACCTTTTTTCTGGAGCGGATATTTCTCGGGGTCGGCGGTTCCGAATACTTCAAAACTGTCGGCCTGCACTTCGACTGACTGCCCTTTGCCCATTGACTCCACGAGACGTCCGGTCACGTGAAGGCTTGAGCCGGTAGTGATGTTGCGAAGTGCGTCGTCAGAGAATTTTTCCAGATCAAATACAATCTGAATGTTTTTTATCGTCGAGCCGTCATTCAGTGCTACGAACTGCACGTGTTTGTTGCCGCGCCGTGTGCGCACCCAGCCCATGACGCTCATTTCCTTGCCTATGAGTTCAGGCGAGAAGATGTCGATTATCTTGGTTCTTTTCATTTCTTACATGCGGCTCCCGGCGGGAGCCTTGTTGAGTTTCTTTGTTACAGGATAACTTTTATTCGAATGATCCCATCTTGAGGAAGTTCACTTCTTCCTGTGTGAGATAACGCCAGCGTCCGCGAGGCAGATTCTTCTTGGTAAGCCCTGCGAAATAGACGCGGTCAAGTTTGGTCACGTGGTAGCCGAGGCTTTCGAAGATTCGGCGCACGATGCGGTTGCGTCCCGAGTGGATCTCGATTCCGGCCTGATTGCGGTCGGTGTCGGTGGCATAGCTGATTGCGTCGGCATGGATTGGGCCGTCGTCAAGTTCTATTCCGTCGGCAATGCGTTGCATGTCATCCTCCGAGATGTCCTTGTCGGTCCAGACGTGATAGATTTTTTTCTTGACATATTTCGGGTGTGTCAGCTTCGATGCGAGATCGCCGTCATTGGTCAGGAGAAGAACACCGGTCGTATTGCGGTCAAGACGACCAACGGGATAGACGCGCTCTTCGCATGCACCCTTGATGAGATCCATCACAGTCGTGCGTCCGTTGGGGTCCTCCGAGGTGGTCACGCAATCTTTAGGCTTGTTGAGCAGGATATAGCATTTGCTTTCGAGAGCGACTGCCTTTCCGTTGTATTCGACAGTGTCGGAATGAGTGATTTTTGTTCCGAGTTCGGTGACGACTTCTCCGTTGACCTTGACAAGTCCCTGCTGGATATATTCGTCGGCCTCGCGGCGCGAGCAGATACCTGCGTTGGCGAGGAACTTGTTGAGGCGGATCTGTTCGTCGGGCGAAGGAATAGACTGTTCGTATTCGATGCATTTCGGACGCGGAACGAAGCTCTTTCCACCCTGCGGCATGCCGTATTGGTTCTGACGCATTCCGCCCTGGCGGTTGTTGTAGCTACCCTGACGGTTCTGGCGGTTCTGGTTGTTGTAACCGCCCTGACGGTTCTGATTGTTGTAGCCCCCCTGGCGGTTCTGGTTGTTGTAGCCGCCCTGGCGATTCTGGTTGTTGTAGCCGCCCTGACGGCTCTGGTTGTTGTAACCGCCCTGACGGTTCTGATTGTTGTAACCGCCCTGGCGGTTGTTGTTGTAACCTCCCTGACGGTTCTGGTTGCTGTAGCCGCCCTGGCGATTGTTGTTGTAACCTCCCTGACGGTTCTGGTTGTTGTAGCCGCCCTGATTGTATCCCTGGTTGTAGTTCTGGGGACGACGGTAATTGGGGTTATAACCTTGCTGACGGTAATTGCTATGGTTTTCGTTTTCCTCGGTTGTTTCAGCGCTGTTCGTTTCGGCCACTGTGTCTGATGCGGGAGTCGCGTCCGGTGAATTGTAGCGCGGACGTTGCTGGAAGTTGCCCTGGCCATAGGGCCGCTGCTGGTAGTTGCGCTGGTTATAGTTGCGCTGTCCGTAGTTGTTGCGCTGCTGATAGCCGCCCTGATAATCCTGACGGTAAGGACGCTGCTGGAACTCTCCTGAGTTTTCGGAGGTGCTTTCGCCGTTCACATCTCGTTCGGGTGAGGCCGTGCGGATCTGTCCTATGCGCGGCCGTTTGTTTTTCTTCTCGTTTGATTCCATAATTCTTTTAATGAAAGGGAAGGTGTTTTTGGTACCTGAATGAATAATTTGTTTTTTTTGGTTTGGGCCTCTCGGCCCGTGGATGAAATTTATTAAGTTTTAAAGTTGTTGAATATTCTACAAATTGATATGTGTCCGTGATGCAAGAACTAATTTAAGTGTGCGGAAAATTTAAGTCAGTTCTGAATCTGTTAAGTAATAGGTGATTGCAATCCTTTCGGATTTTATTGCAAATATAGCTGTTAATTCTGAAATAACAACAAAAAACAGATGAAAAATCTGAAAAAGTCACTATTTTTTTGTGAAAATACAAAAGGAAGGCGCCGCTCTGTGGAGCCGGCGCCTTTCCTTGCCGTTTCAACTATTTATTTATGAGAGCCTCGTGTCCTAATAATCACTATCCAAACACGTAGCAAGAGAGAGATGTAACAAATCTGAGCTTTAGGCTTAATAAGCTACTTTCTTCGGTTCATCTGTAAGAACAAACCAACCCTTGCATAGTAGGTGCGCTTTTGGCTAAAAGTGATTAAAATATGTGAATCACAAGACTTTTGCTCTCTTAAATTTAACATTTGGTGGAGGTATGAATCCCACCGGATCACATTCACCGGATCACGCCTGTGATTTCAGCATCAGGCCTACTCGTTCCTGCAATCCGAAGAGGAGATTCATGTCATGCACCGCCATCGCCGACAGTCCTTTGACAATATCGTCCAGAACGAGCGAGATGACGAGCTGGTCCTCAACCTTCTGGATGTTTATGATGCATTTGTTGGTTCCCGAAACCTCGTCGAGATTTGGCATCTGGTCTGAGAGGAAAGTGAAGTTGTGGTCGTCGTAATAATTGTTGAAGAGATCGATCGCAGCCTGTTCTGTCAGGTCAGTGGCGAAATGGACTGTCAGCGATATGCCGTGGCGCCATCCTCCGTTGACTACGATAAACTTCATCTGGGCCGCTTTGAAATCGGGCTGAAGCGAACGCACCGCACGCGCTATGTCATCGGCCTGCTCGAGATCTATTAGGGCGAGAACTTCACCCGGGCCTGCGTTTTCTTCGGATATTGCAGCCGTGATATTGATGTCGCTCGTCAACTTCTGATCCTTGGCAAGCGGCGTCAGGGCAAGAAGAACGGCTGAGGAAAGAGGCGCGGGGACCGATGCCTTTGTGGCCCCTCTGACGAGCGGCTTGCGACATAGCTCGGGAAGACCGTAGATCCAGTCGTCGCCGTCGGCGAAAGTGCTCAGATGAAGAAAATCGCCCGAAAGGTCGATGATTCTGGTCTGAGGGGTGACGGCGCTCGATTTGCAGAACTCTACGGACTCTCCCGGCTCGTCGGAACAGAGGAAGACTACATCCACCTCGTCCGACGGTTCTGAAGAGAACCGCAGATATGTTTCTCCACGCAGACCGCGATGGAAATCGGATATGAGACCGCCCTCGGCATCGGGATCCATGACCCATAGTATTTCAACGTCGGGATGGTTGATCAGAAGTTTTATAATTTCTCCGGCTTCGCGGGTGGTTCCGCCGGTTATACCTGCTCGTATCATTTATTTAGGCTTTATATATGTTTTTAGAGGAAATAATGCTGACCTTTTTCAAGCACGGCCGGCGGCACGAGATCTTTGAAGAGCTCATAGATTTCCGGCAGCGGTGCGTCTTTGCTGAGAGCGACGAAAACGGTGTCGGCGCCGGCTATGGTCCCCAGAAGATAGGGGGATGAAATCTCGTCTATGTCGTATGCAACTCCGCCGGCATATCCGTTGCGGGTCTTGACCACAACCATCTGGGAATTTGCGGCTATCGAGAGAATGGCGGCCTGTCGGACTGTATTCATAGCCTGTGTCGCAACTTCGTCGGCGGCTGTGCCGTTGGCTGCGATGACATAACGGTAGCCTCCGAGTTCCGTCGCGACCTTGGATGTGCGCAGTGACTTCAGGTCGCGCGACAGGGTAGCCTGCGTCACGTTACATCCGTTACGTTCCAGAGCGTCCATAAGCTCTTCCTGACTTCCTATGGAGTTGTTGAGAAGAATTTTTACTATAAGTGCCAGTCTGGTTTGCCGCTTGTTCATGGGAGTTGTGGGTTCTGTAATTTTAAACGCAAATATAATACTGAATTTATAAATATGCAAATCCGACGAAATAAAAAAATAGCCTCCGCGTTGCCGTCGTGACGGCGCATACGCGGAGGCTATATGGCTCATTCAAGTTGAGGCCTACACCTCATTTATTCTTCATAACGGCGTGAACCGTCGCTGACAATCACGGGGTAAATGCGCGGTTCGTGACCGTATTTAGCGTTGAATTTTTCTTTTACGGTTGTGATAAACGGCTCGACGAGGTCTTTCTTGACGAGATTGACGGTGCAACCGCCGAATCCGCCGCCCATTATGCGCGAACCGGTGACGCCGCATTCTTTGGCTACTTCGTTAAGATAGTCGAGTTCCTCGCATGAAACTTCATAGTCTTTCGACAGGCCTTCGTGAGTTTCGTACATCTTTTTACCTACGGTCTCGTAATCGTCTTTCATGAGAGCGTCACATACGGCAAGCACGCGGTCTTTCTCCTCGATGACGAATTTTGCACGGAAGTAGTCTTCGGCTGTAATGTCTGTCTTGACGGAGTTCAGCATTTCCATTGTAGCGTCGCGAAGGGTTTCGATGCCGAGGCGTTTTGCAACGCGTTCGCATGACTGGCGGCGTTTGTTGTAGGGAGAGTCTGCGAGTTCGTGTTTTACGCGTGAATCAACGAGCACGAGTTCGTAGTCTTTGGGAGCGAAGGGGAAATATTCGAATTCCATCGAGCGGCAGTCAAGACGCATAAGTTTGCCTTTCTGGCCCATTACGGAAGCGAACTGGTCCATGATTCCGCAGTTGACGCCGCAATAATTGTGTTCGGTTGACTGGCCGATGCGGGCGAGTTCGAACTTGTCGATAGTGTTGTCGTTGAACATATCGTTGAGCGCGAAAGCGAAGCAGCTTTCAAGGGCGGCCGAAGAGCTCAGGCCGGCTCCCAGAGGCACGTTGCCTGCGAAAACGGCGTCAAAACCTTTGACAACGCCGCCGCGCTTGATGATTTCGCGGCATACGCCGAAAATATAACGTGCCCATGACTGTTTGGGGGCGTCTTCTTCGTTCAGACCGAAGGCGGTTTCCTCATCGATGTCAATGGAATATACGCGGACAACGTCCAGCCCGTTGGGACGGATGTCAGCCATGATGAATTTGTCAATGGCTCCGGGGAAAACAAATCCCCCGTTATAGTCGGTGTGCTCGCCGATGAGATTGAAACGTCCCGGTGAAACATAGAGGGTGCCTTCGCCGCCGAAGCGGTCTGCGAATTCCTGAGTGATTTTTTCTTTCATGTGGATTGGATATTTTGATTTTGTAAGATTAACTTGATTGTGCTACCAAAAGTAATCAAAATTTTTTTTGTGACATAATTTTCAGCGAAAAAACAGTCTGATTGCTTTTACTTGGAGCCATGACAGGCCGTTAATAACCCATCGATGCGAGTGTTGCGATGACAGATGCGGCCGTTTCAGCCGGATCACCGTGGGGAGTGGAGCTGTATCCTCCCGTGGCGCGGGCCCATTTCTCTTCCATCGGATAAAAATCTATTTCCGGTGTCTTGCCCGAGTCCCATAGACGGAGCCTTTCATCAAACCACCGTTTCCATCGCGGCATGTAAAAATCAGCGAGGAGACCTTGCCATTCGCGGTTGCTGTAGTCGTGCAGACCGCCGTTGTCAGCTGCCTGTCGGCCGCCCCAGGTAGTTATCAGTGTGCGGGCGTCACGCTCCATGTCATCTCTCAGATCAGGAGTGGCTGCCGACGAACGGGCGGCTTCAATCCAGGTCCCTACACGGAAATGCGGCATAGTGCCGAGCAGTGAGTCCTGAAGGGATATAAGCCGCAGGAACCGTTCGGCGCTTTTACTGTAGGCTTCTTTGTCGCCTCTTTTGGCAGCCTGGGAAAAGTTCTTCGCCTCCAGACGGCCGGCTTCGGCCACTGCCTGGCGGGTGATATCGATCAGGTCATAGACAAAGTGCGTGTTTTGCTTGAACGACGGAGCCACTGAGTTCATAAGTTCGGCAGCTTTGATTACATCGCGACTGTCATAATAAGGCTCTGCGTTGGCCCATGAAGAAGCGTTGACAGGATTGTCCGACGGACGCGCGCAGAAAAGAGATTCCGTGGTGCCCTGCTGTTGATTCGCCGCCGGTGCGCCATAGATTGATAAAGCAAGGATAGACCACGCGGAGTCAACGGTTTCCGAAGATGCGCCGTAACGTGTGGGGGCATATTTTTTCAGCCATTGGCGTGAGTCGGTTTTCCCTTCGTTCCAAGGCATCGACATGGCAAGCTCATACATGACGGGATTGTTGTCTATTCCTTCCATCGTGAGTCCGATACCGGAGGGCGGTGTTGCCGAATTCCTGGCTTCCTCGAAAGTTTCGGTTATATAGTCAAGCTTACCGTGAAGTCCCACGTTTCCTCCGAAATTGAGAAGCATACACCAGATCCAGGGATGTCCCCGGTGTCCGCGTGATTTCCATTGGGCCACGTTCTCGCTGTGGAGATCCAGAACGGTCAGATGCTCCGGACTGACGGCGTCGAGAATCTCTTTTCTGGGATTTCCTCCCCATCCCTGAATAAGCCATACGCTTCCGGGCGACGCCTTGCGCATGGCTTTGTCAATGGCGGTTCCTGCCGCGGCAAGATCGACTCCTTTGGTGTTGCCCCCCTCGTGGAAGGGATCCATCGAGTAAAATTTAGCCTGCCCGAAAAGCCGTTTCTGCTCCGTGTAATAGGCATCGGCTATTTCAGGAAATTTCGAATCGGTAGGCTGAAGGAAGGCGGGTCGGTTGTAGCCACACCATATTCCGGGGTCGGAAACCGGCAATCCCAGGGCCAGACCTGCGTCATGAGGCACCATTCCCGAATAACCCGGGAAGACAGGTTCTATGCCGAGTTCACGCATAGATTTGATGATGAATCGCTGCAGATCGGCCTGACGTCGGAGCTGCGCCGGTGTCATGCTCGTCCCTTCGCCTTCAAGGTTGTTCATGAGCCACCATGCCTGATAGGCCGGAGACGCTATGAAGCTGTCAATTTTCTCTTCGGGATATCCGAGCCGGCGGAGCGTGGCGTCCCAGACGGCATCGGTTCCTGTGATGGCCAGAGCCGCATTTATCCCGTGCAGTGCCATCCAGTCGATTTCCTGTTGCCATCTTGCCTTGTCCCAGAACGGCATGGAATAGGAATGAGTGCAGTAGTTGAGGTAATACCGCAAGTTCTGGTCTGTGGAGCCTGATAGCTGTTTCGCGGGGAGTGGAAGCGGGTTGGGGAGGACGGCTGTCATGTCGTCCCATGTCAGTTGGACGCCGGCCACATCGTTCAGGTAGCGGTTCAGCCCCACGGAGGCGCTGCTTATATTGTTTGCGCTGATCTCAACGCCTTTTCCTTTCCTTGACACCGTGTAGCGGTCTTTTGGACCGGGCGTCAGCCTGAC
>ULSH01008028.1_pt1 | contig 29030 bp, 21 predicted proteins | sample 1956151 | NCBI WGS metagenome assembly ULSH01 (sample SAMEA4835702, study PRJEB28245) | human gut metagenome | biome: gut microbiome; material: fecal sample | place: Denmark | collected 2008 | reverse complement strand
TTTATGTCATTGCGAGCGTAGCGTGGCAATCGCCCGGAAGGGACACCTTATTGCCTTGCGGCAGTGATATGCCTGCGGCGTGATATTGCTTTCGCAGTGATATGCCTGCGGCGTGATATTTGCCCTTCGGGCAAGTTATGGATAAATACCTTAGCTTTGGCGATAGCCAAAATATCACTTCGGCTGAAAGTCGAAATATAACTTTGACGAAGTTAAAATATAACTGCGTAGCAATCTAAGCCCACGCAAGATACTTTTGTACTTGCGCGCAGCAAAAAACGCACCGTGGAAACGGTGCGTTTTTGATTGGTTTAATAATTAGTCTGCTTTGTAGGGAAGCAATGCCATAACGCGGGCGCGTTTGATTGCGTCGGACAAGAAGCGCTGATGTTTTGCACAGACGCCGGTCATACGACGGGGCATCATCTTGCCTTTTTCGGTGATGTATTTGCGAAGTTTGGCAACGTCTTTGTAGTCGATTTCGGTTGCCTTATCGACGCAGAATTGGCAGACTTTCTTTTTGGGAATTCTTTTGCCGCCCTGAACGGGGCGTTTTACTTCTTCACTCATTTTAATATACCTCTTAATTATTGAGCCCTATATACGGGCGAAAATCAGAAGGGCAGATTCTCGTCAACGGCTTTAAGGTCGTCGAACACGCCGTCGTTCGAGGCGGATTCGTCTTCGGCCTTGGTGCTGAGGAACTGAACCTCGTCGGCAACGATTTCGGTGACGTATCTGCGGCTTCCGTCGGGAGCGTCGTAACTGCGGGTCTGAACCGATCCGGATACGGCCGCTTTACTGCCTTTTTTCAAGTATTTGTTGCAATGTTCCGCCTGCGTTCTCCATACGACAACGGGAAGGAAGTCGGTATCTCTTACGCCGTCGCTGTTGGAAAATCTGCGCGACACGGCAAGCGTGAATCTGCAAACGGGAATGCCCGAGCCGGTGTTGGTGAGTTCGGGATTCTTTGTTAAATTACCGATTAAAAATACTTTGTTCATAAATGACCCCTTATGCGGTTATTTGCGGATAATCATCTGACGTACGATTGCGTCTGTGATTTTCATCTGACGATCGATTTCGGCGGGAGCGGATGCGTCTGCCGTAAAGTTCATCAAGACGTAGTAGCCTTCGTTCTTATCGTTGATGGGATATGCATATTTGCGGGTACCCCACTTGTCAATGCCGTCAACGGTGCCGCCGAGCTTTACGACGAGGTCCGAGAACCTGTCGACGAGAGCAGCCTTGTCTTCTTCCGAAACGTCATTGTCGATGATGTAAAGGATTTCATACTTGTTCATCTTTTTATACCTCCTTGTGGACTTTGTGGCCTGCTTAAACAGGCAAGGAAATTCGTCGATAATATATCAACGTGCAATTATTATAAATAATTTATTCGTTTATGTAAAGCGAAAATCGGCGAAAAAGTCAGCGATTTAACGATTTTTTCAGCGATTTTCTTATTTTTTGCAGGGTGTTGTCGACTTTTTTTGTGGAAACCGAAAGAGAGGCGGCGATTTCCCGATACGAGTCGCCGTCAAGATAAGCGTAAAAAATCCGCTGTTCTTCTTCCGACAACACGCTTTCGATTTCCCGCATTAAAAGGGTTTCCCGCTCCTCTTCGATATAAACGGTTTCGGGATTGCCCGACGCGATTTCGACGTCGTCAAGCGGCACGCTGTCGTTAAGCGCACGATTTTTCCCGCTTGAAGATTTCCTGATTAAACCGATAATTCTTTTTCTGACGCAGATGTAGGCAAACGTTGTGAAACTCGCGCCGGCTTTTTCGTCGTAATTCATAATCGCGTTGAACAGCGCGACCATTCCTTCCTGCACGAGATCGTCGGTGTCGCCCGACGGCAAAAAGAAGCGGCGCACCGCCTTATTGACCAGCGATTTATGACGATGCAACAGTTCGTTTACGGCGGCGGAGTCGTTTGACTGCGCGCGTTTTGCAAGTTCCTCGTCGGGCAAAGTTTCGTATGTCATTTTCTGTCCTGTCGTACCTTTTCGTAAATCACGACGGCGGCGGCAACCGAGGCGTTCAGACTGTTGATTTTTCCGCTCATCGGAATGGAAATTACGCCGTCGGCAAGTTCCTTTGAAAGGCGTTTTACGCCGCTGTCTTCGCCGCCGACAAGCAATGCGATTGCCCCGGTAAGATTTGCACGATACATAGGTTCACCGTCCATATCCGCGCAATAAACATACACATTTTGCGATTTAAGATAATTTATCGCGTCGTTGACGTTGGTAACTTTCGCGATTTTCACGTGTTCCGCCGCGCCTGCGGAGCACCTTAAAACGGTGTCGTTCACGGTAACGCCGCGGTGCTTTCCGATGACGATTCCGTGCACGCCCGCGCACTCCGCCGTACGGATAATGCTGCCGAGATTGTGGGGGTCGGAAAGTTCGTCCAGAATCACGATAAAGGGCGGCTCGTCTTTCGATTTCGCAAACGCCAGAATGTCGTCCAAAGACGAATAAACAAACTCCGTCTGAGTAAGCGCGACTCCCTGATGTTTTGCGTTTTGCGTGATGCGGTCGAGCGCGGTTTTATCGACGACGGACACGACGATTTTCTTTTCTTTTGCAATGGTGAGTATGTTTTTTACGACGCCCGTCGTTTCGCCTCTTTGCACGTAAAGTTTTTCAACGGTTGCGTCGGAGCGCAACGCCTCATACACTGCGTTTTTTCCCGTAATTAACATAAGTTCTCCTTATTCGATTGAAAGCAATTCGTTCAGGCGGTCGTGTTTTCCCGTGAGATACAGGTATCCGAGAAGAGCCTCGAAACCGCTTGCTTTTTTGTAGTCGCCGATACTTGCGTTTTTTGCCGACGACGAATAATGCGCGTTTCTTGCGCGCTTGTAAACCGCGACTTCTTCTTCAAAAAGACACGGCAGCAGTTTTTCGATTTTATCCGCCTGCGCTTCCGCCTTGATTTCCTTGGTTGCGAGTTTATGGAGCGCGCCCGATTTTTTGTCGGACGAAATGGCAAGCCGCGTTCTGACGTACAGTTGTTGTACGGAGTCGCCGACGAAAGCGAGAACAAGCGGATTCATCTCGTCCGCTTCGGCTTTTGTGATTATCGTCGTAAGAAAAGGAATGGTATCTTGCATAAGACCGATTATATCACATCGAAGTGGCTTTAACAAGAAAAAAATCGTATTGACCTTTTAACAAGATTAGTATAAAATATATTTACTATGAAAAACAAAAGATTTTTGAAAATAACGCTGATTGCCGCGGTTGTCGCGCTTCTTTGCGCCGCGCTTTGCGGATGCAGTCTTATACAAGGAATTTTGCACCCGGAAGGGAAGTTTGCGCTGTCCGAAAGCGAGATAACGCTGAAAATCGGCGAAACGTACGACGTAACGCTCAGTAACGGTCGCACCGACGAGTTCACTTTGTCCACGTCGGACAAAACAAAGGTCGAAATATACGGGCGGACAAGCATAAAAGCCGTCGGGAAAACCAAAACCGCGGTCACGATTACCGCAACCAACGGCAAAGGCGACACGGCGGAACTTAAAGTAAACGTCGATTACGCCGACGTTTCAACGGTAAAAATCGGCGTTGAAAATCAATATCAGTTGTTGCAATCTGGCGAAACGCCGAAAAGAGTCGGTTTTTCCGCAACGCTCAACGACGGCACGAACCCCGACACCGTCTTTTCGTGGAAATTCACGAACGGCGCGGGCGAAGAAGTCGCGACGGCAAGCGGCAAAACCGCGTCGTATCTTCCAAGCCCGGGCGAAATATATTTTGCCACCGTAACGGCGGGCGGAAAATCCGCAACCGTCGGATTCTGCGCCGTCGAAGAACTTCTTGTATATCTTGACAAATACCGCGTCGGGACGGAAGAAAAAATCGTCGTGCGCGCAAGATATTTCGACAACTCGCTTCTTGGCAAAACCGCGACGGCGTACGTTTACGACGAAGGCGGGAACCTGATTTCCACGACGGATCTTGAAGCAATCCGTTCAAACGGCATGGGCGAGGTCAACGACACGATTGCCGCAATCGGAAAAGAAGGGACGTTTACATTAAAAGTCGATGTGGGCGGAGTAAGCCGCGAAGTTAATTTCGTCGTCAAGGACAACGTTGCCGCAAATCATATCGAAGTCGGCGTGACGGGAAATCTCAGCCAGACCACGGCGGAGTTGGTCACGTTCACGGCAACTCTTTCGCCCGCAAAAGCCGACGTCGAAAGCGTCAAATGGTACGTCAACGACAAGTATTATTCGACGGGCAAAACCTTTTCGTTTAAGCCGACGAACCGCGGCGAATATAAGGTAACGGCGGAAATAAACAAAATCACGAAAACAAAAACCATCGTATATCTTTCGGAACACGACGAAGCGTGGTATTACGCCTCGCATTTCCACGACTACGGCGGATACGCGCAAAACAGATATATAACGTCCAAGGAAGAACTTAAAAACCTTATCCTTTTCGTTCTGGAAAACAAAATCGCGGAAATCAAGTTTTACGCGGGATACTCGACGCCCGAAACCGTGAAAAACGACGTGTCCGACGTCAGGGATTGCGTTGAAGAGTCGGGCATTATCCCGGGATATTCGCTTGAAACGAGCGGCAACGAGTTCACGATAAAATTCAGGTTCTTCGCCGACGAGGCAGGTCTTATCGAGACGGTCAATTCGCCCGAGTACGACGCGCCCGACGGTTTCTCCGACGCCGTGCAAAACACGTATTCGAAACCCCATTACGACAACGTAAAGAAAACAAGAAACTTTTATATCGACAGCGTGAAAGAAACGATGAGCGTATCGACAAGCAATATGCTTTACAAGGCGGTGGCGTGGGGCTACAAGCCCGTGTTTATGGGTTCGCAAGCCGACAATCTCAAACAAATATACGATAACGCGAAAGACGCGCTTTCTTATATCGTGTCCGACGAAATGAGCGAATACGAAAAGGTCCACGCAATCTACGACTACATAATCTACAACGTGCGCTACGACCACGACTGTGCAAACGCCGAAGACGCATATGTAAGCGGAAATCTCAGCCTTAACGAAAAAATGAAATATTACGGATATTACCTTGAAGGGATATTCCTTGATAAGTTTTATAAGAAGGATATGCACGCCGTCTGCGACGGGAAGTCGAAAGCGTTCGTTTTAATGTGCGGAATCGAGGGTATCACCGCCGTGCGTATCAGCGGCGAAGCGTCAAGCGACGGAAAAAACTTCGGCGGACACGCCTGGAACAAAGTCCTGCTTGACCTTAACGGCACGGGGGACAAGGAATGGTATTTCGTCGACACGACCTGGGGTGACGTCGGCGACGACAGCAAGGAATTTTTGTCGCACGCCTACTTCCTGTTGTCCGACGACGAAGTGAAAAACTCTCACGTTGAAAAACAGGGACACGATTATCCGAAAGCGGAAGGAAAGTTCGATTACTTCGCGCACGAAACTTATACGTCAAGCGGCACGGAATACAATTACGTTATTGCAAACAAAAATCTGGCGGCACAGCAAATGGCGCGTGCGTTGAAAACGCTCCCGAAATCGACGATTGTGGAGTTTGAATTTGCGTTTTCCTTAACCAAGGACGCGGCGAAGAATTACGCAAAAGAAGCGATGCAAAAAGCCGGGCGCGGGTTTGAAGGATACAGCTTTGCGATAATACGCACAAACGTTCTGGTGATTATGATCGGCGCCGCTGCGTAATCAGCGCAAATAACAGTTCAACAATACAAAATCCCGCAATAAAGCCTGCGATTTGGTAAAATCTTATGTTACCGCCGCAGGTTTTTTCAAGCGCGAAAAACAGCATTGCAAGCGTTACCGCCGCAAATATAACGTCGGATAATAACGCGAAAAACTTTTTCTTCACGACGCGGCGCAAACCGCGAAGAAAGGCGTAAAGCACGCCCGACGTCATTCCGCAAAGAATCATCGAAAGAAAGATAAAACTTTCGGAAATTATCGAGTGCGTCATTTGAAAATCTTTTTGATAAGTCCCGCCTTCGTGAGCGTTTCCGAAAACCTGATTTCTTTCACTCTGCCGGTTGCCGAAAGCCGTCCCGAGTCAAGGTTGATTTCGGTGACGGAAAGCCCTTCGCCCGTGATTGTCAAAGTTTCCTTGTTTTGCATCAATACAATCGACTTGTCGCCCGACGAAATCACTTTTGAAACGGACGTAACGGTCAGGCGGTCGTTTTCGAGCGCGAGCGCTCCTCTTTTTTCGTTTTCCATAAAAACAATGTATGCATTGAGTTTTCATAAATTGACAAACTCTTATTACTTGTTTATAATAGTTGTATTATTTTAGTGAGGGACTTATGTTATTCGGAGTAATCGACATAGGCAGCACGTCCGTAAGGCTTATGATGACGGACGGCGAAAAGGTCGAAAAAAGGGTGAACACGACGCGTCTTGCCGAGAATATGGACGAGATGAACACGTTGCAACCCGTCAGTATCGAACGTACGGCTCAGGCCGTTGCGGAGTATTATTTCGTTGCGATGCAAAACGGCGCGGAAGACGTCTATGCCTACGCGACGGAAGCGGTGCGCTCCGCGAAAAACAAATACAGGTTCGTTGACAGAGTCAGGGAACTTTGCGGGCTTGAAATCGACATTCTGGACAAAAAGACCGAGGCGGAAATCGGGTTCTTGGGCGCAAGCACGAAAGGCAGATGCTGCGTTATCGACATGGGCGGCGCAAGCACCGAAGTTTCGGTCGGCAACGGCGAAAACATATTATATTCCAAAAGTTTGCCGTACGGCATTGTCAGGCTTTCCGCAATCGAGCGCGAAAGAATCGAAATGACGCCGTTCATCAACGACTGTCTTTTGGGATACGGCGAAATTCCGCCGTTTGACAACGTCGTCGCAATCGGCGGCACGATATCCACGATGGCGGCAATGAAAAACCAACTTGAAACATACGATCCGAACGTCGTCAACGGCTCGGTGCTGACGCTTTCCGATATCGAAAACATGTACGACAAAATCAGCAAAATGACGATGGAAGAACGCCGCCACGTGAAAGGGCTCCCCGAAAAGCGAGCAGACATCATCGCCCCGGGCATACTTATGTATTCGCTTATTCTGAAATATCTCGGCGCGGACAAACTCACCGTCAGCGAGGGCGACGGCGCGGAAGGCTATCTCATCAAACTCGGCGTATTGCCGCACGGGTTCAGAGCAATTTATCAGAAGATAATTTAATTTAAGGATATTTATGAAAAATCTTACAAGCAGCGAACTTCGCAAAATTTATCTCGACTACTACAAATCAAAGGGACACGCCGTTATTTCCAGCGCGTCGCTTATCCCCGAAAACGATCCGACGGTATTGTTCACGACGGCGGGCATGCATCCCCTCGTACCGTACCTTCTCGGCGAAAAACACCCTGCGGGCAACCGTCTGACCGACGTGCAAATCTGCGTCCGCACGGGCGATATCGAAGAAGTCGGCGATCCGACGCACTGCACGTTTTTTGAAATGCTGGGCAGATGGTCGCTCGGTGACTACTTCAAGGAATACGCAATTTCCTGCTCGTACGACTTCTTGCTGAATCATCTTGAATTCGACAAAAGTAAATTCGCGGTTACCGTTTTCAAGGGCGACGAAGACTGCCCCCGCGACGACGAAAGCGCGGAATTCTGGAAAAAGATGGGCGTCCCCGAAGACCGCATTTTCTTCCTTCCGAAAGAAAACAACTGGTGGGGTCCCGCCGGCGTTACCGGCCCTTGCGGTCCTGACACCGAAATGTTCATCGACACGGGAAAACCCAAATGCTCCGACGAATGTTCGCCCGCGTGCGACTGCGGCAAGTATGTCGAAATCGGTAACGACGTCTTTATGCAATACTTCAAAAACGCCGACGGCACCTTCTCGCCGCTTAAACAAAAGAACGTCGACGAGGGAATGGGGCTTGAACGTATGCTTTGCATTCTGAACGGATACAAATCGGTTTATGAAACCGACTTGTTCAAACCCGCGATCGCGCTCATCGAAAATCTTTCGGGACACAAGTACGACGAAAGCGAAACCGTCACGAAAGCGATGCGAATAATCGCCGACCATATCCGCACCTCGACCTTCCTTATCGGCGACGTGAAAGGCATTGTGCCAAGCAACGTCGACCAAGGCTATATTTTGAGAAGACTTATCCGTCGTGCGGTGCGTTTCGGACGCATTATCGACCTTCCCGAGCGTTCCCTTTCCAAAATTGCGGAACAGTACATTTCGCAATATCAGGACGTTTATCAGTATCTTTTGACCAATAAAGACAGGATTGTGTCGGAACTTGACAAGGAAGAAATCAGATTTTCCAACACCTTGCAACAAGGTTTGAAGGAGTTTGAAAAGGTTATCACGCACATTCCTACAAAGACGATAAGCGGGAAAACCGCATTCCGTCTTTACGATACTTTCGGATTCCCCATCGAGATGACGGAAGAACTCGCGCACGAAAACGGGTTCGAAGTCGACGTACAAGGATACGAAGACGCGTTCAAGGAACATCAGAAAAAATCGCAGGCAGGCGCGGAACAGAAATTCCACGGCGGGCTTGCGGACAATTCCGAAGAAACCGCAAAACTCCACACTGCAACGCACCTTTTACATTCCGCTCTTATGAAAGTTCTGGGCGGTGAGGCGCGCCAGCGCGGCAGCAATATCACCGCCGAAAGATTAAGGTTCGACTTCGGTTTCGACCGCGCAATGACGGCGGACGAAATAAAGGCGGTTGAAGACCTTGTCAACGAACAAATCAAAAAGAATATCCCCGTCGTGTGCGAAGAAATGACCGTTGACGAAGCGAAGGCGCAGGGCGCAATCGGTATCTTCGACAACAAGTACGGCGAAAAGGTAAAAGTTTATACCATCGGCGATTTCAGCAAGGAAATTTGCGGCGGACCGCACGCAAACAACACGGGCGACTTAAAATCTTTCAAAATCACGAAAGAACAGTCAAGCTCCGCGGGAGTCAGGCGTATCAAAGCCGTCATCGGTCAATAAAACCGAAAAAAGAAAACCCAACCAAAAAAACAAAAAGAAAACACAAAACCAACGCGGTTTTGTGTTTTTTATTTTGCCGTTCAGCGGTTGCTTTCAAGGAATTTGTCGATATAGTTGCCGACGCTTAACGCGTGTTCCAGATATTTATCGGGCGAGGCGTCGTAAACGTAGGCGGCGTCTTTCGTTTCAAGCGTGGTCGTGCCGCGGTAACTCGTTTTCGCAAGGCGGGGCAGCGTGTACTGCCAGTCGATGCTGCCGTCAAAGGGTATGAAGTGGGAATCCTTATCGGCGAAATTGTCGTGCAGGTGCAGGGCGAAAACCCTGTCGCCGAAAAGCCCCAGCCAATCCTGAACGCGCCAGTAGTGGTCGTGTCCGACGTCATAGCAAAGCCCGACGTAAGGCGACTTGAAATTTTCCAGAACGTAGGTGACGTGGTCTTTCGTGATGACGTTTTCAAACGCAAGTTTCACGTTTGCGTTTTCTGCAAATTTTACAAGGTCTTCGATACGATTCGTGCCGATTGTCGACACAAAAGGCGGAAAATCGCCGTGCGTCAGGTGGCAGACAACCGTTTTCACGCCGTGTTTCGAGGCTGCCGCAATTTCGTCCTTAAAGCGGGAAATGCGTTCGTCCCCTTCCTTGCAGTCGATCCACATTTCGTTCAGGTGGTCGCAGCTTAAATGGAAGTTTTCAATGAACAGACCGGCGCGTTCGGCAAGGGTGGCGCGTTCGTCCGCGGATTCTTTGGCGTCGGGGCCGAGCCATATCATGACCGAGCCGAAGCCTTTTTCTTTGAACTTATCGAAGCGTTCCGCCATGCTAAGGTTCATTAAATTGTTTGACGTTAAACCGACCATATAATTATCATTACCTCGTTTGATAGGATTATAGCACCGATTTTAAAATCTGTAAAGAGCGCGTTATTATCTTGTGTTCATAACGAATGACAAATTAACAAAAGTTTTGTATAATCGGACGTATGAGAATCGAGATTATCAACGGCTCCGTCGAGTACGACGGCAATACGGTGCTTTCCGAAATAAATTTTTCGGTGTCGGACAAGGAAAAAATCGCGCTTGTCGGCAGGAACGGCTCCGGAAAAACCAGCATATTGAAGTGCATTAGCGGGGAAGTGCCGCTTGTGTCCGGCACCGGCGACGAAAAATTCTCGTTTTCGATATCGGGCGCGCCGAAAATCGGATATCTTCAACAGGTGTCTTTGAACGACGAACTGACTTTCCGGCAGGAAATTTTATCGGCGTACAAGGACGTCGTCGGGCTTGAAAACAAATTGCAGAACCTTCTTGACAAAATGAGCGAAAACCCGTCGGACGAAAACGTCGGCGCGTATTCGCGCGCAATGGAAAGGTTTGAAAATATCGGCGGATACCTTTATAAAAAGGAATATCTGACGGCGGTGAGTAAATTTGGGTTTTCCGCCGAAGACCTTGACAAAAAACTTTCGTGCTTTTCGGGCGGGCAGCGCACAAAAATCGCGCTTATGAAACTGTTGCTTGAAAAACCCGACGTTTTACTTCTGGACGAACCCACGAACCACCTTGACATCGCCGCGGTGGAGTGGCTGGAAGGATACCTTAAAAACTATAAAAATTCGGTCGTCATCGTGTCGCACGACCGTATGTTTCTGGACCGCATCGTCGGCGTCGTTTACGAAATCGAGTACGGCGTCACCACAAGATACAAGGGCAACTACACGGCGTTTTTGGCGCAAAAACAACAGGCGTACGACAAGGCGCTTAAAGACGCAAAATGGAAATCCGCCGAAATCGACAGGCTCCGAAAAATTGTCGAAAGATTCCGCTACAAGGCGACGAAAGCCGCAATGGCGCAGTCGAAACTGAAAGAAATCGAAAGGCTTGGTACTGTCGAAACCCCGCGCCGCTTCGATACCTCGACGTTTGCATCGTCTTTCCAGCCCGAGTACGAAAGCGTCAGGGACGCGCTGTTTGTGAAAGACCTTGTTTTCGGATACGATAAACCGTTGGGCGAAATATCACTTGCCGTCGAAAGGGGACAGAAAATCGGCGTGATCGGCAGCAACGGCACGGGCAAATCTACGTTACTTAAAACGATAACGGGGCTTATTCCGCCGCTTTCTGGCGACGTCCGATTCGGCGTGAAAACGCGCGTCGGGTACTTCGACCAGACCATTGCAGCGACAAAAAGCGAGTTGAGCGTCCTTGAAGACTTCCGCGCGGAGTTTCCGGAACTTAATGACGGGGAAATACGAAAAACGCTGGGCGGATTCTTGCTTTCGGGCGATGACGTTTTCAAGTGCGTCAAAGATTTGTCGGGCGGCGAAAAGGTGCGCCTTGCGCTTTCAAAAATATTCCGCCGTCGTCCCAACTTCCTGATTCTCGACGAGCCGACCAACCATATGGACATCATCGGCAAGGAAACCCTTGAAAAACTGCTGATGGATTTTTCGGGCACGGTCATCGTCGTGTCGCACGACAGGTATCTTATAAACCGCGTTGCAAAAAGCCTTATCGTGTTTGAAAACGGCGGGGTGAGATACTTCGACGGCACTTTCGACGAGTACGAAGAAAGAGAAAAAGAAACCGCGGAAGAAGTCGCAAAGGAAAAGCCCGAAAAGACCAAAAAAACCGGCGGGGAACGCTACGTCGAAAGTAAGGAAGAAGCGCGGCGAAAACACCGCGTCGAATTTTTGGAAAAAAAGATCACCGCGCTTGAAGAAGAACTAAGCCGGGCGCAGGCAAAACTCGACGACGAAACCGTCAACACCGACTACAAAAAAGTAATGGCGGTCGAAGAAGAAATAAAAACGATTGAAGAAAAGCTTGATCCGCTGATAACCGAGTGGACGGAACTTTCGGAATAAAAATCGGGATAACGCAAAAAGCGTTATCCCTTCTTTTTTTGGCGTTTATCTTTCAAAATCGTCGCATCAAAGTTTTGTTTTTGATGAGAAAGTGGTTTTTGGCGGTTTTTTATTTTATTTCGACGACTTCGTAACCTTCGTTTGTTACCGCGGATTTCAACACGTCGTTGTTTACGTCCGACGTAAGAGTTACGACCGCCGTTTTGTTTTCAAGCGACACTTCGACGTCTTTGACGCCGTCGACTTTTTGCAGGGCGGATTTCACGTGAGCCACGCAATGCGCGCACATCATACCTTCGATTTTCAATGTTTTTTTCATACTTTGTTCTCCTTTTTTAATTTCGGTGTTTTTGGTTTTTGAAATATCGTTCACGTCGATTTTCACGACTTTTTTCCTGTGTTTTACGGGCTTGTCAAGGTTGATAAGATTAAGTCTTAACGCGTTCAGCACGACGCATACGCTTGAAAGGCTCATTGCCGCCGCGCCCCACATTGGATTCAGCGTAATGCCGAGCGGAGAGAACACGCCTGCGGCGATGGGAATGCACACGACGTTGTAAATAAACGCCCAGAACAGGTTTTCGCGGATATTCAGAAGGGTGCGACGGGAAAGGCTTATCGCGCGCGGCACGTCCGAAAGTTCCGACTTCATCAGCACAACGTCCGCGCTGTCGATTGCGACGTCGGTGCCCGCGCCGATTGCAATGCCGACGTCCGCGCGGGTAAGGGCGGGAGCGTCGTTGATTCCGTCGCCGACCATAACGACTTTTCCGTACTTTTGAAGGTTTGACAAAACGGCGTCTTTTTCGTCGGGAAGAACGTCCGGGATAACGCAGTCGACGTCACAGGTTTTTGCAACCGCATTTGCGCTGAGCGCGTTGTCGCCCGTAAGCATTGTGACGAACAGACCTTGTTCTTTCATTCGTTTTATCGCGCCCGCGCTATCTGATTTCAGCTCGTCCGACACGGCGATGACGCCGATAATTTTATTGTTTTTCGCAACGTACAACGGGGTTTTGCCGTCCCGCGCGAACTTTTCGCCTGTCGGGAAAGCGTCGTTTGCCGCCGCGCCGATATCTTTCATAAGGGCGGCGTTTCCGATGACGATTTCGTCGCCGCTCACGATTCCTTTCACGCCGTGTCCCGAAAGGTTTTCAAACTTTTCCGGGGTGAAAACCGATATGTTTTTTTCTTCCGAAAAGCGCACGATCGCCGTCGCAAGCGGGTGCGAACTGCCTCTTTCAAGGCTTGCGGAAAGCGCGATAATTTCTTCTTCGGACTCACCCGACAAAGCCGAAACGTCGGTGACGACAGGCGTGCCTTTCGTTATGGTGCCCGTCTTGTCCAAAACGACGATATCCGTTTTTCCCGCTTCTTCAAGGGCGGTTGCAGTCTTGAACAAAAGCCCGTTTTTCGCGCCTTTTCCGCTTCCGACCATAATGGCGACGGGGGTTGCAAGACCTAAGGCGCACGGGCAACTTATGACAAGCACGGATATTGCGTGCGTAAGGGAAGTCGCAAAGTTTTTCGTGACGGCAATCCACACGATAAAAGTAACGATTGCGACGCAAATGACGCTTGGCACGAATATTCCGGACACTTTATCTGCCGTTTTTGCAATCGGGGCTTTTGAAGCGGACGCGTCCTGCACAAGTTTGACGATGCGCCCGAGCGTGGAATCTCCGCCGACGGAAGTGGCTTTTGCGGTGATAAAACCGTTGACGTTCGTCGTGCCGGAAATAACCTTATCGCCGACGGATTTATCGACGGGCATACTTTCGCCCGTTACCGCCGATTCGTTGACGGAGCCGCTTCCCGACAATATTACGCCGTCCGCGGGGAAGTTCTCGCCGGGGCGTACGACAAACGCGTCGCCCGTCGAAAGGTTCGAGAGCGGAATTTCTTTTTCTTCGCCGTCCTTAATAACCCTTGCGGTTTCGGGGGCAAGGTTCATCAACCCTTTTATCGCGGACGTGGTTTTTCCTTTGCTGTAAATTTCCAGCGTTTTTCCAAGGGTGATAAGCACAAGAATCATCGCCGCCGACTCAAAGTACAAGGTGTGCGGAAGATGATGAAGATATGCGGTATTCACGCCTGCGCGAATCATAAGCGCGACGCTGTATACGAAAGAAATGCCGCTGCCCATCGACACAAGAGTATCCATATTCGGCGCGCGGTGGAAAATCGCCTTTGTGCCGCTCACGAAAAACTTTCCGTTGATGACAAGAATGACGAAAGAGAACACAAGTTCGTATATAGCGATACCCATCGGGTTGCCGTTCAGCGCGCCCATATCCCAGCCGAACATAACGCCGCCCATCGACACGTACATAAGGGGGATAAGCAGGACGGCGGACACGGCAAGGCGGATTATCGAGCGGATAAGCGGATTGACTTTTTCCTTTTTTTGCGATTTATCGTTAAAAAGAGCGGCTTTATACCCCGCGCCCGAAACGGCACGTTCGATTTTTTCGACAGTGGCAGGCTCGTCAAAGTCGACGACCATCTGATTTGTGAGAAGGTTCACGGCGACGTCTTTTACGCCGTCAAGTTCCCTTACGACCTTATCGACGCGCGCGGCGCACGCCGAGCAACTCATACCGTAAACGTTGAATTTAAGTTTTTCCATAATTTAACTATTTCAGTTTTTTAATGAGTTCAACCGCCTCGTCAAGGATTGCGGTGTTTCCGTCTTTCACGTTTTCGACGACGCAGGTTTTGAAATGGTCGGACAGAATTTCATACCCGAATGACGACAGCGCGCTTTCGGCGGCGGACAACTGCACGAGTATGTCGCCGCAATAACGATTGTCGTTCAACATATTTTTTATGCCGTTTAACTGTCCGATTATGCGGTTTAACCTGTCGTTCAGGCATTTGAGAGATTTTTCGTCGCGCGGCGTGTGCTTCTTTCGGCAGCAATCGGCGCACGATATTTCGGCGCATTTTACGTTTTCCATTTTGTTATTCTCCGTTAATTTTCAATATACCCTATGGGGGTATGTAAATATAGTATAAAACCATATTTTTTATTTGTCAAGAGCGGCGATATTTATTTTTTGCAAATACTATACAAAAAGTTGAATAACGAAACAAAAGGCGTTTCGGGCGGTTTTATCGTTGACAAATATGTTTTTTGGTTATATGATAAGGTATCTAATAATTTTTATTAGAACACGCACGCGTGCATACGCGATACATTACTTGAAGATAAGGGACACAATGAAAAATAATAAAAAAACACTTGGCACGCCGATCGACGGCTCGTTGCCCCTTGAAGTAAAAAATCTTTTCAAAAAGTACGGCAAAAAATCCGATTATGCCGTAAAAGACATCTCTTTTTCCTGTGCGGAAGGGGAAGTCGTCGGTATCCTTGGCGCAAACGGCGCAGGAAAATCCACCACTCTTAAATGCATTACGGGAATGATCCCGTTAAGTTCCGGCACGATAACCGTGTCGGGTTACGACGTGTCGAAAAATCCCGTGGATGCAAAACGCAATTTTTCTTTCGTCACCGACAATCACACGGTGTTCACAAAAATGACGGGTATGCAATATCTTTCTTTTATGAGCGACGTTTACGGCGTGCCGTATGAAAAGCGCGACGAGAAAATCAAGGAGCTGGAAGGGGTATTCAAACTCGGCGACAGCATAAACAAACTTATTTCGGGATACTCCCACGGAATGAAACAGAAAATATGTATGATGGGTTCGCTCATTCACGAGCCGCGGCTGTGGCTTCTTGACGAGCCGATGCTCGGTCTCGATCCCCGCACGCAGAACGCCGTCATAAACTATATGCGCGAGTACGTGCAGACGGGCAAAACCATTTTGTTTTCGTCGCACAATCTCGACGTCGTGGAAAGGGTTTGCGACAGGGTGATTATAATTGCCGCGGGCGAACTCAAAAAAATCATCGTCACCGGAAAGGACAAATTCGACGGCGACGAACTTATCGAAAAGTATTACGATACTAATAAGGAAGACTGATGCTGGGCGTACTTCTGAAAAAACAGATGACCGAAAAGTTGTCTTATTTCAAGCGTGACAAAAAACGCATCGATATCGTCGGCGCGTTGCTTACGCTTGTGATGACGGCGTTCATTATGTACGTCGTTGTCGAGGTGTTCGGCGCGTTTGTCGCGAAATATTTGGAAATCAGGCTCAACGGCGTACGCGACGTGCGTGCGCGGCAATATGAAATAATGACGTTCGTGTACGAATTCGTTTTCGCGGTCGACGTTATCGGCGGTGTCGTAGCAATAAACCGCGCGATTTTTGAAAGCGACGACAGAATGATTATCCAGGCTCTTCCCATAAAGGCGTCGGACGTACTGTACTCAAAAATCATTTTCATTTACGCAAAACAGGTGTTGTCGGCGTTTGTGATTCTCGTGCCGTTCGTGGCGGTGTTCGCAAGCGTGACGAAACAGAGCGCGGGATACGTGATCCTTGGGCTGCTTGCGGCGTTTATTATTCCCGTTATGTCGCTTTCGGTGTCGAGCGTGCTTGCGATGCCGTATTATTACGTCAAAAAGTTTTTCTCGTCGAAGTACGTTTGTCTTCTGGTGATAGTAACGCTGGCGCTTTTTGCGCTGTTTTATTGCTATGCGACGGTGCTCGACTTCTTAAAAACCCTTATGTCAACGGGCGAAATCAAGTTTTTCTTTTCCGAAAAGACGATGACGACGATAATTTCGTTGACGAAAAACCTTGTCCCCGCAAACTTTATCGCGGCGTTCACACTGAAAACGGACGTCTGGAAAAACCTGGGGATAATTGCGGCGATAACCGTCGCGACGGGCGCAATCGGCATTCTCATAACGTCACTTTTGTACAACAAGGCGATGAAAACGCGCGCGACGGCGGGCGCAATAATGATTTTTGCAAAAAAATCCGCGGCAAGAAAACTCCCGCCGTTTTTAAGTCTTTTGAAAAAGGAATTCAATCTCGTGCTGTTCACGCCCGATTACGCGGTGCAGTACTTCACGGTGGCGGCGATAATGCCGCTTATGGTATATTTTTGTATGGGCATCGGCAAAAACTTCCTGTCGTCGCTCGTTTTCGTTCAGAGCGATTTCGAGCTGGCGATTTTGCTCACGGTGCTTTTCGGCGCGCTTACGAACACGTTCTGCGCGACGAACGTCAGCCGCGACGGGAAGTCGTTTTACGTCGAAAAGACGTTGCCGCTTTCGATAAACGAGATTATGGGCGCGAAAATCGCACTCAGTTTTGCGGTGGCGGTCTTGTCCGTCGGTATTGCGGCGACGGTGCTTCTTGCAAAGAAATACGTGTCGGCGGGCGAAGGCGTATTCGTGTTTTTCGTCGGCGCGATGATGGCGTTGTCGCAGATACTGTACGCCACAAGAAAGGATCTGAACAGTCCGCAGTTTTCGCTGGAAGAAGACAACGTCGTGAGGGAAAGCAACAACAACGTGTCGATAATCGTCGTGCTGGGGCTTGTGTCGGCGATGCTTCTTGGCGGAATACCCCTTTTCGTCAACGTATTGTCGAACGTCAGGGGCAAAGATATGCGCTGGTTTACTTACGTTTTCGTGAGCGTGTGCGCGGCGGCGGAGTTTGTCGGCTCGCTTTTATATTACCTTATCGGGATAAAAGCCCGCTTTGACAGAGTAACGGAGGGGGATTGATATGAAAAAGAAAATAATCGCGCTTATAATGATAATACCGATTGTGTTTCTGATCGCGCTGTTCTCCGTGGGAAAAGCGGCGGGCGTTTACGCGGACATTCCCGTGACGGGCATACAAATCACGACGCAGAACGAAGACGGGTTTATCGACGTGGACGTTGCCGATTACGAGCCCATCGCGTTTTTGGCGCAGGTGCAGCCCGTCAACGCAAGGAATCAGAAATATTCGCTTGAAATATCGGGCGTCGGCGGCGACGAAGCCCCCGAAGGTTTTAAAATAATCGACGGAAAACTTCATATAGATAACGTAGGAAAGGTGAAAATCACGGCGATTTCCGCCGAAAAAGGATTTAAGGACAGCGTAATAGTTTCCGCATATTCCACGAAAGTGTTAAGAATTTATCCCAAAGTCAACGGCGAAAAAATCGCAAGCGACGTAGTTTCGATAAACGGCGGCGAAAACGTATTTTCCGCAGAACTGTACCCCGAAAACCTTTCGGGCGAAACAAGGATATTTGAAGAAATCGGCGGCAATCACATTCTGAAACTCAACGCCGTCACGGGCGTGGCGCAGGCGCTGTTTTCGGGCGAGACGCAGGTCAGAATAACTTGTCCCGAAGGACGAGAAGGGCTTGAAAAGGTTTTGACCGTCAAGGTCAACGTCGATACCAACAGCACGGGCTTTGCGGTCAACGGAAAAAGCAGCGGCGCGAAAGTCACCGTGAAAAACAACGCAACAACGGCAAAACTTTTCGTCGAAAGCAAAAACGACGCCCTTGAAATATCCAACCTTACTTTGCCCGAAGGAGTCACGGCAAGCGGAATCGAAAGGATTTCCGAAAACAAATTCGTATTGACCTTGTCTTTTGACAAAGAATTCTCGGACGAAGCAATTTCGGGAAAGGTCGGCGCAACGGACTTTTCTTTGGAGTTTACCGAATATAACCTTGACGTGCGTACGTCGTATTATGACGGCGAAGGCGACGAAATCAAGCAAAAAAATAACACGAAAGTCACCTACGTCGCATATTCCGAAAGCGATGACGACGCGGACGTGAAATTTGAAATAATCGACGGCGCAGATGTAATAACCCTTGAACAACACGGGCAGTTTGCAACTATTACCGCAACGAAAAGGGGCTTTGCCAAAATCAAAATCACTGCCGAGCACGACGGAAAAGTCATCAAAGAAATCGAAAAGACAATCCGCGTCGTGCCCAACGTGTATTCGATGGAGTTTGCGGACAGCGCGAAAGAGTACGGCATCGAAAACATACTGACAATCGGCGGCAAAAACCCCAAAGGAAGACCGGACACAAGGACGATTTTCGTAAGGGTTGTCACGGAAGCGGGCGCCGAAACGTTCACGGACGAATTTATGAACGTCGCGTTTTCCGACGATAATTCGCTCTTTTCCTGCAAGGCGCAAACGGCGACGAACGCCGACGCGGTTTCTGCGGAAATCAGGGCGACGGGCACGGGGCTTACCACGCTTAATGCGGAACTCAAAAATTATAACCAATACTTCGGCACGAACATCTGCGCGAAAATCAGACTTCGCGCGGTCAAAGACGGCAGAAACGTCGGCAATTACGAGGAACTGAAAACGGTGACCGAAGCCGGGCATATCGTCGTGCTGACAAGCGACGTGATGCTGGGCGTCAAAAACGACGGCACGGCTATGACCGAAGACGAACTCAAAAAAGACGTCAAAAAATTCACAACCACGTACGACAAAACGTATCTTGATAACATCGACAAAAACGACGAAAACAAGAAAGTCCAATACCTTATCGAGTTCAGAAACCACGTTTACGGCAACGGCTTTGAAATCAACGCCGACAAGTTCACGCAGTGCAAGGACGCGACGGGGCTTCCGAAAATTTTCAAAGGGCCTTTGAATTTCGTCGCGATATCGTCCGCAAGCGTCAAAGGACAGGACAACGTTTCTTTCCTTGTAAGGACGGACAACGTGCTTATAAACAACGTCGTCTTAAAAGGTTGCAGCGACGATAGCCTTCTTGAAGAAGACGGACAATTCAACTTGTCGAAACTCAACTACGTCGGCACTACGCTTGAAATCGCAAAAAGCGCAACACTTCTGAACAGCCGTGTCTCGAACGGGCGCACCGTCGTGAGAATTTTTGCGGGCGGATCCACAATGGGAAGTCCCGTTGTTAAAGACGAATCGGCGTTTAACGTGCAAGATGAGAAGATAAACGTGCATATTGAAAGTTGCGTGCTCTCAAACGCGCGCGAATTCATATTGAAAATCGGCAGCAACCGCGCGCTGAAACAAACAAACGAAGTGCAAAGAAAACTCCGTAAAGAAAAAGACAAAGAATATTATTCGCCTTACGATGAGAGCAACAAGACGGACAAATACTTTAACGACAATTATCTTATCAACGACGTTACGCTTAAAAACTCGGTGCTTGAAACGTCGGGGTTGTTCTCGGTCGGTATGGAAACGCACTTTTCGGGCGAATTCTTGTTAGGCGACACGATAACGACGTGGAAAGATTGCGCGGCGACTTCGTATGCGTCGGCGCTTCGCATTGTCGGCGACGTGAAAATGCTTGACTGGAAAAACCTTTCAAACGTTGACAGCAGCACGCTTATCGAAGTTACCGGCGACGCAAACGACTGGCTTTCGATGAACGTTGCGGAAATGATGAAAGAAGTCGCAAAGGAAAAGGAGGAATGTCGCGATATAATTCTGAACGTCGGCGGGACGGAATACGTCCACGGCGGCATAGCGTTTTACGGCGGCGGATATAACTATTCGTACCTTGACCTTACAAGAGCGAACGACGAAACAAAGCAGTTCGGCGTGTACGACGTCAATATCTCGGTGCTTGAAAACAGCAAGGACGAGAATATCCAAAAGCAGGGCAAAATGTTGCCTATGGCTGCGGGCGCGGGCGATTTCAGATTTTACCTTTATAATAATAAATCGAGCAGAAACCTGTCATGGCAGGAAAGCATAAAAAACCAAGGAAACCAAGGGATGAAAATTCATCCCGTGGTAGCGGAGGATGTTGAATGAGCAAAAAAGGATTAAAAACAATGCTCGTGTGTATCGTGCTCTTAATAGGGCTTGTTACGCTGTTTGCATGCAACAAAGGCAACGTGGCTGACAAAGACGGACAAACGAAAGTGGTTGTGAAAATCCAAGACGAAGACGGCAGCATTTACAAGGAAAACGTCGTGTTTTCCGACTTATTCACACTCAGTCTTAAAAAAGAAGGATACACCGGAAGACTGTATCGCGACGCGGACTTTTTGAAGCCGCTTACAAAGGATTCCAAAGTCAAAAACGGAGATACGGTTTACGTCAAATGGACGATCAATAAATACACCGTAACGTTTATGGACGGCGAAAAGGTGCTTGAAACCTTTACAAACGTCCCGCACGGTGATACCGTAACCGCGCCCGAAGTCCCTGAAAAGGACGGCAAGACTTTTTCAAAATGGGACAAAGATTTTTCAAAGGTCACAAGCGACCTTACGATAAACGCGGTGTACGACGTCGACACGTTCAAGGTGACGTTTAAGGACGGCGAAAAGGTGCTTGAAACCCAAACGGTGGAATACGAAGCCGCCGCGACCGCGCCCGATATCGCCAGGCTTTCGCCGCCCGAAGGCATGCATTTTTCAAAATGGGACAAAGACTTTTCAAAGGTGACGGAAGACATTGAAGTTTCCGCCGTGTACGAGCTTAACGAGTATACGGTCACTTTCAAAAACGGCGAAACGATGATTAAAAACGAAAGGGTGAAACACGGCTTTGCCGCAACTGCGCCGAACGTGTTCGATACCCCAACTGAAAAGTTCGTCGGATGGGACAAACCGTTCGACAACGTCACAAGCGACCTTATCGTCAACGTAAAGTTTGAAACGAAGAAGTTCACGCTGACGTTTATTAACTTTGACGGCACGACGGTTTACACGGCGGAGGTCGAGTATGGCGCGTCCATCAGAGACCATTTCGATACGGCAGACAGCGCCGCGACGTACGACGATAAAATTCTTGATTACGACGGCTGGTACAAAGCGGACGGAACGAGAATCGACGAGCTCGATTTGCCGACAATGCCGGCTGAAAACTTTACGCTTACGCTGAAATTAAGGCTTATGGATTCCGCAATCGGCGATTTCAAGGTTAATACCCCCGCGGACTTCACGTTTACGGAAAGCAACACCGCCGAATTTAGTGTAATGCCGAACGAGGGCACTACTTTGCACGCGGGCGTTACTTATAAGTATATATGGACAATAAATAAAGATAACGTTTTTTATAAGACGGAAGAAACAACCGAATCGTCGCTCACCCTTCAAAACCTTGCGGCGGGCGAATATCTGGCAAACGTCAAAATCGTCGCGTCAGTGGAAAACTGTGGCTCTGTCGAAAAAGACTTTACGGCAGGCGAAACGCTTATCGTATCCCGCGCGGACATTTCGGGCATTACGGTAACGGGCGTCACAATGACGTACGGCGATAAAAATGCCAAAATCGGAATAAGCGGACTTCTTGCGGGCGACGTCGTAACATACGGCACCAACGGCACAACCTTCCCGCTTCAAAACGTTGATTTGTCGGCGCTCGACTGCGGCGAATACGATTACTTTGTAAGAGTGTACAGGGGCGACAACTACAACCCGTACACGTCGGGAAAAATCACGGTAACGATAAATAAAGCGGAAGTTACCGCCACCGTTACACCCGACGATGACACGTTGACATACGGCGATAATTTGCCGAGCCTTACCGCAAAAATCGGCGAAGAAACGTATACGATTGAAAGCGGCAAATACGAATTGCACTTCGGCTATACCAAAATAACGGGCAACGTTGCAAATAACGTCGGCACGTATAATATCGAAAACGTGGATATTTCGGTCTTACGCGCAAAGTATCCCGAAAAGAATTACGATATAAAACTCACAACCGTCGGCACGATTACGATTAATATGGCGAACCTTACGGTAACCGTTTCGCTGGACAAAACCGAACTCACGTATGGCGAAGTTTTACCAAAAATAACTTATAAATTCGATGGGTTGAAACTTTCGGACAAGGAAGGCGACTTCACGATTGCCAAAACGGAATTTGAAGAAAAACTCGACGTGGGTACGTATAAGGCGGCGGTAACCCTTTCGGGCGAAAAGACGAAGTTTTACAATATCACCGTGAACACGGTCGAATTCAAGGTCAATAAAAAACCGGCGACAATCACGATAGATAAAGTTAACGACATCATATACGGCGATAAAGTGCCAGATTTGTCTGCAAAAGTCGATGGAGTGCTTGCCGGTGACAGCCTTTCATACACGCTTGAAACCAACTATACGGTCGGCGCAAGAATCGGCGAATATACCGCAAGTGTTAAGTTTAACCCCGAAGCCGCGGAAAACAAAAACTATGCAATCACCGCAACCGGCACAACGTTCAACGTCGGCACAAAGGATCTTACGATAAAACTCAATAATACGGCGACCGTTGCGGTCGGGAAAACATATAAGGTCGAGGCAGAACACCTGGAAAAAATCGGGCTTGTTGCGGGCGATACCGTCACGAGATACGTCACGATAACAAAGGACGTCGCTGGCACATATTACGCAGACGATTTCGACAAATCCAACCTTGTCGTAAAAAATGCCGATTGCTACGTGATTTCGTACGAAATGAGCGTTACGTTTATAGAGGTCACCTTCGCAATAGATTTCACGGACGTTACGCTGACGTACGACGGGCAGCCGCACGGCGTTTCGGTCACAAAGACCGACGCAAGCAAAAACTACACGATAACGTACGGCACGACCGAAAACGATTGCACGCTTAATAATTCGCCCGAATATACAAACGCAGGCACGTACAAGATATACTTTAAGGTTGTTGACAACGACACCCTCGCGGAAGAAAAAGGAAGCGTTACGCTTACGATAAACAAGAAAGCGGTCACAGTAAAGGTTAACGACGTCACGATAACTTACGGCGAAAAGCCCGCATTTTCGTACACCGTCACGGTGCTTGTAGAGGGTGAAACGCTTTCGGATAAAGCGGTTTACATCGTCAAAACGCCTTCGGGCGAAGAGATTAACATCGGCGCAGACACGGATGCCGGCGATTACGAAATTTCCGTTTCGGGAATTACCGCAAGCGATAACTATAACGTGTCTTTCGTCCCCGGCAAACTCACGATAAACAAAAAGACTGCCGAAGTCGCCTGGACTATTGCGGAAAACTGCGTTTATAGCCCCGCGGGACAGACTTTGCCCACGGCAACGTACGACGGCAATCCCGCAAACCTTATATTCACAAAAGACGGCAAGGCTTGCGAGTTCAAAAACGCTGGCACTTATACGGTAACTGTTAAGGAAGACAAAAACTATACCCTTTCGGGCGAAACAACAAAAACAATCACCATCAACAAAGCAAAGTATACGTCCGTTACCGCGCATACCGCGCTTTCCGGCACGTACGCTCCCAACAAAACGCTTGGAAATTACGCGCTCGCAGAAGGATTTACCTGGGTTAACCCGGACGAAGTCCCCGTTTGCAAAAAGAAGGAGTACGCGGCGAAGTACAATATGGACCCCGAAAACTACGAAGACTTTGATACGACGGTAATGCTCGTTCTTCAAAAGGCGACGGTAACGCTCGCTGAAAATCTTTTTGAGTTCAATTATGACGGCGCGTCGCACGAAATCGGCACGACCGTGAAGTACAATAACATCGAAGTAACGGAGCCTTACACCCTGACGTTTGAAAAGAATATGTTTTCTGCGGCAGGCACGCACAAAACAACCGCGACGCTTGCGGCGGACAACTTCGCTTTGTCCGACAACGTCGTTTACGTAAAGGTCAAAGGCGTGAAAGTCGGCAACAACTATTACACAATCGAAGACGCACTTGACGTCGCGACAAGCGGACAAACGATTTTCGTTTTGAACGACACGGCGTTTGCAACGCAAGAAATTGCAGGCGTGCTTTACAACGACGTAAAATTCAAAACCGTCAAAACGGGCGTAACGCTGCTTCTGCCGTTTAACGAGAACGACACCGTCGGTCATATCGGCGCGGGCGAAGACGGAAGTGCCAACTACAAGGCAACCGCCGCGCTTACGGGAACGGCGAAACTTTATAAGACGCTCGTTATCCCCGAAGGCATTGAAGTTATCGTCAACGGAAAACTTATCGTCGGCGCACAAACGGGAACAACAGTTGCAGGGCAAAAACAAAACGCGGTCTCGGGCAACTATTGCGAAATAAGTTTAGGCGGCACGATTACCCTCAACAACGCAACGCTTGAAGTGTACGGATATATCAAAGGAAACGGCGAAATTACCGCAAACAACACGACCGCGATTGAAAACCTGTATCTTTCGGGTTGGATGGGCGGAACGCAATCCGCGGTAAGGTACATCGGCAACGATAAAATTGACGGAGCGTCGCTTGCCATTTCCGGTAATCTTAAAATCGTCAATCCTACACAATTCCCGTTCAGCCAATATGAATTAAGATCAATTCAATCAAGAATAACAATAAACAAAGGGAGCAAATTGCAAGGCTACGCAAAGATAGCAACCGGAAAACTGGAACAGCTCGGAGGGCTCGTAAAAGTACCCGCACAAATTAACGAGGCGATTCTTACTTTTATTTCTTCCGATGCAAGCAACGCTTCAAGCGGATTGTTCAGACTTGTCGGTAACAACAGCAAAATCATAAAATCGATGAGCGGTGACAGAGTAAGGTTTGATTTGTTTGACGAGATTAAAGACGGCTACACGTCATTAAGCGTAAAAGTGATAAAGAAGACCGTAAATATGACATCAGAAAAAGTTTTCTTCCCGATTGACGGACGTACCGACATTACGCTCAAAAACGGCGCAACGTTTACGCAAAGCTATATGTTCAAAGCATTGCCGGGCGCAACGATTACCGTTGAAAGCGGCGGCATATATAACCTTAACGGAACACTCGTTATGTACGATAAATCGTTCACCGATATTTCGACTTACCCGTATCCGGGAGCAAGCCGCGGCGACGCGAAACTTATTGTAAACGGCACGATGAACGTCAACGGCTCACTCGGCGGAAACGTAACGTCGGATAACGCGGGCGCGGTTTCGGTCGGGGCAAACGCCACGATAAGCGGTGTTCACTCGGCGGAAGGAGAAGGCACAATGGCAAGGAGCGGAATATATATCGTATTTACGTTCAACGATATATGCGGCGTTACCAAATCGCTGGTGTTTGTAAACGCGGGCAACTCGACGGTTGCGGCGGCGACAAACAAAACCTATAATTACAACAACGGAACGTGGCAATAACCGCGCCCCATCTCAAAAAACAAAGTATGCGTCCGAAAGGGCGCATATTTCTTTGAAAATCGCTTGCAACTTTTCACCCGCGGTGATAATATATCGTGAGAAAATTCAAGGTGAACTAATGAAAAAACCGCTTAAAAAAATCCCGAAGACCGCGGAACTTATGTGGGTGCTGGGCATATTCCTTGTCGCGCTTGGCGTGACGATGAGCAAGAAAGCCGATCTCGGAGTTTCGATGATTGCCGCGCCGACGTTTATCGTGTACGAGGCGATAAGGCCGTTGTGGGCAGTGTCGGTGGGCACGGTCGAATATCTTGTGCAGGGCGCGATTCTCCTTATAATGTGCGCCGTCGTGCAACGGGTGAACTGGCGATACCTGCTGGCGTTTGCGGTGGCGGTGATATACGGCTACGTGATGGACATGTGGATGTTGGTTTTCAAAAACGTCGTGCTCACGGAAGCGTACTTAAAATGGATTATGCTTATCGCGGGCGACGTGATGACGGCGGCGGGCGTGGCGTGCTTTTTCAGGACGTATATGCCGCTTCAGGTGCACGAACTTTTCGTTGCGGAACTGTCCGACAGATATTCCCTGAAAATAAACAGGGTGAAACTCGTTTTCGACTTGTCTTTTCTGGTGCTGTCCGTGGTGCTTGCTCTTACGATATTCAGGGACGCGAATACCTTTGACTGGAAAAATATCGCCACGACAAGTTATCATAGTCTGGGGCTTGGGACGATTGTCACGACGTTGATAAACGCCCCGATAATCGCGGTAATCGGGAAAGGGCTTGACAAAGTTTTCGACTACACCCCGCTTTTCCCGAAACTTGAAAAGCTGATAGGCCGCAAAAAGAAAACGGACGCGCCGACCGAAAAGGAACAAAATACCCCAAAAAACGACCAAACCCCGCCATCGGACGAACAAGCCGCAAACGACGAGAAAGAATAAAACCTAAAAAACCCTCGCAAAATCGCGAGGGTTTTATTATAAGGTGCCCCTTCCGCGCGGCGCACACTGCACTTTTGAAATCGCATTGTCGCTTGCGGCAATGCTCACTCTTTTGCTTGTGTGCGCCTTTTCCCCAAAAGTACAAAAGTATCTTTTGGGGTCCCCTTTTTTGCTCGCAATGACATAAAGTACGCTGCACGGGAAAAATATATTTTATCAAAATCCCCGAAAACTTAAAATGCTCCCGAAAACGGGGAAATTTAGATGAGATTGTGTTTTTCTCGGCAGGTTCTGAAAATTCCAGTGTACTTAGCGTACACGAATTTTCGGGTTCTGTCGAAAAGGCAAAATATCGCTAATTCTCGCCGTTTTCTTCTTGACGTTTGTTTTCAATAATATTCAAAACTACGGTTATCGACGGCACGATTACCGCAAACAAGCAAAGTTCGACAACGGTGTTGATTGCAATCACGCTTGACAAAAGACACTTGAAATTTATGACAAGTCCGTCGTAGTTTTTGCCGTGCGCGAACGCCAGAAACATTGAAAGGAACAATATCGTGTTGGTGATAACGCCGCAAATCGTTGAAAAACAGCCGATTGCAAAGTTCACGGCGCGGTTTTGTTTTTCGGTGCGCGGTTTTGTCGATTTCGCCGCCGCCTTGCTCAGTCCTTTGTATACGAGCGCGCAGACAGTGCCGCACAATATGCGCGGAAGCACCGATACGAGCGGGTTTATCGCAACGGCGTACATGGGAATACTGCCCGAATAAATAAGCGCGATAAACAAACTTACAAGCCCGAATACGCCGCCCGAGATCGCGCCGAATTTCACGCCGTAAACCTGTCCGCAGACGAAGACGGGAATAAGCCCCAGCGCAAAACTTATCGGCAGCCCGAATTTTTGTATGATTTCCGCAAGAGCCTGCAACACGACGACAAGGGCAAGCGTTATCCCAAGCGTCGCGATTTCTTTGTTTTTCTTGTGATTTTCAACGTTGTTCATAAACGTTATTATACAAATATTTTCAAAAATGAAAAGCAAAAGCGCTTATAATTTATTCAAACGTCGATGTGGAGTTCAACAAAAACGCTTTCAGTTTCTCGGTTTTGGGATTGTCGAAGATTTCGTCGGGCGTGCCGTATTCGGCGACTTCGCCGTCCGCCATAAACACGACGCGGTCGGCAACTTTTCTTGCAAAGTCCATTTCGTGCGTTACGATAATCATCGTGCTGTCGCCTTTAAGCCCCTTTATGACTTTCAGGACTTCGCCCGTAAGTTCGGGATCGAGCGCGGACGTCGGCTCGTCAAAGCACAAGATATCTGGGGAGAGCGCAAGGGCTCTTGCGATTGCGACGCGCTGCTGTTGTCCGCCCGAAAGTTCGCAAGGGTATGCCGCGCATCTGTCCAGAAGCCCGACCTTTGAAAGAGTCTCTTTCGCGCGGGCGTCGATTGCCGAAAACTCGGCTTCTTTAAGTTGCTTTTTTTGCAAACTCAACGCTTTACCGCGCACTTTCTGTTGTTTTAACTCCTTAATTTGCTGTTTTATCTTGTCTTTTGCCAATAGTTCCGCAGATATTTTCACGTTCTTCAAAACGTTCATATGCGGGAACAAATTGAACTGCTGGAACACAAGTCCGAAGTGCAGCCGTTTTTTCCGAAGGTCGTTGTATTTTTCGTTTTTGTCGCTTGCGCCGTCGAAAAGAGTTTCGCCGTCAACGATGATTTGTCCGTCGTCGGCGGTCTCCAAAAAGTTTAAGCACCGAAGGAGCGTCGTCTTTCCGCTGCCCGAGGAGCCGATAATCACCACGACTTCGCCTTTGTCCATTTCAAAATTTATGCCTTTCAGCACTTCCTGCGCGCCGAACGATTTTTTCAGATTTATAACTTCCAGAATTGCCATTTTTTATACCTTATAATAGTCCAGTTTCTTTTCGATGTAGCGGAAAAGAAGAGTGAGCAGTCCGCTGAATACGAGATAAAATACGCCCGCATAGAAAAGCGGCCACAACACGACGTAATTGTTGACGATTTGCTCGCTGAATTTGATGAGTTCCACAACGCCGATGACGCGCGCAAGCGACGTGTCCTTGACAAGCGTGATTATTTCGTTGGACATCGGGGGCATAATGCGCTTCACGACCTGCGGCAGGGTTACGTAAAAGAATGCCTGCGATTTCTTCATGCCTAAGACCGCCGCCGCTTCCGTTTGTCCGCGCGG
>ULSH01010649.1_pt1 | contig 29141 bp, 18 predicted proteins | sample 1956151 | NCBI WGS metagenome assembly ULSH01 (sample SAMEA4835702, study PRJEB28245) | human gut metagenome | biome: gut microbiome; material: fecal sample | place: Denmark | collected 2008 | reverse complement strand
CGGCTCGTGTTCCGTCTTCGAAGTTGCACATACCGTTTATAAGAAAATTGCGCCCAAAAAGAAACGCTACCGTGCAAAACGGTAGCGTCAAAAAAGCGCATTGGTCTTCTTACACTCCGTCTTGCAGTCTGCCTGTTGCCATCGTTTCGGGCGCACCCTACACTCCGTCTTTGCAAACCGACATCGTTTTTGATTCGATATTTTTTATCTATTTCGATTTTATACTATATTTTCGCCTTTGTCAACCAACAAAAGCAATGTTGTTTCCGCTTTTTAGAACAGGAACAAGAAGGTGAAACCAAGCATACAGCTGCGCTTGAAAATCGGCATATACGTTCCGTCAATCTCTTCTTCGGTGAGATTTTGGCTTACGATGCTCATATCCGCAAGTTGCTTGATTGCCGCCTTCATATCCGAGCCGTCCGCATAGTAGTCTTCCACAAACGCCTTCAAGTCCTTCTCCACTTTTTCCATGCAAGAGGCGACTTTTCTGTTGACGGCTTCAAGCCCCGTCGTGACGTAGTAGTTGTACCACTTATCCGTCTGGGTATGCACGTTGAAGTTGTTGCTTTGCCCTTCCGAAAGGAAAGAATCGAATCCGCAAATGCTTGCTTGCATTGCAAGTTGGTTCGTCGTCGCCTCGCCCTTTGTCCACTTTTGATAGGTTTCCTTGAACGTGTCAAAACCTTTGTTGAAGAACAGCACCGTAGACGCAACCGTTGCAAGCGTGTCTTCGTCCATAACGTCCTTGTGCGTCACGTTCCACTTTTCGCCGCTGCCTTCGAGCGAGTCCACAAGCGATGAGAAGTTGAGCGCGAGATCGAGTGCGAAAATCGGCGTGGCTTTTTGATATTCCTGTATGCCTTGCGCACCCATTTTCTCTATGACGGCAACGAGCTGCTCTTTTGTGAACGAATCACCCCCAAGCACGCCGTTTGCCGCGCGAGCCGCCAATATGGCTTTGTTGACGGTGCAAGTTTTCTCATCCAAAGTGGCGGACGATTTTGCAACGGCTATGAAGTCTTCAAGGAAACTCTCGTTTGCAAGCACGTCGCCGCCTGCGATAAGCACGTCGCACACGCTCGGAATGACGTCCACCACCATATACGCGTATTTTGCGTATTTGACGATTTGCGCATACACGCTTGACGAAATTGCGTTTGAGTCAAACTTGTCGATGACAAGCCCGAGCGCGACGTTGAGTTTTGCAACGCTTTGCTCGTCAAGTGAGCCGGAGAGCGCGTTGACGTTGGAAAGGAGCGAATTGACAAGCGTGTGCAACTCGCTTTGGCTTATCGATCCGAGCGCGCCGCTGCCGTCAAACAGCTTGGAATACAAGTCGTCCGTGATTGCGTTGATCGACATGTTGTATGCAAAAGACACAAGCTCGTTCATCGGCTGTTTTGCATTGTCAAATGCCAAGAGCATATCTTTTTTCTCTTGAGCGGTGGGCGAAAAATTTTGCACGGCAACGTCCGTTGCGCCGATAGCAGCGGCGATGTTTTTCATTGCGCCATCGCCGATTGTCTGATCCTTTTTCATAACTTCGCGCACGGACACGAGCCTGTCACGCATGCTAGACAAAGTTTCCGCACCCTTGTCCACAAGCGCGCAAAGAAGATCGTAGGTGAGATTTGCAACGTCACTCGGCGTAAATCCTATTTGTTTGAGCAACGGAATAAGCAATTCGGCATTTGCCGTGAAATCCGCAAGCAACGCTTTGCCGTCCTTTGATTGCAGAGCGTTTGCCAAAGCGGTGATTTTGCCCGTTTGCAAGGACGATTTTTCAAGCACTTGGCAAATAAGAGCCGTCCAACTTCTTGTAGTGACGTAGTCGCCGGGTTTTTCCACCTTGGCAACGTCGCTATCTTGCAAGTCCCACTCCCACGCGGAGTTTACACCCGTTGTGAAAGCCGCACCGACGCTGTTTGCCGCGCGAGTTCTCTTTTCGCTTTCGCTCTCGCCTTTTCTGTCGCAAGCGACAAGCGAAACCGCCGCCAGACAAGCGACAAGCACACAAGCAATCAAAATCGTCAATTTTTTGTTTTTCATTTTCTCACCGTATACAAACTTAACCGCGCGCGACAGCATGCGACCGCACACGCGCCTAAGCCTTTTTCACATTATATCCTTTTTTGAAATTGAGCGCAAGCGGCACGAGCGTATACGCTCCGCACATGGCTATGCCCGTGACAAACACCACCCACGTCTTGTACATAAAGTCGAAATACAGCCCAAACAATCTCAGCGCATGGATAAGACTTGACGTAATCGAAACGGACGATATGACTGACAGCGCAAGCGCAACGAGGGCAAGCGTCATATACTCGAAGGTCTCGGATGCAAGCAGCATATTTTTTGACATACCGGCGTTCAGCAAAGCGGATCTTGCCTTTTCGGCACCGCCCCTGCCGATGAGTGCACTTGCCGCCGTCACCGCAAAGATGAAGATTGCCACAACAACCGCCAGCGTACCGATAAGATCGAACACCGACTGCATACTTTCCATATCCCACTTGAAAGCGTCGAGCGCGGATATGACGTAGTAGTTTTTGTCCGCCCACTTTTCTCTGAGCGCGCCCACGGTCTTTTGCATATCCTTGCCGTCGGACACCACAAGCACGGTGTCGATTTGTTTTTCAAAAGTGCGAGCAAGCATATCGCTCGATGCCACGATATAGTTGCCGCTGAACAGCTCGTGCTTGACTATACCGCCCACAATCACCTTTCTCGTGACGTCCCCTATTGTCATATCAAAAGTGTCGCCCTCGTCCACACCGTACAGCACTTTGAGCGCATAATCGACAAAAACATAGTCTTTATCTGACGAAATGCGCTCATAAACTATCTCTTTTGGCGTTATGAACTCAAAATCCACCATATCGATTATATCCGCCGATCCAAGCAAGTTCATGTTTTTCTCTTGCTTTTCAAGTGTGATTGAACATTGCCCCCACACCATCTTCGTTGCATCTTTCACGCCTTCTGCGGATTTGAAATCTTCCGCATTTACGTCCGCTCTCACGTTGGACACAAACGCCATATTTTCAAACTCGCGAATGTATGACGAGAATATGCTTGTTGTCAGCGACCACGCCATAAACAACATCACGCTCACAGTAACGCCCACCGTGAGCATGGTTGCAGAGCGTGCAAAACGCTTTTCTCTTTGCACGTTGAGCCCTGCGATTTTCATGGACGGCGATGACGTCTTTGCAATGCATTTGCCCACGACTTTGACAAGCGGAATACATGCCGTTGCCACCGTCAAGAGCGCAAACACCATGCTGAAAATCGCCTCAACACCCGTTGCTTTCGGCACGCAAAATTCCACAATCAAGCTGACGATTGTCAGCGCAAAAAACGCCACCGCAAGCCATTTTGCCCACTTGGGAGCTTTTTTGCTGTCAAGCTGATTTTCTCGTATCGTGCCTTTGAATGCGCGCCCGACAGGTATAAGCGAGCTTGCCATTGCGCTTGCAAAACCGATTGCGCCCGCAAAGAAAAGATACAGCGCGTTCACGTTGAAAGCTATAGACGTTGAAAGCGTGAGTTTGAGAAGTCCCACAAACACCCCCACCGACAATGCAGAGCCGACAATCGCGCCGAGCACCGAAACTATGAAACTTTCAAGCGCAAACAAGCCCAAAATTTGTCTTTTCGTTGCGCCTATCACGGTGAGTTTTGCAATAAGCGTTTTCTTTTCGTTCTCGCTCATAAGGAACAACAGCACAACCACCGCCACGCCGAGCACCAACACCGCGCCGCCTGCAAGCACCACGGGAGCGGTGAGCGACGACGTTTTTTCTTCAACGTATGCGTCGTCTTTTGACGCTTTGACAAGCATTGTGGAATACTTTTCTATTCCCTTGATCTTGTCTATCACGTTGTCTATGTTCGCGCCGTCTTTCAGTGACAGATATATCTCGTTGCAAAAATCGTTTGCGCTCACCGGCAAAACGAGTTTTGACGCATTTTTTGTCAAGCACACAAATTTGTATGGCGAATCGTCAAGGAAATATCCGCTTTGCTCGGCAATCGCGCCCACGTAAAAATTCACTTCGTTTGCGCCGAGTTTGAGCTTGAGATTGTCGCCAACCTTCAAGCCGAAATGTTCCGCCGCCGCTTTTGACACAACGATATTGTCTTCGTTCACACCGCTTTCCATACCCGACAAATCGCCTTGCGCAACGTCGATTTTTTGCAAAGTTTGCAGCTGATTTGCTACAAACGCGCGCACGGACACGTATTCGTCCCCAAGCAGCGCGTACAGATTGAGTGACGGCACGATGTCCTTCACTTCTTCGATGTCCTTCAAGGGTTGCGCCACGGTGGTGATACGGTCGCTGTTGCTGTTGGTGGATATGACGATGTCGCTGTTGCCCGCCGCCGAAGTCTCGGTCTCGTAGATATAGTCAAACACCGCGCCCTTGAAAGAAATCATGCAAAAAATCATCGCGACCGCAACCGCAACGGCAAGTATCGTGGCGATTGTACGCAATGGTTTTGATGTCAGGTTTTTCAGTGCGAGTTTCAACATATATCTTTTATTCTTTCTGTTTTCGATTTTCCGTATCTTTCAACAAAATTATATTGTCATTCACATATCGAGCGAATCGACGTTTTTTTATAAGGTCTTTTGCGTATTATGCAAGCACGCCGTCTTCCATTCTCACTATGCGCGATGCATACTCTGCGTGCGCCTGGGAGTGCGTCACCATGACAAGAGCCACTTTTCTTGTGCTGTTGATGTCTTTTAGCAGTTCCATAACCTGCCTTCCGCGCTCTTTGTCAAGGCTGCCTGTCGGCTCGTCAAGGAATATCACCTTTGGATCGGTGACCAACGCCCTTGCGATTGCGACTCTCTGCTGCTCGCCGCCCGAGAGTTGCCTCGGATATGCTTTTGCACGTTCTTTTATGCCGAGATATTCAAGGATTTCTTCAACCTTGTCTTTATATTCGCTCTCTTTCTTCTTGTCCAGCACAAGCGGAAGGGTGACGTTTTCCCACACGGTGAGATTGGGCACGAGATTGTCAAACTGATACACAAAGGAAAAATCTTCCCTACGCATGCGCGCAAGCTCGTCGTCGGACACGGCGGCAAGATCTCTTCCGAGCAATTCCACCTGCCCTTCGCTCGCCTTGTCTATGCCGGCAAGAATATACAAAAACGTGGACTTACCCGAGCCGGACTCACCCACAATTGCGACAAACTCGCCTTCAAAGAGCGTCAGATCCACGCCTTTTAGAACCTGCGTCTGCACTTCGCCGGTGACGAAAGTCTTTTTTACGTTTTTCGCTTTGACAACTTCTTGCATAATACACTCCTACGCATGCGCGCGTTTGCACGCTATGTATAACACGTTATACATAACAAATTATATCATACAATGCCCGATAGCACAATCCCGAATTTGTTTCTTACCCATTTTAATGCGCGCAAAACGCCGATTGACGCTATATACGCTTGAAAAATCGCAAAATCGGATATATAATGATAGCATGAAACAAGTTTTGCCCGGAACAATCGAATACGCCATGCACACACCTATCGACAAGAAAAAGCCTCGTCTGCTTTTGCATGCGTGTTGCGGTCCATGCTCCACAAGCGTGCTTGAATATCTCACGCCGCATTTTGACGTGACGGTGTTTTTCTACAACCCCAACATTATGCCAAAAGACGAGTTTATCAAGCGCGAAACGACACTTAAAACCGTGATTGAGCATTTTGACGGCGTAAAATTCATCTCCCCCGAGCAAGACGAAAGCGAATATATCCCCCTTGTCGCAGGGCATGAGCAAGACGCGGAAGGCGGCGAAAGATGTTCGATATGTTTTGCTTTGCGCCTTGAAAAAACGGCGCAATACCTTGCCGCCCACAAAGACGAATTTGACTTTTTTGCAACCACGCTCACCGTATCTCCGCACAAGAACGCGCCCCTTATCAACAAGATAGGCGGTGAGATTGCGGCAAAATACGATGTCAAATATCTCGCATCCGACTTCAAAAAACGCAACGGCTATCTGCGCTCCATTCAGCTTTGCAAGGAATGGGGAATATATAGACAAAATTATTGTGGATGCAGATTAAATGCATCACTGTGATGACGTGACAAGCAAAAAAATGCCGCCGCTCCTATCAATCGAAACGACGACATTTTGTTGAAGTATTTTATCTGCCAACGATTATTTTTCCCTTTGCCGTGTCATCGTCAAGAATAATCTCTCCCACAGACGGCAGTTTGACAAATCCGTCTTTTACGTTTTTCACGCTGATGACGGGCGTTGTTATCGTTGCTTCGACGTCGCTCTTTTCAAACGCGAAATCGCAATCTATCATCTCGCAGTTTATAAGTTTCAGATTTTTACAATAGCAAAGCGGTTGCGTGCCGATGATTTTGCAATTTTCAAAAGTTACGCCGTCGCAATACCAGGCAAGATACTCGCCTTTCACGACGCAATTTCTAACCACGACGTTTTCTGCGTGCCAGAAGGCATCTTTCGTGTCAAAATTACAGTCTTCGAAGATTGCGTCTTTGATATATTGAAAACTATATTTGCCTTTGAAATCAACGTTTTTGAAACGGATCGACGACGAGCGCATCATAAAATATTCGCCTTCCGCGTGCGAATTGTCCATACTTATTCCGCTCACCGACCAACCGAACTCGGGCGAAACGATGTCGCAACCGTCAATTTTGACGTTTCGGCATTCTCTCAACGCCTTGATGCCGTGCATTTTCGTGCCTTTTATCTCGATATTTTCGCTATACCAAAGTGCCGCTCGACACAATTCCGTCATTTCGCTCGCCTCGATTTTGAGATTGTGGTCGTGCCAGAACGGATAGCGCAGATTGAAAAAGCAATCGACACATTCGACGTTTCTACATTCCTTAAATGCGCTTTCGCCGTCTTCTTTTCCGTCGATAGCCACGTGTTCGCATCTTATATCTCTTTCACCGTACAACGCTCTTTCCTGTCCGAAAGATTGATTTTGAATGAGTTTCTTCTCCATAGTTTCTCAACTCTTTTCCTTTTAAGATAAAATCGCGCCCGATATTCGAGCGCAATCACACGTTTTATTTGTTTTGTTCTTCGATCATGGACTTGACTTTCATCAGTCTCGTGGTTGCTCCGCGTTCGTTCTCGTCAAGTTTCATCACGATATACTTGATTGTTTCTTCAAGTTGCGGGATCATGACGTATTCGAGCGCATTGACGCGTCTTCTGTTCTTCTCGATCTCATCGGCGAGCATATTGCACGTCTTTTCCACTTCGGCGAGTTTGAGAAGTTTGGGAAGGAGCGTTGTGAGCGAAGCGATTGACGAGTCAAGCTCGCTTGTGACGCTTGCAAAAGAATAGGGATAAAGTCCGCTTGTTTCGCTTTCGGTGACGTTGAAGACGGGCACGTTTACGCTCATCACGTTCTTTGACGACGTTTCAAGGTCCACTTTTGCCGTGGGCATGGAGATAGCCTCTTCGATTTCGGCATCGCTTGAAACGGCGCGCGCAAGCATAAACGACTTCAAAGACGTGGCGAGTTCTTCTTCCACTTCTTCTCTAAGGCGTTTGTTTTCACGCACGTAAAGCATAAATTGGCGAATCATTTCGTCGGATTTATCCTTCAATAATTTGTGTCCGCGAGTGGCGGTTTTGAGGCGATTTTTGAGTCGCCTCAACTCCATTCTCGTCGGATTTACGTTCAATTTGCTCATAATCCAACTTATTTCTCGTCCTTGTCGAGATATTTTTCAATATATTCGTCGCGTATACGTTTAAGCTCGCTCTTGGGCAAAATTTTGAGCAATTTCCAGCCCAAATCGAGCGTCTCTTCGATTGTGCGGTTGACGTCAAAGCCCTGCGAAACGTATTGTTTTTCAAACTCGTCCGCAAATTGAGCATACTTTTTGTCAACTTCGGTGAGAGCCGCGTCGCCGAGAATGGAGCTAAGTTCCTTTGCTTCCTTGCCCTGGGCGTATGCGCTGAACAACTGGTTCATGGTGTCGGCGTGATCTTCTCTTGTCTTGCCCTTGCCGATGCCCTTGTCTTTTAGACGTGACAGCGACGGCAAAACGTCGATCGGCGGAGTGATGCCCTTCTTGTAGAGTTCACGCGAGATGATGATTTGTCCTTCCGTGATATATCCGGTAAGGTCGGGGATGGGGTGCGTCTTGTCGTCTTCGGGCATGGTCAAAATCGGGATTTGAGTGATAGATCCTTTCTTGCCAACGATTCTGCCTGCGCGCTCGTACATGCTTGCAAGGTCGGTGTACATATAACCGGGGTATCCGCGACGTCCCGGCACTTCCTTTCTTGCGGCGGAGACTTCACGCAAAGCCTCGGCGTAGTTGGTGATGTCGGTGGTGATGACAAGCACGTGCATATCCTTTTCAAACGCAAGATATTCGGCCGCCGTCAACGCCATACGCGGAGTGGAGATACGCTCGACTGCCGGATCGTTTGCAAGGTTTATGAACATAACCGCGCGCTCGATTGCGCCCGTTTTTCTGAAATCGCTGATGAAGAAGTCCGCCTCTTCAAACGTGATGCCGACTGCCGCGAACACGACTGCGAATTTTGCGTCGCTGCCGATGACTTTTGCCTGTCTTGCGATTTGAGCGGCAAGTTCTGCGTGCGGCATACCCGACATCGAGAACACGGGCAATTTTTGACCACGCACGAGAGTGTTCAAGCCGTCGATTGCGCTGATACCCGTCTGAATAAACTCGTTGGGATAGTCGCGCGCAACGGGGTTGATGGGCTGACCGTTGATGTCGAGTTTCATCTCCGGGATAATGGGTGCGCCGCCGTCACGGGGTCTGCCCATACCGTCAAAAACTCTGCCCAACATATCTTCGCTCACGCCGAGCTCAATGCCGTGTCCAAGGAATCTGGCTTTTGAAGTTGCCATCTTTATGCCTTGGGACGCCTCGAACAACTGAACGAGAGCTTTGTCGCGATTGATTTCAAGCACTTTGCCGCTTCTGATTTCGCCATTGGCTTGTCTTATCTCGACAAGCTCGTTGTATTTGACGCCTTCGACGCCTTCAACGAGCATAAGCGGCCCGACAATTTCTCTAATGGTGTTGTATTCTTTAAGCATCAGATTTCTCCTTCGTCGGTAAGATTGCGCATATCGCTGCGGATTTGCGCAAGAATATCGTCAAATTTGTGCATATCGGTCTCGGGGATATACTTTGCTCTGCCGATTGACTCTCTCACGTCAAGTGCGAGAATATCTTCGATGTCCACTCTCTTGTCCAGTGCGTCTTTTGCAAGCTCGTCAAAGGTGAGAATAAGACGGAGCATATATTCCTGCTTTTCAAGGGACGTGAAGGTGTCCACTTCATGGAACGCATTTTGGTGCAAATAGTCTTCTCTTATAGACTTTGCCGTTTCCATAGTAAGTCTGTTTTGCGGGGAGAGCGCGTCCATACCGACAAGTCTGACGATTTCGTCGAGTTGCGCTTCTTCTTGAAGGATACGCATGCACTTTGCGCGCAAACTCACCCACTCGTCCCCCACGTTGTCGCCGTACCAATCCGTCATTCTGTCGGCGTAGAGCGAATAGCTCTGAATCCAGTCGATTGCAGGGAAATGTCTTTTGTACGCAAGCGATGCCGAGAGCCCCCAGAACACTTTGACGATACGCAAAGTTGCTTGCGACACAGGCTCGGACAAGTCGCCGCCCGGAGGCGAGACCGCGCCGATTGCCGTGATAGAGCCGACGGTGTTTTCTTGTCCCAAGACCTTCACCATGCCCGCTCTTTCATAGAACTCGGCAAGACGAGAGCTAAGGTATGCAGGATAGCCTTCTTCGCCCGGCATTTCTTCAAGACGTCCGCTCATTTCACGCAGAGCTTCTGCCCAACGCGACGTGGAGTCCGCCATGATTGCCACCGAATAGCCCATATCTCTGAAATATTCCGCAATGGTGATGCCGGTATATATTGACGCTTCACGAGCCGCAACGGGCATATCCGACGTGTTTGCGATAAGCACCGTGCGTTTCATAAGCGGTTGACCGCTCTTTGGGTCAATAAGAGTCGGAAACTCGTTGAGAACGTCAGTCATCTCGTTCCCGCGCTCGCCGCAGCCGACGTAGACAATGATGTCTGCGTCCGCCCACTTTGCAAGCTGGTGTTGCACGACGGTTTTTCCGCTTCCGAACGGACCGGGGACTGCCGCAACTCCGCCCTTTGCAATCGGGAAAAGAGTGTCGATGACTCTTTGTCCCGTGACAAGCGGAGCTTTCGGAGAGAGTTTTTCTCTATACGGTCTGCCTTTACGGACGGGCCATTTTTGGAGCATGGTGACGTTCACATCGCCCTTGTCCGTTTCAACCACAGCCACCGTTTCGTCAACGGTAAATTCGCCTTTGAGTATATCTTTCACAACGCCTTTCACGCCGAAAGGCACCATGATTTTGTGCGTAATAAGAACGTTTTCTTGCACAGTGCCGATCACCGTGCCGCATTCAACGTTTGCGCCGATAGCCACGGTCGGCTCGAATTTCCACTTCTTGTCGTGATCCACCGCAGGAACGTAAACGCCCCTTTCGATACGATCGCCCGCGACTTCTTTGAGTTTTGCAAGCGGTCTTTGAATGCCGTCGTATATGCCTTCGATAAGACCGGGAGCAAGCTCGACGGAAAGGGGCGCGCCGGTTGAATACACGTTCTCGCCGGGGCCCAAGCCGCTTGTCTCTTCATAGACCTGAATGGAAGCGCGATCGCCGCGCAATTCGATGATTTCGCCGATAAGTTGCTTGTCGCTCACGTGCACGACGTCATACATTTTGCTGTCCGCCATGCCCTCTGCCACTATCAACGGGCCGGATACTTTTACGATTTTTCCAGTTTCCATCATTTACCTTCTTTGTCGAATAAAATATCTGCACCGATAGCCTTTTCGACGTTTGATTTTATGCCTTGCATACCGAGTCCCATGTTGCCTTCCGCCGAGGGAATGGGCACGACAACGGGATACGGACGCGATTTGTACCTTTCTATGAGCTGGCTTGCCTGCTGTGCAACTTGCTCGGTGACGAAAATCACGGAATATTTTCTTGCCAAAGCGTGCAGTTTATCTCTTGCCTGCTGCTCGTTTTCAACAGGGAAAACGTCAAGGCCGATCGCCTTGAAAGCAAGCACGGAGTCCTTATCGCCCAAAACCGCTATCGAGCCGTCATGCATACAGTTCACGCATCCTTTCTTTTATGGTTTTTTCGGGCACTTTGTTTTTGATGCCCGCAACAATGAGTTTCACGTTTTTAAGTTCCGTCTTCTTTGTCAGATAATAGCTGACAATAGGCGCAACCGAAAACATATCCGACGCTTCGTCCTTCCAGATTTTGAGCAATGCGTCGTCCGATTCCTTTTCAAAAGCAACGATATTGCCGCTCTCGACAAGGGACAAGACTTCCCTTTCGGCGTGCGTACCTTTATAAAGCTCGCAAAGCGCGTCAAGGGGCAAATCGTATATCTTCTCGTATTTTTCAACGCTCACCTTGCCGCCGTCGATAAATCCTTCCTTGAAAAAGTCAACGGGCAAATGCAGCTTTCTACATCTGAAAAACGAGCCGACGTTGGCAAAATCTATCTTTCTTTCAAAATACTCTTTTGCCGTCTTGCCGCATTTCTTTGCCGCTTTCAGCTTGTACTCATAAGCCTTTTTGTCCACTATACAATCGATTTTGCGCGGATCAACGCCCTTTTCGTCCGCAATGAGCGGTTTTGCAAGCTCGATCGCGCTCTTCATTTGTGCAAAAACAGCCGAGCTATCGTCCGTCTCGACGGCAAGGATTATGTCTTCGACTTTGACAAGTCCGCTTGGCAAATACACACCCTTCGAGCCTGTCGCATACGCTTTGAGCGCGGTTTTTAGGTTGAGAAAATCGTTGTCGGCATAAAAAGCGTCAAGTGCGCCGTCCACGTTCATCTCGTTGAGCAAAGCCAAGAGATTTTCTTCTTCCTTTTCAAAAATCGCGTCAACTCCGTCCGCGTCCGCTCCGCTGCCATAGCCAAGCTCGACAAGCACCTTCAAAGCGTCGGGCAAGTTTTGAGCGTCAAAAAGCCGCTGCTCTGCCTGAAGGGTGAGTAGCTTGCTTTCTCTGCTCTTTATTTGCGCGTTTTGATAGACAAATTTGTTTGACATATCAGCCGAAGATTTCCTTTGCTATTTTCGTTTCCGTTTGCTCTCTCAAGATAGACACTTCAACGTCAAGCGTAAAGTTGTTGTCAACTCCGTTTTCGCTTATTATGACGCCGCCGTCAAAATCGCCGAATTTGTCCGCAAGAGTGAGTTTTATGCCCTTCTTCTTTGCAAAATCCGCAAGAGATTGCTTGGTGACAATATCCTTTTCTCTTTTTGAGATAATCACCACGTCGCCGTCTTTTGCGTTTTCGAGCATGGCGAAAATGAGTGCACCGTACTGCTCTTTGTCGAGATTTCTCAACTTTTCGAGCGTTTTTGCGTACACGCTGTCAAGCACTTGCGTTTTTGCCGCAAGCATGAGCTTTCTTGCGTCGAGCTCGGCAACCGAGCGAGAGCGTTCGTCTATTTCAAGCGTGAGTCTGTCGATTTCCGTCTTGCTTTGGTACAAATAGTCTTTGCACTGCTTTGCCGCAAGAGAAATGATTTCGTCCGCTTTTCCGTTCGCCTCGCCGATTATCGCGTCGCCTTTGAGATTTGCGTCCGACAAAATTTTGTCGATTATTGCTTCTTTAGACATAGTTTATCAGCCAATCGGCACTGCGCTTGCGGCGACTTCGAGAAGGCTTTCGATCTTCGGCATCATGACGCCGAGCAACGAAACGAGAAGTGCCAAAACCGCGTAGGTTTCAACCATAACGGTGAGAATGATTGCTTTGCCGCTTTCTTCGGGGCGTTTTGCAACAAGCGCGATGCCGCTGCAAGCCACTTTTGATTGATAAAGCGCGCTCACAAGGCCGACAATCGCCATAGGAAGACATGCCGCAAAGATGCCAAGGCCGCCGCTGACGGAAAGTCTTGCCATATCACCGAAAAGATCGATCTTTACAAACACCAAAAACGCAACGAGCAAGCCGTAGATACCTTGAGTACCCGGCAAGAGTTGCAACACTAGGCACTTTGAAAATTTATCGGGGTCTTCGCTCGTAACGCCTGCAGCCGCTTTGCCGGCAACGCCGACGCCGATTGCAGAACCGATACCCGCCATTGCCGCCGCAAGCACCGCGCCGACGAGAGCGATAAACGTTCCAGTTGATAAGTTGCCCATATTGATACCTCCTACTTTTCCAAGTATGTATATTTTGTATTGTTTCCAAAAGGCATGAACACGTGTCCGCCGCCTTCGTAGAATTTGCCGTAAAATTCGATATATTGCAATCTGCAGTTATGCACGTACGCGCCGAGCGTGGAGATTGCGATGTTGAAAAGGTGTCCGACGATGAAAATCGGCACGCAAAGGATATATCCGATTGCAATCACGCCCGAGCCTTGCGGGAAGAATCCCAGCACCACTTGGCAGATTTGGTTGACAACAAGCGCAACGACGCTGCCCGAAAGTCCGAGACCGAACAAGCGCGCGTAGGACAGGATGTCCGAGAGAATGTTGACGCCGTCATAAAGTTTTGCAAAGCCGCCGAAGAATCCGAGAATCTTCTTTGCGCCCTTCTTGCCGCGGATGCCCGAGAGCACCAACAAGAACGCGCCTGCCGCCGCCACGCCGATGCCCGTATATTTGAGAGCAACATTGCCCTTGAAGAAAAGGAGCGAGAGCGCAAACATAATCAATCCTGCAAAGATCATATACCAAGTGCCCACTTCGCAAAGCGCGTCAAGCACTCTTTTTTTGCGGATAAGGTTGATTGCGTTCATCAACATACCCACAAGAATATGCACAAATCCGAGCGCAAACGATATACCGAGCAGATACAGCGGTCCGTTGCCTTCGAGCGGTTGAATGAGCTGTATCTTGGCAAGGAACGTGCCCGATATATCAAGCCCGAACCAGCCGCCGAATATCACGCCCCACACGATTGTGGAGATGCCGCCCATGCCGATGATGATGAGCAGTCTGCCCTTGCCCGGGACGGGCTTTTTCACCGCGTATGCAATGAATGCGCCAAGCGCAAGCAAAATGCCGTATGCAGCGTCGGCTATCATCATGCCGAACAGCAAGAAATAGAACACCGACATCACGGGGTTTGGATCTATATCCGAGAAATAGTTGGGCGCGCTGTACATGTTGGTGATGTCCTGATAAGGCTCAACCAACTTGCTGTTTTTCACGTACGTCGGCACGACTTCGTCTTCTTCGGGCTCTCTGAACTCATAGACCATCGTGTCGCTCACGCCTTCAAGCGTCGCTTTCAGCTCTTCTTCGTATTCTTTCGGATACCACGCCTCCATCACAAAACTGCCTTTTGTGGTCGCAAAGCCGTCAAGCGCGGTGTTTTTTTGCAATTTTACGAGATAGTAGTCATAAAGTGCCTTGAAATCGGCAATATAAATCTCTTTGACGAGTGCGCGAGTGGTGAGCTCGGCGGATTCTTCTTCGAGATTGACGATTTGCGCCTTGAGTTTCTTGATGTTTTCAAGCGGAGTTTGATCGTTTTGGAGATTGACTCTGACAAAATCGAGAGATTGCAGCGCGGACACAAACTCGTCCGCAACTGACTTGTGCGCAATAGCAACAAAGGATTGCACCTTTTCCGATTGGAGCAATTCAACGCAAGCAAGCTCGCTCTCATCGGCGAGTTTTTGCAGCGCAGCCGTGTTTTGCGAAGGCACGTAGCCCACGATGACAACCGCTCTCTCTCCGTCTTTGTAGAAGGAGTACGGCTTGCGCAAGGAGGCGAACATCTTGTGCATCGTAATCTCGTCTTTCAGCTTTTGTTGGATGGAAACAATCTCTTTTTGGCGCGCGCAGAGCTCTTCGAGGTCGGCAACGTTTGCCATAAGCTCCACTTCTTTTGTGCCGATAAGGTCAAAATCATCAAAACTCATCCTTGCAATCGAGCTGACGGCAGGAGTCTTGATTGGGGTGTAAATGTAGGGATGTTCGCTCTTTTCGGTCACTTTTGCAAGTTTTTCAGCGACCTTTTTCTGTTCTTTGAGATACTTGAACGCAAAATCTATGCGCGAAAGCTGAACTTTTATATCATCGGAAAATGCAGAATTGTCAAGACGCACCGTGTTTTCGATGTCGTGAGTGCGCGCAATCTCAACGTTCTTGGAACGTTGCAAAGCCCTGAACAATTTGTGTCTGTCTTGTCGGTGCGCAATAAGCACCAACTTTTTCATTTCAACAATCATACTTTCACGCGTGCGTACGTGCGCACGTACATATTATATTCGTTTTCGTTTGACGAGCAGGCAAACAAAAGTTGTCACTCGCAAGCGGGGCAATACTTTTCAAGCAACGCATGAACAAGCTCGTCCGACGCTTTTTCAACGTCCGCTTTTTTGTCTTCAACCACCTTGTCGGCGGCAACTTTGCCCTTTTTGAGAATGTCTTCTCTCTTCAAAAGCGCGTTTGCGTTTGCCTTGTCCACTGCAAGTTTTCTGTCTTCCTTGCACTCTTTGAGCGTGGCTCTCTTTTGATTGTGAGCGTCGCTCTCGGCTTTTGCAACGATTTCCTTGCCCTTTTGGTTGGCGTCCTTTATGATGCCGTCGGCCTTGTCTTCGGCATCCCTGATTTCTTTCAAAATATCGTCTATCATAATCTTATTTTTGTTCGTTTTCGATCTCGGTGATCATATCGATGCGTTTTTGATGTCTACCGCCCTCGAATTGAGCGGTGTACCAAGCCTTGACAAGCACCTTCGCTTCTTCGGGAGTGATAACTCTGCCGCCAAGCGCAATGACGTTTGCATTGTTGTGGCGTCTTGTCATCTCCGCCATAAACTCGTTGGTGACAACCGCCGCGCGAATACCTTTCACCTTGTTTGCGGCAATGGAAATGCCAATGCCCGTGCCGCACATCACGACACCCAAATCACACTCTCCGCTCGCCACAGCGTCCGCCACTTTCTTGCCGTATACTGGATAATCCACAGACTCCGTGGAATACGTGCCAAAGTCCACAACCTGCGCACCGAGCTCTTCAAGCGTGCCGATCACCGCGTCTTTTAGCACAAAACCGCCGTGATCGCAACCAACTGCCACCTTCATAAGCAAACTCCTTGCCAATAGATGAATATATTATACACCACCCCAATTTTTTTTTCAAGGACAAAAATTTTCGTTTGCGTATATTAAATTGATTTTATTGTTTCACAAATGCGATTGGAGAAATAAATGAATAATTAATAATTAATAATTGAGGGTGGGACACCCACACCCGAATAGAAAATTGATATAAATTATTTTATCGTGCAAAAACTCGTGATTTAGATGAAGAGCGCGAAATCGGATGCTACTGTTAATTGCATAAAGCACGATAAATAGATGCATAACAAGAAAGGCACGGCTTGAACCAAAACCCAACGTACAAGATGCGTACGTGATTTTGGGGCAAGCCGTGCCTGACGAAGTTAGGCGCTATTTAGCGCGCTTTACGAGTTTTTGAGTTGGCGTTTGCGAATTATAGTTCCCACAACACACACCGTCACAATGATTGCAACTGCCAACACGACACAGACGATGGTGGCAACCTTCCAAGGCGCGATGGATTGCGGGGTGACGTCAACAAAGACGATGCCGCTGACATAATCGGTCTTGTAGGTGAGTTTGCCGTTGTCAACCTTGTAGTCGGTGAGTTTTTTAAGTCCGCCTTGCTCGGTGACGGTGTATACGGCAATTCCCTTCATGTTCTTAACTTGCGAGGGGAGATTGACGGTGACGGTTGCCTCATTTCCGACCGAGTTGACAAGTTGATTGTCGAGATAGAAGCCGAGTCTGAGCACTGCCGCGACTTGCGCATTGTTCTTCAATCCTGCTTGTTTGGACAAGATTGCGACGTATTGTTCGATTGCTTCGAGATAGGACATATCGCTGCCGAGCACGCTTGAAGACTTGATTTCTTTGACAACGAGCTTGTTTGCAACAACGCCGCCGCCCGTGAACGAGACTTGGTTGCCACCTGCGTCAAGTTCGGTTGCGGTGAGTTCAAGGATTCCGCTTGCGCCGACAAAGTTGTAGTTGGCGGCAAGTTTGCCTTCGGAGTCGAGCACCACGGAGAATGCGTATCTGCCTGCGCTTTCGATGTTTTTGTTCCACTCGAGTTTGGTGTCCGCGTTGCCGATTGCGATTGCCGCATCGTTGCATCTGTCGTCCATCTTGACGGTGTATGCGACGTCGTAAATTCTTTCTTTGTCGTAAGTCGTCGAGATCTTGGTGACGGTTGCGCCGTTTTGCGTCTCGCTGGTCTTGTCATACTCGCCTTCGTTGATGTTGAAGGTGACGTTGACGATCGCGCGGATGACGGTGAGCGTGGTTTGCACGGACTCGGGCTTGTAGTTGGGATTGAGCTTCAAGAACTCGTCCGAGAGCGAGATGGTCACGCGATACGTGCCTGCGTTGACAACCTTGGTGACCTTGGAGTAGTCTTTGCCGTCAAACAGCTCATAGCCGACCGTGACGTCTTTGTCGCTGAGAGCAACGTCACTTGTGATCTTGTTGTTTATGCCGCTTGTCACGTAGACGTGTTCTTTGCCGTTGTAGTATTCGCTCATCTTGTTGGCTTTGAGCGCAACGCTCGCCTTTTCGATGGTTATCTTGACTTGGGTTTCGCCGCTCGTCCACACGATGAAGTAGCCGTTGGTGTCGCCTTCGTCCACTTTGACGAAACGTTTGACCTTGATGACGCCTTCATGCACGCCTGCGTTGACAGCCTCGGATTCCACTTCCACGCCGTCCACAACCTTGACGTAGGTGACTTCGTCCTTGTCCGTCTCGCCCTGCAACACGTCATAAACTCTGTTGATGCCCTTGCCGTCCTTGCCGACAGTGTAAACGTAGTTGTTTTCGGTGGAAGCAACGCTGATACCCTTCAATGCGGGGAGCGTGATTTCAAGAGTTGACGCTTTTGCTTGCATGGAAACGCTTGCAAAGTCATAGACAAAGCTCAGCACCGCTTTGCCGTCCGCATCGACGACGGGGTTGCCGTCTGCGTTGACAGCCGCGTTGGCTTTGATGTTTTGTCCGCCGAGAATGACGTTGTAGTTGGCAATGATGTTGGCATATTCAACGCCGTTAGGAGCTGCGAGATAGAATACGTAATACTCGTTTTCGCCGAGAGCCTTGCTTGTGGTGTCGCCTGCCGGTCTGCGAGAGATGAGCGCGTATTTGTCGGCATCGGTGATTGTGCCGGTCTTGCTGTTGTAGATTGCAAGTTTCACGACAGGTCTATAATCGACAGAGCCGATCTTGAACACGGAAGTCCAAGTCTCGCCCGAAACGATGCCGTCTTTGCCGAGAGAGTCGAGATAGCGCAATTCCACGGTAGGATCTGCCCCGCCGTAGGTCTTTGTGTAGGAGATACCCACCGTCACGACGTACAAGTCTTTCTTGACAACCGTCAGTTTGCTCGAAGTGCCGTCCGGGGAGTTGCCCGTGTATTTGGGCGCGAATGCAAAGTTCTTTGCACTGCCGTTTGTAAGCATGTAGGACGTTGCCACCGCTCCGCTGCCGGGCTTTGTTGCGGAGAACACGGCTTTGGGCTTGGGAAGATTGCTTATCGTGTCGTTCTTCGTGCCGCCAAGACGGATATATTCGCCAACTTCGGCATCCCCTGCTTTGACAAATTGATTGTCAAGGAAGTTGTAGGTGTTGCCATAGAGTTGTTTGACAAACGCTTCGTCCGCCGCCGCAACTGTTGCGGTTTCGTCCGTCAAGAATCCGACTGCAACGAGATATTGCTTGAAGTTCATATAGAACGAATTGCCGTCAAGCGTAAGGGCGTATCCGCCGAGCGTGTAGTTCACCTTGCCGCCCACGTTTGCAAGACTTGTGCCGTACGCCGTCTCGCCGTCTTCAAGAGCCGCCGTGACGCTGCGTTTGACGATTTTTGCCGTCAAATTGACGGTTGACGGTTTGTCGCTTGCAATGGTGTAGTTGTATGCGTCTTCGCCCTCGATGCCCGAAACGGAGAACACAACGTAGAGTGCGTCCGTACCTGCTCTGTCAAATTGAGCGGACACGTCTTTGATTGTGACTTTGTCTGTGCCGATGACGTTTGCAACGCTGCCTGCCTCGTAGAAGAATGCGTCCGTTTCGGCGGGCGTTGCGCCTTGCAAAGTGCCGTAGAATTTGGTCGTGCCGTCGTACTCTTTCTCATACGCCGTCGATCCGTCCACTTTCTTGATGCCGTTTGCCGCGATGTATACGCTTCTTTGCTCGATTCTGCCCTTTGCCTCAACGTACGGGACGGGAGTTTCGGTTGTGCCGCTGATCTCGCCTGTATAGTCGTTTGTCACAAAGTATGCCGCTTGCAACTTGTCCGTCACAAAGTAGCCAACGAGCTTGTTTTTCGCCTTTGCCGCGTCAAGTTTTGCAGTGTCTGAAACAAGCACGTATTTCTGGACGGTTTCAAGAGCGTAATAATAAGTGGTGACTGCCGCTCCGCTTGCGGGTGCGCCGAAGTGTCTGCCGTCTGCATCGTCGTATGCAAGGACTTTCTTGCCGCTTATTATTTTGTTTACACCATATACTAATACATAATTTATATATTTTTCTGTTTTGTTGGTGAGAGTGGGGTTGTACGCCGTGCCGCGTTTGTCACGCACGGTGGAGTTGCCGTATGCGTCATAGATGACTGCGCCGGATGCGTCGCGCACGACTTCGACGTTCTTGTCAAAGTAGTATGCGTTGTTTCTTGTCTGCACGTTGTAGTTGTCAACTTCCTCGGGCATGATGCCGTCAAGCGTATACTTGATGTTGCCCTTTGACACGTTGGGAGTGCCGTTGTACACTCTGCTTCCCAAATCCGCGTCGATGACGACAGGTCTTTCGATGATATTTGCGCTGGTCGTGCCGTTGTATCTTCTCAGCTCGTAGTTGCCGATGATGCTTGCGCCTATATCGTCAATCGCTTTGAGAGCAACGTTGTCGATCTTGACGTTGATGTTTGTGCCGACTTGCTTTCTTGCAAACGTGCCGCTCACTTCCACTTCGAGATGTTTCTCGTGTCCGAGCACCACTCTGCCTTCTTGCAGTTTGATTGTGATGTCTGCGCTCGTCGTGCCGTCATACACTTTGTCTTTGATGTCAAAGTCTTGTTGAACGAGAGAGATGACTTTCTTGGTGACTTTTGCCGCCTCGATGATTTCGTAGTCCGCAATGACTCCGCTTATGACCGATCCGACAGTGTTGTAGCCTTCAAGAGCGTTGTATCTCGAGCCGTAAATCTGATAGTTTGCAAGCAAGGATTCGTATCCTGCCTCCACCTTCACTTCCATGCCGCTGACAAGCACGTTGTGCATCTCGTTTGCGGTGACGTTTGCATCGGGCACGCCGTTGGTTGAGAGAACGTAGCTGACCTTGCTTGCGTCATAAGAGAAGTGTTTCAACTCCTCGTTGAGATTGACTGCGAATTGAGCCGTTGTAAAGTCGTTGCCCGCATTCTTTGTCACTGCAACGGAAGTCTTTGCATCGTATTCTTTTGCCACGAAAGTGACGTTGGGCATGAGTTTTGCTCTTGCGATCGTAACTTTCACTTTCTTTGTGGAATAGTAGGTGTTGAGTGCGTCAACATTAACCGTATAGTTGCCGTCCGACACAAACGTGTGCTCACTGTCATTGGAAGCGGACAAATCCGCCACGGTGACGTTGTGGTTGCCTGCGTTGCTGCTTGCGCTCACGCCCATGAGTCTAAGTCCGACAGATGCGGGAGTGTCCCCTTCAACAAGCGCGCCTTGTTTGAAGGTGTAGTTCATGTTGACGATGTCGGTTGCGTTGTAATCTCTGTCCACAGCCGAGATAGACTCGAAGCTGTTTTCGTCAAGCACGCGTTTGGTGATGGAAGCGGACATATTGGTGAGTTTCACCTTGATGCCCTTCACGCCGTTGATGACGTCCTTGGTGACTTCCACGTCGGGTTGATCGTAGATGCCGTCCGTTTCGATTTTGATCTTGTCGGTTTCATCGCCGAAGACGAAGAACAAGGTGACGTTGACAACGTAGTTGCTGCTGACGTTGACGCCCGAGAACTTGCCGCTTTCGATTGCGATGATTTGCGCTTTCTTGTTTTCAAGCGCACCTGCGAGCATCTTTGTGCCGATGCCCTGCTCGTTTTGAGTGGATGCGATAGACACGTGATTTATGGTGAGGTCTTGCGTCTTGTCGTATTGTTTTTCAATGGTGATATCGCTCTTTACAACGCCGATGATGCCGTTGATGATGTAGATAAGCTCGCTTGTGCCGTTGACGCTGACGATTTCGATTTGCTCAACGTCGGCAAAATCGTACGTTGTGTTTGCGTCAAGTCCGTTGACTTGCGCGCCGATTGCATCATTGACAACGGATGCTATCACGTAGTTGTGCGCCTTGTCGCCTGCAAGAGCCAAGGATTTGAGAATGATGCTTGCGCTCTCTATATTGCTGGGCGAGCCGACCTTGTTGTATTGCGCGCTGACGGTGAGATACACGTCGTCGCTTGCGATTGCGAGCATGCTTGCAAAGTCGTACACCTTGGTTGAGCCGTAGTTGACCGCCGTTGTGCCGTCATACACTTTGCTCACGCCGACAATGTCTTTGGTGTGGAGCGTAAGAGCCTTGGGATTGACCACAAAGCGAACCGCCGCGTCAAATTGCGCAACCACGACAAAGTTTCTGTCCGAAGACTTGAACGCGGAGTTTACGGCATAGCCGTAATAATCGCCGTCTGCGGACGGGAGAGCCACAACGCCCGTGCTGTCGGTTGCGTCGTCATAGCGGCTGCCGAGCCAACGCAAATCGCCGCTCTTGGCATATCTTGCTCTTGCAAACGTGCCGTCGATGAGATACTTGATCTCGTCAAAGGTCTTGCCTGCATAAGAGCCGCTTGTCACGTTGTTGACGCTTGCGATGCCAAATCCGATGCCGAACACGCTTTCAGGCTCGCCGTAGGTCTTTTGGGTTGCGGTGCTTGTGGGCTTGACAACCACGGTTGCGGGATTGACCACCGCTGTGGTGCTTTCCACAAACACTTTGTCGGCAAGTTCTGCGCCGTCTTTGACGAGTTTGGCATTTTCAAACTTGACGGTATAGCTGCCTGCATTGACAAGCGTTTCGCCTGCGGAAATGGTTGCCGTCCAGGTGATATTGTCGTATTCGCCCGCGTTCTTGCCCGTCACGTCAAACTTGGTTGCGTCAAACGTGATTGTCGTTGCGTTGTTCCATTGGATGCCGTAGACAAACTCGAATTTCACGCCGTCTTTGACCTTGACGACAACGGCGTTTTGCTCGGTGACGTAGATGATATATTCCGCATTTTCACCGAGAGTGACGTTGATGTTGACGTTTTGCGCCGTTGCAAGAAGCACGGCGTATTTGATTGCTTGAGAGTAGTTTGCGACACTTCCGCTTATGTCTGTACCGTCGGCTGCAAGAGAGAGCTTGCCGCTGACAATAGCTGCGATCTCGTCTTGCAAGTGCAAGTCTTCTGCGGCGATCGTGTAGGATGGAACAATTGCGCTCGGATCGGGAGTGGAGCCGAAAGGCAACACGGAGAATTGACCGCTTGCGTCAATGACCACTTTTCTCTTGATGATGTTGAAGTGTTGATTGTTTTGGATTGTGATGACGTAGTTGCTGTCAACGTCAAAGAGCGCGGAGTCCGCATTAAACTCGTATTCGCCGACGGTTTCGCCGGTTTGTCTTGAAATGCGGTCTCCTGCTTTGTAGAGATAGAAGTTTTCTCCGTCAAGCGTTTCGACGCCCGTTTGCTCGTATCCTGCGCCGAAGATTTCGTTGAGCACGCTTTCAACGCTTGCGGTGGTGTAGGCAAATTGATTTGCGCCAACGCCGAAGACAAATTCGGGATCGGAATCGCCGTACTTTTTGCTGTTTTCCCAAGTGTGGACGGTGATTTGGCGCGCAGTGATGACGTGTTCGTTGCTCAAATACGTCACGATGTAGTTTTCGACTGCGTCATAGTTGACGTTGTTGACGATGGTGTACGATCCGATGGAATACACCTTGTTCGGATCGAAATCTTGGATATTGAGAACCAGCGAAACGTTGATGCCTTCGCTTGCCATGTCTTCTTTTGCGATGCCTTCCACGTCATATTCGAGCATGATCTTCGAGCCGTACGCGCTTGTGGACGCTTTTGCCGAGATAGTCGCTCTACCCTTGATTATGCTGTATGCGATTGCGGTGAAAGTCTGATTGCCGCTCTCGTCCATTGCAAAATCGTCGGTGACGTAGCTGTCGTTGTCCTTGGGGATATAGATGTTGACTTTGTATTCGCCGGGCTTGACAGGCACGAAATACACGGGTTTGCCGTCCGCGCCGAGCTTGGCTTCCTCTGCCAAAGTGGTGGTTGTGCCGTCTTCTTTGAGATAAAGCTCGTTGCCGAGATTATCCACAAAGCGATACACGAAAGCCGCTTTGGACTTGACGTCCGAGAATGAGAGCGGCACGACGGTTTCTTTTGCGGTGTACGCAACGCTCGTGTTGGTGACGGTGTATGTCACGACCTTTCTGTGCGAGAGTTCAAACACGGTGTTTGCAAGATTGTCAAGGGAGTTGGGATCGTCCATGACGTATTGCACGTTGCTCACGTCCGTTTCGCTGAACGTCACAAAGCCTGCAAAGTCTTCGTTTGCGAGAGCGAAACGCTTGTTTTGCAAATAGTTTTCAAGCAAGACGGTGGAAGTCTTGTCGTTTTTGACAAACTTGAAAGGCACGTAGCCGTCTTCGATGCCGATGTTGAAGTTGACGGTTTGACCGCGCTTGAATTGGGTTGCGGGATTGCCGTCAACGTCTGTTTGAGCGATGTTTGCAGTCGAGCCGAGTGCGGAATTTGCCTTCACTATGGACGAAACGGTGTAGTTGTTTGCGTCCGCAAGCACGTAGTACACGCCAAGACCGGACACGTTGCCCGCTTGGTCAACAGCCCACGTGTACACAACGCGCATACCTGCTTCTTTGCTTGTGATAAGATCAAGATTGAGAGCGGTTTGATCTCCGTCAAGAGCCGAGCCGTTGGTGGTGTTGAGTCTGTCGAAATAAGCGTGCAAATCGTCCGTTGCCTTGAAGTCCGCATACTTGCTTTCGATGTCCAGCAAGCCCAAAGCTTGAAGTTCGGCAAGATTTTTGACCACTTTCATGCCGTAGAATACGGTGATGCCGCTTGCATAGTCGCTGTTGACGATGTCATCGCTGAATGCGAGATCCACCGTATAGCCCCTGTATGCGTCGGTGTACCACACTCTTCTGTCGGGGAGCGCAGTGTAGTTGCCGCCCAACGAATTGAGATAGGTGTCAAGCGCGTCCACGCTGTCGCTCAAAAGCGGATTTTGCGGAGCGGTCGAGTCGATAAGCACCTTGACGCCGCCCTTCCAATCGGTGTTGAAATAGGACACAGCCACGTCTTGTTGTTCCACGACTTCCGCGCTGTCGTATTGACCTGCGTACGCCGTGAATGTTGTCAGCCATGCCACGTTGACGTTGGTGTCGATCACAAACGTGAACACGCTCTTGCCTTCAACCACTTCGTACGTGACGGCCACAGTGGTCTTTTGCAAGTTGGACTCGATGGGGATGACAATACTGTTGCCGTCCGCCTGAGCCGCCGCCGAGTTGGTGGAATGATATTTGACAAGTTTGCCGACGTAGTTTGCGCCTTCAAACTCGCCTTCGCCGTCCACAACGAGAGTATGCACCGCGCCCGCGTCTTCAAACACGAGAGTGTAACCCGAGAAACCGCCGCCCGTGAGCGTGAGTTTCAACGTGGTCTTGCCCGTTGCCCATGCGCCGTTTTGCTCGGCGGAAATGGTGACGTTTTCGTTCTTTTTGTTGATGTAGGACAAATCCAAGTTGTAGGTGGGAGTGTCATAGTCAACCTTTGCATAGAAAGATTGCACTCCGCCCTTGTTGCCCGCAAGGTCGAATATGTAGAAGTTGAATCTATAATATCCGTGTCCCGTCACAGCCCCTGTCATAGAACTCGGGTTGCCTTGGTCATAGCTCTTTGAGCCGTAACTCTTTGCCTTGCCCTCGACAAAGTCATAGTCAAACGAGCTTATCTCTCCAAGCGCAATGGGCTTGATGCCCGCCGCCTTGATGTCTGCAAACGAGTTGAACGACATGATAGTCGACGCATTGAGCAAGTCAAGGTTGGGAGCTTTGTCCACGGTGTAGAACCAGACATAAGGAGAAAATCCCGCAGAGGTATCGTCTTCATTGATCTTGATGCTTGCGTCCGCGCTCAACTTGCTTTGTCTGAGCCACGCAAGAGCGTCTGCGCTCGATTTCAAGAAATCGCTGCCGACAATGGATGTGCCTGTGTTGACATTGCTGTCGGGAGCAATATTATCGATACCTTTATAGTCGATAGTTGTCCTATTGTTATAATCTCCGTAATCGGCGACTTCGGTAGAAATTCTTGCGTTTTTATATATATATGTGGAAACGCTTATCTTTGCACGATTTATTTTATGGACATAAGCCCACCCTACTATTTCTCCTTCGACGTAAATGTTTTTGCCAATACCTTGTCCTACTGCAATGTCGTATAGATTAAACACAGCAGCTTCAATTGGAGATTCGGCATCCATATCAATATACTTATCACCAACCGTAACCCGCTTAATTCCGGCTGCATAATTGATATTTATATCATCAGCCAGCATGTTATCCATTGTTTGCACATTTGTGCCATCAATACCATTATTAAAATCTTCAACTTCAGCATAAACACCGGGAAGGTAGTTATATGCGTCGATATATGTTATTTTTGAGCTTTTATAGTATTGTGCGCTGCCATTCTCTCCATTTTTCAGAATATTTGTGTACGAATACATTTTACCTTCGCCGTTAACAACACTATCAACATGTGAAGATAATTTTTTTTCTATAGATTCATACCAGACCGGCCAATCGGAAGATGATGTCGTATCTTTTCTATACGGATAGAATGTATCTTGCACCGTATCTTTATATTGACTTTCCACAACAGGGGCAGCACCATCTACCCTTGTAACCGTTGCAGAATCAGCGGTATTCACACGCACAAGTTTAACATTTGTCAGTTTAAGTCCTCTAAACGCTACTGTACAATCACCACTCGACTCGCCGACACCTATACATACATATATGTTTGGAGTTGCACGGTTGAGTGTTAGACCGGTAAAAGATATTGTACTATTCTTCCAACTTCCTTGTGAAGTGTCATTGTATTTATATCCGTACTCCCCCTTCTTTCCACCGCCTACCGTTGCTCCCGTTTGAGAATTATGGTCTGCATTTATTGCGCTCAAAGGAGTTGAAGACGTTGCAATTTTTGCACACGCTCTTTGCCAACTAAGCTTGTCTATTCTTTCGCCTTTTGAAACATCAACTTGTGCATCAAATGTCAATTTGTATTCTTCGTTAGTCGAGATAAGATTAAAGAGATACTCCGGCAATGCTAAATTGAAAACCATTGACAGAGAGTCATTGCCATCCAGTGGCGCACTAAAAAGGCCACCACCCAAACCATCGCTTGCATCTTTGCGTTTGGTTATTTGCAACAAATCCTTATAGTCTTCACTTGAGCCGTCGCCGCTTAAAATTTTACCCTTTTCGGAATTGTATGTAATATCGGTAATTTTATAGTCAAAATCAAAAAACTCAACCGTTCCTATATTCCACTCCGACTTATATGCAGAACCCTTACGCATTATACTTTCAAAACCTGTTCTAAATGCGGATAATGCATAATCATCTGGTGTAATACCGGAACGATAAACGTCTTTGGCATACAGGCGCCCGGAAATCGCATCGGCAGACGCGATTCTATCGTTTATTCCGCCGATGTTTCCGCTTGTCAACGCAAACGCGAACACCATCGTGAAACACAACGCCAATACGAACAATCTCGTTGCGTTGAGCAATACACTTTTCTTTCTGTTGCTATTTCTCATAAATTCCACCTCGGGTTTTGGTGATGTGCGCTCATACACGTATACGCGCGTATGGGCGCATTGTTATACATCTACAATATTACACGAATACAAAATCAATGTCAATACCAAAACGCATTTTGCCGAGTTGTTCCACAATCTTCCTGTTTTTTGTTGTGTATCGTTCACCGCCAAAGCACCACAACTTGTATTTCGACATTTTTTTTGCTTTTACGCTTGAAAAACTCTTCCTTTCGTTGTAATATTGAACAACCAAGCCGTGTACCGTATTTGTGTGTGGCAATTCCGTCACGGCTATCATTTTGTGGGTAAAGCATGGATTACGTTCAAGAACAGTTCGGTGCCAATCAATCTCTCGACAGCAAGGTGCAAAAACTTGTCATTCTTTTCGTGTTCGACAAGATGGCGATTCCCCTTGCCGAAACCACTTTGCTCGACATCTGTTCTGCCGACAACAACTGGCTCACCTATATGGAATGCAAGCAGTATCTTGCCGAATTGCTCGACACCAATCTCGTATACCGCTTGCCCAAGAGCGATATGCTCAACATCACCCAAGACGGCGTGAGCTGCTTGTCGCTGTTCTTCACCCGCATCCCTTCATCCATTCGTGACGAAATCGTGCAGTATGCGCGCGACAACCGCATGCGTTTCAAGAAACGTCAGTCCTATTTCTGCGACTATTCCAAAAACGCGGACGGCACGTACACCGTGATCATGCGCATCAACAACGACATCACCACCCTTATGGAGCTAAAACTCGTCGTCGCCAACCGCCAACTTGCCAAATATCTCTACAAGAGCTGGGTTGACAAGGCTTCCACCACCTATTCCATTATCTACGACAATTTGCTTGAATAAAACCGCAAGATCCGCCGATTGCGACAAAGCCACGCTCTTTCGGCTCTTGTGCGCAATCTGCAACCTTCAAGACAAAACAAATAAAAACCAAAATGAAACCAAATCGGTCACAAAAAAAGACACGCTCGCTGCGTGTCTTTTTTGTTGATTACAAATATCTAAGTTGTTGCTTTCCTTTTATTGCTCGATTTGCTCTTGTTTCTCTTGCGTATCGACTTCTTCCGCTTCGGTTTGCGTATTCTCGCCTTGGGCATTCTCGGTTTCAGTCACAACGGGGTTTTCGTCTTGCGTCTGGGCGTTATCTTGCTTTTGAGCCTTCAAGACAAGTTGCGTTTTCGGTCGCACTTTTTCAAGGCGCGCGGCATACATCACAAGCATTGCGATAAGCGTTGAAACAAGTGCTTGGACAATGTTTTTTGGCAGTGACGTAAGCGCGGATTCCATTGTGCCGTACATAAACGCTTTGCACACAAAATAGCCTGCCGCCATAAACGCCGTGCAACACACGCATGTGATTGTCGCAAAGACGATTTTGAGAGCGACGTCTTTTTTTGTCGGATTTTCGATTTTGTCAAAGCGTTTGTAGATGAAAGTGAACGCTATGCCCGCCACAAGACCTTCGATTGCCTTGATAACCAGCGTATAGAGCATTGTTGCAGGATATGTCGTAAGGTCGGCAAGGAACGCGCCCAATCCGCCTGCTATCATTGCCGTGAGCGGATTGAACATCGCCGCCGTTATGAGAATTGCACTGTCGCCTATGTTGAAGTTTGCAACAGGCGTTGACACGCCAATGAGCGTACAAACGTAAACGATTGCGGTCATAAGACCCGTGTAGGCGACAAATTTGATTGAAAGTTTGCCTTTTTGATTGTTTTGCATAAAAAAATCTCCGTTTTTGTTCGGAGAAGGAAAACGAGCGCACGCAAAAGCGAACGCATACTACTCCTTCCCAGTCTGACTTTACAGGCGGTTGCGGAATCTCACCGCATCGGCTGTTGGGGCTGTTGGACTTGTCCGCTTGAAAACGGCATCACCACCGGTTGGGATAACCCACCCAAAGAATAGATATTTGCTACGTTGCTATTGTAGTACGCCAAGAATTTACTGTCAAGGGAAATACGCAAATGCACTTTCGACAGACAAAATTTGTAAGCCATTCAAAACAACTTTTCGTTTCGGGCGCATAAAGTATCAATTTCTCCTTGTCATCCTGAGCGTAGTCGAAGGATCTAGCGTAGC